>Ga0065711_1007379_pt1 | contig 22335 bp, 10 predicted proteins | sample Hoacrofraction12_FD_59098 | JGI IMG/M metagenome (GOLD analysis project Ga0065711, IMG submission 59098) | Hoatzin crop microbial communities from Cojedes, Venezuela - Epithelial fraction 12 v2 (version 2) | ecosystem: Host-associated > Birds > Digestive system > Esophagus > Crop | place... | reverse complement strand
AGAATGCAATTATATTCTATTCAGTTTCTGATTGTTTACTGTTTTGTAAACTTAAAATATCACAGGTCCTGAAGGGATTGGATCAATATATATAAGATACTGAGAAGTAGAATTGTAAGGGGGAAAAGAAACCAAATACCAATCAACTCTAATCTAACAACCGGAAATCTTTAGTGTTTGGGGTTTTTTTAAATATACTGAGAGATATTTTTGAATCAGAAGTTTTGTTCTTAATGTGTTCTGTGGTTTTTATGTTATATATTCGGAAGTAAGTTGTTACACCAAAGTAAGTTCACTATCTTTTTGAATTTCCATTTTTGCTTAAAATACTTAATGTATTTCTAAATGTTTCTTCCTGTAGACATGCTAAACAGTGTCGCATCTAACTTTGTACACTGAGTTTTGTCTGTGAGCCAGAAATGCAGCTGGCTTACTGGCTTGATGCCTTATTGCCTCCAGCAGTCCTGCTGTTCAGGGTAGGCAGTTTTGAACCTCTCTCCCCCTGCCCCACAAGAGCAATTCAATTTAAATAGTTTCTTTATTAAGACAAACAGAAATGTTTTTAAAGTTATTAGCAGGACACATCAAGTAACTGCACTTATTGTGGCTGGATTTTTTTTCTTTTTTTTTTTTACTTTTGCTGTGGATTTGTTAGATTTGATATAAATAACTTACATTGAAAAGACACCATAGTAAGATAGAAGCTGTTGGTAATGCGGAAAAAATGAAGGAAGCGACATGGTTAAAAGAATCGATGCTCAACAGATTGACAAATCAGTAGGTACTTTTTTTACATTCCGGAAAAGCAGAGGTGAAAACTAAAGGAAAAAACTTAAGTTACATGAAATCAAGCTGAGCTTAGCCTTGTAGAAAGAAACCATTTAAAAGAACCATAGTTTGTTAGCTGCTGTGCTCTGAATTTTTTGTGTTTGAATACCACTTCATTAATAGGAATTCTGCTTAACAAAAGTGAAGCGATTTGCAAAATCCACATGCTGTTTATTTAACCTTACTGTATTTTGCACCTGTATTGGGAAAAAGAAACCACTATTAAGCAGAATATTCTCTCCTTGTATTTAGGATACCTTAGGTTTTTGCTCTGTACACATCATCGGGGTGAAATCTTTCATTAGGGCCTGAGGGGAGGAGAGGACTGTGTAAATGATGGTGACAGACTCCGTCATCTGCATACTGGGACAAGAGGGGCCACAGACAGCACAAACGAAACACGGGAGGAATTTCAGACAAGTGTCTAAGGACCCTGAGCAAGCTCAAACCCATACAATGGATTGTAGCTGGAGTCAAGGTTTAAAGATGTTCCCCGACAGAACTGGAAGTGATATGGAAGCCCTGGGGGCTGGACTCACTCAGTAGAAACGGGTTGCTGCATGCTATGATGCTGTATTTTTTGTTTACCTGTAGCTTGCTGACTCGACCCAGATTGCAGCATCTCACTGAAAATACGCCGTTGCCTCCTCTAAAAGTTGAGGTGGCCCCTGTAGTGGCAAATTGGTATGTCGGCTTTCTCCCCTGAAATACTGCTGCTGTTGCTGTTAATGAAGTTGTACTTGCTGCATTAGCAGTGCTATTGTGCTGTTACCAGAGGGTCATCCTTTGCAGTGTTATCTATGCTGGGAATTCTGCTGTTGCTGCCATCACTGGAGTTATCTCAGTGACAGTAACTATTCAAGATTTTTTGGAAAAAAATAATCTATCACAGGTAAAACTCTTAAAAGTCAGCATAAAAATCACTCCATTTCTTCTCACCTATAACTTTCCAAAGCTTCCTTAAGTTTTATTATACTGTTTCATGATAGTCGCAACGAACATAGAGCTGAAAATACAAACTTGTTTTTTTTCCAGTATAAAAAATTATTGCCATGTTTTTCACTTGTTTAGCTGAATAAAGGTGGAACTTACACATTTTGGCAAGGAAGTAGATGTAGCTGTATTTGGTGTCTATAATGAAAGCCATAATTTTCAAATGTTTTTTCCGTGTGCTTTAAAGATGAGTGTGCCTGTGCGTGTGCAGGTGTGCATGTATGCATGGGGGAGAGATTGTGGTCTTATGATGCACATCTGGGAGAAAATTGGTTGGATGGTAGTAGCTGAAAAGTAGTTTTTTAGCACTGTCTGTAATTATGCCTTAGAGATTGAGTGGAATTCAAGTCCTACCCGTTTTTGTGGCTGCATTGTCTGTTTTCTGCTTATCTGACATGACAGATGTACTGAGATGGCTACAGATTGTTCTACAGGAAGAAAATAATAATTGTCATGGACAATTAATACAGAAGTCAGTATTAACTACAGGACAAAAATTACAAGTGCATTTTAAAATACATTTTATAATTTTATGAGTTAGAAATCTGTTCATTATCTTGCAAATCAAATACTTTCCTATACAACGTTACTGAGATAGAGACTTCAGTAGCCCATTGACATATTAATCTGTCCCTGCATAATCTTCTCTTCAGTTCAGCAACAGAAAATTAAGAAAATGTTTGGGAGGCTGTTCTTGGTATTACTTCAGTAACACTATTTTTCATATTTGTGACACAAATAAAGTAAGAAATATTTTATTTATGAGTCTGTAGTTTAATAAAAAAAGAAATTATCAACTTCCTTTATATACCCTGTATAGTCATTGCTCCTTATGTTTACCAAACGAGTAACGACTTTTTTGACCATCTAGTACAGGAAGTGTTAAGATGTAAACAATTCATTCATTTTACACTCAAACAGCAGCAATGTCAGCATCACTTTCTAGTAATATATTTTGCATTTGTTTCCTTTGACACTGCTTTTTAGTTGCGATAAGGTCGTCTTTTCCTAGTCATTTGCAGTTAGAGAAATTTTTGAGAGCAAGTTGCAGAAGACTGAGATTTGAGGGAAGCGTTCCAAGCAGAAGATCTTTCATTCTGTGATATGGTTCGTACCAGAAAGGTTTGCAAAACTGTAATTTTAACAGATTTCTGTTGAGTTGTCAATTTCAGATGTCAGTTGTCATCCTGTCAGTTCCAAGATGTATCCTCTAAGGGATGTTAATTGCCTTTAGAGTTCTAAAATCTTTCTGTTGACTCAGCAGTAGGTGGAGATGGCCTACTTTCTTGCAGGACACCATACTGTTGGTGTGTGTTTCTTCTCAAGCTTTTACCTGGACCTTGATCTTGCAGTGGGGGCTGCAGAGAAACAAGCTCCATTAAGTCTCTGCACATTTACCCTTTCATAATAGAGGTGTGTATTATAAAATCTTTATCTTTGGATTTTCTGCAACTGCTGTAACATGATGTCTCGTAGTATAATTAGAAGAAAATTCTACAAGAGAATGAGCTCGTTTTGTTAACCAATACAATTCTGATTTTATCAGATTCATTAACACATCTGAGGATTTTTATTAGCTATTTCATTCTGTCCCAAAGTCTGTACAGTGTAGATGCAGTTAGTACATGATTATATAAGCAAATAGAAAAACTATTGTAGATTCTATTTCTGTTTCCGAGGGTGGGTGGGGGTAGTGTCAAATTGATTGTTGCATTTCAAACTGTGGTCTGTTCTGCCAGCAGCTAGAACGTGATCAATTAAAGGAGGCATATAAAAAGCATTGCTGTAGTGCATTGTTACAGAAAAATTACAATTAGTATGGTCATATTAAGGCAAAGATATGCTATAGAAGCGGTTGGAATTAAATTTAACCCCATGAAAGCAAGGGCATTCAGTGCTGCATTATTCGTATGTTATATAAAAGTTATAGAAGAATGTCTTTCATTAACGCTAAGAAAATAATGTCAAGTTTAGCAAGGCCAAAATGTAACCTGATCAGAAGTAAATTTTTATTAAAAAAAGACTTGCAAGCATGAAATTTCATTAGTCTTCTGAAAGGAGAAGTGACGTTTAATTACCAGTTAAACTGTTGGGCAGGTTGGTTAGTTGGCTTTCCCCACCTTGATGTTGCACTTTCATTCCTGCTTGCCTTACTGTATTTGCTAGAAAACCTGAACCATTGCTGGGACAACTGACAGTTCAAATTTTTCACGAGCGTCTAGTAGCGTAACATTTCTCCACGCTTCTCGTGCTTCCGAGATGTTTCCACAGGGGTGCGTTGACGGGAAGGCGATGGTGGCTCCCCGCTGTGGTGTGGGATGAGGCCTCTGCAGTGGGTGCCACGGGGCGAGGCCGCCATGGTGGGTGCAGTGGGGCGAGGTTGCCGTGGTGGGTGCCGTGGGGTGAGGTCACCGTGGTGGGTGCCGCGGGGCAAGGCCAAGCGTTGCGGGAGTGCTGGGTGGCGGAGGCAGAGGAGCGTCGCCCCTAAGACCCCTCACAGCCATTGTTCTGCAGGCTTTTTGAATAATAGGGATTAATTGAAAAAGCAGCTGGAGCGTTTTACCTAATTCCTGAAAAATTGTGTACCAAAGCATGATAGATTAATAAAAACACTAGATACTCCGTACATACACACGTTCATATTCCGTACTCATACTGGCAGCGGACGTGTGGGGCTGAGGTTGTGCCAGCCGTTGTGCAGCTGAAGTAACAGAGGGGTTTGCGAAGAAGATTAGAGCTGGCTTCTCAAGTGGGTTCAGAGCGCTTCCAAGGGCGCACAGGGAGCGAGGGAGGCGAGTCTTCAACAGTGGCTCTTTGTTTCGGTTTGAGATCACGACAGGCTAAAACTCGAGTGTAAACCGGTGCCGCCTCTTACGGATGGCCTCAAAGGGACGGTGGGGAAGCAGAGACGTGTGTTTGAGGGTTACCTTCCCTTGGCTGCGTTCCGAGCTGGGGAGCAGCGGGGCCGAGGGGAGGGCGAGCCCTGAGACCTGCGGGACCAGCTGGGAGCTGGCAGCCTGGCAGGAGGTGTCACGTAACCTTCCCCTCAGCCTCCGCGTCCTCCTGGGCGCCGGCGAGCCGCTGCTCTCCAGCCTCGATGGGGTTATGAACGGCTTCTGGGGCTGGCTAGGGAGCAACATGGTAACAGGATTTTATGATCTAGGAATGAGTTTTGCTTTTGCTGCCCGAGCGGCTTGGGTAACGTATGATTTGGGAGCGGGGGGCGGGGGTCTGTGTGGTTTTTTGCTTTTAACTTAAAGGATATACTAGATCGTAACAAAGCCCTTTTTTTTTTTTTTTTTCCCCCTCCTTCACAGCTCTAAAGCTGCATAATAAATATAGTGCTTTCAGATTTTTTTCAGCTTTCTTGAGAAGAACTGCGTTAGGAAAGACATCTTTCATAGGGCTGAAGAAGTTGTTCGGGTACAGTAAAGTTCAGTTTGCTGTTGCACGCCCATTTCATGAGCGAGGGCTCCCTGTTCTGGGATCGCTGAATACAACTGGGGAGGAATCTCACGACCTTCCAGTGGTTGCAACAAACTGTAAAGAATATGGGGTCCATGGTGGACAAGTTACCAGCAGGTATTTTTGCTGTAGACAGCATCCTATGGCAATGAGCTACACAATTTGTTAAACATTGTATGGAATTTTTCCTTTGTTTTAAGGATGTTTGAGTGATATTTTCCTTGGTTGCCTCCTTACTCTTGTTTCTCTGGGAAACCGGGAAATATTCTTTGTTCAGACTTTGCATAGTTTTCAAACATGATGCATAATTTGGAAGGTGTCAGTTATATCTTGGGATATTTGTGTCCCTTCCAAATTTATTCCTGTTTTAAAACTATACCTTTTACCATACTTACTGTTCCCTTTGCTATCCTTTCTTGTTATACTGTATCTTTGGGTAGCCACAACTTCTTTTTTCAGATATTAGAAAAGGGTATTTGTGGGGTTTGGGGGAGGAAAAAAGGTCAAGGAGTAGATTTGCTGCAAATTCTGGAGAGCTCAAAGCAAGAAAATTTCCATTGTCTTCAGAGGACTCGTATTCAGGTTCAGAGTTGTACATTTTGAGGTGCAGGGAGTTCTGGCTCTACTTGTGCAGCTTCTTTTTATGCCTGTTGTAGAATATGTTTGGGCTAATACTGCATCTTTTCAGCTATTTTTTTGAACGCCCTATCCTAGAGACAAATCAGATAGGTAAAGGGCAGTACACGCTCAAATGCTGTTACTTGAAATCTAGCTAGCAGTTGGCTGGAATTAGTTTTAAATTTGTGTGTGTGTGTGATTATTGCTGTTATGCACAATTTTGTAAAGAATCTGTCACTTAAGCATCTGAAGCTTTACGATCTATACATGCTATAAATTTGGCAAGTTCTTTCATGAATGATATAAAATCAAGGAGGGAGAGCAATATCATCGCTTGTTAACATCTTGATTATAAAGACTTAACAAAAGAAAAAGTCTACTAGCCATCAGCTGCTTTTATGCTTGTTATTTACAGATTTTTCCTACCTTTGTAATGCAGATCTATATTAGACAGATAGAAATAAGGACTATTTCTAGTTTTTTGCTTTTTTGGCAAAAACGTTTTTTTCACATATTTGTTTGGACCTCTTTTTAGAAGACTTGCCTACTGTGCTGTTTATACAACAGTATCACTAAAGCAGTAATCAAGAAAGGGCTTAACTCTGGAATTAATATTTAATTGCTTCTGTAGAACATTGCTCAGGTATCATTTGTTGTGTTTCTTTGACAGTGACAGAATGGTTTCTTTATTTTCTGTTAGGGAACCATGATAACGAACCTGTAGTTAAGGGTTTCTTCAGGGTCTTGTCCCTGGGGGAGAGGGGTTCCGGCTCCTAAGACAGCAGAAGCTCTGCTGGTAGGGCCCATATATCTCCCTTGCTTCATGCTACACCTGTGTCTGGCACCAACAGGTATAAAATCTCACTTCAATTATCAATGCTTTGTCATTGCTTCTATCTAAGACAGTGTTCAGTTTTGCACTTCTTATTTCATTTAGCTTGTAAGTAGCACCTAGCTTTGTAATACTCGGGTATTTAGGGACTAGAAAGATTTGGGATATTCCTAGAAAATAAAAATCTGTTCTTATAACTTGCCACTAGTCCATGCACAGTTCCATAATTTTTACTGTTAATACTGAGAAACTAAATTACATAATTTTAAGAACTGTAAAATCTTTCCCTTAAGCCAGTGACTAGAAGAATTATTTTCATTCATTTTTATACCTCAAAAGCGCAAAATATTTTTTATTTGTTCTCTCAAGAAAATAAGGGCAGTAGACATGGTGTTAAAATGCAATGAATGAAGTCTAATGAGATCCTGGAAACAGAGGTGTTTCTCAGGTAGACTGAATGATCCTCAGCTACAAGCCCTGTCTTCAGTGAAAGAATATACTCCCACAAAACGTAGCAAGGAGAAATCTAAGCAGTCTGTGAGAGGAAAATACTCCATTACAGTTGTCTTTGACTCTTTTAATTCCCTATGCCGTTCTAGGTCAGCAGAGTTTCATCTCTGCCACCATGGCTATGTGTTATTCTTATCTAAAAAATCTCTCTGTTTTGACCAAGTAAGGATAACAGAGGCTGAATATATACTGTCGGGAAGATGCATTCTGTAGCACAACACGAAGCCCTAGCTGCATTCTGGGAACATTCTGGGACAAAGCTTCTAAGCACACGACAGATGAAGCTGTGGCAGGCTGTCTCGTTGAGGGACTAGGACTGCAGGTTGTGTTGTGGAAAACTTGTCTGCCTTGCAGGCTGCAGAACGTGTCGTCTCTTCTGCAGTGGGAAGGGAGACTAAGCTGTACCAATACCAAGTGTATCCATTCTCTGCGTATCACATGGGAGTTTTGCATTTGTCATTCAATTTTACATGACAGATGGTGGAAAAATTACAAAGTTTTAGAGAATCCATTTTTCATGAAGAAAAGTTTTAGTCTTAATAAGCAGCACTAATAAGATGAGAGGCATAACCTGCCCCCTGGGGAGACTCCTTCCAATCAGTGCCGTGGGTGCAGAAAATTGTAAGCCTGGGATTCACAGCCTGAGATGATTCTTACGCTGTCTGCAGAGCTAGTAAATTAATGATTTGATTAATGTAACGTTTGTGGATTTGGAAAGGTGTGGAGGGGTAGGATTTCTGAGTCGTGGAGGACTTTGCCCTACAAGTTTATTGAGGAGAATTTTGCATTCAGAAGATGTGTTCCTAGCTGAATTTATTGCAAGTAGCAGTGTAGGTGGAAGAGAAACATCTTCTCTTTTCTTACCTTGATTAGATGTGATTCAGAAGTGATGTTTAGAAGGGTGACTCCTGCTAGTAACATGATATTACATAATGGATGGATCATATCTACCTTTCAGGTGGAACAGGCAGCTAGTTTGACCTCATAACAAAGGGAATTTGTTGTTGGACTTTGCCTGGCCTGAATAAGGAAGTAGTCCATCAAGAAGGAAATCGTTCTTGAATGTTTTTGTACCGCGAAGATTCTCCTGTCTTTTTTTTCAGGGGGAAAAAAGGAAAAAGCATGAACTGTAAAAAATTATTTGTCACTTCACTGGCAGCTGAGTCAGGTAAAGATTTAAAGACAGAGAATGAAATAGTCTTTCACTGAGCAAAGAAGAAAAGATCATGTACTCACAGAGCAATGAATGCCACCAGTACTATGGAGGTATATTTATCTGGTTAGGATTAGTCAATTTAACTTTAGACAAAATCTGAATTTAAAATGTAATTAAACTTATAATAGTACTTTGTCTCCTTTCTTTACAGGTTTGCTGGTCCTCTGATACGTTTCAGAATGCCACTGGTAAAAAGGAACATAGACCCCAGGCACCTGTGCCACACAGCTCTGCCCCGAGGTGTCAAGAATGAATTGGAATGCGTCACCAATATTTCCTTGGCAAATATAATCAGACAACTAAGTAGCCTAAGTAAGTACGTTGTCCTAATAGATGTATTTGGAACGAATGCATTTTACAGTCACAGTTTTTATGGTTGAAGTAGGAACACCTTTTCAAATTCTTGGTAGAAAATTGTGGCTGAGCATTGAATGTACTCCTTAACGTGGCTAGTGGCTAGTGACTTCTGTGAAAGAAAGCTAGAAGTTTTTCCAGCAGTATGTCTTAAAACTGTTCAGCCATGTATTTCTGTTACCAGTGGAACATGACAGAAAAAGATATCTGGTAGTTAATGAAGTCGGTAATTGCTAACCGTAGAGCAATTCTTGAGTAGGGAATATGGCATAATGAGGAATATATCACTGGTTGCTTAATTCTCTTGACTTAAACCCTTGGTCATGTTGTGGTCATTCAGGAAAAAAAGTAGTTGCCTTTTGAAATAAGAAACACAGAAACAGAATTATTACATAGTATTTCAAACAGCTAAAGATTTTTCTTCCTTCTTCTCCCTTCTGTCAACAATTTTTCCCGCAGTGCTCTTGAGTGAATACTTCTCAAGCGCTAGAACTCTGAAGGAGTTTTTCTGAAAAGGCTGGTTTCTGGGTTGTTTTCTTCTTTAAGTTACAGCAACTTTAAAAAGTTGTCAGATGAACCAGCGTGATAGCATTGTGAATTTCCAGTACTACAGGTGCTTTTTAACCACCAGGACATTAGTAAGACTACCAACACATTGAATATTAAAATGTGCATGTATATACATCTACAATGCAAAAAGCCTGTCAGCCCCATCAGTATCTTAGGGTCATAGGTGCTGTAGCCTGTTTTATTGATTAGATTGATCTAGTTATTGGGTTGATGGTATACTGTATGGTGACTCTGTTTCAGCAGCCTTTCAAGGCTGTTAGGGTGCAATTAGTTTGAAGACTCTAATTGTGGACACTGAATTATGCAGTTGAGACAGGAATGCTTACAGCACATAAATATGAACATTATTAGTACAGCTGCTTCAACAGCAAGGAAAATAACTGTTAAAATTCTTTTGAGTGAACCAAGAGCATGTCAGATTAGCATGCAGTATATGATCACCATCTGTGGTCTTGCTTTGTTCTGCCAAAAGCCCTTCTCAGACTAGCCACTTGTGTACTAGCCTCCCCTTCCAAGTCACTTATTAATATTGTATTCATTTATTTTAGTTTGCTGTGTTTAAAAATTGTTGTTTGATTATATACTTCATCTAGCGGAATTTCCTTTTGTAGGTGGCATGCCAAATTTACATTTGATGTTTTCATTTGGAAGTTTCGTTCGACCTTAAAAAAATATCCGACAAATCACTTGGTGTTCTTTGAAATTGAAAAACCAACTTCTAACTCAACGTTACGGTCTCAGTACCTATCTATGGAGATTCAGCTGCCTGTGCTGTGTTTTCTTGGTCTACAGAGCTTATGCCTGACATTGTGTGTACAGCTGCTCAGGAGGAGGTCAGGATGAAGCAATACCAGAACAGAAAGAGCTCAGTTAAGGAGGGAAAAAAAGTATTGAAGAATATCCATTGAATGCTCCCACATTTGTTATATGGCTTGCCTAACGTATAGCACAGTTAGAGAGATACTTTCAAGGGTATGTAACCGTAATTATGTAAACGGCTTTTCTGTAAAAGGAATGTGGTTCTGCGTGAAGCATGCATACATAGGGATGAGCCCTAAACGAGCTGTTTTCACTTGAGAGGAGTTTCTGTCACGAACTTGTGAGTCACTAGTCATCAAAAAGGCATGCGATGCTGGAAATTACAAGGAGGGAAAATGCGCTAGTTTACTCTGCAACAGCAAGCCCAGAATAGGTCATTCAGAATTTTTTAGAAGTAAGTTAAACACTGATGAGCAGGACCTGTTACTTCAGTCTTTTGTTCTTCCCTCCAAACAGCATCGTGGTGTTTGTACACCTGTGTACAGTGAGGCCTGCTGACACGCAGATAAATTTTAGTAGCTGCCTGTGAGTCACAGCCAGCAGGCCTGGTTTCACAGCACTCCCCTGGCAACCAGCTTCTCTGCAGTCCTTCCCTTTTCGGTTTCTGTAGATGATGTGTGTGTTTGAGAATCAGCCTTTAAGTTGTAGATGAAACAAGACTTCACTCACTCTGAGAGCGGCGACTGAGTGTTGTGGTAGGGTTTAATTTCCTTTAGACTAAAGCTGCTTTTGCTTTTGATGGTAAAGTTATGCACATTTGGATGAATGGTCTTTGACCTGATTAGCACTTATACATTTCTGCCTCTAAGATTTTTCACTTACCAGCCCTCAAGCAGAGGATTACTCTCCTGCCCTTATGACTCTCAAGACCAAACATTCTTAACCTTTCTCCTAGTATGATATAGACAAAGAATGCTGTGATGGAATTAAAACCTCCAGTACTTTAAATGATGCTGAAAAGCATAATTTAGAAAAGCTAAGTGTAGAGTTTTGTCATGTATGTGGTTAGATGTACATTCTTGGAGCGATTAGTAACTGGACTGGATTAGTCAACAGCTGGATCTAACTGGATCTGCTATGAGCAGGGTGTTGGACTAGATGACTTCTGGAGGCCTTTTCAACCTGAACAGAACTGTGTTTCTGTGATCTTGGATACTATGTGTAAGTAGGACATGCCTGCAGAACCAATACCTATTAAACAACAGGAATTCTGTTTTCCTGGGTTTTAATATAAAATGAAAAGATCTTTACATCAGTATGTCAGCAATAGCTGTTATGTGTCTCCATACAAATTCTCAATCCTTTCATAGTTTATTTGATGTGTTGTTCAGTTTGAGAAATTTTTTGACCTTTAAAAGAAGTAGAGATGAAAGGATGAAATATCTATTCCTGCTTTGAGTGATAGTCCTTTCCTTTCTCCCTGAAGCATGAAAACACATCATTCTGTCTTCATACAACATACAAAATTGCCAGTAAATGATTTTTTTTTTTTTCTTCTTCCTACCTATTCCCAGTCTGCTCTAAGTTCATAAAAGGATCTGTCTTCTGACAGCTTTTCTTAGCACTGTGGCAACAGAAACTCTCTGGACAACAGCAACAGCTGTTTTAGTTTCCTAGCCATTCTTCCCTGTATTTCTTGCTTTCTGACTGTATCTGCTCTGGAGAAGTGCTTACCTATTTTTTTTTTTTTTTCAGCAATATTGCAGATACATTAGTACTCCAGTACTGCCTGGGTTTGTATATGTTGGCGTAGCATTCCAGCATACACAAAACGCAACTGATAGCACTGTGCAGCTGTACCATTGTTAGACGACGGATAAATAGTTCTCTTGTGCATGTAAACTCCTCATTTTGTTCATATCTATTGACCAATCTTGTTTTTCCTTTCACTCAGCTGTTCCCTGTACACAGAGTCATAGTACCACATAAGAAACCTAACCGATGGGGTCTGTTCTTGGCCCTGGTCTCTGACACCTCCATTTGGGGACAAGAATATTTCTCCTTTTGAGTATGTTCCTTTAATGAATATTTATATTGCAGGCATTCAGACCAAAATTTTTATTCAATCATAGCAAGATGTCATTTCCCTTTTTTTCCTTCTGCATCTGTATAAAGAAAGAGAATGCTGCATGACTCTGTTTGCTAAGCTGGAGTACCTTTTATGTTAGTGAAAACAATTTTTAATTCACATTGAACCTTCAGTAGCCTTTGTCCTCTTTCTATCTTTTCTTTGTACTATTTACTATTTTTACTATGTTCTCCTAGTTAGCTGTTTCTTTTCCTCACCCCTTACTTGTTGATTTTCAGGAGTGAAACCCTGGCTTCTGGGCATATTATTTTTCCCCTTTTTTTATCCCTCTTAGATAATTTTAACTTTTCTTCTTTATTTTTTGCTTACCATGCCATCCGCTAGAGGGTTTTAAACACGGCTCATCTTATGAGAGACATTTTCTTACCTCAGGAAAACCTTCAGTTTGCCATGGCTTAAGGTGTTAACACTCAATAAGTAAGAAATCTTTCTCCAGAAATATTTACCAACAGGGTATCTGGACAGCAACTAATCTTTAAAACCAGGCCTCTTCAGCTCAAAGACCAGCCTCTCTCTCTTCATCCTGTCTGTACAACATCTTAAACACATGGTGAGACCCCACATGTTGCATGATCAGAGGCAGGGCTCTGCAGACCCGCAACTAGAGCTTCAGTCAGTAATTGAGAACCAGCAGAATCCCTAAGGCAGGTCCTGCCCTGGGAATCGAATCCTGTTTCTCACTGCTCTCACAAGCATATTCAATATTCTCTGTGAATTTTCTTCATTAGTCACCCTAGAATCGTAGAATGCTTTGGGTTGGAAGGGACCTTTAGAGGTCCTCTAGCCCAGCCCCCCTGCAGTGAACAGGGACATCTTCAGCTGGACCAGGCTGCTCAGAGCCCTGCCCAGCCTGGCCTTGAATGTTTCCAGGGATGGGGCCTCCACTACCTCTTTGGGCAACCTGTTCCAGTGTTTCACCACCCTCATGGTAAAAAGTTTCTTCCTTATACCCAGTCTAAATCTGCCCTCCCTTAGTTTAAAGCCATTACTCCTTGTCCTGTCGCAACAAGCCCTGCTGAAAATATTTTGCCTATCCGTCCTATAGGCCCCTTCAGGTACTGGAAGGCTGCTAGAAGGTCTCCCTGGAGCCTTCTCTTCTCCAGGCTGAACAGCCCCAACTCTCTCAGCCTTTCCTCATAGGAGAGGTGCTCCAGCCCTCGGATCATTTTTGTGCCCTCCTCTGGCCCCGCTCCCACAGGTCCCTGTCTTTCCTGTGCTGAGGGCTCCAGAGCTGGATGCAGGACTGCAGGTGGGCTCTCACCAGAGCGGAGCAGAGGGGCAGAATCCTCTCCCTCGACTGGCTGGCCACGCTTCTATTGATGCAGCCCAGGATACAGTTGGCCTTCTGGTCTGCGAGCACACATTGGTGGCTCATGTCCAGCTTTTCATCCTCCAGTACCCCCAAGTCCTTCTTGGCAGGGCTGCTCTCCAACCCTTCATCCCCGAGCCTGTATTGATAGCAGGGGTTGCCCTTCTCCCTTCATTATTACTATGATTGCCAGGGAACAGCAGAGAAAGTGTTCTTACGCACATGAGGTAAGGGAACTAACGGACTTGAAAACTAAAGGCTTACTCTGCTTTTCAGAGACCCCCATCCTTTCAAAGACTTTTCTCATTTCATTTTCTCATTTAAATGATGTCTGAGATCCCCATGACTGGAGATTCTTGAATGCTAACTTTTTCTTCCTGGATGTCAACAAGAATCATCAGACTTGCTCCAGAGCCGGCCTTTGCCAGAGTTTATTTGATACTGTTGATATCCCGGTCAGGTAGTCTGGTAAATGCCTGATTCCAATTTTGCTGGCTAAAGGAACCAAATTGTCTCTTTGGTACTCTGACGTTCCTGCTACAATCCTTAAATCCAGTTCTTACGGACTGCCTTTACACCCTCATAATGATAGGTTCATAATTAGCTTTGCTGAACTATATTTAGTACATCATTTTTCAGATCTTCCTCAGCCGTAGCCACTGAAGTTCTCCAGGATCTGCTAAGGTTCATATCTCCAAGCCTGGGAGGCAGTTCAGTCTCCTAGTTTTCAGTCTGTCTCCTAGCCACTGAGCCATAAGATTGAAATGATCCTGATGAGGAACAAGCTTAGTGTTTCAAGTGGAACTCTGATATACCTTGATTTCTGCTAAAACATTCAATTAAATAAAATTAGTGTAGTGAAGATCTGAAGCTGTATCAATAGGCAATGGGTATGTCAAATTATGTGTCAGAATAAATGTATTAATAGAAAATATGTATTAATAGAATAACTTTCTTGTTTTGCTTTAAAAAGGGACCCTGGTAATATATTCTTAGCAGTTTATGTGGTAACTAATTATCCTGAAAGATTATTTTCTAATACATACACTGTATTGTGTAGGAAGGAACTGTTCAGTAGCGAATAATGTCATTTTGCATAGTGTAAGTATATTGGGAAGGGATTGTACAGGAAGACATGAGACAGGTTTTACGGCTACTTTCGTTCTATGCTTTTATTTTTGAGAAAATGTACTGGACAAAAATATTTACTGTGTGAATGGGATTGTAATAATAGAAATCAAGCAATGATAGCATATAGGTGGGTAACAGTCTGAATTCTTAGTTTATTCTTTCTGATATTTTATCAATTTCTACATCATCTTAAAAAAGCAAATTGCCAAACCTGTATTTTTAAACTGTAATAATATTTTGAGGTTTGTATGTTTCAATATATCAATATATTAATATCAAAACAACATATAATAATATGAAAAATAATGATATAACACCTCATTATACATTGCATTTAATAATGTCATATTTAATATATTAAATGTTTTTATAATTTGATTGCAGTGTTAAGTATGTTGGACTAGATTTTGTTTCCGTACGTGTTAATCCTGCCCCCTCCCCTCTCTGCTGAGCTCCAGAAGTTTGCCAGAGTACTTAAGGCTAAATTAAGTAAGATTAATTCTTTTGGCAACATTGAACAATTGTCACATTTTGATTGTCCCACTTGATGCAACTCACATTGGCCTGAGATATACCAGTCATCTTCTTGAATTTGCAAAAATGATGTTGGTTTATGGCATTGAGCACTTTAGGTGCTCAATTTATTTATCCAGACAGCTACATAAAATTTGGACCATGGTTCCTAGGGGCTGCTGATGCCATAACTGATCTCCAGGGTGCTGTTTCAGCTTTAGGTGCAGTTGAAGGGTTTGGAACTCTTTTTCTTTAAAAATGGAAAAGGGTAGTGAAGAAGTGGCTTCTTCCACAAGTTCTGCTTCAGGACTCGTGTCCCACTCCTTGGCTGAGAGCCTGTAACTAAATCTCATGGTAACTGATCTGGTGTTGCAAAATGATTAATTTAAATGTGCCTTCCTTAAGGTTTGCTAACGGGCACAGCGTAGAGAATGCGATAGTTGAGGTGAGTTTAAGGACTGGAGTTCTGAGGGGACTGCTAATTTATGCCCTGGTTCTGCAGCATGTTAGAGTGGTTCTAGGAATTTGTACAACACGTTATGTAAGACTTATAAGATGCCTGAAATAAGGTTCAGAACCTTGTGTGACAACTGTAGTTGACATCAGTTCATCTGATGTATACCCAGTCTCCCAGAACAAGACAAAAACAACCTTTATTTTTTCTTGGTATCCCTTCATATTAGTGTATTGCATAGTTAGAAATTACTCATTTGTGCACAGAAGCCAATGCTGGACAAATGTTTAAGAAATTAAGGGGGAAAATTAGGAGATAAAACAAATTAAGAGAAACAAATGGTGAAGGAGGCGAACTGTAAAACTGATCAGTCACTTTTTCAGATTGTATAAGCCATTGTACGCTTTCTGCCACAGTAGTGAACAGGAGCAGACGATAAACGTTTTGGTAGGCTTAAAGAAAAAAGAGGAAGACTGTGAGCAGTATTATTTTTATTGTATTTTCAGCTAGTAGCTACTAGCTAGTGTTCTGTTTTCAGCTTGCAGATCTGTTTTCAATGTCAGGAAAATAATTGTTCAAAAAAGGCTATCGAAACACATGCACATTTTTAGGGGAGGAAGGACCACACGTTGCTTCCAAGACATTTTATTTGGCTGTCACAGAAAGGACATTGACGGACACCAGAGGGAGCTGCATTTCTGTATCCTTTTCTTACTGAAGGGTTAATTGTGAATAGAGCCCTTTGAGACAAGAAAAAAGTTTTGAAAAGAATAATAAGGTGAATAATACATTCCTTAATTAAAAATAAATAATAATGTATCCTCTTGTTTAAATGAAAAAAACCTTGTTTTCTGTTAATAAGTGCCACTGTGATGGTCTGAGAAGAACAGCTATTAATATTGGAGGGAATATGACTTGCCTTTTGAAAATGACAGATTTTTGTATATTTCTGATCAATTAAGTTTTGAAAATACATTAAAATAAGCTTTTCACAGATGTTAAAATAATTTATTTGCAGACATCTATACTGTAATTTAATTTAATAAGCAAATAAGATCACTGGTCTTTCTGATCTGGTATTATGTATCCAGCTGTGGCCAAGATCCTAAGGCGTTACTATTTTAATTGTCATAGTCAACTATCATTCTCTTTATTCTACTGCATGAAGCAAGAGTAGAGTTTTTCATCAAGCAGTCCCATAGTAATGTACATTTTCTGAAGTGTTAATAATATTTTGGAATATTTAGTCTATATGATGCAATTAATTTTGATGCCTTACTCTTCTAACATATTGCCCATAAATTAAGTGGAATGAGATCAGCTTTGTTTACTAACGTTTTTTTTTTCTCATACTTTTTTTTACTTATTTGATTTTGTGATACTTGGTTCATTGTTATCCCCTGTAATAGTATTTTTTGGAGTCCATTCAAAATTGAAGGTATATTCATATAGAATACACACAAAGATGGCAACATAAACAGATACTGCAATATAAATGTTGTGTACATATATACATTCACATACAGTATTCTTTTAAATGAAAGTTGTACATTTCACTAAAACCAAACATTTTGCTTTGCTTGAAAAGGCAGTTAAATACACTTCAGGCTAAATAGACTGCCAACAGGTGTGTAGGTAGAAACATTATGGTTGGCAATCGACTTCAAACAGGACAGGTTGTTTTTAATGTATTTCCCATTTGAGGATTAGTGTTCGTAAGCATAGGCAAATTATTCATTGCAATATGTTTGTGGCTGTATGCAACATAATGAAAAGATTTTTGAGGCAGATTATTTGCAATTGGAGCTCGCTAATGAGGTAGATGAATTGTAAGCCTGATGAAATGATATAGATAAAACCAACTGTAGCCTTAAAATACACCTATTAAAAGGAAGTTACTGGACTTTAGAACCCTGAAATTTACTTCTTATTCTATACATGAAGTTTTATACTGATTTTAATTTGCATGTCTCTATTATGTGAGCTGTCTAATTAAAATGAATAATATCTTTTAATATATTATCTGAAATGCAATAAATTTGTAGTAAATGTGTATTAAAAGTTTAGTAATCTTACTTTTAGTGTATCACATTTTTAAGTAATTTCTTCAGATACAGGTTAAAGAACATAAACTTTTCAGAGTTTTAAGACGTATATTATAAAGTCTTATGTTAGGTGAGTTGCCAGCTAAGCAGACTTTACCGACTTTCCATCTCTGTTTCACTGTGGAGTGGTACTTAAAGACAAAGGTCCTAAGAATGGCTGCCCCTTTGATCTGCTTCTCACTGTGGCTTATAGCAGATGCTCGAAGAATGAGAGCAAGGCAAACATGTATGATACTCCTACTAATCTCTCAGCCTCCAGCTCTTTCCAGGGCGGAAGCCTCTTCAACCAGCTGGGGTTTCTGTGTATTTACTAATGCTCAGTGTGTTTCTTTTCTGTGACTTACTATCATTGGCAAACTTTAATCTCATTTATTTCGGGTCGTTCATAGGTATCTTGAATAGCAAACGTCTCAGGACAGAAACCTATGAAAACGCACCTTTTTTAACTGTGAAGACCAGTGATTTACTCCTATCCTCTGTTTTGTACCTTTCAAGGAATTATTTATCTGTGCCATGCTGTTTTTATGCCACATCTGTTAAGTTTTCTTAAAAAGCTTTGATTAAGGACTTTCAAAACTCTCTTGGAAATCTAACTAGATCGTAGCTCTCCATTCGTGTGCTTATAAACCCCTCAGAGATTTCACTTTACAAAAACCATGTTGTCTTTTCTCTTAACAAATCATCCAGGTGTCTGCTAATTCAGTTCTTCATAATGATTTATCCTAATTTGTCTGGACATCAGACATACAGGGCTGTAGCTCTCAGGATGTTCCATGAAAAAATTTTTGAACCTTACTGTTGTGCTTGCCGCCTTTCGGTTTTTACGAACTGATACGAATATTTTACTGGTCATTTTGTCAATGTAGTTTTGTAATTTTTATATAATCCCTTCAGTTTCTTTGAGCCTCCCACAAAGACTCTGGCGTGAGGGTCTCTCCAGTTCCTTTCACTGAACACCAGTGGAAAGCGTTAAATTAGCTTGTCTGCAGGATCTTGTCTTCCCTGAGTATTCCTTTACACCTTCATTACCAGTTGGCTCTACAGACTCCCTGGCAGACTTTCTTGCTCCTCACGTCTTTGAAGGAGCATTTTATTATTAGTTTGCTAGTTGTTCTTCAGGCTAGTTTTGGGGTTTTATGTTTAATATGTCAGAATTTATGATCCTTTCTATTTTCTTCATCTGTACATTTCTTCTAATACCTCCTTTTATATTCTGTTGTTTATAGTTGTGCTGGTTTTCTATTGCTGTTACCTAAGTCTTAATAAATGGTATGTGCTGGCCTTGTGCTTACTGCATAGTTTCTGTAAGTAGTTTCCACAGTACCTGTAGGGATTTAATTTTTGTCCTTTTGATGTGTTTATTTTAAAATGTCCTCATTTTTATGTATACTTCCAGATATATTGTTCACCAAAGGCAAAATTTTCATAACTATCCTTTCCTATTGTACCTGTCAGAACTTGTGTGCCAACCATCTAGTTAGCAATCTGTGAGACTTACACTTCCAAACCCAACGTAAGTGCACAAACAGCACACAAATTACATATGCACAGTATGGTAGGAAGTTTTAAAAGCTGTCACATGGTATTTCAGAAACATGACTACAAATTTTGCTAGGCAGTCCGGTGGGTTTTTCCAGTGGCCTTGGCAGACTACTTAAGTTGAGTCCAGGGGCATTAGAAGCACTATGTGGAGTACTGACTCTGTAGAAGAGAAACTCGGTATTGATTCTTTTCTCCTGGCATTTGAATCTCCTGCTCTTTTGGGCTAAATGTGTGGTGTCCATTGAAGTGAACAAAGGAGATTCTTCTTTTACTTTAGTATAAATTGGTCAGTTACTAGAATTTTGGTCCTTCAAAGTAGCATTTATTGGTTTTGTGTGTATTTTTGAATAGGCTGGTTCTGATTAACCTAGATGTAAATGTCTGATCTTCTGTTTTTGAAAGGTCCTCTGTACAGTAGGAGTGGAAAGCTGTGCTTCATTTTGAGAAATGTTGAGATAAGTTTCACTTGGAAAGGTTAGTTATTGCGCATACAGGACCAGCTTCAGATGCTGGAAGTCATCCTTTTACACATATCCAAGAAACTAATCAGCCTAGTTCCTTGCATATCAGCATAGTTAAATCAATTTAGACCAGCTGAATATCTGTCCTGTAATGTATTAATTTAATTTCTGAGAAATAAATTACTGAATAAAAATTTTACATGTATTTACTTTTCTGAAGTATTCTTAATGGACTTAGTGACTACAGGTTGTTACAAGTGATCCTCATGCATCTTAGATTTACTTAAACAAAATAGTTAGAAATCTTTTTCAAGACAAACTCATTTGGCTGTCCTGTGCTATGCTTGAATATTTTTCTTTTTTGTGTGTGTGTTTCAGGTAAATACGCTGAAGATATATTTGGTGAACTTTTCAATGAAGCACACAGTTTCTCATTTAGAGTTAACTCCTTACAAGAACGTGTAGATCGCTTATCTGTCAGTGTTACACAACTCGATCCAAAGGAAGAGGAATGTAAGTTCACTCCTACATTGAAGTTTTCTTATTTTGTCACTCAGACACCACTGATACATGAAATGGAGATAATAATAGTTTAAATTATATTTTTAGGAACATAGACCAAAGCATCATGAGAAAGAGGTGCATTTCTGTTTCTCCTACAGGTTTCTTTTACAGCCTTGAGCAGCTTTCTGAGATCAACATTTTCATGGTTACCAAATAGTACTGTTACCCATGAATTTACATAAAAACTGCTACGGGAGTATGTGTCACTTCCGTAGTGTTATGTATTAGTGTTAATAATAATATTAATACACAATATTATGTGAATGCTTGGAAGTAAGTCTTTACTCTTTTTTCCAGCCTTCCTGCTAATTCCCATGGGATGTAACCATTTGTCCAAGTAGGGTTTTTGCATTTATCTTATTACCATCTTACTTTCTGTATGACTTCATAGTTGTGTAGCTGCATTTATTGATGCTATATATCCCCTTGGATTCTTCCTAAATAGCTTTAAGTAATATAAGTATTGGTTAACACTGAGAAAGCAAGTACTTCCAAAAGTCAGTAGGGTATGGCTCATGCCTATAAGATAGAATTTGTATGGAATTTAAAAGATGCATAGGCTTTGTGATGGCTACAGGAACACTGCCCACCTAATATGCAAATACCATGAAGCTTTTTTTGCCTTCCTGGATACCTGTTAGTTACAGGTGAAAGTACGAAAGGTCATGTAACTCCAAACAGTTTTAAGGTGTTCTAGACTATATGGCTAAGACCTAGAAAGTAGAGCAACATTCTATCATGAAAAATTAAGTGTCAAACCAGGAGCATGGTCTTCAGGCTGTCTGTAGCTACCGATGTTGAAATTTCACTATTGACAAAATGAAGCTAAAGAAGTTCTGATGCTGTATTTTGCGTGACATTAATTTCAGAGCAGGTTTCAGAAGAAAGCTGTTCACAGCTTGTAGATGATTTTCCACAAAATCGTGACTTGCCAAGGAGACGTGACTCCCCATGAATGGGATTTTCCAAATCTCTTGACAACTAAGAATAAATCATACATATGCACCTCTGTTTCCAATAAAATACCATGTTTACTGTGATTGGATAATGAGAAAAATCATTTTTGTGTACCATAACAAATTGACAGCAGTTGTAATCTTATAAAAGCTGTAATACTCCAGAGTGTTAATGTAACTTGTGCATTTACCCTTGACAGCCTAGTTTTCCCTTTAAATCAGAGTGGGATATATGTTTATACGGCATATCTAGTATGGCAGCTGTTCACATTTCAGGAAGATAGAAAAACCATTTTAAGTCATGGAGTTAAAGCATCTAAGGATGTTACAGGACACAGAGATGGAAAATTGTTCTTTCCTGTGTAAGTGGCCTTTGACAAGTTTGGCTGTAGGATTTAGTACTAAATATCCATAACTATTTGATGTTAGAGAATTGCTAGCAATATTTTTAAACAGTATGTTGTCCCAAATGCACCAGATCAATAACTTCACACAGTACGGTGTATACTGTAGCATTTGCTAAACTGTGTAGTTAAAGAAAGGGATAGACACCACAATTAAAGAAAACAGGGCTGAAAAGAGATCTACTTGATCAAGTCCAGAGTGCCTCCAGTCTGATACCCTGGATTTGTCTCTCTCGCCATGGAATAGCAGTAACTGCTAGTACTTCAGAGGAACACATGCAGTCTTCAGTGTCAGGAACTATTAAATGACTATTTTTATCAGCCTAAGAATATCCAGTCCTTGAGCCATAGCCAGTGTTCCTTATTGACAAATGTCTGCCCAAAATGAGTCACCAGATGAGGATAAAGTAGATCACAGAATCACAGAATCACAGAATAGTAGGGGTTGGAAGGGACCTCTGTGGGTCATCTAGTCCAACCCCCCCTCCGAAGCAGGGTCACCTACAGCAGGCTGCACAGGACCTTGTCCAGGCGGGTCTTGAATATCTCCAGAGAAGGAGACTCCACAACCTCCCTGGGCAGCCTGTTCCAGTGCTCCGTCA
>Ga0065711_1035437_pt1 | contig 22337 bp, 18 predicted proteins | sample Hoacrofraction12_FD_59098 | JGI IMG/M metagenome (GOLD analysis project Ga0065711, IMG submission 59098) | Hoatzin crop microbial communities from Cojedes, Venezuela - Epithelial fraction 12 v2 (version 2) | ecosystem: Host-associated > Birds > Digestive system > Esophagus > Crop | place... | reverse complement strand
TTTGTGTTGGGAGGGACCTTTAGAGGTCATCTGGCCCAACCCCCCTGCAATGAGCAGGGACATCTTCAACCAGACCAGGTTGCTCAGAGCCCCGTCCAACCTGGCCTTGAATGTTTCCAGGGATGGGGCATCGACCACCTCTCTGGGCAGCCTGTGCCAGGGTTTCACCACCCTCATCATAAAGCCTTTCTTTCTTATATCTAATCTAAATCACCCTCTTTCAGTTTAAAGCAATTACCCCTTGTCCTGTCACTACCTGCCATTGCAAAAAGTCCCTCTCCAGCTTTCTTGCATGCCCCTTCAGGTACTGTAAGGCTGCTATAAGGTCTCCCTAGAGCCTTCTCTTCTCCAGGCTGAACAGCCCCAACTCTCTCAGCCTTTCCTCACAGGAGAGGTGTTTCATCCTTCTAATGCTACTGAAAACTTTTCCCTCTGTAAGTTAAGGATCTTTACGAGTTAAATCTGTGTAAGGTGCCTTTTTGTTTAATCAAACACTTTAAACGATTGCCTAAGCAGTAAATATGAAGAGTCCTGATGTGAAGTGTCAGGTGTTTTTGCTGGGGTTTCTGTACCGCTTTAAACCACACTGATGTTTTTCTCCTCCTTCACTCCCCCCTTGCCCACGCAGGACTGTACACATTCAAATTATTTTTCTCTTTTCTGATGCAGGAGCAAACATGGAGCCACCAACTACATTCCAGAGCAGTTTTTAGATGACTTTATTAATCTTGTCATTTGGGGTCACGAGCATGAATGCAAAATAGCTCCATTCCAAAATGAACAGCAACGTTTCTATGTTTCTCAGCCAGGAAGTTCAGTGGTGACATCTCTGTCCCCCGGAGAAGCTGTGAAGAAGTGTGTGATCTTTTCTTTTTGTTCTTGTTTGTCCCTTGCCTTATGTCTCTAGTGAAGTGTTGAGAAAGGAAAAACACTTGTATTAAGTGTGAGAGGACTTGTATTATAGCGTGGATTACCTTCTGAGTGTGCCATAACAAATGAAGTAGATGGATTCTGTGCCCAGATTAACTTTAGCTTTACTTACACTTAAACCTTACATTTGAAGCACATGTAACTTATCTTAAGAGGAGTTAGATAAATTGAAAAAGGGACCGTGTGCATGTGCTTGTGTATGGAACACACACAATCTAAATCAAAGTTAATTACCTTTCTCCTTCTAGACACATTGGATTGCTGCATGTTAAAGGGAAAAAAATGAAAATGCAGAAGATTGCTCTAGAGACAGTGCGAACTTTCTACATGGAGGATATTGTTCTAGCTGATCATCCAGATCTTTTTAATCCTGACAATCCTAAAGTAACTCAGGCAATACAAGCATTCTGCATGGAAAAGGTAACTTGTAATACTAGTAGTATATGTATAACGGTGTATGGACAGGAAATGTGAACTGTGGATGGTTTTGAGACTGGAAGATGAGAAATCTTATGCTTTGCCCTGTATTAGTTGAGACACTTAGGCAGTATTTCCACAGGAGGCTAATTCCATGGCATTCACTGCAGCCTTGGCTTCCAGATCCCTTGATTGGGATGACCCATTAAAGTAGTCTGGAACTGCATTATAGGGTTCCCTATGATCTTTGTCCAAAAACTGTTTCCTGAGAGTGTGGCAGCGTTGGATGTGCACTTTGGAACGAGCGTAAATACATGTACCTAAACCCTGAGAGCTGGGCTGTGCAGTGTGAAGTGGCCACAATAACTAAGCAGGTTTATTAATTGCTCTTGTTTCTTAGGTCTGTAGAAATCTCTTCCTGCTTTGCCCTGGGACTAGAAATTTAGCAATGGATAATGGCTATAAAGTAAAATAGTACAAGTCATCAGTGGTATAGATACTGCTGGACTGCGGTGTATATGAAAGATAAACCTTTCATTATGACTTTTCTTGTTCATTCTTACGGCTTTTGACTGGACACTGGTACATATGTGTGCTCGGGAATGAGAGCACGTCCTATAATTAATTATTTTTACAGATCCACACTGCAGCTGGATGTGTTTTAAGTTATACTTGAAGGGTTCAGGCATCTATAAGAGAATAAAGTGGAACTGCAATTCTAATTCTGCTTTGTAGGTTGAACTGATGCTGGATGATGCAGAAAGAGAACGCTTGGGAAATCCACGTCAGCCAGAGAAGCCTCTCATAAGATTACGAGTAAGAAATGCTTCAGTTTGGATTTTTTTGTTTTGAAAGGTCGCTGTGAAAAGTTTCAAAGCGAAGTCATGCTTTTTGTGTAAACAATTAATATGTTAAAATTTCTTACTGTGTACAGGTGAATATAAATTGCCTTCATAGCAGGATTCCGTTTACCTGTGGTATGACTAGTATTCTGTGGTAAAGGATGAGGTTGGTCATAAGTGTGCTTCGCTGCTGGCCTGAGTAAGGGGATTGGAAGTGGCTGTTTACAGAGAAGGTTTTTCTTAAGTCATATTATCCTATGTCTGTTCTTAATCTAATTTAAGGAAAGTTTCCTGAAGACGAGTAAATGATACAAGTTAGGAATCTGGGCTGTTATGAGCTATCCTGCTAATATTATTTATTCGCTATTATTATCTATTAACTATTCTGCATAGTATGGTAAAGCATTAATTTTAGGTGGACTTATTTTTTCTTTAATTTTTCCTTTGAAGGATAACAAACTCGTTTTGTGTGGCTTCTCTGTTTCTGGTTGTTTCATATTTAAATGTTTCTTTTCCTCTCTTAGGTTGATTATACAGGTGGCTTCGAACCATTCGGTGTCCATCGTTTTAGCCAGAAGTACATGGATAGGGTGGCTAACCCGAAAGACATCATATACTTTTTCAGGCATCGTGAACAAAAAGAGAAAGATGGTAATAATAAAGGAAGGAATTGTTATAAAGGAAGAGGAAGGCTTACCTTGGTGTTCATTGTTCTTCCTTTATATTGCTACCCAGCACTTGCAAAGGCTTGGTGTCTGCTGTCTGATGTGTTACAGGAGGAGTAAAGATGTGTAGTTTCATTGAAAAGTGTAAATATTGGACAAGTGTTTCTGTTCCATTTCAGGGTTTGTCTAAAGTTCTGATATTCAGCACAGCATCGTCTGACAGCTATTCATAAATAATTCCTTTTTCTTTGGCCTCAAAGCTTATGGAGTTGGTTATAGTAGTACGTGTAGCCCTGTACCAGACTGAGTTACTCCATATTGCTATGATAAATACTATGAAAGGCATTAAACATCTCATTCCTGGGACTTCTCAGAATGAGACGGTTGGGTTTGGGCGCTCTGCAGGAAGAGAGGTGGCTGTTGTGCTTTTTGCCTTTGATTTTTTAAATTTTATTGCTGTAGTGATTCATTTGTTTATACCTAAAATAGTAATGGAGGGGATGGGCTTGAGAGATGTATGTATATTTAAAAAAAACCAAAAAGGCCCGAATGTACAACAGCATTTTGTTTGCCCAAATCAATCATGTGTTTGAGGTGCTCTTGGCTTTTTAGACTGATCCAGGTATTTTTCAAGCATTTGTGCAAAACAAATAATACCTGTTACTGTTGTAGCATTTCTCACTGTGCCTGTAATTTTTAATAAATGGTTAGTAGTTGTTGCCTAAATACTGGGTTTGTAATAGTCACTAATGAAGATAGAGCATGCACAAGAATGTACTGTGCTAAAGAACTGTTAATATTTCACATTAGTGCATTGCAAATACTCCAGTTCCACTGACAGTTTTTACTTACACTGTCAGTTTTAGAAAGTTCAAAACATCATGTTTCATGAATAAAAACTGCTTTTGCTAAGTTTTTTTTTAATTGTGCTGTATTGATCTTGTTTTATTTTGCTTTGTTGGGTTTTTTTAATAGTTGCATAATCTCATCAGCGTTTTTGGAATACAGGATAGTTACATCTGTCGTCATGTTTCATCAATACATTCTAATTTTCCTACTTAACGTGCATCTCAGCCTCAGGAAGGGAGTGTAAAAAGAATACCATGGTTCTTTGCATTACTTATCAGATATCCTCTAATACAAGGGAGCTGGCTAATAAAGCAGTCAGAATTTTCAGTACATTTGTGCATAATGCTGTGGTGCAGCACAGGTGATGTTAAGAGTTCATGAATTCAGAAGTTATTGTTTCTTATGTCATAGCTGCTTATATGACAAGGGTAACAAAACGACGATTTGTGCTTGCCTGTGGCGAGTGTCTAGAAGCAGTCTGTAGTCGCTTTGTATTACTTTGCATGGTATGTGGTAACCTCAGTTGATTATCTGTTTCATTCTTCTGTCGTTCCGACCTTGCTGCCCGAGAATGGGGGGTAGCCTTAACGAGCTATGAACGTTTTCTGCTGAAAATCAGTCAATGTACTTTGGAGGAAAATTTCTTCTCTAGTAACAGATTTATGAAAAAAACCCCTGTGCTTTGATGGTTCCTTTGATTTTTCTTACAGTTGTGATCTTCTAGAGTTCGTGTATAATAACCTTCAGGGCATAGTGTTCAATTTATAATTCCAGACATTTGGTAGTTAGAAGAAGACTATATATCTGCTGGAGGTGGAGTTGTCTTGTACAATTATTGCATCCGTTATTCTTACCTGTGTTTCCAGACAATAGACTCTACAATTAGAACAAAAAACCTTTATGTACAAAAGGGACCACAATTCTTGAGAGGCCTATATTAACCTTTTTTCCTATTACTGTCAGTGGGATGGTAATAATTAAATGCTGCAAACGTGGGTGACAGTGCCACTGTGCTTTTCTTTTCTAGACAATGAACTTAATTTTGGAAAACTGGTTAGCAGACCTGCTTCTGAGGGGACGACACTGAGGGTGGAAGACCTTGTCAAGCAGTATTTTCAGACAGCAGAGAAGGTATCTTTCTAACTTTTATGATTTTTTTTTTAAAGTAATATAATATTTTTATCTTTGCTTTCTCAATGGAGGTAGCGTGCCCTGAAAAGATTCAGACATTCACCAAGAAGAATATTTATTTCCTTTATAACTGTATGTGAATTCCCATATGAAGCGTATGTCCTAGGTTAAGGAGCAACTGTTGTGTATAGGCTGTATAGGGTGTGTGAACTTGTGCTGGCTTGAGAGCATTGTGATAACTCCTCATGTGAACTTGCAGTGTCTGCCCTGTACTAAATGATGTGTTGTGTTCTTACAGGAGGAAAATGTGAGGCAGCAGTGAGAAGCTATCTTAATTTACTATAAAGTTAATGTGAGACTGTACTGTTTCCTATTACCAGCTGACTTGGACATTACTTGACATTACTTTGCAGTATATTTATGTCCTCAGAGATAGTGCAGTTGCACATTGTATTTAAAGCAGAGCAGGGAGAAGGAAAAGAGCCCCCCAGTAGTTTGTGTGCTCCCCACCCCTTCATTAAACCTGACTTATTTCCCTTTCCCAGCACTGGGGCAGTAATGTATCAGAGGTAAAAACAATAATAACCAGAGAGTCAGATGCCCAAATGCCCCATCTGGATGATCTAGTATAACTTACAGAAGCTACTTCGGAGCATGCTTTATAGAAAGTCATTAGAGCAAGGATTCCTGATGTAATGATCCCCCAGATTATATCACCTTGCCTAACCTTAGACACGTTAGGTGTCAGTACTGGGATGGCATAAATCATGCCTTGGAAGGGCTGTTTGCCTTCTGAATATGATGGGACACCCAGGGTGACTAGTTCAGAAGTAGGTACCTCAAATATATGCCACCCCTAAATCCAGTGGGGAGGGTAGCAGTGTCAAAGACAGGGCATTGTATTATTCGATGAAAAATAAATTTTGCTTTTAATCTTTTTTCCTCCCTTATTCTGCCAAATTGTCCCTGTTAGACCATCTTTCCATCTTGTTTGTATGTTCTTGTATAAACAGCTCAGTTACTGGTCCCTGTGTCTGAGCCCGCCTTCAGCAGCTCAACAGCTGTAAAGACCTGAACAAATCCGTTGATGCTCTGGGAAGGCTTGCAGTAGGGGGATAGTATGTTTTAGGCCAACACTGGTAATGAAAGAGGGAGGGGAGAAGCACGTGGTGCCCCAGAATGATGATAGGGATCTTAAACATTATGTTAAGATAGCTTATGCTTCAGGCTTTGCTGGGCGCCTGATCTTGTCTGATTAGGGAAACAAAAGAGTCCTTGGACCCTGAGGTGGCACAGGGCTGTGGCTGGATGTTCAAAAACTGGTAGGCCAAAACTGTTTAACAAACAAGTACCAGACTCTTTCCAGTTCCAGTGTTGCTGGTAAGCTGAGGCCTAGGAGTTGAAATCACTGCTATTTGTCTCTTCAGCAAGCTTTTTTTTCCCTTTGGAAAAAAGCTTAATTGCTGAAAATCAAGCGGAACATTCTGCATCGTTACAATTAGTCACTCTTTTGAGATGCTTGTTTTATTTTTTTCCAAATTCCTTATTTTATAATAGCTGTAAAATTTATTCCTCTGCACAGCATTATTTCAGTGGAGGTGTTATGCTTCCGATGCAACCTTCAGAACATTTCCTAAAGGACACCTGGAAGGATCAAAAATCATTTAATAAGCATATATAATGCTTATTACCAAGAATTCATCTGTGCTATAGTTTACAGACAAAAGAGGCTGCTGTTTAAACATTACTATCCGTATAGGGGTTTCATTCGCAGAATGTCTCTACTTACTGTATTGGGAAGGAGGGTAGAGAAGATAATGGCTGCGAAACACCACCAGTGGCATCTACGACTTTTACTAATTAGTGTTTGTAGTGTAATATCTTCATGTAGAATATTGATGAATATCATGTCACTTGATGAGCATGTGAGAACTATTAGTATTTACAGAATTGCATTTCAATAGACTTCTGCATAATAACTCTTAATGCTTCGTAATAATAATTTGCCCTACTCTGTACCAGCCAGGTTTTTTTAATGTTAGAATTTTACAGTAAAATTAAATCACATAGCACCTGTAATGATTCAGGGCCTGTTTTTAATAGTGTTTTTATGTCTCTGCAAGTTGATCTTAACCTTAATTTAAATGAAGAGGGGAGGGGCCTGGGAAAGAATACAGTTTACCTTCTCTCCTATCTCAACAATACATTTCAGACAAACTACCACTGTGGTTTCTTTACCATTTATGAAACTTTTCTTCTTTCAGTTTAGAAAATACTCTGTTAAGTAGCTGTAATGTGCTAGTAGCAAGAGGGCTTTAACTATATTATGACGAGTAATGTGTTTGCTTATTGCTGTACTTTTCTCTGATTGAAAGTTTTTGGAACCAGCTTAATGCAATATTTGTCTGAAACAGCAGGGATATTACTCGCTTTCTTTGATGGCAGATGCTCCTTAACAAATGTTTTCCCCAATTATAAAGAAAGTACAGCTTTCACTTCTGACTGAAAGAGGAATGGGAGAAGCAGTGCAGGAGTTTGTGGACAAAGAAGAAAAAGATGCCATAGAAGAGTTGGTGAAATTTCAACTGGAAAAAACACAGAGGTTTCTTAAGGAGCGTCGCACAGATGCAGAGGAAGAAAAAATAGACGAGGAGGTAATACTCCGTTAGTATTAATTCCTTAGGAGAGGTGAAGACAGACAGTAAAAAAACTAGTGCTCAAACCTGGTTTAATGGATTTGCTTGTGTGGAACATGTGCAACACTCTAACAACTTTCTGCAACTAATAAATGTGGTGATGAAGTTTCAAATGCAGAGTTTAAAAGCTTGTATTGAAGATGGGGTTTAGGTGTACTTATACCGATTTTCACTTTATTTGCGCATGCATGCATAGGAGAGCTCTGTCACTAATAATGTAGAACTTGTGCTGTAGCTGTGTGCAAGCACTTACTTGCATTCACTGTTTCACTTCTATACTAAACAACGTTAGATTTTAAAAAAATCCATTCACTGTTGTATTAATCTTGCCATGAAGGGCTGAGGCTAAATTGATCATTTATCTTTATTGTGAGAAAGATCGATAGATAAAATCTCTTGTTAGCTTTTTTCTTATTGGTTTAGGGAAGAGTACAAGAACAGGGCAAGCATAAAGGAAACTTATCCTTCAGGTGCTCTACTACCGTCTAACTGCTTGCAGCTCAGGGTCTCACAGAGCCAAACCTGGTTAATGTGTAGCTAGTAACCCTTAACAGGCTTCTCTGTCAACTTGTTGAGCTTCCACGTGAGCCCACGTATTTAATTGTGATATTCAAGCATCATATGACAAGTTGTTCTGCAGCTTAACTGTGCCATGTCGAAAGAATAATTTAGTGGGGGAGGAAGGTTGCATCTACCTGTGTTCTTGTTGACTGCTTGCATTCAAAGAGACCGTAAACAATCAGTGCCTGGAGACTTTCTGTACCACTTCTGGGGTTTTTTGCATTTGTCTTTTAGGCTAATACCTTCTTTCCCTCTCACCTATCACATCTTTTTCCATACTTGACAAGTTGAGCTTTCTTAGTTGTACATGTATTGCAATGTTTGTCTCTTCTCCATATCATTTTTTTCTATCTTGCTTTATCATCTCTACCCCAGCTTTTCAAGTTATTCCAATTTTGCTGTCCCTTATTGTCAAATTATGTGTGCTTTTGTTCTCTACTTCTCATATCTCCTACTTTTTCTTCATGTCCCAAACTTTTTTCTACCCGATGATGTAACTCCAGTTATTAATAGAATGAGATTCTTAAACTAGAACAGCATGAAAAGGCTCTAAAAATGTTCAGTTATTCTTGCAGTCTTCTTCACTTCTCACATGAGCTTGACTTCATAATTCAGTGATCAAGACTTTTCACAGTATTTTGATTATTGTATGAAATGAACTGTTATTTTGATGGGAACTCTTTTTTTATTGTTGTTATTATTCAGGTGCGAAAATTTAGGGAAAGTAGAAAAAAGAATACCGAAGAAGAGGATGAGGAAGTTCGTGAGGTAACTCCTTTGAATTTTGAACATAGGCTGAAGAACGGAATAGTGACTTCTGCATATAAATGAAGTCATTTAGCAATACTTCAGCGTTGTCCTTGCCAAAAAGTCCCTATCTGCCCAGGGAAGATTAGTAAGTCGTCTTGAAATCTTTCTTGGTATAATACGTGCCTAAGCTACGGCTCGATTTGGCTTTTGAGATCTCCTTTCTTGTGCAAATTTGTGAACCTGAATACTCAGGTGTTCTTGCTTTGAACTGAGGTGAGACCAGCTAGGTGAGATCTGCCATCTTAAACTATTTGTGATCCCATCACCAGTGGATGTGTGGATGGGCTGTATTGAGTGATGTAACTGGAACAAATTGGTATTATTGGTAAACCTTTAGATACTATTGTCCTTCTCAGCAATCTTAGATCTTAGTCTTAGATCTCCCAGAGATTCATATCTAGATTGCACAAGTCTTTCCAAAGAGAATTTTCAACCACTGACAGCATTGGTGCTCCTTTGTTTCTGCAAGCTATATGAAACCAGAATGATATTTTGAGAAAAAGGACACCTGGGGTGAGATTCAGTTCTACCATTGTAGAATTACAGAATGCTTTGGATTGGAAGGGACCTTTAGAGGTCATCTGGCCCAACCGCCCTGCAATGAGGAGGGACATCTTCAACTAGACCAGGTTGCTCAGAGCCCCATTCAACGTGGCCTTGAATGCTTGGAGGGATGGGGCCTCCACTACCTCTCTGGGCAACCTGTTCCAGTGTTTCACTACCCTTATGGTAAAAAATTTCTGCCTTATCCAGTCTAAATCTACCCTCCCTTGGTTTAAAACCGTTACTCCTTGTCCTCTCACAACAGGCTTTGTTAAAAAGATTTTCCCCACCTTTCCTATAGGCCCCCTTGTAAGTAGTGGAAGGCTGCAATAAGGTCTCCCTGGAGCCTTCTCTTCTCCAGGATGAACAACCCCAACTCTCTCAGCCTTTCCTCACAGCAGAGGTGCTCCAGCCCTCGGATCATTTTTGTGGCCTCCTCTGGCCCCGCTCCAACAGCTCCATGTCTGTCCTGCACTGTGGGCTCCAGAGCTGGATGGAGGACTTCATTTGGGATCTCACCAGAGTGGAGCAGAGGGGCAGAATCCCCTCCCTTGACCTGCTGGCCACCCTGCTTTGGATGCAGTCCAGGGTACGGTTGGCCTTCTGGGCTGTGAGCGCACATTGGTGGCCCATGTCCAATCTGAGGTATCTTTGTGTGAACTAATTGTCCTAAGTACCCACTGTCATCAATGAAGATCAAGTTAACAGAGCCCAGAGGGTGCTTCCCGTGAGCAGATGTACACAGCTGACATAGGACGATGGGAACTGTTCACCAAACTCCACTGAAAATATATTGACTAGCTCTGTTCTGTATGAGAGCTTAGCTAACTACTTTGTAGGTACACATCTAAATAGACAAAAAAATGTTCCTGTCTTTGACAAACTTCCTTGCCTTCTATAAAGCTGTGGATTTGGGCTTTCCAGGCTTCAATGGTTTAGAAATACGTATCGCAACTAGGATTTAACACTGGTGCATTTCATCATTTAAGATTATTGTTCCTATAGCACTTATTGTTCCTTTTCAGGCAATGACCAGGGCTAGAGCCCACAGATCAGAGGATGTGGTTCTTGTCGCAGCCTCCAGTGATGAAGAACTCATGGATACGGGGATGAAAGGCACTGGTGATTCAGATGATGGCCTTCCTGCAACAGTGAGCCGAGGAAGGGGTCGGGCAAGAGGTAGGGCAAGAGGTGGAAGAGGACAAAGTTCAACAGCAAGGGGCTCATCTCAGAGGGGAAGAGGTAAGAAAAACTTCACTTTATACTGCAGTTACTGACTTTTACTTCTTTAAAAGGGGACTCTTCTGATGCTTCCATCAAGTGGAAATTTGTTGCTTAAGGACTCCTACTGAAAAAAAATAATCTTTACAAATGTTTTTGGTATCACGTTATATATAGTTGACTGCCTTACAAGGCTGAAGTTGTGACTTTTACACAGGGTGATTAAATGGAAAATGTCTTGCTTCCCAGCTGTGGAAACCTAGTAGACTCTTAAAAGTTGCATTATTGGGAAGGTCTGTGCAATGAAGGGCATGGATAAACCTTTGTTACTGCTAAAGGTAATGCATTTGATCGGTATAGAGAGGAGGTGCAGGTTATCTCTATCCTAATGCAATTTGCAAGAGACTTCATGGTTCTCTGGTGACTGAGAAAGTGGGGAGTGTTTCCTAAGGAAAATGAATTAAATAGCTCCTTGGCTATGTGTGATTGTGCACTTTACAGTGGTGGCAGTAATTCCATTACGTATGTACTTCCATTATATATGGAGAGATATATATATATATAATTAAAAGAAGAAACATGAGGTCTTGCAGTAATATACTCCTTTGAGTTGTCTCAGTAATATGCCCAAAGGTGTAAGAGCAGGATGAGTAAAAACAAAGGCAATCATCTTAGGACTGATCTGGTTGGTGCCTTTAAACCGGTTCCGCGAGCGTGCACTGCAGCGCTCTGTGATCCCGTCAGAGCAGGGCCCGGTGTGGGGAGGCTCTGTCTGCAGAGCTTCGAACGCTTGACCCGCAGCAGTTCTTCTGCATGTAAGGAGGGCTTTGATTCAAGGAAGAAAGTGGAGGAGTAAAGAGGAATGTAGGTTTTTAAGTGACTTCCCACTCAGTAATGACAAACTAAAGGGGAAGAAAAATTAAAAATAACCACTGAACAGATTTGCATATTGTTTCTTTTACCTACAGGAAGCATTAGCCAAGTGTCAGCTACTAGCAGCAGAACCTACAAGCCTGTGTCTGTGCCTGCCAAGAATAAGACTATCATGGATGGTAGGCCTTCAGTCTGTCCATTACTCTAATTTGCTCTTCGAATTGTAATGAAGGTGTTTGTTTAATGATGAAGGGCCTTAACTCTGTTAGTCCAATTCAGATGTGAGGGATTCTTTTGGTTCTAATGAAATAGAACAACTAACAGTGATGAGAGAAAGAAAAATGCCGCGGAAAAAAAAAGAACAGCGATATCCTGCTGTGATGGGGTAAAATTAAATGTGTCAGGATCTCCTGACTAGAACTGCAGATGGGGAGCATCTTGCTGTATGCAGTTCCTTAAGGAAGAAGTGTAGGAGGAGTGTGGCTTAATAGCATCTACTCTGGGCACAATATTCCTCAGTGGATAAAAAGTTTAAACTTGAGTGTTTACAAGTTAGTAAGTTTTAATGTAAATCCATTGAGTCTTATATTGTAGCAAGTTTTAGAAACACCAGTTTGTACTAGGGAAGAGAAACTTACCTGTGATTTAAGCCGCGTATGTGAGAGTAGCCCTTCCTTGCTACAGAGGACAAGCTCTGAGGAAACAGCATAGGTGATCTGAGTATTAAACAACAATAATACTGCTCACAAATCTATATGTGAATCCTACACAAAGTCCCCAAAGGTAGAGAGAGTTGTAGATTAATCAGCAAATTACCTGAATTTTAAATTGCTCGGCAAACAACCTAAAATATGGCAGAGAAATAAATTTTAGCAGACATGTTAATATCTAAACTAAGTGTTAGACATACAGGAATATCAATTATAGTAACATTTTTCTCCTCTTCTTAGCCAAAGTTGCTGAAGTTTTTTCAGCCAGACTGGGAGGCACTGGCTGCTTCACGGGGGCTAGGTCCCTGGGTTGTCAGACTATGGCAAAGGCTTATTTTATGTTTTGGCTTGGATTTTGGGGGTTTTGCTTGGGCTTTTTACAGGGTATCTTGGAGAGGAAATGCACGCTAAGCAGGTCTTTAAAATAATGATACAACATTGTTTGCATTTTATTGTGTGGGCACTTAAAAAATTTTATGTTTGTTTTATTCTAGCCTTTAGGTCTTTGAAACCAGATGCCTCCTTGAATTCATCTAAATCTTACTCTGAGGTAAGAGCCAGTTGTCATGAAATTGTGCTGCCTTTTGCTGTCTTCTCATCTGAAAAATAAATATATGGTCAAAACGTTAGCTTAAAGCAGATGTTCCTAAGCTATTGGTTCCAGCAAGAAGTTTCTGCATGTTAATTTGTAGACTTCTTGTACCTTTTTTTGGTATGGGTTCTCTCAGAGGAACAAAGACCATGTTTTATTTGTGACCATAGTCTTAAGATACAGAGTGTATATACATGAGTGTTTTGTGGGTTTATGCAAGATCAAAGATCTGCAGAGCAAATCTTGTGCTGCATTTGCACATTGTACAGTTGTAGCCTGGACCCCTGTCAAGCGTATGTTATAACTAAACAGATACATAGTTGGAAAAAAACCGAGAGGTTCTATGCTGTAGGACTGTAGTATTTGCTGTATCTCTGTAAGAATAAATTCTGTGAAAAAGCTTTATAAATTACATTTTTTTTTTCAGGATATTATAGACGATGACTCTGATCTAGAAGACATTTCTATTGTTCCCTCTTCCAAAGTAAATCAGAGGTCAGTATGTTTACTTCATGAATGCTACCACAGCTGCCTTATTTCTGACTGGCAGTCAGCAAAGTCCAGGGATCTGATCCACTACCTGAAAAAGACAGATTTTTAAGAAAGTCATAACACTATTAGAGAATGTCTATAAATATATACCTATTAATGTGGATGATCTTTCTATAACAATAAATTGGTCTGGGGATTGAGATAAGCTAGATCAGAGTTTTAGAATTAATATGCTAGTCTGAGAATCTGAATAATCCTACTTATGTTTATTACTGTTTATTCTTAATCTCTGTATTGGTGGTCCACATCTAAGTTGAAGGGAAAGTTATTGGAATGTCTGGTGATTGAGAACATGCTGATGCCTCTTTTTTCTCTTTGTATGTTTTAAGGTTGTCCACTACACCTTCACTTAGTAAAAGAGGTTCACAAAGCCAGACATCTAGAGGAGTTGATTTTGAGTCAGATGAGGTATGGTATATAGTGGTCTCTTCTTCTTTTGTTTTGTGTGAATTTCTATAGCTTACTGTTTTGCAGTTACTTGAATAAAGCATTTCAGAGTAAAATTGATTTTTTTGTTTGTTCATTGGTTTCTTTACTAGGAGGGCTCAATTATTGCAACCAGCTTTAAATAGAATACATATTCATCAAAAATAAGGTTAGAAGGGTCCTCAGGAAAATATCCAGTCCTTTTTTCCCTTCAATCAGTTAATTGTCATTCCTGAAATGTATGGAATAGGTTATTTTGCCTGGGGAAGAAAGTAATTGTAATCTCTTCTAGTGCTTTCCTATGCCCTTTCAATTATTTATGTATTTTATTCTTGTAAAAAGGAAGAATTTTTTTTTTTTCATTTAAAATGGCTGTTTTCCAGGGCACTTTATTTACTGTTGCAAATTATGTAAATACACTTCAAAAAAAAGTTTAAGGCACTGTCTCGAAGTTGAAGATTTCTGTTCTTGCAGTGTATATGTCTGAACTGCTAGGAAATGGTTTCTTCCGTAAGTAGACAAGCAGAACTTTGTTCACAGTTTTGCACTGCCTAGAACACACATTACACGATCAAGCAGCGTTTTCACAGACTAGCAGGCTGTCATGTATGGTCAGGACCCCAGCCTCAGCAGTGTCAGATGTTTGCCACTTCAGAGAAGATGTTAAATTCTTGTCCCTTCTCCACTGTGCTCTCTCTGCTTGTACCTGAAATACAAAACCACGTGTGTGCTTGAGCATGCAGAGGGAAGCAGTATTTTTCATTCATGCAAATCTCAGTAAATTCTGATGTGTGACATGTATGTGGGCGTAACTTCACTGAAGTGTGTGCTGCTCATAATAATGACGTTTTCCTAGGTCACGCCTGAAACATAGATGGTTCCTCATTTCAGAGTCATTGTTCTGAGCATATTGACTTAAACTCAGTTTCTGTTCTCTGCACATTAGTGATCTGGACCTTTAAATCAATGGATAATCTCTTTCATACCAAAACCAACAAAACCAGGTCTGTCAGAAAACATGGAGTAATGTGACCAGGCTTTCTAGTTTAATCTAAAGGCGACTTGACTATTTATGACTCGGAATGCATGCTAGTTGTAGTAATCCATATCTGTTTACAAATTGCAGGATGAATTTGATCCATTCAAAAGCACCGCAACATCAAGAAGAACAAAGTGATTTCTGGCTTGCTGTACAAGAGAGAAACGTGAAAGTTAGTGAAGAAAGTGGAAAGCAGTTTGCAAGGCATTCCCTATAGGACATTTCTCTGTAAATGATGGCTTGCCTTCAATTCGCACTTCTCTGAAATGTTTTTGGTTTGGTGATGGTTTGTGGTTTTTTTTTTCTTCCCCCAGTGGCACCAAATTTGGTACAACTTGGGTGTGGCATTGCTTGATGCATTAGACTAGAGGGTCTAATATTCTGAAGTATTGCCTGAAACTGCAAGTTCTTTCCAAACCTTCTAAAAGTCTGTTTTCTTTCTTGGATGATGATGTAAATAACAATCATATTTTTTATAGAGAACTCCATCTCTTGGGCTTGAATTTTGCAGAGCAGTAAATTCATAGTAATGTGCAAGTATGGATATGGACACAGACTCAGTCAGCATAACAGAACTTCTACTTAATTGCAATTTTTTATGGATACAGTTGAAAACTCTGACGAGTAATAGTTTGACCCAAAAATACAATTCTTAGTATTGAGACTGGAAAATGTTTGAATACTTTCAACTCTACTAGGAGAACTAAACCCACTATTGCACTGTTAAATAACGTAGTGTACGGGAACGAATTCTGCGCTGTAATTCAAGAAGTGCCAAAGACTTCAGATTGGGTTGTGTTGTTTTACCCTGTAAATAAAATGTAAGGGCTAGAACCATACAGCTTCACTGGGAATGCTGCCTGAAGAATAAAGCAGTCGAGCCAGTAATGGGCAGGACGTTGCCTCTTACCTTTTTTCTTAGCTGAGGTTTTTTTGGGTATCTGTTTCCCCAGCCCCCTGCTTCACTAACCCTCCTAAAATGTCATCACTATTTTCCAAATATTCTGCAAACAAGGCTTTAAAAATACAGAATTGTATTCATGGGGGGGAACTACTCCTTCTGTTGAAGGAGCCAAGACCTTATTCCTCCTCCCTCTTCTTCACCTCCTTACACCCCACGCCCCGAGAAGTGCTGTTCTGAAGCGTTGGAGCTAATCGAGGAACAGGCCTGAAGAGTTCATCGGCTGCTGGCCCCGCGTGCCAGAGAAGCTCTCAGGACGCTGAGCAGCTGCAGCCATGCCTTTGCGTTTTCAGTTTGCTCCCCCAAGGAGATGGGAGTGGGCAGCCGTGTTTCTCTGGCTCTCGCTGAACATGGCTGCTGTTACTTTGTCTGCACATGTTCTGTAGCAGGGAACTGAAGTGAGCCTTGAGCATCCTGAAGACCTCCACGAAAATGGTCAAGACCTGTGTATTTCTAGTGTAGAGCTTAGTAGCAACTTACAGAGGAGTGCGATCGCTTAAGGTATCAGCACATAATTTGGTAGCCTGGCTCTTTCCTTTTGTTAAGGGCTGTCAAAGCTGTAATGTTACCTATGCAATTAGAAAGCTGCTGTAATACCTTTCAAGGTGAGGATTTAGATTTTTTTTTTTTAAATAAACTATTTCTGTTGAGTAAATTGTGAATGTCAGTTGTATGGGCTACATTGAATCTGAGGGACTGAAATCTTTAGAAACACTTTGCTGCTTTCCGTTGCGATCTGCCTGTGGTGGGTCTGGCCGGGGTGCTGTTACCTTCCTCTGTAGCAGCCCGGGCGCTGCTGTGCTCTGCGTTTGTAGCTCGGAGGCTGCTGCTGCCGTGCCAGCGCTTTGGCTGCTGTGGAGCAGCGCGCAGAGCGTGGAGGCCGTCTCCAACGCCCCTGCAAAGGCCACAGGCTGGGGGTGGGCGAGAGGCTGGGGGGACACGGCCGGGACAGCTGACCCCGACCGACCAGAGGGATGTCCCATACCCTGAGACATCCTGCTCAGCAGTAACGGCTGAGGGGGGGATGACATTTGTTATCAAGGCATTTGTCTTCCAACCCAACCGCTCTGCCTACTGAGGCCCTGCTTCCTAGGAAGTGGCTGGAAATCGGCTGCTGATGGGACACAGAGCATAAATCTTCTTCTTATTCTTTGCTTTTATACACAACCTTTGGTTTTTTCCATTAAACTGCCTTTATCTTGACCCACAGGTTTTTCATCTTCTTTTCTCCCACTGTCCTACTGAGCATGGAGAGGGAGCGGCTTGATGGGCACCTGGCAACCCTCCAAGGTCAACCCACCACAGCCCATTAAACCTGTTTTGTTAGAAAGGCTTCAGAAGCACCTGGTTCATTGTCTTGTTAAGGTCTGAAGGAGACTCTGCCTTTCCATATTGCAGGCACATCGTAGGCAAAAATTTTAGCCAAGTATATGGGGTTAATAACAGGAATTGTATCTAAGGTTCTTTTTGCCTTTTTCACAACCTTTTTTCAGTCAAATTCGCAAAGGCTTTGTTTATAGCTTTCAGCTGCAGCAGTTCTCAAAATTGGCTTGTACAGAAGATAGAGATGGCATCCTTCACTTCGTGGGGACAGACCCAGCCTGGTGTGTGCGGAAAGACTGGGCTGTAGACAGATTCTTCTAATCGTCAGTGGGATCTGCTGTACGGGGGGTGGGTGGTAAGATGCTCAGGAAATCAACCTTATTTCTCAGAGATGGTGCTGGATAGCTTTTGAAAAGTTGCTTCTCGCTTGTATAAATTCCATTCCACCTGCCCAAGGAAAACTCAAAAATTCAACAAAGCCACAGTAGTGAAAGAAAGATCGTTCCTAGGGAAATGGCGGCGGGGGGCTGCGCGCTCTGCTCTGTATTTAAAAAGAAAAAAGGCATTATTCGTTATTCCTTTGTTTGAATACTTCCAAACTGCATTTTTTAGTGTGTCTGGGTTATTTTTTTTATATTCCACTGATAACCTTTTTTACCAGGCCTGTTTTCTAATTTATTATAATTTTCTTCAGTGCTATTGCACAGATGTTTTGATGACTTTCTTTAACTACCGGAATTCATGAACTGTATAGCTTTATTTCAGACATTTTCTAAATACTTTTCACTTTATAAATTGCGTCATTTCACAGACATCTTTTATAAAAACCAGGTACAGCGTACCAAATCCTGACATTGCTGTGTGGCTGCTGCTTCTGCTGTCCGTGGGTGCCGGGAGTGGTGGAGCCAGGGTGAAGCCAGCAGGAGCAGGCGCCAGGCCGACAAATCTCCTGCAGCCTCGTCTCTCGCAACAACCGCGCGTAGGAGAACTGTTCAGGCAGTCCATACCGGGGTGTGTGTAGATGCGAACTAAACCAGCAGGGCTCCCAGGTGATGTGAGGAGCAGTGTGACCCAAGGAGCTCCCACTGGGCTTTCTGGTCCAACTGGCGTTGCGGGTGGGCCTGCCCCATGTGCGGTGGGACCACCTTTGGATCACAAGATGCTGGGTCCAGCTTGGAGGAGGGTGGGCGAGGGTGGGCTTGGGCTGCGTGCGGGGAGATGCCCACCCTGCACCTGGCATCTTGGCCAAGGAGGTGAGGAGAAGGCTTCCTGCTCTTGGAAGCACCTGGTCTGTAAAGGCAACAGCAGCTCTGGCTACGCGTGCAAGGGTACCCTGCTAGAAATGCAGAATTAGATTAAGAGGAGAAAGCAGACAAAACTAATCATCTTTGCGGAAGATGGATTATAGTACAGGGGACCAGGATCTGGTAGATGTGAAAGAATAAGAGCTGGAGTTTGAGTGTCAGAAGACAGAATACCCGTATGCGTTGGCCAGCAGCACTGAAAGGGAGGGGGACCTGGGAGCTGCTGGAGCAGCCCAGCAAGAAGAGGGACTTTTGCCACCGACCGCTCTGTTCTCATCCCAAACCCACACCAGAACACTGCCCTGCCCAATTTTCTGCCCTTTCCCTGGGCCTTGTGCTACATTGTGAGACTGTTTTCCTGGCAGCATCACGTCAGGGAACGCCCTCACTGGCCCAGCATTTCTGAGCTGGACACAGATTTCTTTCTTCTCTCTGAATGGTCACAGGTGACTGCCACCTTACAGCTCCAGCAGCTTCCCTGGAAAGCTTCCTCTGAGACAAGAAAACTGCTGAAAGAGCTTGAATTGGACAATTTTGTGGAAGAAATTGATGCTGGCAGCAGCTTGCAGAGGAGCGCTGCGGGCTGGCCGTGCTGCTTGTCCAGCTGTGTTCAGCCCCTGCACAGCGGTGAGGAGAAAGCAGCCTGAGTGGTTCCCTGGGGGGGTCACAAGCATCTTCTGGAAGTGGTATTCTCACCAGTGAATGACCGGCTTATAATATAAGCTTTTTAGATAATGGTCTTTTAATTCATGGTTAAATAAAGCCTTTCCTGTACGAAACCCGCTCTGGCCCGGGTTAGTTGACACCACCCAAGCAGATCTGTCCCCAGCAGCGGGGCAGCCCCTTCCACCCGCCCTTGTGGAGGGGCACATCTCATCTTTCTGTGCTGCACAGGATTTGTGCCTCTTGGTCTCTTGCTACTGATCTTAAATTTCCCGGTGGTTTTTGGGGGAAGCCTCAGGGAACATGCGTGCTGCCATCTCACCAGTGCTTGGGTCCAGCGTGCAGCTGCTTGTTGCTGTGGATACTGGGCTTACTGGGCTGGGATATCCCTTCCCATCCTCTGTCGCATATAATCACCTCTTTGTAACTACTGCTGTATTTCTAACAAGACCTAGAAAGCACAGTTTCACATCAAGCTTTTTATCCTCTTGGCCAAGATGAAATCCCTGCCAAGGCAACGCTTAAGTATTTCTCTGTCTGTCTGAGGGAAAAAAGGTCTTTGGAAAAATACTGTAAGTACAGTAAGCTGGCTTGTTATGTTCACAATTCATCTGCTGTTCCCCCATTCTGTGCTAGTTAGCAAGTGTCATGCTGTGAAATAAATAGGCTGAAACTTGCCTGCCAGACCTTTAAAACCGAGCTTAAATTTGAACTGCGTCCTGGAAGACAGCAGAGCTGGCGTGCATGCTACTGGTTTCTAAACAGCACGGTGTTTGCATAGCTGGGCTGCTGGTGGAGAGAAAGGATGCTGACGACTGGAGAGATCGATCTGCCTTTCTCACAGATGTGCTTGTCTCGGAGTAGCGCCCGGGGGAGCGTGAGAGCGTGGAAAAGCAGCACGTCAGAGCAGAAATAATGCCATGCTGCCCAATGGCTGCAGAAGATCCTGGCTCGGAGCTCGCCCGGGGGGTATAAAGCTGGCTGAAGGAGCAAAAGTATCAGCGAGCAGAGCGGGAGAGGAGCTCGCTGCGGGAGGCAGGAGCGCCCGCTCGCTCTGCGGCTTGTGTGCCGTGTCTGCATCCGCAGCCGCCGAGCACGCCTGGGCTGAGCGAGGCGAGGACGGCTCTCCCGGCACACAGCCTCGGCTCTGCTCTCACAAATGAGCTACTTCCAAACTGGAGGAGCAGAGCAGCGTTTCGGAGATGCTGTCCTGTTTCGTCTGGGTCTCCTTCCCTGACTTGGTTAATGCCTTTGCTGCCGCAGGAAAATTGTCCCTCCACAGGACTCTGGATGAGCCTTTTAAAATCCCAAACATCTCGGGTTTCTTTTCCTGGGATAACGACAGCCTAGCCGACTGGCAGAGCTTCGTGGGCAGGAGCCGGTACGGAGCGGAGTCACAGAGCATCACGGTGAAAGCCCTGCTCGTCACGGCGTACTCCTTCATCATCGTCTTCTCCCTCTTCGGCAATGTCCTGGTCTGCCACGTTGTCGTCAAGACCAAGCGCATGCACTCCGCCACCAGCTTGTTCATTGTCAACCTGGCTGTAGCCGATCTCATGATCACGCTCCTCAACACGCCTTTTACACTGGTAAGACGGGGGCAGAGGTGCCATAAAGGCATCGCGGTTACTTCGGTGGCCTTTTCTTCTTTACGCCGCTATAGGCAGCGCATGAATGTCCTGCAGGTGACTGTCCAGTCCAGGTTACAGCCTTTGGAGTTATGTCTGGAAAACTCCACGTGTCTTTTTCTTCTCTAATTCCTGTTACCTAGTTGAAGATCAGAAATTATCCATTTGATAAAAGTGGCCCTGACAGCACTTCAGCAATAATAACCTCACAGTGACTATTTTGCACTTTGTAGTATGTGGTCTTTTCCCCCCCCCGCCCCTTCTCTGAAGTGTTTCCAAGGTAATACTCTGAACCTCTTGAAAAAAAGATTGATGCTTACCATCATTTTACAAGCCGTGTTGAAATGTTGTAGTTTGCTTTGAAGTAAGATGAGGCGTGCAGGTCAGTCCTATCCTGTAAGGAAGGCTTAGAAGGGAAGAATGGATGTGTTGGCTCAATAGTTGGACTGCAGAAGGACACACTGTGAATGAAACAGAGCAAACACTTTTGGTACTGCCCTGCTGGGTTGTCCTGGACGGTATTGCTGGGCCACTGAGCAGCACTAAACTATCTCCTCAGGGTTCAGCAGCCAGAAAATCATACAATTATACAAAGGACCTGCTATTTTTAAAATATCTTTTACATAGCACCAGGAATTATGTGCCAAAGGTGTCTCAGACATCTATAAGCACGTGGAGATGTGTGGGGTTGTGCACAAATCTAACGGTATTCTGGTTTTAGGCTCGTTTTGTGAACAGCACCTGGATCTTCGGGAAGGGGATGTGCCATGTCAGTAGGTTTGCGCAGTACTGCTCCCTCCACGTCTCTGCCTTGACCCTCACGGCCATTGCCGTGGACAGGCACCAGGTGAGAGCTCTCTGCAACAGGCAGCCGGGAAGCTTGGGAGGGTATAATGGAAACGAGAAGGGATGACCCCGTGTCCTTTCCTTCTCAGCTCCCAGGTTAATGTCAGATGCATGAGGAGCTGACAGGGTAGAGGAGCAGTTGTTGATGTCAGATGGAAAGAATAGTTTCAAGCCCACAGCAAGGCAGGAGATGGGAGATGTCCATCACCTTGCGATCACTTCCAGCTGGGGAATGGGAGCTCTTCTGTGGTGGGCAATCCAGTAACTCTCAAATGAGGAGAAAGTCCAAGATCCTGACAGGAATTCCTGTGGGCACACCTCCACTGGGGTGGTTTGTCTGGCCCAGTGAGGAACAGCATCATGGATGCAGGGCCATCCCGGTTGGCTTCCGCAGCTCTGTCCGCCTTTGCTCAGGGATGCCTCGCCCCTTGTTACCCCCAATACCAGAGAGCTGACTGTACTATACCGGTATTTGTCACAAGCGGTGGAGAGCCGACTGTACCATGCTGGCGTTTGTCACAAGCAGAGCTGTGGCTTGCTGCTGGTGGTGGGCTCAAAACTGGGGACAGCCAGGCATGATCAGTTTGGAGTCACCCAACAACTGTGCAAAACAGACCAGTACAGTTGACATTTTCTGCTAGAAAGCTTCCAGGTTTCCAGACAACGCACTGGCTGTCAGGAGCATCCCCAGGGAGCTCTGGTTAAGTCACAAACCCGTGGCATTTTGGATCGCTGACTATTTTCTGCCCCCCCCC
>Ga0065711_1035436_pt1 | contig 22337 bp, 5 predicted proteins | sample Hoacrofraction12_FD_59098 | JGI IMG/M metagenome (GOLD analysis project Ga0065711, IMG submission 59098) | Hoatzin crop microbial communities from Cojedes, Venezuela - Epithelial fraction 12 v2 (version 2) | ecosystem: Host-associated > Birds > Digestive system > Esophagus > Crop | place... | reverse complement strand
AAAAAAAAAAAAAAAAAAGAAAAGAAAACAGAAGTTTTTATCCTGCAGCTCCTGTATCCAGATAAAAACAACAGTGTTAACTAATTTGACAAAATTTGGAGTACAATACAAGAGAAGGCACAGCAAGTGCTTAGTGCAAAGCAATGTCTTTCCCCTGCCCAGCAGGGCCAGCACAGAAGCGCCACGGCCACAGGACCACGGACCCTCTCCTGGCACAGGCACCTGCAGAGCCCATGGGCAAGTGCAGCCAGGAAGCATCGAGCATCCCCACACTTCAAACGAGTTATCCCACACAGCCTGGTGAAAGCTTGCAGGAGTTGCCTATGCAAGCATAATCTTTTCTTCCTGTATAATTTATTACTTAAGGTTGTTTTCTAACCTCATTTTAAATCTGGTTGGAGACTATCAGCATAATTGACGAGCAGATACTTCGTTCCCCTTGTTGTACTGAAGTTGTTTTTCTCAGTTGGTTTTCAGAGTTCCTACTGAGTTGTTAATGAGCTGTCAATTATTTGTGCAAATTGGCAGGCAGGCACTGAAAAATAGCTGCACTCGAAAGGAAGCATATTGCCTCAAAACTCGCAAAATGCAACACTGCTTTTAAAGATTCTCTTTATTTTCGAATCTTCATCAATATATAAAGTAGATTTTGTACCAGTAAGATAGCTGACCATTTAAAATGGGTCCACTGCAGTAAAAAAAAAAAAATACAGCAAAATACTTTATTAAATACAGAGACCTGCTTCTGTAGCTACATTCATAGCAATATTTTGAAGGGGAAGAATGAAAATGACACTTCTGCTGGAGAAAGCACCATACCCTGATCGCAGCTGCACATCACTACTAATGGTAACCTGTTTGCTGAGTTTGGTTTTTATTCTGAAAAGGAGCTTCCTGTTTCAGCTTCTTGTTCTTGACCCCATATGTAAAGTGTCCGATTTCTCAGTTGGTACTCAGCCACAAGAATAGCTGCATGACCTGAGGTAACAAACTGTTGGTGGCAAAGGTAGAAAGGAGGATGGTGGGGAAACCTGAGAACCTGCTACAGCAGGTGGAGGTGAAACTTGCTTCATCAGTATTGGAAACACCATGGGCTTCTCTCTCTCCCTGTCACTGTATCCTCTGCTACTCATTTCCACCCTGCAGTTATGCGAATACTAATTGTGTGTGGCTACATTCTGAAAGCCTGGAAACCTCTGATGTGAAAAATGAGAATAATAATAATTTTCTAACCATCTTTTTTCACCTCCATCACCAGTTGCACTTACAAGACAAAATTAGTAATTTTAATCACAGTGAAACAACTTTTAAATCATCCTCTCTGACAAAAAAAAAATGAAGACTTTTAAAGTTTTAATTATGCAAAGGATTACTCTTAAGAGGATACAGCAGGATATTTCATATGCTTAAGTTTAATCACATGCATAAGTCATTACAAACTCAGAGACTGGTATTTTTACTGGGATTCCAAATATTTTCCCTTTAAGGGAGGACTGATTCCCTTTGACAGTCCTCCCGACTCTCACGTTCTGAGAAATCTGGGTTCACACTGAGCAGACATGGTTCTCCAAAAAGCTGCACGGATGTACAGTGAAGTGTTAGGGCTCTTCTAGCAAGAAGGAAGACTAGGTGAGTTTTACCAGATGCTCGCTCCACCAGAGGGTACAAATCAAGGGTAGAATAGAGGCTGCAGTGAAATGGGTTAGAAATACCCAAGCGTTCTAAAAATTAAAACTGCTGAGGTTTTTCCGCATTCTCCTTCAGGTATCAGTACTGACTAAACACTCCTATTTTTGATGTAAATTTTGCAAAAATGTCTAAAAATTATTGATGAGATTCTGCTAATCTTCTAATGATTAAAATAAGAACCATTCACAATATAGGCAGTGAATCTACATGGCCACAGAGACTAGGGAAGGTTTTATTTTTATTCTAATTGCACAGAAAGTAAAAGACCTACCTGAGTCCACCCCACTGAAGTTGAGAGATGGGCAAGAGATTATACAGCATCATTTTATCCGCACTTTTCACCCAGCTACACGCCCATGTGCTACAGGGTAACATATAAGCAACACCCAACACCATCTGCCCGACTGGAGCACAGACCCTCGCACCAGCCGCCAGTCTGAATTTAAGTCAGCTAGGTAGTGAACAGAAGTTGTTGCCACGAGTTGTTCAGGCTTTATATCATTCTCGTTATAATGCCTGTTATGAAAGCTCCAGCTCTCCTGCTACTAATTTGTATACTTGCTAAGCAGAGCAGAGGCCAAGGCTCAGGTAGGAGGACTGGCTGCGTACACATCCCTGTGTCGCAAGTTGCTCCAGATCAGAGTTGGAGGAGAACCCTAATGGTCTGAACAGCTGCTACACAATTCATTTAGTCTAAAACCCAAAGAATTTTGGTCTACAGTTCTAGCTCTCTTTCCATTAACTTTCACAAATAAGTTCACTTAAGGAGGAGACACAAAATGAAATCTGTCTTCTTATTTCAGGAAGATTTATTTCACTGACATCTGCTGAAATAATCTGTTTAGGAATACAGACCCTCCAAAGGCGTGATTAAAGCTTTCAGATTGTTGGAGTGGGGCCAACTGCAACTCTGCAAGTAAGCCTATAGGTCTGCTATAAAAATTCAAGTGCAAAAAAAATCCCCAGCAAAAACCCATCAAACTAAGAAGTGTAAGGAGTGGTGGATCTTCTACGGAGTTAGAAGTACAGGAGTCTTAATTCTTATTAGTAGTGAAACTTAGAAATGCAAACATAACTCTGTCACAGAATCAGTAATGTGCACAAAGGATGAGGAAGCTGATGGATCAACTGTATTTCGTTATTGCTATTAAATCATTACAGGAGTTACTACTACGTTATCTGTATTGCAGTCAGACCCAGAGGTCTCAGGTGACATAACTGGAGGCAAAGTAACTTGCCTATGGCAAACAGATGATGAACAGAATTAAAATCCAGGTCCCCTGAGTGTCAGATCAGATCCTTACAATCACTTTCTTTTTCTGATACTATCTGTAACGCTTAAGAAGCCACTTTCACTAAGAAAAACATTACAACAAATGAAGGTAAGCTATTATAAATTGATTCCAGGAATTTTAGCTTTTTCCTAGGTTTGGTAAATTTTCCTGAAACTGAACTTAGATAACTAGGGGGAAAACAGCACTCTCCCTTTGTGTTACAGAAACATCATCTGGCAGTGGAACAGTGTCTATTGTTTCTTTTAAGTAAATAACAGCACTGTCTCAAAAATCTGCTCATTTAAACTGACTATCCATCAACTAAGTTTCCCATCTAAGAAAGAAAAGCAGTTACATATTCCCACAAGTTTTTAAATAATGGGCTGCACACAGACAAATTTGAAATGAAAATACACCAGGAAATCTGCCTGTAAAAAGAATGCCATGCATCAGATGGAAACATGAAAATTAAACCCACAAGACCCTTTTTGCAAACTGAAAATTAGCAGTGACGAAAAAATTGCTGCATTGTTAGCTGCATTTTAAATGAGTTTCCTATTTGTGTTTTCCATGATAGACTGAACATAGATGCTCATTTAAGCAGACCTAAGACACAAAACTATTCTCTAAAAGATTTGTTTATCTTTCCTTTAAAAAAGTGTAAAATCAAACCACCCACCGCTCTTGTTTCTCCTCATTCAGCAAAACATCCATCAGAAACCTGTACCATACAGAACACAGACTAAATACATTAAAGGAACTGGAGTGCCAAAAGTATATGCAGCGTCTTCCAAAATACTCAATAGAACTAAGTGCTCAATTCCTATTAATAGTAATCTAAATATTCACCTTTAACACTTACATGGCATTTTATTTCTCAAAGCAACTAAGATGATGGTATCTCAGGATCTATTAACAGTAAAAGGTATTTTTCTGATCCCAAGATAGGTAAGCTCGAATACTGATATGTTCTGTTGCATAGGCTTTCCACAGCCACAAAGTTGACAGAGATGGGCTGAAATTAAAGCAGTATAAACACACAGCTATTAAGCCCAAAGCATTTAAAACAAAGGCAAAGAAATGTTCTCTTTGTAGGTCATCTTGCATTTAGGAGTGAAGTCTTGGCCTCACTGAAGCCAGGATTTCCTCCAAGGTATTAACAAATGCATCTGCATATTAATTCTCTACTAACAAGAATCAAAATGTGGAAATCAAGAGTAAAGATACACAAGTGTAACTCATAGCAGTTGGAACCTTGCCATCAACTCACTGGATGCCAGTGAGACAAATTGCACTGTCAGTTGTCATAGTGTAAGAGGAGGAAAAATTCTGCGAAGTATTATTCTAAGTATATAGTAGTGTATAACCAGGAATGAAGCCCAAAATACTATTCCCTCAAACATGCCGCATTATGAAAAGGTGTCTTTTCTACTACATGAATGCTTCAGTTCACCGAGGTATTTCTGTGTGAATTACACTGCACACACAGACTGAGCTTGATGATTTCCTGTGGATAAAGAATTCAGAGTGAATTTCAGTAGGAAGTTGATTGAATTTCCAGTGTGCTTTTAATGCTATTTAAGAAAAACACACACACATTGGCTAATTGCATGACCTCTAAAAGGAAGTGCATGCCTACAACTCTAGCACAGGCAAATCAAACAGGTAATGAAAAGGACAAATGCCATGAACATATATTTTTTAAATGTTAAGTATTATGAGCCTTCTTTTCTATCACAAATAAACTTTATTATGCTACCACACTGCAATCAACTACAACTGCTTTTATTCAGTGAGTAATGGATAGAAATAAACAAAGCAGCTGGCATAGTAGATTTGACCTTTGAAAACTGAAATCTATGTTTTTCCTCCAACAGTATATATTGTTTTATTTCTGTAGCCTTTGGAAAGAAGCAAACTCAGGACCCAGCCAGTTGTGCATTTCTCACAGAGAGCTCACTTGCATGATCCAATGTCACTCTGCTTTTGTTTAGGGAGCCTCTGTTCCCCTGTAGCCCAAGATTTAATCTGGCCACCCTTACAGTGGCATCTCACCTGTGTGTGTTTCGACCTTCCCACTTTGTGGGAGTGCACTATAAAAAAAAAAACCAAACACTACAAAGCCATGAATTGATATCTAAAATTAAAGAGAGATCCCTGCTACATTGTATTCATCATGACCTCATTAGATTAATACTAAAGATGTAACGTATATATGTAAAAACTATTCCCTGCCTGTTATGTTTGTTTGACTTTCTATAAAATAATTATTCATAATTACATCAAAACGTGCATCCCATGGGCCCTCTGATAAGGCTTGAAGAGCTGCATGAGGATCCAGGAGGACATGTGCTCCCCATACATGCACTACAGTATTTTAATTTTAAATCACATTATACTCTTCAGACTTGGGAAGGAACCTCTGACTGCTGGTTCTCCCAGTGCTAAGGGACGCTTAGTTATACTGATGCCAGAACCCCTCCATATCTTCCACAAAGATACGGAGCACAAACAGCACAGGGTCAGCTCATGGCTCATGATCAGTATAGGCTAAAGCGTGAGGCTGGGACTGCCTGGCTCCAGCCAGACTATCGGAATGAAAGCTCCAACCCCATCCTGGTTTAATTAGCCACAAAGCAGCCCTAGAGCTTTGGGTTCTGTGGTGCGCAAGGAAGAGCAAGAGACGCAGTGGCTGTACAGAGAAAACCTCCCCCAGCTACAGCCATCTCCCGCCTCCCCTCAGGTCACCCTCGACAGCAGCACAGGAGTTAGAAAGCAGGATCCCCCATCGGCGCACACATTTTGCTGCCCCCAGCAGCGTGCCATTCTAGGCAACTGTCTTCTTTGTTAGCCCCGATTGCACAAATCGCGCAAGCCTTTTGAACTGGAGCGGGATCCCTTATCCTTACTGCAAAAAAAGCTGGCTCTTGCATTTGTCACAAAATCAGTTGCCTAAACCGAGAACTTTCTCTATGTGCCAACCAGCAGGTGAACCTCATGCGCAAGCAAAGACAGTGCCTACACCACAGCAGCATTTTAAAATATGTGGAAACAATATTCTTACTATTGCCTTTATCATTTATGACAGGAAGATCTTTAATATACGGGTAAATTTCCATTTGGAGAAATCAATAATCTTAAATAATAACTAAGATTTCAGGTCTTTCAATCACAATGCAAAATAACCTACCATTAACTTTACAAATGAGAACCATGTTAAAAGGCTTCTAGCAAATTACCAGTGAATCACCAGAATTTGCTTCAGGCAGAGATATTATTCCTAAATTGTTGCCAGTGATATATAGTTTTAGCATTTTTTATTGCTAATTTGCACTGGTTTCTTATACTCTTCTTCTAATGGATCATTACAGGAGCCAGATAATTTGTGCTGCTGCCAATAACTGTCTCAAGGTAAGCCTGTTTAGGCAGACCAAGAAGAATGCACAGTAAGAGAGCGCCTTCAAAAAGAAATCCAAATTGAAGTATTGTTACAAAAAAATAGGAATCACTTAACAGAATAGAAAGCTACATCCTTCAGCATCTGCTTCCAAAATCAAGGCCATCACAAATAAAATACTACCTTAATAATACACTGTTAAGGGCTTCCTTTCTTGCTTTTTAAAATTCTGTTCACTTTGTTGTGTGTCATAAACAAACATACTGGGTCAAGCTGCACTTGGAAGCATTGCAGAGTGACACAGGTATCCAGAAGACTTAAATTGTGACACTATGGAAAATAAAACAAAGAATTACATATACACTGAGATTTCTCATGCTGCTCCAAACTTTGATCATATGTAGCCCACTTCAAATCTTAAATCTTTATAAAGCTAAACAGTTATATAAAGGCTAGTGATAGCAATAATTTACGGATCAGTAAAAAAAGATTAAACAAAAACTAATAAAAACTCAGGTTAAGAAGTATGGGTCATAAGTGGTACTGAATCTTTAATACGACACGTTCTTTCTTCGGTATTTTTCTTTGACTACCCTATGTTTTTTCCTTGCAACAAACCTTCTCAATCTATTTTGGAGGACAACTGAGTCGCATTCAGGAGTGTCAGTGTCAATACAACCTGTTCAACTGCAGCCAAGGCCACTGGAGAGGATCCTCCAGGTACCCAAGCTCAGACCCAAAACCAGCGCGCAAGCGACCTTCCACACACGCACTCCTCTAAGTAATGTGCACAGGAATGGAACCCAAACCATTCCTTTTCAGAGCACCCACATACAAACATGCAAGTACCGAAAGCCTCTTGCCCCATCCCTGAGGTTCATTTTCACATCTTCCCTCTAAATTCAGCTAGATATGTATGCAGGTAGTGTGATCTCTTTACAAAAGGCAGAAATTCCATATTCTTACGCCTGTTGCTACAAACTGTTGGTAATCGTTTTGTCTGCACCTTTAATATCATCCCATTTTGTAAGTTCATAAGTTTGGAGACATTCTCTAGAGACATACACAAGTATTTTGTCGTTACCTTGTGATCAGTAGCCAGCAATAGCACCATCTACATTAAGCACTAACTCGCAGTATTAATCGTGCATTTAATACACAATATCACTGTCACCTGGCCTTTCCTCTGACTGGTTTTGGGCATCTGAAGACACTTAGCCAACAGGTAACACAAGGGACTGAATTTAGGTCACAGTCAGGCTATACGAATCTGGCCCTTTCTATACATGTGTATAAGCCAGCATTCTGAAATGCCACTGCCAACACTTCAAGACTCTCCTGAAAGATGACACCGTGACAGCACATTTTTGAGCTCCCTGGCTAGTGGTTCAGGCAGATTTAAACACATGCACTTTTTTGGTGTCTGGCAGGCTTCTGTGGAGCATGGTGATGATACGCTACCTCGTCCTGCAGCAAGAGGATCAGGGAAGGGGTCAAATGCAAGGAAGAGGCCCCTGGATGGTCCCACTTTGGTGCTACTGTCTTCCAGGGTACAGAGCTGTACTGCCTGGTGACACGAATAGCTAAAACGGGAGGAAAACAGACCTCTGACAGGGATGGCTGACTTGTGAGCAATGGTTCTTATCTCCTTTCACTAAATGCTTGGAAATACAAGGAGTGTCAGACTCCCGTTTTCTCTGCCCAGACATCAGAAAAGAAGTTGAACCCTACAAAGCAGAATATAACATGGTAGAGAGGTGCATTCTCCAGGATCCTGCTCAATTTAACTCCCTTAATTTTAATAACAGTTCTGTTGATGATACCTTTATTTTGCATAACTTGGCCCATTAGCCTAGTCGGTATAGTGTTGCTAAACACTAATTTTCCTTGGTATGCAGAGTTTCCATGAACACTGAGTTTTCTTGGTACTCCTGGCTATGATTTCTTTCTCTAATTCTGTTCCTAGGGCAAAACTCCCCTCTCCACCAAACTGAAGAGCTCTGTTGAATATTTCACACTCAGTCCCTGTGCAAAACCAACATGAACAGCTATTCCACATGACAAACTGGTGCAGAATAACCAGTGAAGATCCTCGGCCCAATAAGAGGGAGAGCAGAGAGCTTGCTTTGTTATTTTAAACGTGAAGGAAAACAAGAGTGAAAGAACATTTGAATCATAGCTTTGGGCCCTATCGACTATTACAGTTTGCTCTTGGAAACAATGACCTGCATTTGACAGGGACCTCCTCTGAGCCCACTATACATTCACCTAGATGGAAACAAAATCAGCCTCTTGAAGTGGCATGATTAAGCAGTTTGACTTAAAAACATGTTGTCATTACAAGTGTCATCACTAGCTTTCCACATAAATTAAATCAAGACATGGCAAGTAGGCAAAAAAAAAAAAATTAACAAAAAGGCTGATACATAACAAAAAGAAATGTGGGATATCTGAGCAAAAAAGAGAAGGGGTTTGGTTTGAAACCATCTCTGAGGATATGACCAGCTTATTCTTAGGTATTTTCCGAAGGGCCACTCTTTGCCTTCAATCCCATCTATTTTGTTTGATATACTGCATTACCATATAGCTTTTCTCTGATTTTATACCAAATAAGCCCACTGACTCCTTTCCCAGTGCTGCAGGTGTCAGCTCCACAGCAAGAGCCAAACTTAGATGATGTTTTTTCGTAAACATGAAGCTATTGCAATGCTTCCCACTTTGTTTTGTGAAGCAAAGACAACATGACTCTTCCTTCACTCATTCTTAAATTATTTTTTTAATTACGTCAAATTTAATCTTATTTTCCCTTAACTAATATTCTTCATAAAGGTAGCAGAAGCCCTAGTTTTAGAATATAGACACATTTTCACTTTTTGAGAAAAATTCACCAACTTGAGACACAATTTTTGACAATACTAGAATATGAATAGAAATCTTCAAAATTATTAAAACTTATTCAACCCTAACAAAGTTATATTTAATTTCAACTTTTATACAACCATTCAAAGGCATCAGTATGAATTTGTATATGGGAGTATAGCTGAAAATAATCATCACTTGGATTTTTATCTGTCTTGATTCAATTTTCTGGCAATTCAATATGCAAAAAAAGTATTTCTATTCACCTATTCCTTAAAATAGTGTCCCACTAAGGAATTCTATTTAGTCTGCATTTAACTACAGAAAATTGTATTGCATCCATTTTTATGTCCTAAAAAACAAGGCTATAGAAATACAAAGAGATAGAAGAATCAATACTGCACTCAAGTTCCAAATACTGGAAACTTATATTTATGAATTACATACCTCAATAGCAAGATATAAATTATAAGGTGTAAATAGCTGTAATGGAGGATTTAGAACAATTTTGTGAGGAAAAATTTAAAAAATTTGACCAGGGATCAAAACCAACAACTAACCAAATCAAATTCTTGCTTCAGTTAATAAACCTCCTCTTAGGGAAGAATTGTTATCATGATCCATTTAGTAATAAAAGCACAAAATATATGAAACTTCAGCTCAGATAGTAAGTGATGAAGACTATCCAAGTTTTACTATGTGCTGTTCTGTCATAAATAACTTTAAACTTTGGCCGTTGCTTTATATTTGTTTTTCCTTGACTACTGGGTTGTAATCTAATTATTTCAAACTGTCTCAGGCAAAACTGATGGCAGCAATATGGAGCTGAAGTTGCAGCCACTTTACCTGCACTAATACATGAAAATCTTGTCATCTGGGAGGCTTCTCATTAGCACCTGAATAACCCCTCAACTCCCACACATCTAATTGGCTGGGGCTTACCAAACACTAGAAAAATCAGCTGCTGAGGTTATTTTCATGTGAGCTACAGGTATGTCAAATGCATTATGTGTAGCTCTTTGCATACCATCAGTGAAACTGCAGAGGTGGGGAAAAAAAATAAATCAGCATTTAGTCTGCAGCATAGACTCCATTTCTAGTTTAAGCATAACTTTCCCTGGTGGCTACTCTGGAGATGATTACTAGATGATAAGAATTCAATATACTGATGGAGGGACTATTTACGAGAGGTTCAACACAAAAAAGATGTTTCTAAAAGCAGTGAGAACTGTCTGCCATCATCTAGAGCATCTTTTGACTTGGTTTATGAAACCATGCCAATGAGTCATAGTCTGGGCACAGCTTCTTTCTCCAGCTATACGCATTCTAGACATTGCCCATCCACGATCATATGCAGAAACGCTGCGAAGTGATAGTGTTAATCCTCCTCCTCCTTGCACATTCCCTCTGCCCTGTTCACACGAACTCCTGATGCCCAGCACCTATTACTTCCTTCCTCACTACCTCAGTGCTTGACCATGAGAGGGACCTTCTTCCACACACCCTGTGCGCCAGTGACAAGGCTTACCAAGGGTTAGCGAAGAGGAGGAGGGAGGAAGGAGGCAGCGAGATTCACGATGAAAGCACAAGCAAATCATGAATGATGACTGGTTTTTTGTGACAAAGTACTGCAGAACAGAAAGTTGCAAAGCAACTGGCCTTTGAATTTAAGCATGTCCCAAACTGTACAGAGAAAAAATGCCTTAGCAAGACAAGGAACTAAGCGCCCTCTGAGGAGCTAACCTTGAAAGAATTATCTACATTGGTAATCAGTGTATACCAACAAGCTGACTTACTACCTTGCACCAGAAATTTCAGGTTGATTGCAGACAGAGAAGGAAAAATCCAGCAGTGAAAACTGCAGAAAGGTGAAATGTGCTAACAGAACCAGCTCACGAATACCACACCCAGCACTGCAGGCACCCTGCAAGACCTGCACATGAAGAGCTGTCTGGGCAGCTGAGGAGTAGGTACACATGTGGAAACTGTTTAAATCAAGGAAAAAAAGGAGTTATGACTTAGGGAAAAGTTAAGAATGGAAGATAAAAAAATAAGACCAATTTTTTTTTTTTTTCCTGTTCAGCATCCAGAAAATGAAACAAAGCCTAAAAAGAAAATCATTTTGCCAGACTCTGGAAAAAAGTTAGAAGGGAAAGCAGCTCAAACTCAACCCACTATTCCAGATTACTCAGAAAGGGCAACTTTTAACTTCAAAAATCTCTTATTCCATTTACAGCCACTGAGGCGAAGGTACCTATTTCTGTGTAGGGGCAGGAGCACTCACAGACCTACGACTTCTGCAGTGAAATGAGAGAGCGGTTATTGTCTGCACAATGGCACTGATAGCCAATTCATTGATGTTTATAAAGCACTTCGGCTTCTTTAAATGGGAAGTACTGCATTCTGGATCACTATCTCATCTCTGGCAATATGATATGAACACTCGGCAGCAAGCTTAGCTTTTATTGAAATGTTACTGGTTTCTGCCTTCACTAGCTGCTCTTCCACTGGTGCCAGTTAACCCATGACTAAATCCACTGCCACCCTTTTCATGATGTGAAAGAACATTTTAAAAGCAGTTTTAAAATTTGAGCTGTTTTCTTTTATACTAATTTAATTTCTTGGACTTGATTCCACTTTCCACATGAAATGTAATCATCAAGTTATGTGAAGCATCTCTTGTTATGGACTACTTTTTCATCACTGTATTTTGGAAAAAATTACATTAAAGCTTCCATCTAAGTGCATTGCATTTCATCATACCAGTATGTAAGAAGTACTACCTTTTAAACTTAAATTTAAGTAGTTAATAGAAAATGTCAATATGACAGATCGATTCTTTCTACTGCTGAATGAAGAACAGCTCAGAGAAATGTCATTAGAGTGACTCAGATTGGGTGCTTGGTAGGTGTTTTGCACCACCACCACTGTTTTTTTGGGGAGGGGAAGAAGGGGGGTTGGTTATTTTATTTGTTTGTTCTTAAAACATACCACTTGCTTTCTTGCGTAAAGCTAAAGAAGGAACAGACAAAGAAAAAATATTTCATCTAGTCCTACTGAATTCCCAGATTTGCACAAGGTTATCGTTTGCTTAAAAAGTAATAACTGAAGATTTTTACAAATATTCAGCTATGTCTTGAGCATAACTGAACAAAATGATCTCTAAGTAGGAGCTGATGTCTGGAGGATCCAGAACTATGGCAACATTTCTCTACTGCATGTTAAAGGGAGACATTCATTTCGTAAAGACTTAGAGACGTGGATAAGTGTTAATGACCAATCTACAGATAACGGAAATACTTTCTCTAAGTTTATGCAGTGATTCTTACTTCATAAACCAGAGATAATGTTCAGAAGAACACCAAAATACCAGTAAGAACAGAAAGAACCACTTTCTCATGTGCAGGATCAAAATCCCTTTCACCAAGCAGCCCAGCAGATCTACAAGGCAAAGTGATGCGCCCTCATAGAGGCTCTAACCAACTGCCGATGTTTGTCTTTAACTTAACTTGCCAGAATCCATGGGACTTGAACTTTAAGAAACAGTGTTCAAATGCTGATAAAGTACAAGCAACCTAAAACGTCACCCCAGGAGTTGGCTGGTAAATTAACGAAAGTAATGTTTTAAAATGTAAGATTTCACCCTGCGGTAACCTGAGTTCTCTAGACTGGCTGCGTCAACCAAGTTGCCTCAGTGCCAATAAAGCAGGGGTATAAGGTATACATAAATTAAATATCTGCAAAGTTAGTTGACATGGTTAGATCAGGAATAGATAAATTAGATTAATATAAAAGTAACAGGTCATAGGATGAGATTCAAGTACGCACCCTTGAATATCAGTCATCCAACCTATTTTTTTGTCACAAGCAGCATATTTAATACATTATTACTGCTTGAGTTTTAAAAATGTAGAATAGAACTTCCGCTTGCAAAACTTGTATTAGGTGAAAAGAGTCTGGTAGTTATACACCGTAAGTATAAAGGGAGGAATCCTGGCCTCACTGAAATCAGGAGCTTTCTTCATTCGCTTCAGTGAGATAAGTTTTCACCAAAGAAGGAATCAAGCAAAGAACCATTTCAAATTAGATTAAAACCTGTTTTTTACTAGTAACATTTTAAGTCACAGTGATGCTTGATTATGGTAAACTTTCAGTATTACATAGTGAAAATATTAAGACTTTTTGGCATTAGTTCTCTCCTACCTTTTGTTGATTAAAGATGGGTCCTAACAGAATTTTGCATGTAAAATTTCCTTAATTTGCATGTATATTCTCACACATAAATTTACTAATACATTTTAACCAAAGGTAATTCAAAAAACTGATACTGTGATAAGAATGAAAATCCCTTGCATATAAAATATTTTTTAGAATATTCTTAATATATCCTTGTCATTTAATTTGCTTAATTTCATTGACAGCAACACACAGACTTCTGTGATGAGCTTTAGTATTTTACATTCTTCTCCTTACTTAAATCATCAATAACTTTTCTTTGTTTTCTGTTTCAAAAGCGTAAATGGAAAGTTTATTAATAAAATCCTACATCTGATTTCTGAGATAGGCTCGTTGTACTAGTTATGAGGTTTGTTACTCCATTTTTTATTGAAGCTACATGGTACTGAATGCTCCAAGTATATGGATCCCTTCTGTAAAATATAGGCTTAGAATTAGTCATGGGCATAATTTTGTATTTTTTTTAAGGTAGAACACAAATACATTTTCCCGGGCTTACAAATTTGCTTTAAAAATATATGCTGCAAGTGTTCCCTAAGAAAGCATACTTCAATACTGAACACATTCAGTAACAAGCATATGCACGCTTTTTGCTAAGTTGGAATGAGAATGAGAAATCCCAGACCGTGAATATAAATCTGTCAACTTCACTATATGCATTGAATCGACATTTTTTTTCTCTCCTATTTTCCTTACACTGTACTTTAGTAGTTTTTTGCATATCAGTACATTCGTATTTTAAAATGAAAATTCAGTTAAATGTTTCCTCTCAGTAGAGCTGTATTTTCAGCCTCTGCAAACCTTACCAATGGGAATCAGAATATCCTCTTGTATGAAAAACATTTTCCTTAACAATATTAAAGCTTATGAATACCGCCATGTAATGAAAAATGTAAATTATAATTGATGTCTGCACTAGAAGATGAAATATTTTTCTGTATTCTATAAGAACTTTGAAATAAGGAGTTTTGCTTGTTATTAATCCCCACATGCTCCAGCTTCTGTTATTGTCAGAAAGCTAAAGCCCTCTATGACTGCAGAAAAGGTGCCTAAATCAGTCTTTGACCACAAGCAAATACCAGGATCTCAGATGTCATCTGTACTATGAGTTGCTCAACATCAGCTCTATCAATCAGATCAAGGGGCCTGATTTTTACCTTTTTTTTTTTATTTTTAACCAACGGGTACAACAGCTATTATGTTTGTACCTATTGCAGATATCCCATTTTCATTTTGAAATACTTCCTTTCTACACTATCTTTGTTGTTACAGCATAAATTACAAGCTCAAAATAGTTTATCATACTGGAAAACTAAAGAAAATTCAGAAATTATCTCCATAAGAAGGGTAAAGGAAAGTGGTATTCAGTAGCAATGGTTAGCATTGATTTTATGTCTCCAACATTAAAATTGAATTAGGAAATGAAAATAAAATTGTCAAAAGGCACATCTTTTTGATTTTGCTTCTACCCAGTCCACAAGAAACAGAGCTTTGCCGCCAAGGAATCTTGAGCACACCAGAATAACTGCTAAATTAAATTTTTCATCTTTTCAGATGCAATAACGCACAAACCCCAAAATCTTTCCTGGAGAGAGATTTCACCAGTATTACTAGGAAGTCTCTTTATTTCTCCACCACCACCCCTCAATGCATTGCCATCAGTGCTTCATTATTGTTATCTGTAAAACAACAGAAGGTAGAGGGTGATTTTATGCCAGCAACTTGTTTACTTTCTTGATAAAAAACCCTAAATCTAGGAAAATCAGTGCAAATCCAAAAAAACTTGGGCAGAAAAATAAACAGAGAGCTGCCTTGATATGCCCACTGTACCTGTAACATGACAGCAGTGCCCTAATGATAGCCGGTGTGAAAATCACAAATCCTTTCTATGGAAATGCTCTGTGTCATATCCATTGTGATCTGGCAGCAGATGGGATTGCGATAATATATTTGTGCTCCACTATGGCCTTGATATCTCAGAAAAATGAGGCTTCCACTATGCACTTAGGGAACCTTCTCCAAAAACACAGAAGACCATGTCCCCATCCAAAATCCGACCATCATGAAAGAAATCCAGCTCAATAACCAAGAAGCAGATAGGATAGAAGGAACAGTAACACGTTACTGGAACAGGTATATCGTTTCTACTGAGTCAATTTACTGAACAGTGCCACTAAATTAATAGTTCTTGATGTTTCCAAATCATGGGGATATTTCAGAGGAGGGAAGGGAAATAGTTGAATGATTTTACTGAAAATAGGTGTGCAGAAGGAAGAGGGCAGTAGCACAGTGTGATTCATGCACAGGATGCTTACCACTGCTCTGAAGAACAAGTGGGAAAATTGCACCTCTGGAAGGGTATTTCACAAAGTAGGACCGAACAGCTGGACGCTGTGGATTACATTAGCCATAGGCTGTAAGCTCTGCTTCATGTACATATGCAGTCCCATCAGTTCCAAATACAAGAAAAGTGAAAATTACTATCCATCACTCAAAGATTGTTTTTCTTCTTATGAGAGCCTTCATTTTCAAAACACATGGGAATCTTTGCAGCTATTATAAAGCCTATTATAACTAACATGTAAAACCTTACATCCACAAGTTATACTCCTGTGCAATGCAAATAAGTGCAGATATCCCAGAAGTTCCTAGGCTGAAAAACCATCTTGTTGTAAATATCCTTGATACCAGCTAATTATATATTCCCTGCTACAGCTTTTAAGTCACTATAGAATAGATCATACTTCATAGCAACAAAGATGATGTCCCTTGGGACTGACTTTCCATTGAAAAGAGCTTTAATTTATTTATAGCTACACTTTGTACTGCAAATGACACTGGCAACCCAGATAAGCTGTTTGGAAGAACGGCTCTCTCCTATTAAATTAGCTGCAATCTTACTGCAAAAATGAAAAGCTTAAATAAGTTTGCCTTATAACAAGGAATTGAAATGCATTCTGTGCTGGGAGCTAGTGGGAAAATAACGACTACAGCAAAGATTTCTTTTACAGTTTCTGAATGCCTTTTATGCCAAAAGAAATAAAGTCTTACAAAGAGTAGGAGAGCTTTCCAAGAAAGCTTTTTGTGTATTGAAAGATATATGGGCTGTTCCTCAAATGTTTTGAGCAGGCGCTCAGTGTAGGGCTGAAGAAGTGCAAGATGGCTTTTTCTGCTCAGTCCTGGGGTTGCTCTGTGGAGCTTGTGCTTTAAAGTGAGTTCAAAAGCTTAGAAAATCCTATGTTCTGTACAGAAGTATAATTGTGATTATTTTTAAAGCAACTACTCCTATCTGCAACAGCAGTAATTGCAAGGCAAGATTACTTAAGGATCTTCAGAGAAAACACTGCTCTATTGTCTTACGAGAACTTTCAAACACGAAGAAAACTTTACCATTCTCTGAACCTATGACCTAAAGCCTGAATCTTGGAGAAAAAAACAGGTTAAAATTAAAAGTCTATTACAGAAATTTTGTATGTTTCCTTTGGTGACTTGTGTATTAAGTGGAACACACTGTGTTCAGTAACATAGTTTCTATTTTTTACTCAGTATCCAGAGAAAGTATTTTTAAATATTTGCACTAGTACTTACTCTTTCTCTAGCATGATTTTTTCATTTTCCTTTCATCAGATAATCAGTATTTCAATAGTCTTACAGAGCTGGGACAGTCCTACTGTGTAACCTCAGACAACTTCCGTACGAAATGGCACATCTAACAACAAAAGGCCGTATCTAAAATGGAAACTAAAAAAGGAAACTCATTGGCCACAATAAATCTAGGCAAAACTCAAAACCACACTACATCCACCCTGGTTTTCAAGAATAACCTGTGCCTTTTGAAGCTCCAAGTCCATGTTTCAACATCATTTTTCTAAGCTAGCAGCTCACTGTTGCTCTTCCAGCCTTCATATTGTTCAGCCTCTCAAAGACTTACCAGTCAACTGGAAGAATCACCATCATGGACATTAACGTCAGTATCTTGCTAGTACATTTCACCAAGTCTTCTTTTTATTCATAGCAAAAGGTTTCCCCAAAGCCACGCTGAACAGCAGCCTCTGATGACAGGCTAAACAATCAGATAGGAAGTTTATCTATCTCTGATCACTCAGGTGACAGTCAGGGAGCTGGGGCAGGCGTTCATGCTCTCGGCTTCAACATTTGCCTGCAACATTTATGAATCCATGTGTCTTCTGAATCTGTTACTAAACTTGCATGAAAAGAAAATGCAAGTGAGGCCTGGAAAGTTATTTTCAAAGATTTTGTTTATTTACTAAGCTATTTAACTCCCCTATCCACTGGTAAGGACAGGGGTTTGTTTTGTGCTTTAACTATAAACATCTTCCCCATATACAACACCTAAATGTCTCATCTAAAGGTTAGCATTAACAGCACTTTATTTACTAATTAGTTCAGCAGTTTATTACACTGAAATTTAAATATACTAATCAAATGTTTATTTTGTAATCATGATATATTAATGCTAATTAGTGATGTATTTATCGCTTCGTGGATTACATTTAAATTTAAGTGCTCCAGTCAAAAGTTTAACATTAAATTGCACCTACCTACTTAAGCAGTCTATAACATATTGGCTAATTTTAAATATCATTAACTAACACAAGTATTTCTTTGTATTGTAAGGATGCATTTTTTAAAAAACTTCACCTAAATAACTTGGTAATTGTTATTCTGTGGATGTGATAAATATTTCTTTCATAATTACAAGCATGTATGTATGAACTAAGCATCTTTCAAAGAGCTCATTTTTGAGCGTCCCAGACCATTGGGACGTACCAAATCACTACAAACTTCCAAGTTCAATGCAGTTAAACCTAATTCCCAAGGGATTGTACCTGAGATTTAATTATTAACCATTAATCAGCTGCTCTTGCCACTGTAAGGTGAGGAAGACACAGCCTGTACCACAAGACAACAAAGAACCCCACATAACAAGGAAACTACAAGGCACAGCCTAGTTCTTACTGAACTGCACCTGTTTGCAGCCAGGTTTTCACATGTCTAACTCTCTGAGGGAGATTTAAGCAGATTTTGGAAACCACAAGTGGAAAAATAGAAAGAAAACAACAGTAAAACCAAACATTCTTCAGTGGATTAATTAGTGCATGGCAACTACACCACATATACAGAAAAAAAAAATCTAAAATACTTCATACTCCCAGTTTTCCAAATGTTAACACACTTCAGTGTTACCAACTCCAGTAAACTCTTGTTCAAGCTGGAACAACCTCATGATCACAGTTTATAGGCAGGACAGAGACAAATGAAGCATAAGATGCAAAGATACATCATTGTCAGGAGGCTGCTTATAAATTACAGTTCAGATACACCTTCTTCCTCCCAGAGATGAACATTCAGTTGCATCAACTTCCCAAAGACTGAGGTAGAGTACATCTGTACACCTCACCAAAGATATATGATATGGTTAGAGGGAAAATGGAAATCTTCAAAGTCTGGATGATTTATGTCATGACCTATCTGTCCTTTATTCAGATGCCAGCTCGAGTCACAAAGTTTGCCTTTTGTTTCTCTAATAACTGGCAAAGCCTAAAATTCAAATACCCGTTTCAAGGACATTTTGTTTCGCTTTGTTATAGATTATCATCTTCACTTACAGAACTGTCAGGAAGCATATTCCAAATGCAACTTGATGTTAGTGTCCTGTTCATATTTTGGGGGGGGTTTAGAAAAGAACAATCACGTAAAACTAAAGTGAAATTCTCCTTCCCCTAATGACTTCTTCAAGTACTGTATCAAAAAGAAAGAAAACCCTGTTGCTGTCATGAAAAAAAAAAAAAAATCAGCTGCCATCTTGCTTTATATTTGCTGCTTTAATTTTTCACTTGGTTCTTGCAACCTCATTTAGTCTCAGCTGAGCCCTTTAAAAGCTGCTCTTGAAGTTCTTCTTGATGCTGCTGAAAATATTTGCATTTATATAATGCCACAAATGGTCTATCCAATGTAACTTAGCTGCCAGTGGCAGAGTCTGGAACAGAGCTTAGATAATTTGGATGGTTGGACTCGATGATCTTAGAGGTCTTTTCCAACCTATGATTCTATCGTAATCAGAATCCCATTCCATTGTCCTCATCTAGAAACAACTCCCAAAAGACGGAGCTCACATTAAAGGGACCCGATGCCAACAGGTCTGAAGATTTGTGCAGCTGTGTTCTGTCATTAGTGGCTATTCAAAATACAGTTTTGTAATTATCATTATGAAATTAAAATTTAATTAACAAAAATTAAGGATACTGTGACCTATAGGCTGCGCTCCTAATAAACTAATGTTTTAGAAATGTAGCATATTTAAAGCAGAAGATACTGGGACTAAACCTACAATGCCTTTGCCAGTGTGTTTACTGAAGGCAGTGAGTGAACAGAAAGAACATTTTCAGAAAGGGAAATCAAGAGAATTTGGAGATAGAACTGAGAAGGGAAAATGACAAATTGTAAAATAAACAAATAAGTAAAAAATAAGAACTTAATTATAAACAAAGAATGTCTTGGAGGCAGCCATGTGGCAGACAATTCATAGTATCACAGCAGTAGTTCCAGTGACGAGAAAACAACCAGTAAATACACCGATGTTTATTATTCTTAACTTCTGCATTGCCCTGACAGTGATACAAGTTTGGAGTTGAACAGCCAGTGGATGTACGAATATCAAGGCTTATGATAATGCTCATCATTGCACAGAAAACATTGCAGTAGAAGGGTAAGAAATTTGTACTTTCAGATATAATTGGGATTTGTTATTACTACACGCAAAAGTAGTTTGTTAAAAGAAGGGTTATTTCAAACACCACCTTGACAGGAGGAACATAGGAGCGGCGTGGGCCACTCCGACCCAGCATAAGTGCCAGATGTCCTCACCCCACACAGCTCACCCCAGCCAGCTTCAGAGTGCTCTTTACAACAGAGGTCGTGGTTACCTTGCCCCCCACCCTTAAAAAAACCTTCCCACACCCTTGACATGGATCAGGCATGAAGACAATCAACGAAATTCTTTCCTTCAAATCTTTAGGCTGGAAGAGCCTAATACCCAGAGGCGATTCTCAGGTAGGCGACCCGGGGGACGCTAAGGCCCTGGGAGCTGGGAGGAGAGAGGCAGGGCTTGGCACTGGCCAAGGCTCTCCTCTAATTTGAGGGACTGACAACACTGAACAGCAGAAAGGCAATTATTAAGTCCAGTGCTTGCTCTGATTTTGTGAGCTACTCTTTCTTACTGCTCTTCTGGAAACTGTGTCAGAGCTAATTAATGTCGTGTGTGACAAGATGGCCCTTCTTAATGAACTTTTTTTCCCCTGCAAGTAAACAAGGCCCTTTCATTTTGAATGCAGTGTCACATACAGATTGTATCACTTTTGCCAGAAATATTATTGCAAGTTTTGTATGTTGTTGCAATGCTTATTTTTTCCATTCAAAACTTCAGCTACTGACTGACTAACGTAGGGGTTTTCTTTGTTTGACAACTGATTAAAAAAGAATTAACCACCCTTTTTCTTTAGACCTTTTTTCTGTACATCGCATTCTATTATTTTTTCCTTGTAAACACATGTAAAAGCACTCGTCTGTTCAAATGGGTATTTTTTTTCTTTTGCAAGTATTAATATAGATTTCAGTATTCATAAGAAATTACTGAATCTTAAATAAATCTTTTTTGGATCATCAAAGCTATTTTTAATTTTCTTTCATAACTAGCCTTTTTTAGAACTTAATGATTTTTTTTTTTTTAAACAAAATGTAGGTCAGATTTACGCTTCACTGGGAAAGAGGCAGCAGTACATTTTTACCTGCTAATTTACTAAATCCTTCATGAGTAATAATATATGAAGAGGTCAGTCCCCACTAGTACTGTATTTTAATTATATACAGTTATCTCCCAAATTAAATTTTGTCCTACTATAAGTTCTTCAAGTGATCAAAATTATTTTAAACACACCATCTTTCACTTCTCTCATTCCGTGTCAATATACTTACAAATGACTCCAAGGACAGGAAAAAAAAAAATACTACTAAATAAAACACAGAGAAAAATACTTCTTGCTTCATGATTCAGTAAACCATGAATAAAAATGAGTTTTGCTCACTAAAGCTGAGAATACACTGTACTGAAGATATCTCAAACCTTGCCAGAATATGGTCTAGTTGGTTTCTTCACTACATGGAAGACATTATGGATCTCATTCGTCCCTAACATCAAAGCAAATCCTGCAGCAGCAAAGCATGGCACAGTGTCCAAGCACCTGTGGCCACATGGACTTGACCACCCACTGTGTGATGAGCAGGAGCTCAGGTGGGAAACGCAGGGCAGCAGCTGGCAATACAGGCACCACTGACCATAGCCTTGGATGGGGAGAGCCTGGCGTGTGACTGCTCCCTCCGGGATGCACACCCAAGCTCTCCTGGGGGACAGAGAGGCATCAGCACAGACACCAGGAGACCACAGTGCTGCCTCTGCTCCCCAGACTCACTACTTTGTACACGTACACCACTGCTTTTACTCCATGTCCTGACTTTCTGCACATCTCGTCATCCAACAGCAGCTCTCACACAAACTACGCGAGGTAGGCGATCATATACCAGCGTCAACCCTCAGACTGCACAACCCACATAAGGAGTCAGTCATTCACTCCTTTGTTACACTACCAATAGCTCAGGTTTTTCTTTAGCAGCTTTTCATCTAATAGCCATGGACTACATAGAAATACCATGAAATCACAGGGTAGTATGTGGCATAACAGGACAAGGGGCAGCGGGCACGAACTGAAGCAGAGGAAGTTCTGTCTGAACATGAGGAAGAACTTCTTCACTCTCAGGGTGACGGAGCCCTGGAACAGGCTGCCCAGGGAGGTTGTGGAGTCTCC
>Ga0065711_1035435_pt1 | contig 22337 bp, 14 predicted proteins | sample Hoacrofraction12_FD_59098 | JGI IMG/M metagenome (GOLD analysis project Ga0065711, IMG submission 59098) | Hoatzin crop microbial communities from Cojedes, Venezuela - Epithelial fraction 12 v2 (version 2) | ecosystem: Host-associated > Birds > Digestive system > Esophagus > Crop | place... | reverse complement strand
AGGCTGCACAGGACCTTGTCCAGGCGGGTCTTGAATATCTCCAGAGAAGGAGACTCCACAGCCTCCCCGGGCAGCCTGTTCCAGTGCTCCGTCACCCTCAGAGGGAAGAAGGTCTTCCTCATGTTCAGACAGAACTTCCTGTGCTTCAGTTTGTGCCCGTTGCCCCTTGTCCTGTCGCTGGGCACTACTGAAAAGAGCTTGGCCCCATCCTCCTGACACCCACCCTTGAGGTATTTGTAAGCATTTATTAGGTCCCCTCGCAGCCTTCTCTTCTTCGGGCTGAACAAGCCCAGCTCCCTCAGCCTTTCCTCATAGGAGAGATGCTCCAGTCCCCTCACCATCCTCTTAGCCCTCCGCTGGACTCTCTCCAGTAGCTCCTCATATTTCTTGAACTGGGGAGCCCAGAACTGGAGCTCCTGCCCAGCGTTTGGCCGGCTGCGCTCAGGGTCTCTGGGTTTGCTCTGAATGGCATCCGGGAATTTACAGCGCTGGGACCGAAAAGTGAACACAAAAAAACCCCAAACCCCAAAAATGTTATCAGTAGCACAAAATTAACAAAAGCCACTTTGCTGGAAGTACAGAGACCCGCACGGTGGGGTCTGTGTGCGGGTGCACGCTGCGCATCACACCGTGCGTCAGTCGGAACCGCAGCAGTCACCGCTTATCGCGAATTACCCTGCCCCGGGTTTCGCACAAGATGTCACGGCCCCAAGCCGCCGCCCCCCCCGGCACAGGCCCCGCACCGGCTCCGGTGCGCGTGCAGTTTCTCGGCGGGAGCGTGCGGGGGCAGCATTGCCCGCGGAATGGCGGCCGGGCGGGAGGGAAGGGGGAAGGCCCCGTGCCGGGTCGGGGCTGCGGCGGGGTATGTGTCTGCGAGGTTAGAAAAGGAAAAAAAAAAAAAAGATAAAATATGCGGTCAGCACCCGCCGATGACGCCTCTGCTTGGGAACAGCTCAAAGAGCTTTCCGCAGGCTCTTCAACTTGTTACGCGCTTAACCTCGTTTAACGTATTTATCAGAAAGCTGGGGCCTTGCGTTGCCTAACAGAGCCGGAGCACGTCACCTGGAGACGGGCCAGGCATCCAGAAGAACAGAATAAAACGGGAATCGGTGCCCAGTGGGACAGAACTGAGCAGAGCAGCCCAGACTGCTTCACCTGGAGGAGCCGCACAGCGGTCACCTGCTCCGACGGCCGGAGCGCCTCGGGGCTGGCCAGCCCACATCGACGGCTGGTCGCCGGCGGGTTCGGGGCATCGGCCGCCTGCCCCGGGAAGCCCGTTCCAGCGCCTGACCGCCGAAGAAACCGGTTCCTCCTTGAGCAGCCGGGCAAGGGCTCCGGTTTGTCTGGCAGGCTTTGCTCGGAGGCGTTCGGCCTAAGTGGGGCGGCACCCTCTGTGCAGCTCCCTTGAAACTGTCCAGCTCGTGAGTAAAAGAGGTGAGGAATACTGAGGATTATTCCAACTCCTTTTGCAGTAGATTGACTTTACAGTTTATTTATAAGGTCTGCTGTGGTGAACTTTGGAAATCTTGGTTCAAGCTACCAGGGCATAAAACATTACCTTCACAAGAAACATTTTGTCAAAGGCACTTACATGACTCGGGAGTATAAATTCTACTCAAAGTCAAAATGAGAATTGTGTTCCCAGTCACTTAGGCTCTTTTGAAAAATGTACTTGGAGTGCTTGGGCTTGGTAGAGGCAACAGATGATACTTCACTACAGAGTCTCATTGCCGAGGCACAAGTAAAACCTGAGTAAAAGCATGGAAGGCTTGCTCACCTTGCCTCGGATCCGTGAACCTCCCAGGTGTTCACAGGGTGTATTTCCCAATATAGCTGATGCCAAGGCGATAGCTGCAACGCTCAGCTTTTTTTCCGTGTGCCAGATCACTTATGCTTATGGTCCTCATCACAACCTGGATCTTTAAGGTCCTTAGATGTGATTGCAAAAGGAGAGCTCCTGTGGGGCTTTCCTTTTGTTGAACATGTGCTGGACAGTGTAAGTCAGTATCAGGGAGAGAGGGCAGAAAAGAAAAACAAAAATGAGGAATAGGAACACAAAGAGAAGGAAAGAAAGCTAGAAAGGGGAGAAAAGTGAAACATGGTGATAACAACGGAAGGGTCGTCCAGAGATCAAAGGCATGCAAGGTCTGATGACTGAAGAGAAAAAGCAGTTTTCTCAATCTTCCTGTCCTATATGCAGCTCTTAACCCCTTCCAACTACTGCAGAGAAGTATTTTTTTTAAAGTCTCAGTAATAGTAAAAAACACTGTTTTCTTGTTTTGAGGATAGAGAGAAAACCATGAAAAGGTAAGAGCAGCCCCAAAAGTCAAAGTATGCTTCTGCTACGCACTGCTGTGTAGCGCAGAAACGGACGAGTGATGACAGTCAGGACAGTCACCCTGAAGCGGCCCCAGGGACACAAGCTGGTGCCACGCTCCAGGCTCCTGGGCTGCTCCGTGCCTGCAGTAGCATCCCCATGCCATCCTGAAGTCTGATAGGTAGACCAGAAAGCAAGTGAAAAACTCTCACAGTGTAGTATTTTTAAAAAGTCCCCATACTTCACAGCTGAGTCAGGACTCAAGATTATCCACCTCATCAGGTGAGGACCTAAGGAGCACTGGGCACGTTCTCCTTTCCGAGGACACACACGGTCTGCAGGATGCCTCACTGCAGGCCCAATGCTGCTTGTAAGAGAATCTTCACAACAATCTGACCCATTACTGTTGTCCTTATTTTACAGGAGGGAAGAGGTCATAAATTCGTAACTTACAACCACTGCGAAGTTCAACACCAGCATCAGAATTTAAGAGTTCTTGTCTCTGAGGACTGTGCTCACATCTCTGCACTCTATTTACACCAGCGAGAGAAGGTTCTTTTTTTCACTAGAAATAAGGTGTCTCAAAGTATCATAGGGAAAAAAACCCCCAAACTTTTAGATAGAATTTGGCATTCTAGCCAAACATTTTAAGAGATTTAAATTGCAGCAAGTTCTGCAACAGAAATGTTTCCATGGTCCAATGCCTTCTGGTATTTCAGAAAAAAAAAAGAATCTGAATAGAAAATCTGACCTTTTCAGTAAGAAAATAAACACTTCGACTCCATTCCTTTTTTGGGGAAAAAAAAGAGTACAGCCATGACAAAAAACACCCCCCATTTAAAGCCTTTTCATTCAAATAGGAAATAAATTTGAAACCTTGATAGTTGTAAAGTGGAACTGAAGGCCTTTGGTCAGCTCTTTTTTATCTCTTGAAATCTCTTTGTGACACGTATCAAAAAGTTTGACCACCCCTGATATATGTACATATTAGCGTGTGCACTCAGTCTTTGAAATACAGTGTATGAAATTGCTCACAGCACATTAAGAATGCTCAGCAATGTGCAATTTTAGGGTCGCACTTTATGCCATAAGACACATTGTACTGTTAGCAATCTTTTTTCTCTCACTAAGCACACATTATTTGAGTTTTCTAGTTGAGCATACACCTAAATGAATTTTTACTTTTTTTTAAAGCAGGCCATAAATTATCATCAAAGACTAGGGTCTCAAATCAGCTGTTATTTGAAGACTGTCTGCTTCTTCTCAAAGTCCTATATCATCCTTACATCAATATCCTTTATAGCAAAGCATGAATTCAGAGGATATAAAACCTACAAGTCCAATTAAAAAGGCATCACATACAAATCGCATGTTGATGGTAGCATGGTTTTTTTAAACAAAATTCTGTCCTCTCGCAGGGTTTTTGTGTGACCTTTCTTAATTTCCTTAGTTTATTTTCCTTTTCAAAGACTTTCAAGGATGACTGCTTTTCATCCATTTTTTCCCCAACTGAAAAGGTGGTAGCTGCCTCCACTCTACTACACCCTCTCTTTCACTCCCTCTACAGGGGGTTGATCGACCCGTCCTTTAAAAGGGGGAAAAATCAGCTTTGGGGAGCGCCTGTCAAATAAGAAAGTTGCACAGGGATGTGACTCTACGTATGTGTGTGTGTGTGTGTGTGTGAGAGAGAGAGAGAGAGAGAGAGAGAGAGAGAGAGAGAGAGAGAGAGAGAGAGAGAGAAATCAAATAAAATCCAGAGCTGAAAGAATAATTCACTGTATGTAGCATAGTAGAAAAATCATGATGAAGTCCTGAGCTAACTCACATAATGCTTTCAGGAATCAGAAAAATGACACTGTCAAAACACAACATTAGTTTTCAGAAGCCTCCAGGCAAAATTTTATTTATTTAAAGTTAGCACCTATTTTAATAACAAAAAAGTGGCAGCATATTCTACATCAAAGAAAAAACTTTTCCTAATGTTTCCATTCCTCTTGTGAAGTACCGGAGCTCAAGGAGTGGAGCTGTCTTTCTCTAAATAATTACGTGAGTGGCAGGATCTCAACCTGAGAAAGCTTTTTGTCTGCACTGGGGACTGCAGCACAAAGAGAATCACGTTTGCCTTGCCTAATCTGAGCAGCAATATGAGATATTCTGACTTTTAGTATTTAAATAGTTAGTTTTAAACAAGATCCATAACAGTGAAAGGCAAGTCCTGAATCAACATCTTGGCACACTGCGGTTAGTGCCTTGACGAGGGAGCAGCACAAACGAGCAGCACGTTCACGGGCTGTAGCGCTCCAGTCAAGACTTATTAATTAGCCGCATTCCTTGTGGCAGTGCCCAGGAGAAATGTCCCCTAGCAGCGGGACGGCACACAGCTGGTGGCTCCTCTAGCGCATTCCCCTCATCTCAGGCATCCTCAGCTCCAGATGCCAGACCAAAGCGTGCTGCTGGAGCAGTCAGAGCATTTACCGTTTCAGACTGTGTTGAAAGGATGAGAGGTAGCTTTTAAAGTGCGCTTCTGGATCTCTTTCCTGAAAACTCTATTTATTCCTCTTTGTTCTTCACACATTAATCTCTTATAGTTACAACCAGTACTAGTGAGAAGGCAGTCCGGGGTCCGTTCCTTCAAAGATGTTCTATAAATAAAGAATAACCCCTTTAGGTCCCGAGACCTGTTGTTGCCTTTTTAGCTTGGCTTCCCACCGGTTCCTACTAGCACCATTCCTTTGGCACTGACTTCTTGTCTGCCTTGCCTTTCTATTATTTCATATCATTTAACACCTCCTGCTTTGAACCTTTACAGATCCAGCTCCGGCGCTGTGCAAATTTGGTTCAGTTACAAAAGGCTCTACATTTGCATGTATCTGGGTCTTGCTGCAGAACGGTTGGGTCTGTGTGGGAGTAGGACTGAACTTTGCTGCAACAAGATAACGTTTACATCCGAGAAACCTATTTCTTCCTTCTGGGCCCCTGTTCTCCTGTAAGCAACAAAATAAACTGCTGTCAAGGCAGCTATCAACACAACCATGGGAGCCGGAGAAAGTCAAGCGGTGCTTGCATGAACTCGTACCCCTAATGCAACGTCACGACTTCTATCTCGGAGAAACGACATCTTCCTTGTAAAGCAGGGTTGTGGCAATGGTACAATGTACCAAGGACAGTGTGGTTACTGTCAGCAGGAGCTGCTGAAGGAGAATACAGACTGCTGCCTGACAGAGCCCGGACAAGGGATTTTTCCTCTCTACCGCGGCAGAATCTAAAGTGGAACAAAGCTGCTCATGAGTAACAGAAAGTAGTAACGCCAGCTGCCTGGTGATGTGGCTTTGAGGCTGAAGTCTCTCTGTGGCTGGTAAACGTGCTTCTGCCAAAGCACACACCCCTCCTCAGGGACTGCGGAGAGCGGAGGAGCTCTTCTTCCAGCAGCGCAGCCGCCGAGACCTGTCTATGTTCACGCCGCGCAGAGGAGGCCTCCAGCGTGTGCGTGGCTGCCCCAGCAATGGCCCAAGCAAATTTTATGCGACGGACTTGTAAAGCAGTTTGGGATCGTCAGGGATGAATCATACTGTAAAATGTATCATTAATGTTACTAGATGTATTACAGACTTCTCCTGTGATCTGAGACTGCTGCAGGCAGCGTGCTGGGAGAAAAGCTCTCCAGATTGTGCTCATGCAAATCGGTATCTGCGATCACATTCATTATGGTTCCCACCACAACATTACTTTCACACTCTTGTGTGCTGCTTGCTCAGTCTAAACTTTTTGTTATTGCAGGTTGTATGACTACAACATAGCATCTCTTTGCCAACACCTTTGCAAGGGTGAGAAAACATTATTTCAAAGATACAAATATGGAAATAGAGGCACAAGGAAACTAGTGGATTTGCTTAAACTTAACCGGCAAAGGGCTGATGTGATCCTAACCTATGTCTCCTGCCTCTGGAGTCCCCGAACAGTTTACTTGATCAGGGCAGCTGTCAGTTTGTTCAGGGCGTTTAGTTCAGCTCATCTTTTTGTTTGGAAACATTATTTTCTTCTGAACTGGAGACCTGCATACGTTAGAGGAGAGCAGGAATTTCTGAAAGCTGGGAAAAGCAAAAGTGAAATCTGACCTATTTTGAGCGCATCCTGTTTTTACTGTGGACAGTAGGTCTTGTCAACTGGGTTAAATTATGCAAACAGTATTTCAAAATGATTTAGGGTTAAATGATACAATCACAGAACAACAATGTAATAGGAAATGGAGGATAAGCAGACATATGCAAGAAATGGTTTTCAAACATTGTGAATGAAATGGAGAGTCAAGGCAGTGACATGGAGGCTGCTGCCAGTGACATATCCTGTGAGAAGATCCTCTGAACAACCTGGTATATAGGAATACAGGGAAAACGCAGACAGTGCTCTAAAAAATGAGAAAAGCAGGAAACCACAGGCCAAGCCTAGCCATGAATTAATCCAACAAAATTCAAAGCCAAGAAACTGTGAGCAGTGAGTCATCAGTAAAAGGGCACTTGCATGTAACATACGGGTTCAGTTCACAGGTACCCAGTCTGTTTTTTAAAATTAAAATTTAAAATATGTCAAAAATATTCAGTGTTCAGATGAAAGTTAAAAAAAAGAAGCTTTCAAGATCTCAAGTCTGTATTTTGAATGTTTGGCTAATACATCAACACGGGCTAGCTTGCCAAAAATATTAAAATACAACTAAAGAGATCATAAATTAGTAAATTGTCAAGTATTCTTAATATGTATTCCCAATGCCAGACATTTATAATAGGAAAAGCAGGTTACTTAAATAATAAGTGCCAGTTAGAAAGCTCAGGACAGTTTAACAGACAGAAGAAACTAGGTTTGCTTCAGCAAACCCATCCTGAAAGAAGTAACGAAGATTTAACTTGGACACAAGAAAAGTTTCTGTATTTTAGGATTTCAGTGTTCATTTAGAGAACTATTATATCATGCAATACAAACCTTTTATTACATCATTGCATTCATTTATTTGAAAGAGAAGTTTTATTCAATCACTGTATTTTGATAGACTAGACTACTGCACATAGTCAGGGGATAATGGATGGAACAGGATGTCCTTGAAGGAGAAGAGCTGCTTCAGATCACCTCCTTAATACCCAGGAGACACCCTGCTTCCAATGCCCGCCAGACTTCTGCAGGCTGAGAGGAGAGATGCACCAATGCTATCTGGTGTAACAAATCAGCTCCTGAATCACCTAACTATAAAACTCACAGGGAAAAAAATTAAATAAGCTCTGCTTAAAATATCTCAGTGTCATTTTTATATCTATTTAGGAAGATCAGCTCTGGTGCCTTTATAGCAGCTTAGCCATGTGCACTGTAAAGGCTCACTGGTACTGCAGCCATCACTGGGGTTTGAAATGAGTAAAACACAAAGTTATTAAATCAGTTTTGGTCTTGCAGTCACATTTGGTCAGTTCACTTTAACTTGCTTTCAAGCAATTAAAGAAATTTATATACAGAGATTTTTAAAAGAGGCAAGAGATAGAATTTCACTGACACAGAGACCTATAACAAGACACAGATTTCTTTTTTTTTTAAAAAGAGAAGAAAAGATATGTAAGCCATATTCTGATACTTGTTACAGCAGAGAAAAGAAAAAATAAAACCTCAGGTGACATTCTCAAAGACATTTTCCCGCCTATTACATAGCCCTTTTGTGTTCTGAATGCTGGAACCTAGATCAGCCAAATTTTTGTGTCATAATATGCACACAAGATATTTTTCTGCAGGCTTAGTAGAAATCAGAGAAACAGAAGAATTCACATATATATAAAGCCGTCAAAACCACTATCTTTGCACAGTATATGAATTTCCAGTCTCAAGATTAAGACCTGCTGGGGTAAACACTCAGCAAAGCTAGTGGGGAAAAAAAACCCCAAACCACAACAAACCTCGCATCTGTAGATTTTGAGTATTAGTTGTGTTTCCCTCTTTTCACTAAAACAGGTGTGGGGGGGTGTGTGTGCACACGCAGCCATCTCCCCACCTCCCCTCTTCAGCTAGCACTTATGTTACAAAGAAAAACAGCTCTGGGAAACAAGTTATTCACAGTAGGACCCAGTAATTATGCTGAAAGTACAGCAGCATAAGGCAGATAAAATGGTATTATTTCTTTCTATTATAAAAGTCTTAGGTCTCTTATCTGGAGCAGCACTCTACTCACCTACCTTGTACATCAATGTCGAACAAATTGCCTTGTTCATACTTAAAATACCGCAGACCCAGCTTACAGTTTTCGTTACTCACACCACTTAGAAGCTGTACGAAGCCTCTCAAGGAGAAAAAGTCAGCAAACTGTTCTTTTTTAGCTATTCACAAAATAAACCCATTGAAATTTCTGTTGTCTTTATAAAGGAAAAGGTTTGCTTTCTGTTGAGGAGAAAAACCCACGATGACACTTTTTCAGACCAATGCATTCTGTTCCCATTTTTCAATGCACCTCTACTGGGTAAAAAAAAAGGATAGTTTGAGTCAAAAATCTTGCAGGAAAACTTGCAGGAAAAGCTGGTTTCTTTAGCAGCAAATATCCTGGCACCTTAAAACACGCAGTACAGTACAAAAGCCAAGATAAACATGTTTGGGTATCTTTTTTAAACTCACTATAAAAAAAATGACTGCTACAGGAGACATAGTCAAACTCAGGCCATTTCTATGGCTTCCATATAATGTCTACGAAAAATTAAACTTCTCTTATCTCTCTGAAAGTAGTGTCTGCTTCTCTTTTCCTATTTCAGTCCAGCTTGTGTCTCTGGTCTGTGGGCACTCCACACTGAAAGAAAATACTGGTACTTCCAGGGAGAAGTAAGAAAATGATTTGGCCTTCTAAAGGAGTAGAATGCAAACAAACCAGGCACACCAGGTATTAACAAGTTCTTTTCTGATCGTGGGAAAGAATAAGGATCAAATGAGTTTAAGTCTAACCTAAAAATGATACTGAATGCTAAGGAAATAATGTATTGTTAACAGATTCTTCCCTTTTTTCTTAAGAAATTTAATTGAATACATGCATGTATTTATACACTGGTATATAAAAAGCTCTTCGCCTCCCCCTTCCTAAAATATTTAAGTAACTCTGAAAAAAATAGTTCTTACTAAAGAGGATGGCAGCTCTGCTTATTACTTGATGCAATGGTAAGGAACAATGACATTTTACAGTCTCTATTTTCAAGTAATGATCAGCATAACATGCTGAACACACAAAGCATCCAACAGGGAGATCCTCTTATCTTTAGTCACTGGCTTCGTATCACCTTCTGCCAAGTGTGTATCTGGTAGCGGGTAAGAAAACGAAGCTGGAGTGCGAAGTCCACCTCTTAGTCACCCCAATGTAAACTTACGACCATGCAGCTGACTTCTGTGGAGGTATCTCTGATATATGCTGGTGTAAGAGGACAACTGGAGTGCTGGTCCTGTAGCTCCAGTGCTCACACACTGGAAGTGAAGCAATGAGAATATATAGATGTAGAACACAGGCAAAGGTTTGATACACTTTTCTGAAAGTTTAATTTTACAGCCTTTGTCTGAAAATAAGATTTCACTACAGGGCCTTACTGTCTCAAGCAAAGTCCAAAAGGCTTTGTCTCCTATACTAACCTTATACCACGCTATGAGTAAAATGTTGCAATGAAATTGATAGGAGCTTCACCTCTCTGTCTGAGCTTGTTTTAATGAAAGCAGTGCTAAAACTCCGTCTGATTTTCTGGAGCAGACTGAAGCCTTGGGAAATACTGGTAGCTCTTTCATAAGAGCTGTTTACCAGATGTAAAGAACGAGGATGCCCACTATTGCCTCAGAATGCAGGATGGCAAATCCTACTGCCTGGCCATCACCTCCATTATTCACTTTGGTAAAACCTGCATCCTGAATGCTCCTCTGAGTAATTCTTCCCCAGTGCAAAAAAAGGGTTAAAATCCCGCCACAAATAATGTCTTCATGAATTGGCCTGAAGTCAGTAAGTTCAACATAGAATTGAAAGGAATCAAGTGTTTAAAACAATGCTGGAGCTAATGTTCTGATTTCACCTCCATCCAGAAGATCCAAAATTATAATGTTTATTATAATCAGGCCTAAATCTATCAAACAAAAGAACTGATGTGATCAGAGCAACTGACATCTCCCAAAAGCCACCTGCTGTTACCGGAATGCATCTAAAAATAAGTGAGAAAAAAGCACAATATCTTGAAAAGAAACCTGTATTGTTCATACAAAGCTGACTCTGTCACATATCATGAGGCATCATTAACAAGCTAAATATGATTTTGCTTAAATCAAACAATATTGCTTAATGAAAGTATCCAACACAGTTATGATCAATTCCTTCCTTTGTTCTTTCCTGGATGGAATGTGTTTTGATACCAACTCATCTCTTCTAAACTGCTAGCTTAGCCAGCATGTTACATGAATAACTTCCTTGCCAGGTAAGTCCACCACAGGTACTAAAATCAGAGCTGGGGTCTTCTTGCCCAAATATTTTTCCAGGTATTCTTGCAGTCCTAAAATAGAAACAAAACAATTAATGAATCCTCTTTGTCTCATTTTCTATTGTGTCCTATTCCTTAAAAATGATTTCTAAATGCCTTTTTGAAAATTATTGTGGAGCAGCAATTAACAAACAGAAGTAAAATGCAATTGTTGAGTTTGCACTTTATATAGAAGGAAGAATCACCATCTCCCACCTCCTCATCAACTAATTTGAGATTAACTTTACACGTCGCCTAAGGCCATTATTCAGCAAAACCATTAAAAGCATGTTTCTCAACCTTGAGTGAGTGGTCTGTTGATTACAGATATAGCAAGCTGAAACTAAGTGCAGGTAGAAAAAATAACTAAAGGCCAGCTGAAATTCAGATCTTTGTAATTTTTTGTATGTGGATGATCAGCACGTAGTTGTCTATAAATGAAATTCTGCTCTCAAGTCCCTCTGTGGTGCATCAATGCACTAAAAGTTACGCAGGCCATTTTTAAAAACATTACGAACATGATTTCAATTTGAAATCAATGGAAGCATTCTGTGTTGAAGATATAATGGAGGAAGTCCAGGGATGGCAACATAAATGACTACATATCTAGAATTACAGAGAGATTCAAATGGCTAAATATACATAATCTGGCTATAAAGAGCTCTAAAGGGACTGGTATGCGTGGCAGAAGTTTGTAAATTTAAAGTCCATTATGGGAACAGAATTAATAATGGAGAAGATTTAATGAGGAGGATATGGAAGAAAACTAAAGAATGGAAAATTTAAATTCAGCATCTGGACATTTCTGGTCGTATTGGAGCCTCGGTGGACATGCTAGAAATCCAGCCACACAGAACCCTTGAAGGACACTACTGAAATCCCTCCAAACGACCCTTAAAGACAGTTTCCTAATGGTGAGGTATGGCCTGCCTGGGTTTTGGTTTCAGTAAGTTATTTCTGTCTGCAGCTTCTGTGAGTATGGCAATTCTTTATAACACTAAGCAATCTTGGCTAGAGAGGGTGTAAAGAGGGCAGAACTTGAAGACTGTCAGAGTTTTTTTTGGCATCACTGCCTGTGAATCTGTGAATAGGCAGTTCAGTCAGAGCGTTACCTCAGCCAGGATAAAACAGGAATTTTCCAATTGTACTCACTGAAGCCAAAACTCTTCTCCCTCGTTACCTGGCAGCAGTAGCATAAATTAATGAAATAATGTCAATGCTACCTACAAAATACAGCAAAGACAGTACCAGTCTTCTGAAATTCTGCTGACTTCCTTTGTATTAATATCACTGACGTTAGAGCTGAAAACAGACAAGGCTGAGCCACAGATCAACAGATCAACAGATCACAGATCAACTTTTTGAGTCACCTCAAAAGTCAAGGGACTTCTTCATGTTGTGTGTAAAAAGGGACTCAGTGCATGTATTGCAGATATTCGTCAGTGACCCGATAATTAAGCACTAGCTAACATTTTCATTCACCTCTTTGACTTCAGAAAACTTTATAGCTATGCTGGCTCAGAAGGCATTAAGTGGAAGTGGGTAGAAGCAAGCCACCTCAAAAATCACTAGTTCCACCCTGTTAAAATTACATTTCATTTTTTTCCTCAACTAAAACTGTAAAAATATAATTCTAGTCTTTAACTTTTTTCACAGGCTTGAAAGCCATGAAGCAGTGCTAAAAACTACCATGACAAACCCAGGCATTACTTTCAAAGGGAGAATTTGAAAGTGACACTATCTGGAAACATAACTCCATTTTTTTTCTTTTTTTAAGGTGGCCAAACCAGCTACAAATATTTACATATGAAGATGCCATAGTGGACTTTGTTGCCAGCTAGAAACAGCTACCTTTCCAAAAGACCACAGCCTTTTCTATGGCCAGGGCAAACTGCTGCCACAAAGCCTACACCTATAACTGAAATGCAGATGCAAATCTGGGACATATGCCTCTAAATTTTTGATTATACTTACAAATCAAATAGTTTGATATGAAAACATTCTGCCTTAGACATGCATCTTTATACATTTAAAAATTGTGGGTAAAAGTCTGCTCACACAAATTTCCCCCGAAAAGTACAACTGAAACCAGCGGACTAGCAAGCAGCAACCAAGTGGTGTGCATTGTGCGCATTTTCATTTCATTTCCTTGGCAGTCAGCATTCATTATTATTACTACATGATATTTGCTGAAAGCAGGTGAGTTTCATTCTGTAAGACTGATCCCTGCTAGGCCCAGCTGACCAGCAGAAGTTCAGAGCACAGGTTCCATACGGAGCTTCTTTCTGCACCGCTGTGCATTTTTCTATTGATCTGGGCACAGCTGAGGATTACGGACATAACCAAAACTTAAAATGAACAAAAATAACTCCAAGACTTTCCCTCTCTCACCAAAAATTCTGGCATTACAATCTATGTCTCATTCCTCCATAAGAACAAGCTACTGACATCAATAGTTTGAGATCTCTCACGCTGACTTAGCAGCCCTTCCATATAACACGGCACAATCTAACACCCTAAGATATTGTTTTCAAAGGTGCTTTTCACACTAAGTAGATAAAAAAATGTCCTGGGAGCCCGTAAAGGGTCATTCCAAATCATTAGGAAGACGATTTTCACTTCTGTGCTGTTACTGGCTTCAGCAGGATTTAGGCAGTATGAGGTGAGGCCACAGAACCCACTGATGTTTCCAAAATCAGGTCCCCATTATTGCTGCCATACACTTGCTTCACTGGATATTTGCAGAGAAGGGGTCATCTAATAGCTCATATTGAAAAGGAAAATGGTAACAAAAAGGAAGATCACATTTAGCCCAGTACATAAAAAATCACTTTCATATTACAGCTACTATCTTCACTTTTTAACCAAAAGATATTGTTACATTGCTTAGAGCAGGTTTTAAAATCCCTGAGCTAATAAAGCTCCATTGCTTCAGCTGCAGAGATCCGACTTGCAGTATGTACTCTGAAAAGATGCGTCACAGGGGATCAGGTTCCTAACAGTTGACTAAGAGTTCCAGTCCCAAAAGATGTGCCCCTGGTGTGCAGAACGCTTAACCCTTCGACCAGGACCAACATGACTATTCACAAATTATTGATGTCCCTAAATCCCTGGCAGATTGCAGACAGTTCTTGACTCCCTTGAAGCCAAAGCATATGGTCACTAATGAGAGGGATTAAAAAATACATATACACAGTCAAGGCTTTGCCACACGAATGTAAAGCCACAGAAATGGTAGAAGGTGACTGAACTGGACTGAACACTGTTAAATACATGATTAGCCTCTTGGTATGGATCATTTCCATTGATCTATATACAGTTTCACAGCATAGTTTAATTAAAGCTGTCTGGAACAAGACTCTGCCTTAAATGATCAGGCAGAGCAATGAAAAGGTGAAACATGAGGAACTGGAGACACCCCCTCCCTTTCTTAAACATCCAGCTGACTGTCTCTGTGGTTTACAACCATAGCAGGGAAGGAAGATATGCTTTTAAAAAAAATTATCTGGTTTTACTGTTGTTTATGAGGCTTCTGTGCCAGAGAAATCAGTTCAGGATTTTTCCCATGCTTTTACGTAAGGTAATATAAAATGACATAGTGGAATACAAGATTTTAAAACAAACCCTGTACAACTGACATTTTAGTTAGTATCTTCCTGTCCAAAATAAGCCCAGAAACTGTTGGAATATGAAAAAAAAGTCACTTTGCAAAATATGATTTTGTGCTTATTTTTTGTTGCAGCTGTGAAGATCTTAAATGACAATAATGTGGACATTTTGCATACTCCTATACTTGGACTATGGTACCTTATGGTTTTCTTTACTATTCTTGATGAAATTATTTCACCTATCTTATGTTGGTTATTTCTTTCTTAAGGGACTGGATTTTCAAAATTGCTCTACTAACAGCAAAAATAGAGGCAGCATCTTATAAATAATTGTGTTTGCATTTTGAAAACATATCAGCTAGATCTTCAAAAATGCTAAGAGCCTACCGGTTCCAGGGAAAACTGGCCACAGATATGTTACTCAATGCTTTATAAATGTCTTCCAAAATTATAAAGTTTGAAGTCAGCCTTGGTTTTTTTTTTTCAAGTGGGAAACATTCATATGCACAAGAAGAGGGAAATCAACAATAGCTAAACCTAGAAGGATGGAAGTGGAACTTGCTTTGGAAGCCAGCCACTCCTGATTATTCATCCTGTTTATTGCACTAACTTCCCTTGGTCCTTCTGGTTTTGAGTGAGCTACAGTCTGACTTTTGCTACTTATTTATAATATCAGGATAGTGATGATTTGCATACTTCTAATGACGATCAGGGTGTAACTGAGTTTTGTTAAGGACTGGTAAAAAGGGGAGTTTGCTGTCACCTTAGAATCACAGAATCATAGGTTGGAAAAGACCTCTGAGATCATCAAGTCCAACTGTCAACCCAACACCACAATGCCTACTAAATCATATCCTGAAGTGCCACATCTACACGTTTTTTGAACACCTCCAGGGATGGGGACTCAACCACCTCCCTGGGCAGCCTGTTCCAATGTCTGACCACCCGCTCAGTAAAGAAATTTCTCCTAATATCTAGTCTAAACCTCCCCTGGTGCAACTTGAGGCCATTGTCTCTTGTCCTATCCCTATCACTAGTTACTTGGGAGAAGGGACCAACACCTGCCTTACTACAACCTCCTTTCAGGTAGTTGTAGAGAGTGATAAGGTCCCCCCTCAGCCTCCTCTGCTCCATGCTAAACAGTCCCAGCTCCCTCAGCCGCTCCTCCCAGGACTTGTTCTCTAGGCCCCTCACCAGCCTCGTTGCCCTTCTCTGAACACGCTCCAGCAACTCAATGTCCTTCTTGTAGTGAGGGGCCCAAGACTGAACACAGTACTCCAGGTGCAGCCTCACCAGTGCCGAGTACAGGGGCACGATCACCTTTTGGCAGACCAGAATAGGCACAGGTCTAGAGATGACGTAAGCTACTTCATGCAATACTGATGATGCACTTCAGTCACTCTGGCCTGGGATAGTTATCTGAATACGAGTTAAGCAGCTGCTTTGAATCGCAGGGGAATTCTGTTGCCATGATATATGAGATAAATGACCAATATGAATTTGGGTAGGGCTGCGAAGCTGCTTTAACCTGAGATTACCTAAGCCAGTCTTTGAAACTGACAATAACAGAATCTGTCTTCCTTGCTATATAACTTTCAAAACCTAATCCCTGTTGTGAAGATTTTGTAAGCTGTGTCTAGATTTCTCTCCCTTCTTTCAAAGTCAACAATCGATGAATGAGCTTTCCCATTGCATGGTAAATACATAATAACATTTGTTTAAAAAAAATTTAAAAAGTAAATGGCATAATTTAGTTTTCAGAGAAAACCACAATTTTACCATTTGAGGCCTATTTGTAAGGTATGCGTAGCCCAACATTAAAAAAAAAGAAATTACAGAGGGAGTTGCAGTTGCATTTGGAACTCAGGTCTCTATGAACACATGCCTGATCAGATGTCAAAACAGCCACTCAGATCTGCACGAGTCTATTTGCAAATAATTCTTTCATAAAAAAGTATCTTCAATGATTTGTCACATTTCATTTCAGTTTGTCTTGCATTTACGGACCCATCTGTACTGAAGGTCTTCTTGCTTCTCACATCAGCCCAGTTTTAGTTGTAACAATGAAAATGTCATTTTAAAGTAAGCACGAAACAGATGAAAATACAGCCGGGACTGGAAGCACTAAAGGCAATGTCAGTCATCCTCTTTCTGCTTGACCCTAGTGCCAAAGAACCATTTCAGTGATTGCAACCTTGTCTGTGAAGGATATGTTTATTAGGATCCAGATTGATAGGACCCTGCCATTTTGGTCATAAAATACTGTCAGTTGTAGGCATAGATACATACAAACCAGGGTAACACTTCTCCCAGCAGACCATTCACCAAATGAAATCATAGAATAGTTTGGGTTGGAAGGGACCTTTAAAGGCCATCTAGCCCAACCCCCCCACAATAAGCAGGGACATCTTCAAATAGACCAGGTTGCTCAGAGCTCTGTCCAACCTGGCCTTGAATGTTTCCAGGGATGGGGCATCTACCATGTCTCTGGGCAGCCTGTTCCAGTGTTTCACCACCCTCATCATGAAAAATGTTTTCCGTATATCCAGTCTGAATATATCCTCTTCTAGTGTAAACCATTACCCCTTGTCCTATTGCAACAGGCCCTGCTAAAAAAGTTTGTCCCTGTCTTTCTTATCAGCCCCCTTTAAGCACTGGAAGGCCACAATCAGGTCTCCCCGGAGCCTTCTCTTCTCCAGGCTGAACAGTCCCAACTCTCTCACATGGGAGGTGTTCCAGCCCTCTGCTCATTTTTGTGGCCCTCCTCTGGACCTGCTCCAACAGCTCCACGTCTTTCTTGTACTGAGACAAAAATCTGCTTCAGAGGGAAGACTACAGTTTTATTGGATTTTACTGCTAGTCCTGTTTGTGCAGTGGACTTCTTGTCCCTTTGGCATCTATCCCAAACCTGAAAAAGAACAGTTCTAGCAATGTTTTTACATAGGCTACAGTGAAAACATAATGAGAGTTGCAGTAGGCTTGGATGGGTACTTGCAGGAATCTGACCAACTCTTCCCACAGCTGAGCAGAGGAAGAGGAAAATAAGCTGTGTTTCCCTGCATGCCTTACTGATAACTCCTGCTTTCAGCATCAGTGAGGAGAAGCTGTGAGTGTGCAAGGTAGCAGCCATAGACTTTATGGTTCATGGGGTACGTAAGAAAGAGAAGTGATTGGTTTACCTTAATCCAAACTAGTCAGTCAGTGAGGATGCCCAAGCTCTGCGCCACCAGCAGCAAGAGGAGAGGCACAGCTGTCCTCAAATGACCAGCTCTGAAGGAATCCAGAAGTTGCCTCTTCCCCTCCTGGTCCCACAAGCCTCTCTGCTGTTCCTCCGCTTTGACAGGAGGGTGTGGGAAGCAAAGAGGGCTCACTCACCATCAGGGAGGGCATTAACATTTACAGGAACCTCACTTTTCTGAAGCTGAGTCACTTGGCTGAGTAACTATGCAAGTTTTTTTAGACTGTAGCTAATGCATTTTTTTAGCATCTGAAAGAAAATTAGTAGACAAACCAGCTATTTTTAGTGCTGATTTGATTGTGGGTCTGTCAGCCTTGGCAATGCACCTCTTTTATCAAGCTGCCACGATACCTTGTTTTGTTTTCAGAGCAAAGTTTGATTAAAGACCAATTTCAGAAAAGTTACTCGCTGTGGGCGTTAATTAGAGCTTTCTGGACTCTGCAGGGTTTAGCTTATGATCTGTTTCACTTACTAAACCCTGTAATTCAAGTTACATGAAGATGGGAATGAACCAACCCCTTTCTGTTCTTCTGAAGGCTTCTGTTTATCTCAGTCATGAAAGAACCTCTCTCCTTTCCTTCCCTAATATGGAATTCTAATTTCTGGCCTTTCCTAAACAAAATTAAAAATAATACTTCACATCTATAAAGAGTTTTCAAACTAATGTACTGAGACACATACTCGGAGCTTTAGAATGGGGTCGGTAAACTTTAGGAAGCCTTTGCTTCTAAATAATGTTTTCAGTGGTGCCCAAGTATACTATACATCTTGTGAAAACCAGGAAAACATCTGTTTCCCTTCCTCTGCTTTTTTCTGGGAGTGGAGTATTGCCATTCTGTAAGAGAAGGTCCCTGGCATTGTCTTCCTCCCCTCTTAGTAGCAGATAAGAAAACCTTTTTGCCTTTCTGCAAGCAAAAGACCAGCTACGAGCTCAAAAATCTTAAAAAGGTGGTTGATGAAAAGAGACTTAGTAGTACTTGCAGCTGACAAGTAGCAAATTGAAGCAGAATTTATAAGATGATATCTTTAAAATGATGAACTATGCAATAAAATGAATTAAATGAAAATGCCATTGGGGTACTATGCAAACACAAGGCGGCAAAAAAGTCATCCCAGAACAAAACCTGACTCAGCTACACTGGATATTTGAAACTAGGCTAGACAAAACAAGAAACTTCGCACTAAAGAGAACAAACCGGTGAAGGGGAAGATGATCTAAAATGGTCCATCTCTGTTTTCCAGCAGACAGCCTGCACAGGAGAACTGAGGCTGAATGAAGTACGATATTTAAGGAGAGTTCATGGATACTACCATCTTAAGACATCCTCTCCCAAGTATACATTCTCTCCTGAATTTCCTCCCAGATTTTGAAACCTAAACTTCAGCATAGTTGGAAAGCTGGCAAGGAAACTCTTCCTAAAGCTGTACAGTGCGATAGATGCACCAGGAAGGCTGAGGAGGTAAGCAAATTAGGCAATCCTAATCATCAAATGAGGGTTTATACTGATAGTTATAACAACTACAATTTCAATCCCAAATGCCATCCCTGAGACAATTACACGCCACCTAACTCTCTCTGGCTATACAGACGTTACCTTCCAAAGGACACGCAGTACCAGTCCAATCAGGTATGTTGTCGTGCACATCAACGGCAAGTTGCAGAAAGAAATGTGACTCTTTTACAGACAAACAAATGTTGCTGAGCTCTTCTGAGCATTAGTTATGGCTGTTTCTCAGTAGAAAGAATTAAGATTTAGCTTCCATAATAATTCTTTCAAGCTGCCGGCTATAGCTTAGAAAATAGCAAAGCATGAAAACTCATCATTGTGTTTTCCAGTGTTCTCTATTTTAGCCATGTCCTACATACAGGTTGAGAATCGGCCTATACAAGTTGTAAATCTGCATTTTTGTTTAAAATGTCATTAACCTTCTGCACTAAATAAAGAAACACTTAAGGACGCCCTTCCAGTACTCACTGTGAGGTCTAAATATAATTTCAAGGAGAATGGAGAACTGAACTTTCTGAGTACAATCACTCAGGGAAGAACTTGTGCTTTTTCTAAAACCATGACAGAGTGCAAAGATCACGAGTCTGTTTTCCCTGCATGCTATCTTTCAACCCCGTAATGACCCAATCTCTTTTAGGAGTGGATGGTTATTGAGCTTGTACACCAGCTGTGCTCAAAATCTCTGGGGAGGATGGGCTGTAATGACACCAAGCAGGGATACGTTATGAATGGAGACATGTTATTGCAAACATATGAAACAGTAAGGACCCATTTTTCAAGAGGCATCCAAGAATGCACTTCACAGTGCGTGCAAGCACTTGTTTGCTCATGTGGTCATCTGAGTGTGCCTGTGCGGACAGATAAAACCACAGGACTCACCAGAGGCTCACACACATGTTTTTTATTGTGTGAAAAATCAGATAAATGTGCCCTTTCTTAATTATTTTTGCAGATTAATTGAAAACTTGGTGTGAAAATGATCAACAGCACCTGTGCAGTAATTATGAAGCTTGCTTTCTCACCTTTAGATCACATTACAGCTACTGACTCCAGGCCCACAGTCCAAGAGCATGAGATGGCGCAGATTTGCAAGCTGTAGGACAGTTGGTCGCTGTGCCCTCCAGGTAGGGCTGGGGACACTGGTGGGGCAGTGTGTGTGGGAAGCTCAGCTGTGCCTGCTGGTAATTCAGGAACTTTTATCTCCGGGGCCTGTCAATCTGGCACCTTTCACAAGTGTTAAATTCACTTAAGTATATTTTTTTAAGAAGCTGTCATGAGACATACTGAAGCAAATATGTCCTTCAGTGGTTACACTTTGTTGTAGCAATGTTTGTTAAGTGCTTTGACATCCCCAAATGATATGTTTGGTACAGCTTCCACATTTGTTCGTTTACTCAAGTCTGCTAAATAGCCTCTAAAACGGATGGGTTTAAGAAATGTCTGGTTGGACATTGTGCATCCAAAAGGCCTGACCATGAAGACATGTTTGTGTTACTAGTGGACACCATATACATCTGCTGGTGGGAGAATTTTCTCTACAAATAATAGAAAACGTTTCTAAAAGACTTTGTGGTAAGCATCTTTAGACTGGGTACAGATCATCTGGTCCTTGCTTTATGTTACGCTGAGATAATTTAAAATAATACTGATGGGATAATTGTGTTCAGTTTCTAGGACAGATTCTCAACTGCTTTAAATTGTAGCTATGCTAATTTACACCTGCTGGGGAGCTTTCACAGTAGATGACATATTTATATATAGTATCATGTGCAAACTAATGAGGTTATTTCTAGATGTTTACCACTGTAAAGAGCTCTGAAACTTTAAATCAATGTGATGCACTAATGTAAACAACTTATCGTAACAAAACCAGATAAAAGTGCACTGAACATGTTAAATACATTATTAAGTCGATGAAGATCATTCATATTGATCCAGGTCTGGCTTCACAGCACAGTTTAATCAAAGCTGCCTGGAAAAGGTAACAAAGAGTGGCCATGGCATTCACTGCTTTTCATCCTGAGGTCACAGATTTAATCCTACAGTGAGTCTACAAATGACTAAAATTTCATTACTGCTGCATCTTTTGTGAAATTAGCAATTTATAATTAATAATTAACTTAATAACAACAAATATAGAAAATTATAATTATTATTAAATTAATAATTAATAATAAAAATAGAAATGTGCAACTTCTGTGACATTAGCTGGAGCAGGCTAAAAAGAAGGGCAGACCAATATTTAGAGGTGGAAGAAAACCCAGCTTCTGTTTTAATGGGGAAATCATGCTGCCAGAGGTTGCTGATGATCCATCCAGCAGTTTGTGAGCTCTTGATAGCCACACAGCTACCTCCCCTTGATCTGACAGATTTACATTAATTGGATTTTTATCCTGTATGGCAGCAACCCAAGATATCAGTACCCTCTTATTCCCTACAGTCAAGGAACAAAAGGAGAGAGATGAAAGTCTTTTGTTCCTCTTCATGGCCTCCAAGGATGACAAATAAATCTCACTGCTAGTGCTTCCTGTGCAACGTGAGCTCATAGTTTGTTACAGATTTGGGAACGGTAGACTGGGAGAGTCATTCAACTGTGTCCACCAACAGCAAATGGAAAGAAAAAGGGTCTGAAACTTGGCCACATAGTAATCTGAGCTGCAAGCCATTTTTGCTCTAACTTGAAGTTATTAACAGCATAATTTATAAAAGCCTTCAACAAGACTTATATTGCATTTTATCAGGCACTGAATAAACACTAAATAACAGACAAGGTCTACCACAAAGAGTTTACCATGAACACAAAGAAATAGAGAGCTGAAAAATGAATGTAGGACAGGTAGGAAAATGAGTCATAGAAAACTACCAAAACTACACGATTTTTTAAGGTAATTTGTGGAAAAGCCAACAACTGACCTGCCATACACCTTCCTCTTGAGAGCTCACGACAGCGAGCACATTTATACAGTGGCCAAGAACTGAACCATCCTTTTGCCTGGACTGCTTTTGGATCTCTGGATGTTGAAATCAGAGTCCCAGAAGACAGAATGTACCCTCAGCAAGTTTGCTGACGACACCAAACTGGGAGGTGTGGTAGACACACCGGAAGGCTGTGCTGCCATTCAGCGTGACCTGGATAGGCTGGAAAGCTGGGCAGAGAGGAACCTGATGAGG
>Ga0065711_1035434_pt1 | contig 22337 bp, 14 predicted proteins | sample Hoacrofraction12_FD_59098 | JGI IMG/M metagenome (GOLD analysis project Ga0065711, IMG submission 59098) | Hoatzin crop microbial communities from Cojedes, Venezuela - Epithelial fraction 12 v2 (version 2) | ecosystem: Host-associated > Birds > Digestive system > Esophagus > Crop | place... | reverse complement strand
GCTCTCTACAACTACCAGAAAGGAGGTTGTAGTGAGGCAGGTGTTGGTCTCTTCTCCCGGATAACTAGTGATAGGACGAAAGGCAATGGCCTCAAGTTGTGTCAGAGGAGGTTTAGATGAGATACTCAGATCTTTACTGAAAGAGTGGTCAGGCATTGGAACAGGCTGCCCAGATAAATGGTGGAGTCCCCACCCCTGGAGGTGTTTAAAAAACATGTAGATGTGGCACTTCGGGATATGGATTAGTAGGAATGGTGGTGCTGGGATGATGGTTGGACTTGATGATCTTAGACGTCTTTTCCAACCTATGATTCTATGAAATTCTGGGCCAGGGCTAATTACATTTCTGCTCTACACACAACTCTGGGTACCTGTGCAAAAGGCAGGAGCAGCTCAGCCCTACCGCTCCAGTGGCACTGAGATCAGAAGAAAGCTTACTGCTGAGAGAAATCAGTGATCGAAAGCTCTGGAATGTAAATTTTACGTGAGGTATAGAGTTTTGCATGTGGCTGACAAGCAATTTAAAGCACTAAGGAGAGTTCAAGAGGGAGTTAAGTGGTCCATGTAGAAATATAGATACTAGAATAATTTGGATGCATTTAGGATGCAGGATACACAAAGAATTCATTTCATCCCCAAGCTCTTTGGCATTGTGACTGCATTTTGGTTCTCAGCTTGTGTGGAGTTCTCTACAGCAAGACTGGCCCCAGCTATAATAGAGCATTGTAATCACTATGTTCATATTACAAGGTTTGGGAGTAGAAAGCAACAGTCTAAACAATGTAAGACCACCACAATTATTTCAATTGTTTTTATAGGTTACCCATAAAATTGTGGGCACTTTACAGGCATAGAAAAAGGCATAGACTTGGACTTAGATCTTATAGCCCAAGGCTCTAGCCCAGTGCTTGCTCCTTGCACTTTCAAAACTCCCATTGACTGCAATAGTAGATCTAGGATAAAATGTAGGAAGTTCAGAATTATGATTTATGATCCAAGATTAAATGGGATGTTTGCAAGAAGAAAAAGGACTTGCTTCTGGGGGACAGAAGATTGCTGTCCCTGTTGCATAAAAGTGCAATCTGAAGGCATAGGAGATTTTATCTGGCTGAGATTTTTTCTTTTTGATCCTTCTATTTGCCATTGCCTAGAGTAGTTAGAGATTGCTTTGTTTAGGCTTCCTGTTCTCCATTTCTTTGCATCTGATATACAGTTCAAAGTCTGATGAAGAAATATTAGAAATAATTGATGTTGTACCCGCAAACAAGGAGTTAAGTCAGGCACTATATTGTCTGATTTACAAACGATGAGAGTTTTACTATAAGGCAGAGAACTTTTTTTCCTTAAATAGGTAAGACTTTTCAAAGCACCTGGGGCTGGTCTCATTCTGCTTCCACTAAAGTGAAAGCTTAATGCTTCTGCTCACTTCAATAGGAACAAAGGTAGATAAACAATGAGCACATTTGGGAGCGTTCCCTGTCAAGAAATTAGGACTATGTATGCTGCTGGCCAGATTCTGGAGTGAATCAACTAATGAAGATCAATATTCATTCACTTTACTGAGCGTAGCTGGATCAATTTATATCCCACCCTATATTCTGGGAATTCCTAGTGACAGTATTGATACAGTTATAACAGGCCAAGTGTATGGGCAAAATCAGTTCTGTGGGAAGAGGTGATGTGATTGTTGTTCCACCTTATATTGTTGGAAAATCAGACAACTTTCAGGGCATATAAAACACTTTTACTGTTTCACACCTGGAGGTTGGTGGATATTTCTGAAGGCATGCTTGTTTTTTTTCTAATGGTATTAGTTGGACAGATGGGAGATACTACCTTTTTCTGCAAACTGAGATATGGAGCTTTCTTCAAAACTTGGCTGTCTGTTGCAGCTCTTTCTCAAGTATCTGTCTAGCACAAGGCAGCCTGTTTTTTTGTTCACTAACTATCACTGCTGTTAATTTCTGTCCTTTTTCTTCTTTTCTTTCCACTTCTGCCCATTCCCATCCATTACGGTTCCCTTATTGTAATCATCATGCTGAACTCCTGTTTAACTTTTTCCCTTATTTGGTGGTGTGGACGGGCTTGCTCCACAAAAGACAAAGCACTCCACAGTATCTTTATTATTGTTTTGACATTTTTTGATTCTCATGTAATTATAGACTGAGTTACTTTGATATGGACCTGATCCAACATCTGAGTATTTTATTGGTTGGCTTCCTGTCAGTGCTAAAAATTATTTTTTTCTTTTAAAGTGACAAACTTCCCTTATTATTCCCATCTTCTTTTCATTAGCTTTTCTTGACGGTAGGTCAGGTTAGGTGCTTTGCCATCTCTGCTGCTTCTGTCATCTCCTAATGTTAAAACTGACTTTTACTGAGGCTGTTCTTATCTTTGAGCCTTCAGAGCAATGTTTGTACATGGCGTAGATTTTTTTTCTCTCTCTGTCTTCTTTGCTGTCTCTGCTTCTTGTCTTTTTGGTTTGTCTTTGGCTTTTGTCTTTCTGTTTTTTTGGCTCAGCTGTTCAGTAGCAGAGGAAAAGTTATTGTTAGCTCTGGCTGAGAGAAAATACAAGATGGAGAGACGCTTGTTTCTTCCACAGTCTGGTTTGATGAAAGATCTTCCATTATGAGCCTGATTTTGAATCCCACTCTGAATTTTTCAAGCTGAAATTAGTCCACCTGAAATTGCACAGGCAAACTTCTATGTCAGACTACAACTTTTCAGGAAAACTAGACTGATACTGGGCAAAATATTGTGGAGATAGGAAGTTATTTTTAAAAGTGGGGTGATCTCAATTTTTGGAAAATTTACTAATGTTTATTTTAAAGAAATGTCATGACTCAAAACTATCTTGACCAAGAAACTCCAAATTTGTGTAATTTTGTTGTCCCTGGCAAGGATAGGTGCTTTGGACCCAGTTTGGAAGGTATGGAGGGGGGGGTTATAATTTAGATATTACTAACAACAATGTCTACGTACATTAGAAACACATCAGTTTTCTGAATACCACAATCTGGCTTGTGCATTGTTTATAAATCACGTACCAACAGCCTTTGTGCTCTTTAAGCAATATGCAGTGCTATACACTCTTTAGGAAGCATGTAGCCGAAGGCTACCAGATGCCTGAACAGTTGCTATTAGATCCATCAAGCAGGCGGCAAGAAGCACCCTGTTTGAAGCATCTTCTGATGTCCACAGGAGTGTCTGCAGAATCTGTCAACTTCATGGGCATTCTGAGGATTGTGTAGGTTGAGAGCGTCAGTGCCTCTCTGGGCATGTCCCAAAAGTGAGGTCTCAATACACATTGCTCCTAGCCTACTGCTTGATTGTGAATAGCTCCCTGCATTAACTATGGTAATTGGGAAGCACTTAAACATTTCTCTTAAATCCCAGAATGCTGAAATGTGGAAGTTCCCTAATCTAGAATTAAGGCAGATGAAAGAACAGTAGTTAAAGGGGCAGGTGGGGTTGTGGAAGTACTTGTGGATAAAAGGGTAACCCTGAAATAATGTCATTACCTGAACTCCTCAGTTACTGGCAAATAAACACACAGAAAGTACAGAATTAGCATAAACTGTCCCTAAACACATTGACAGAAAAAATGACTTAATTATACCTGAATTTTAGTACATTCAAAGGCAACTTGGTCTACTATATAAGATCTGCACAGCCTCTATATATTCTGAACCATAATTCCTGGAGTCCCAAGTCTGGTTTTTGGGGTGTTCTGCTCTTAATCAAAACTGATGTAGGTCAGGCAAGTACTTTATTAACTGGTATTACTATGGCACATAGCAGGACATCTTAAGAGTGAGCTTTGATTCCACCAAAATGTCAAGGAGACTGACTTGGCCTCCGGCTGCAGATGGGTGTCAGCGGGACAGTCGGGTCCTGGGAGTGGGGAATTCAACAGAGGCTGCAAAACTCTCCCAATATGGGCAAAATAGCCCTTACTAAGCTGCTTGCTGGCACAGTGAGACAGCTACCAACACGCAAGAAAGGCGGCTTGGGTTAGGTAAGTTTACATTACAAAACCATTCTGTCTCCAATGTAGAGAAATGCTGAAACATTTTGAAACTCCTGTAATAGCAATACCTTTATTCCTAATGAGTCTGGGATATTGTACCATCTAGTAAAAACAAAGTCCAGACTTATTCTGAGTTTAAATACTCACAGTATTTAAGTCAAACTAGTGAAATCAAATCCACTTCCAAAAAAAAGGAGAGGAGACCAACACACCTCCAAGTTACCACTTTGAATGCTTCTCTTTTGAACATCCCAGTTGTCATGGGGAAAGTAGCGAAACTAGATATGAAATGCTGTTTCTGAAATCCTCCACAGAGCAGTGAACCGATGAGGAAGTTATCTTCTTGCTGTGAAATGCATGTATTTTTCTATTTTGGACCCAAGACCTCTGTTCCACTCTGGAGGAATGAGAAACAAAAATTGCTAAGCTAGTGAAATGGGCGAAGGGTTACTCTTCAGTAGAGACCTTGTGTACTCCAGTGATTAGATCTGGGATAAGTTGTCCAGGCAAAAGGTAAATGAAGCCAATAAATTGAAGTCCATCTGAGAAGCACTAACTACCTTTTACCTTTGGGAGGGTGAATTTTTTGAGAGGTTAGGATTTTCTAGAACACAGAATATATCCTTCCTCCAAAATCTGTCTCAAATATGTTTTCTGTCTCTTTCAAGCAATATCAGAAACACTTTGGGGATAAAGGAACATTTTCTGGAGAATATTTTGGTAAGACAAGGGGTCTCTAGCCAAATATGACAATAGTCAACATAGTTCCTTGTGTACTTCACAGTTAAGAAATCTTATTGAAAGTTCAAAGGATTGGAATAAATTCCTCTTGGATTTCCTGTGATAATCTCAGTTGGATCATCTGCTTTTACATGTTAGAGCTCAACAATGTCTGACTCTGTTAAGGAAAAATGACATTTATTAGACACAACTTTACTTTACAAACCTTCCTTATCTGGCTGGGACAACATGTGCTATTTAAAGGGCTGTCTTGCAGCTAATGAGAATTTTGTATAGAGAATGAAAAAATAATATCAGATGGGAAAGAATGAACTGCATTAGCCCTTTACCTTAAAAAAAAAAAATCATGGTGATTTTAGACTTGGCTTCTCTCTCTCCATATGTTGGAATCCATTTAATGTGTATTGAAATTTCAGGTTTTGTTAGCAAATGTTGAATTCATCCTGCTTTGCATTGCTGCAGGACCTGGTTTGAAACACTCATACATTATCCAAACTCTTTACCACTGTGCTCAGGAGTGGTTGCACAGAATGATCATTTTCAGTACCTGTGTGCCAGTTTGATGGTCCAAAAGGAGGTTTATGACAAGTAATCTGGTCAACATTAAGGGTCAAAGACCATGGCTATAGACTTGTATTTCAAGAGGTACAGTTTGTGGGTATTGAAGGATAGAACATCAATCAAAAGGACCAATACTTCTTTGGGGCAGAAGAATATGCTTTGCATTTGCTCTTTGTATTTTGTTGGCACCCCTCATCAGCTTTATTTTAAGAGCATCTGTACCTTGTGGAGGATGCTTACATGTTTGTTGAGTTGAAATCTAAGTACACCAGTATTAAATGTTCAGCTAATAGAGATCATCCCAGCCCCACTGATATTAAATTTACTCAGCTGAGCATCTGCTCTGGTCTATGTGAAGTCATTGGAAGTTTTGCTGTTGACTTTAGAGGACCAGATTTCACTCAGTCTTCTAAATATTTAAACAACTATGTTTAGCAATTGTGACCTTGGTGAGTGCTTTGAATACACCTGATAAAGGAAGTAAGTTTGTGATGTGTTGTAGCATGTGGTGAGAATGCATACATTGTTCTTTTATTTGGTTTATTCTATTTTTATAGAGTACTTCAGGAGAAATCCATAAATTTGAGTAGTTTAGTCTACTAGTTAAGGAAGTGTAGTGATCTCTTTGGGCCAGAGCTGCTTGTTTCCTCTATTTCTAATGCAGAAGTTCTCTTGTAAAGATCTGCGTATGTGACAGGCAACATTGCTAATTCTGTCTGTTAGCAGATTTTGCTTGAGCAAGGTTAAGTGACTGATAGTGATGTATGTCATGACTCAAACACAGGTATGGAAGAAAGTTCCCTGAAAGAATGGCTTTGCTGATTTTCATAGGCTTCATCCAAAACCAAATAAGAGAACTCTTCAGTGCCATTACAGAGGCAGAAGCACTTCCAAGAAAAAGGAAAATTATAAAATCTGCATTTTAGTGACTAGTATTCATTGGTCCTCGGTTTCAAAGTTCACAAGCAGAGAATTCAAAGGAAAATTTGGAAGGAAATCTGAATCAAAAAAGGCCCTAGTTTCAGGCTGTTGGTACTTTCTGCTTTTCAGACTCCTCTTTTGAAGTGTCTCCAGTCAGGCATCCGAATCACTAGTCCTTTTAGAACTCTCAGGCTTGTTCTTTTCTTTTTTTCCTCATCTTTTTCTCTTTCCTCTTTTCTTTTTTATTAAGGTCAAATCCTGCTTCTCCTGATGCCAATAATAAAACTCCCATTGATTTCAACATGAGCAGGAAATATGCAGTTTGTTATTTACCACAACCACCACAATGATTCTCTGGGAAGAATTCATTTATATTCATTCCAACGATGCCATGAAAAATGGGCTCTTGTTATTTTATCACATCCAAACTGTTGCTCTAACTCTAACATCCTAGCTGTTGCTAACAAGTCAGTGATGATTTGTAAACCAACAATTTATGGTAACCACATTCCATCCCCATTATGATGTGTGGTTTGGAAATGGAAAAGTAATCAAGACCTCCTGTTAAGAGCCTTTATTTCAGTTGAATGTTTCTGTAAATAAAAGCATTTTGAAAGGATCATTGCTATATGTTTCTAACTCTAAACTGTTCATTTGATCTAGGCCCGGTCCAAATTCCTGCTGGGCTCTGTCTGTCAGGAGTGTGAGATCCCCAATGGTGGCATGAGCATACTGGCAAAACTGTTTCCATCAATATAAGTATTTTCACTCAACTGGATAGTTTCACTAGACTGGAACAGCAGTTCCATTTCTTGGAGACAGTTATGTCCATTCCTTGGAATACTTCATGATACTTTATCAGCACACTATAAGGGTACTCTGATATAAATAAATGCCTCCTACTACAGTTACAGTAAGAGATGAAGAATTATAGTCAGAGCCATGGTATGCAGTAATGCCCTTGGGAACCAAGAGCCTGTGTAGTTTGTGCAACACTTTGTCTTGGTTATAAGGATTGTGGGCAGTCACTATGACACTAACAAGGACTTTCCAGCACTTTGATGGGAGACCACCTAGAATTACTCTTAAATAGACTCAAACAAGTGAATTTTGTTCCAGCACTGGGTTCTGGTACCAAGCATGTTGAAAAACCTTCTTTTGATCTTTTTGACACTGATACACGCTGTCTTTTCAACTCTGTGTAAGAAGCTTAGCAGCCTGGGCTGCAGGTTGAAGCCACTTTGTTTGGTAACCTCCTAAAGGAGGTACCAAATTAGGCAGCCTAGAGAGTGCCTTAGTTAATCAACACTAACTATGATGTGATATGAAGATAGAGACCACACTAATTAGGAGATAAAGCTCTCTTCCTGCCTCTTCCTCTCCAGCAAAAATCACTATTTGATTAGTTTACATATCCTGGGATTGAGTACAGTTCACTGGGGGTAGGGTATCAGCTCAAAGGGTTGACACGAATGCTCTGATTTTCTATTGAACAAAAGACTGACTACTAAAAATATCTCTCAAACTGACTTTTATTTTGTGACTTAAGAGTATGAAGATGTTTTAAGCATCCTCATGAGGTGTTCAGTAACTTGGCTGTATTGCAATAGTGGTATGAAAAATTAACAAATATTTTGTTAGTCAGTAACTTTCACTTCCTAGGTAGTGATTTCCATAACATCAAGGTGAAATACATATTTTTAAGGACATTTTACCTCATTTGGTACAATGGACTGAAAAATAAGACACAAATCCTGGAAAGAAAGCTGATTCACCACAAGGAACCACAGCCACAGGTCCATGATAGAAAGTGTTCATGGGCTTAACTCCAGTTCAACATTTTCCTTCCCACTCCCGACTCTCTGCTGCAAGCACAGTGCCTTTTCGTTAGCAGCAGCACAAACATTCCTGGGCCTGTGTTGTGAACCAGACCTCTGAAATTTAGTAGTATGTGTAAGGGAGAGAATAATAATGTTGAAGTAGTTTCCTTGTCTGTCACAGTCATACTGCCAGGTGTGGCAGCCAGCAATGAGTTGTGGAAAGTAGGAGGAGGCTGTAGGTAGGACTGTCTCAAGACAGTAGTAATGTTGCCAAAGGCAAAACTATAACCTAAACTAGTTTAGGCTAAAAAGAGCCTAAATACTAAAGAGATGACCAACGTGTGGTCCTACAAGCTGCTAGATATGGGTTGTGCTGGACCTTGAAAAGGTGAGTTCTACCACGCTGCACTCTGCAGCCAGAGAGCTGCTCAAGTGTGATTTTAGAGGCCACTGCAGTCCAGCCAGTTTTATCCCCCTTGAGCAGCATTTGATAATATCTGGCCTCACCAGCTCCGGAAATGAGTCAAAATCTCAAAACTGAGTTGCATGAATTTATCCCCACCACTTATTCTTTCCAAATAGCCCTTTTGGGCGTGAAGTAGATCTCTGTCTCTCTTCTTTATTTTCAAAAATATTTGCTGTCCTGGTGTATGTGTCTTTGGCCTGATATATCCCGCTGTTCTTTTATTAGAAAGATAAGGAAAGGAAGAAGATTGTCAACATTTGTCCAGCAGCAAGTCGGAGTCTGTCAGGTAACTGGGCAAAAGTCAAGCTAGCCACCATGTTTACATTAATGCTAATACTGGGCTACCACCTTGTGGACAAAAGGTAAATAGCACTGAGCTGTTCGACACGCAGGTACACTGTCCGTGCGAAAGAAATTCAGCACGGGTTGGGAAGGTGACTGTGGGCAGACTAGCTGACAAGGACGGTATAGTCTGGATCCTCCAGCGTGAGCCAGTTTAGGATCTGGGCAGCCAACAGAAGCCAAACAGACTGCGAAATTCTGCTGGAGCTCAGAAGTGTGATTGCAGGTGAAGGGCACCCCTTGAAGGGGTAAGACAGTCTGATTCTCCTCTGTGACACAGAAAGAAGCAAGTAGAAATGAAATCATGTTCCTGTGATATTAGAGTACCAGTGCCTTTATATAGACAACTGCTCCGGTCGGCCTTCTCTCAGTTGCAGTCCTCAGAGCTATCTTTCTTGACTGTCTTCTACCTGCTAGTTCAGCCGACAAGTTCTTTGGCAGTGTATCACCTTGGAGTCCCAACTCCTCCATAGTCTTCTCTCTGCATGCTGGGATTACACAGCAGCTCACTTGTGTTTCAATGCTGTGCTTCAGGGAAGAACAGAAATCAGATCACCACTTAAATGTTCAATTACTGAGCAAGTTATTAAGAAGAATATTATTGGTAGCCTCTTCATACTGTCAGAGTGAAGTGCCCTATGGCACTTAACAGATTCCAAGAGAAGAAGATTTATTCAAAATCTTATCTTGCCTTTTCCCTAAAACTGAAGGTGTTCTCCTGCAGGTCTGAAACTCTGCACAATCAGGAGGAGATGTGCTGTCTGATGTTCTTCCTCACACATGAACTACAGAGGGGTCTGGAAAACAAGTGTTACTCAAACATCTCAATTACATGCCAAAGGTGACTGGCGTGGTTGGATTTTGGTCTTATGTGGCTCAAGGCAAAAACTTTTGGAGGGCTGAGCCTGCTGTTAGTCGATATATTGGAGATCCTGATTTATACTCATGCCAAATTTTCTCTGTGGTCTGATGTGACATACAAAATCAAACTGATGCTTTCCACATCTGGAAAGCATGTCCAAAAACCCAGTTTATTTGATATTACAGAGCAAGACTTCCTCAATTCCTCTTCTATTAGAGTAGTACTCTTTGTGTGGAAAATGTGTCCACTGGAGCAAGCACATGAACTTTAGTCTCTAATGTCTATTGCCTTAATAGTAGGCATAAAATTGTTTCTGCTTTCCTTCTGACTCATGTCCCTCATCCTCTACATTTTTGTAAGACAGTTCAAGTATTTTTTCAAGGATCACGTCTTCCAAGCTCAAGAATGGTCCATCCTGACATGCAGAAAGCCAAGGAAAGACGGCAGGAGGCCTACATGCATGAAACAAGAAGCCACAGACAAAACTCATACACACAAAAAAAAAAAAAACATGCAAGAGGTGAGACTGGTGTCAGATCTTCCACAAGGAATATAGAGACATTATATCACACAGGGGTGAGGTTAGGAAAGCTAAAGCCCAGATGGAGTTAAATCTGGTGAGGAATGTAAAGGGCAACAGGAAGGGCTTCTACAAGTATATATGCAATAAAAAACTGGGAGAAAGGTAGATATGATATTGAATGGGGATACGGAAAAGGCTGAGGAGCTCACTGCCTCCTTGACTGTAGAAACGGGACAAGACGAATATCAGAAAGCTCAGCAAAGTGCAAAATTCTGCACCTGAGGAGGATTAGCCCCATGCACTATTGTAGCCTGTGGATCCACCAGCTGGAAAACAGCCTGGCAGAAAAGGCCTGCTGGCCTGCAGGTCTTGGTGGGCAACAAGCTGACTATAAGCCAGTAATCTGTCCTTGAGGCAAAGACGACCAATAGCATCCTGGGCTGCATTAGGAATACCGTTGCAGGTGGACAGAGGATGGTGATCCTTCCTTTCTGCTCATCACTGGTGAAACCACAGCTGGACTGCTGCAACCAGTTGCTGGGCTCCCCAGTACAAGGACATGGACATACAGGAACAAGTCTAATGAAGAATCATGAATGAAGATGATTTAGGGATTAGAACTTCTGGCATACAAGATGACGCTGAGAAAGCTAGGAATCTCTAGCTTGGAAAAGAGAATGCTCAGTGGGATCTTAGCAGTGCATGGGGAGAGTGAAAAAGGCAGAGACAGACTTTTCTAGCGGTATCCTGTGAAAGGACAGGAGGTAATGGGCACAAATTGAAATACAGGAAATTCCATTTAAACAGAAGAAGCTTTTTTACTATGAGAGTGGTCAAACACTCCAACAGGCTGCCCAGAGAGGTTGTGGAATCTCTGACCTTGGAGATATGGAAAACCTAGCTGGACAAAACACTGAGCAATCTGCTGTAGTTGACCCTGCTGTGAGTAGGGTGTTGGACTAGACAATCTGCAGAGGTCCCTTTCAACCTCTGTGATTCTGTTCAGTAACATGTTCATTATTCCAGACACAATTCTGATAGAAGCAATGCTGCTGCGTACAACTTCTTGTGCCCTTTTTTCTATCTTTTGATTATGCTTTCAGGATAACACTCATCCCACAGGTATTGTGGGACATAAGTGAGTCCTCATGCTCTCCCCGGCACTTTACTCTGCTGCAACTTCTCCTGTTGCACAAAGAAACTTATTGAAGCATCACAGCTCCCTTCCAGCCCCAGCTTCTCTCTTACAAGTTGTCGGGAAAGACCGAAGTATATATACTATTTTTTGTTGTGGCAGAAGCACAGAATAAGCTTAGCGCATAAGGGGCAGTACATGCCCTGCAGAGGCTCTTCCACTCCAGCTCTATGAAAGAATGGCCTTTTAATTCAGGTTAGATCCCTTATCCCTTTGTCTACCTCAAGCACAGCAAAATTGCTGCCATGACTACCATGAATCTAGGACTCTCTCTCATTTATGCTCACCTGCTGTCCTTTTCCTCCTCTCCTCCACTGACCAATACTGTAAAATAGCAGAGGTGCCATGGAGAAATGGGTTGTCTAACAAAGACCTTAAGCTTAAAGATGTGTTAATTTCATCTACTGAGATCTTGTTAGTTAAGAATTTTTATGTCATGCCAAAAATAACTTCTTTACTGAAAGTGGAATTCTGGTAATGTGACAAATGTTGAATCTGTTTCACTGGAGAGAAATAGCTAGCAGAAGACTCTGCAATGGTGCTGTAGGAGGAATTTGGAGTAAAACAGTTCTTGCTGAGTTTTGTTGTTGTCCTCAACTATGGGAGTACATTCTTCCTCACTACTATGAGTTGAGTTCTTTATGTAAGAAATTATTTCTCCTTGCTCCATGTTTCCTAAATGATATAATTTATCTTACTCTGTCTTGCACACAAATATAAACTGGATTCCATCATCCCAAAACTGATATATTAGAAAGCACAAAACCTGAACTTCCTTTCCTGAAGTCTCAGGCAACATAGTGGGCCCTTTACCATAGCCAAAGATAGCTCTTCTGAAACTGGTGGAGTAATACCATCTTATATCAGCTTAGCTATGGAACTAAACCATCACTGGGAATCATAGTGAGCCCAACGGTCCTCTGTAATAACTTTTAGTTAGTTTTGTCAGCTGTTTGTCAGCACCTAAAGGCTTTAGTAAGCTGCTGGAACGTGAAGAACAATTTGCAGAAATTAATCAGGAAATCATCGTACAGTCTGTCTTTGCCTTTTAAGTACTAAAGGGTGAGGTGTTCTGTAGTTTTCTGCAGATTGGCATTATTGCTTCTTTGCTTCATGTTTTCAGTAAGGTTTCTGGAAAAATAGATACACCAAGGCAATAGGAAAGTCAATTTTCTCCACCCAAATTTGTTTTTTTATCTTTCTTTAACTCTATTAAGCCATGCAATATTGCAGTGCAGAAACTAAGGATGTATCACAAAGCACTGAGAAAACGTGCTTGAATGTTTTGCCCACAACCATTACCACGTTAGTGATGGGGTGGAATTATTACCAAGCTGTGTATGCACTTGATATCACTATTGGATGATACATTTGTAAGAGAAAGCCCATTCTGGTAATCTTTGACTTGTTTCGTGCTCAGGGATAAAGACTGGTAATTGGAGGAAAGTTACAACAAGAAACAGTGACGAGCAAGTTTCTTTTATGAAACTCCTTCCTCCTCAAGCTCCCTGTAGCTAATCCAATGTTTCATAAAGGGGGCTAAAATTCGGATTTGGTTACGCAGCCTTCCTTTGTAGGACACAAGAGACACAAGAATTGAGAGAAATCATTTGTTTACTCAGATTTAAACCAAGAAATATGAACTAATGCAAGAGTCAGAACCAAATTGAAATGTCTGAAGTACGAGACTTAAACACTGTACAAAATTCATATCATCATCCAACACACATTCCATTTCTAACCCATCAGTTTTGGGATTCATTCAGGAAATACTAAAAAACAGCCCTTTTTTCTTTTTTTATGGGCTCTGTTGAGAATGTTTCTAACGTTCTTATACAAAACATAATGATGATCATCTGTGTCATCTTGTGAGATGTTCTTGAAAGACGGCATTTGTTAATTAACAAATTAATAGGTATTTTCCTTCTACAAGTTCATTTTAATTGTCTATTTACATCAGATTATTTAAAGTGTGCCAGTCTACCACTTCAAGGAATATTTCTATTATACTGAGAGTTGGGGTGTTTTCTCTTTCAGTAAATATAAGAGGAAGGTACTAAATGCTGCACAGTGATATGACTGTAAATGATCCTTTATTTTTACTTTCACGTTAGCTGTTAGCCTGTTCAACGTAACTGTTGCTGTTGATTCAGAGCCTGTAAGTGGGATCAGTCAAACTGGCTTCACCAAAGTCATCAGCATATCCTACTTTTCAAACTCCACAACTTCAGTGACAACTGAAATAGGCCACGTAATTGTAAATAGGTATGCAAAATTATTACAAAGCAGCAACTTCAGATACTGAACTTCCAAACTTCACGATTATTCTAGTTACTGTACCTGGCAGGTGTTATATGCTATTTTTTATATTTACTAGTTTATGGTTAAATCTATCATGAATAATTTTGTGAAAGACGTACCTGGAAGACTAACAGTACTGGCTGTGGATGGGAGCAGAGATTTGTTTTGGATACATCAAGAAGTAGCTGTCACTTCGGTTGCCCAAACGTGACTATTTTGCCAGGTCCTTCCCGCCTTTAGCAAGGGCCAGGTTTAGGTTTCAGAGAGTCCATTTGCCACAGAAGTTTAACCCAAAACGCTGGGAAAATATTAAACTTTCTTATATTCAGTGACTTAATTTTCCCCATTTGCAAACACAAGTCAAAGGGATCAATAAAAAACAATTTAAATAAAAGGAGAAAAGAAAACTCATGGCAAAGTAGTTAAGCAGGGTAAAATGCACCTAGCATACAGCTATAGGAATAACAATTTTACAGTCTTCTACTGGAGAAGCAGTGTTTAGCCAGCTGCACGTTTTCCCCTCCAGCCTTCACGTACAATTTAGGATTCTTGTGTCTTGCGGGGCAGCAAGGTCTTGTCAGCTTCATTTTTCCCACACACCATCTAAAAAACTCTTTCCCTAAGACCCCTTTTCTACTTTCTAACCTTTGTACCCCATGCTGAAAGTAAATGCCCTAGATAAGGCTAACACTCCTCAGGCACAGTTTAAAAAGTCTTAACTGACATCAACTCCTCGACACTCTTACAGGTCTGAATTCTCCTCCTTCATGCTAAAAAGCTCTCCTTTCAAACAGAAATGTCTCTCAGATATAAAGAAGCAGCATAGGCAAAACAAACATGTTTCAGGCCTATCTACTGGCGCTTTCCATTCCTCATCCCTTTGCTCTGTCAGCTGTTAGCCAGACTCCTTTTCTAGTCTGACTTTCTTTCCCCCGAGGAATTTTTGTGGTAGGAGACAGTGCCAGAGATTTGCTTTCACTTTGGGCCTCAGCCACCAGCGTTACCCAACGTCAACATATATTTAATACAATACAGCCAGTAACCCTTTCTGCCAGCCTCTGACCATGCACCAGTGGGAGAATGCAGCGATGTCCTCTAACTAAATCTCAAAGCCCACATATAAACTCCTGATTACTCGTAGGTGAGATTACTAGGGATGTATGTATATACCCCTCTGTTTCTTTGCCAGCTGGAATTTCTCCATTCTGCAGCATATCTACGGAAGCAGGCTCCAGAGAACCTTCTGGTTTTGCATTACGTGCATAAGGCAAAGCTTCTGGATAGTCTTTCCTGGTAGCTTCATTTCCTGCCTCAAGCAGTCATGTAACACTTCTGTGCGTGATTAATTGATGGTCATGATTTACTGGGTAAGTTACGGCATTTCAGTGATGGATGTAAGGTGATCTTCCCGTGTGTAGTTGTACATTCAACAATTTCATGGTTTAGGTTTCTTCAGGAATACGCTATCATTTCCATGGAATTTTGCTTTTTTCTTTTTTTCCCCACTTCTTCCTTCATGGATCAGCAGAGACAAAGAAGACTGAGTGTAATGAAGTTTCCTATCTTGGAAGGTCTTTTTTTCTTTTCTTCCCCCCCCTCTGGTATTTCTTTAATTGGTTAAGTAAGATTTAAGTTCACCAGGTAGTATAAAGGTCAAAATGTTAAGGGAACCAGAGGGAAGTGATAGAAAATGTCTTTCTGAGGATGACAGCTCTGCCTTGTAATACAATACTATTTCTCATGGGAGTGGGTGGGAGGCCTGCCTAAATTTCCTTTTCCTGTCCTGCCAAATTCCCCAAATTGCATAACTGCGTATTCTCCTTACACAGTGGTACCCTTGGCATCCCTAGTAAATCTGCAGGGAAGCAGTGAAGCAGCTGGAGGCTTGAGGGTGGACCAAAATTGGTAGAGGACAGACTTGGTTAGCCAAAAAACAAAACAAATCCAAACCCACGAACTGAATTTACGAACTCTCCCATGTATAACAGAACAACATAATACAGATTTAATAACATACACTATTTTGTTCTAAATGCACTCCATCTAGGAAAAATAAGTTTATTGGGATAAGCAAAGGACCCATGGGGAGTTCATCAGTTCAGTTTCAAGTCACAAGATGTGTTTTACTTGGCTTTGGAGCCTGCTTGTGCAAGATTAACGTGAAACTGCTGAAATGCAAACGGACAAAAAGACATATTTTTATTAGTTGATGCTTTTTCCTCTGTGCCATTATTTTCATCGAGAGGCTCCATCACTGCCTTCCCCATCACCCCTGCCTTAGACTGACAGGAGCGTGAGGTACTTCTTGGTTTCTGTGAGGAAGTGAAAGAATGACTATTGGAAGAGCAACACGACCAGTGTACCTCATAAGAATGTAACGTTGCAGGCTTTTGCTTTGTCACTACACTGAATCAGAAGAGCAGGATTTGAATGTCCTTAGAGGGAAGTGTCAAACATGGCTGTCCTGTAGTAGGTATTACCTGGGTAAGGAGGGAAAGATTCGCCTCCTTTGGAAAAATATTTGTGCTTCTTAGAAGTCCAAGTAGTCAAATTCATTACTTTTGAAGCTTTTTTAAGCTTCGCTGGAGCCTGCCCTATCTGTGTATTCAGGCTGACTGTCATTATTACAATAAAAATGCAAGTACACCTGCAGAGGTTTTGATAATCCTGCTCTCACAGTCTCTGTACAGCACCTTAAATAGGTTCAGTGCTGTCACTGGGATTACTCAAGATATCCGATAGCAGTCAGCGTGTGTAAGGGTGGGAGAATCTGGCTCCAAATGGTTTCTTCTTCTCTCCTTGCTACAGGAACTGGAAAAGACAAGGGTGTGTGGGCGGGCCTGGAGTCCCTCCAAGGAAAGTGTGAGGCCTTGGGCAAAACAAATCCATCAGGTCTCGCATTTCTTCCAAATATAGGTCTGTTCTGAGCAATAGCCAAACTCAAGTCTAAACTCCACATTCAACTGTTTCAGAGGGAATACATGAAAAAGACCCTATGGCCTACAGAGTCCATCTATAGAAAATATTTTGATAGCTCTTCCGCTCTGGCATAATCTTCCACTTAAAAAGAAAGAAAAAGAAAACACACGAAACTGGAGCACATGGTTCAGTTTTCACTGTAAAACAACTGATCGATGAAAATAATACTTCTGAAAACAATCTGTTGTGAGCTATCAAGCATTTTTGCCTATGCACCAATTGGCAGGAAGCAGACAGATAAATTATTACAATATGTAACAAAACAAATTGCTCTGAAGAGAAATGGTATTTGTGTGTGTGTGTATGAGCAAGATAAGTAGAATTAAATCTGTGAAAGTATGCTGAGAGATCATCCTCCATCGCAGCAGAAACATACTGGAAGCGAAGGAGCTCACTTCAGCTCTGGCCCTGTCTGAGTCTTTAGCGCAACAGGGTTTATGGTATGTGAGTGTTCTCCTGGAGCAGAATCCTGGACTTAAATAAAGAAAAGAAAGAACTTGGGATGTTCCTGCTGTTGAGAGGAAGGAGTCTCATAGCCATCTCTGCCAAGATACTTCCAAATTTTTCAGGCTTCACCACATTTTAATAAAATGGGGCAGTTGCAGCAGCTCCGCAGATCTTAAATACTCTTTCTGCCCATGGGAAAAATTTGTGAAGTACTTATGGACATGAAGATTTAAGAGATAAAATCCCACTAACATTCAGTCAGACAGTTTCTTTAAGCCTGGCATGTGGACAAGTTACAGTGAGATAAGCTCTATATGAAGCAACAGCATGTGAATTGCTCTGTTGTGACTTTCTGTGTGCATGATCCCATCCCACAGTGACCAGTTAAGGCAGCAATGATAACTGCTTTTCCACCAAAAGCCGAACCACCTTACATTTACCTCAGAGTTCAAACCATGTACACTGGCAGTTTGTGGATAGTAGTGGACAACCTTGCTGTCTGCCATGTGCTAAAAATAATTTTAAAAAAGAAGTAGAGCTTCTAAGCTGCGCAGGAAAAATGTACATTGACATTTGTAGATCACTGTCATACAGCTTGCACCATGAGATCCACTTTGCCCCTGCTTATGCCATACCTATACCCTGCATCAACCCCACCTGTCTGCGCTGCTGCTAAGCGGAGAAGCAATCCTTCTAGGCATAAGCCTCGTGTTGTTTTCTCAAACTAGTCTCTACTTGTGGATAGCAGTGGAAGGAAGGGGACATGAAGAGTAAGAAAGTCTAGAAAAGGCAATTATGGGATTGATTCTGGGAAACGTGACCTGCAGAGTGCAGGTGAATTTCAGACACATCTCAGAGAGGGTCTGGAGAGGGAGGCAAGGTGAGTTGGAGCACATATCTGATGTTGTTTCCATAGCAAGGCTATATGGCTGCTAGTGTTTGACCTTAGGTTTTACACTAGATGTTCTAGTACATTTGGTCTTTTGGTTGTTACTACAATCATCATGACATCAAGAAGAAAACAAAGATTTTTAAAGGTCTCCAGGAGTATCTGAATCCCAAGAAATAACAATAGGACTGTTTCTTAAAAGCTTCTTTGAAAATCCTTCCTTACACCAAAATTTCCTTCCTAGAATCCAAATTTCCCTTTCAAATTAAGCATCCTTGTATATGATAGAGCCAGAGTATCACGGACCTATTTTTTTCTGCCTTTTTTTAGCGAAGGGACAAATATTCTGCGATCTCAAATATGACAGGAAATTATTTTGCCATATTTGAAGGTGACTGAATGAGAGGAGTGTCTAAAAAATAAATAGTGAGCAGAAGTAAGAAGATCCTCTTATAAACTCCTGCATTTGCACATTGTAGGGAACCGTTCATAGTCTGCGAGCACTATAGCTGATAGTAATTGCTAGCAGAAAAGAGCTAGCCACAAGGACTGGTAACTGTAGCCAGCAAGCCAACCTAAAATACTGCGATCATGTCATTTAAGGAGGAAGTAAAAGACTGTGTGGCTGAAGAGTTACTGTGCTATTTTGTGACAGATAAATTGAAAAGGAGTCAGGTAATCGAAAAAACCCTGTAAGAGTCCAATAGTAACAGATAAATACACTCCAAACAGCTGTAGCTCATATCACCTACCCAAAATTGCAGTAATTTAGTCTTGTTTGTCATGAAAATATACTCAGTATGTACTCATTAATGTGACTAAGCAGCCTAAGTGAAAAGATTAGCTTGATAGAGCTGTTTTGTGGGTTAAAGATTTTTGCATGCAACTATAGCTTCATCACTAAATCTTCAAGTGCTGGAACCGTCTACAGGTATCTCAGTTCCAGGTGAGATGTACTACTGTACTTCTAAGCCAGGTTTTCAAGGGCCAAGCAGAGTTTTTTCAGTTCCTCCTTCATTTGATGGAGTGCCCTCTTGACTTTCTGAGATGTGTCCATAACCTCTATGCTGCTGGTGAACGGGTCATAGTGCAGAGAAAAAGGCTTCTTGATCTTCATAGCATAGTTTCTGTGGGGGAAGAAGACAGAGCTGCTAGTTCAGAAGCCGTTTCCCTAACCGTAAAACCTTCAGGGCCCAATTTCTCACTATGTAGGCATGGATTTATCGGGGAGCAGAGGCCGCTGTGACACCTCCTCACTGTTACTCCTTAGTGTTGTCTGGTGCAGTACATCCTTCCCACAGCTGAACTACTCGCAGCACAAAAGATCTACAGTGCCTGCTTTTCAGTGTGGCTGGCCCAGACCCTTTTGTGCTCTTACAGCTCTACATTAGCACAATTCAGAGTTATTACAACCACAAGCTGAGGAATGCAGGAACACAGCATGTCTGCTGCCTTCAGTTCCAAGAAATATCCTGGAGTAGCTCTTTCTGTGTAAAATTCTAAAAACCTCTTGATATTAGGCATCCTGGTCTATTTTGCTGCCTCTGTTAAAAGAAAAAACATGATTGCTTGCCATTTTCGACAATGTTTCCATGAAGTACACGCTGGTAGGAACCCCCTGTACTGATGTTGCCTTATGTTTTCCATTCTGACAGATTCTTGAGCCTATGGCTATTTTGAACAGCTTTGGCTGTGCAACAGTTGAAAAACGTATGAAAAAGCTTCAAGTCTGAAAATGGTGTACTCCTTGTCCTTGTAAGTTCTTTTCAGGTTTGTCTGAGTCAAACGCTTTTGAAAGTCCACTCTCTTCTGCCAGTGGATTCTTAGCCACATTTCCACACACAGTACAATTTTGATGTGAACCTTCAGATTTAAGATGAGGGGCCTAATTTGCCATTGCTATAACCCCAGCACAGTGTTTTTGGGGAAGAGATGGGGAGAGTAGGGAGTAAGTCTGGCCCAGGTTATCTTCCTCTAATAAATTCCTCATTTCAGCTCCTACATGCTTCCCAGTAGCTCCACAACCAGCCTCCTGCCTTCAGCCCGAATGGGTCGTGTTGTTCTAACTGTTGGAGATAAAGGCCAGAATTTAGACCCTGCTTACTTTAAATTTATTTTTTTAAATTCTTTACTGCATAATGTAACACAGTCCAAGACATGCATTTAGAAACACCTCAAGCTAATTTGAAATAATGTTATTTAGGTTGTAGTCAGCTACTTTATAGAAATTAGACTGCCTGTGAATGCTGATTCTGCATTCTTGTGCAGATATAATCAGAGGAGAAAGGCAATCTTGTTTTTAAGTCCCCTGCTGATGCATGTTAATTCCTGAGTCTGCTGTAAAATTTCCATATGACCTTGGGTAAATCAGTTCTTCACGGCCTCCTGTTTGTATGGACTAGCACACAGGCACCCCAGCTGTGGGATTGCACTCTACTCTCGCTATTCAGTTATTGAATTTACTTCAGAAGTTGCTAAAACAAGGCATTGCTAAGATGAAGCATGGGACAGGGCATAACCATATGTAGTTATGATTTTCTATGAAGCTTTTCTGAGATAATCTCATGTTTAACTCTATAAAAAAGCCACTGTGCAGATGAAGTGTACAGTGAGATTGCCTGGCATGGTTATTTCAGTAGTGACAGATGTATTTGAGGTTAGGATTCAAGCCACTGTGCCCCCCTCAGTGAAAATACCCAAAAACACTTTACTTACTGAAGCTTGGCCTTGGCATCTTCCAAATTTTCTGCTATGAAATAGACAGGCTGGAAAGCTCGATCCTGATAGGGGTGAACTGCAGTCACTTCTGGATCAAAAGGCTTGTACTCTGGCTTGTTTGATAAAGCGTACTTTGTAACGGGAACAACACAGGTTAGAGCAGGTGAATGAACACAGCAAGAATTAGTGCTTACCGGACTGCGAAATGCTCTTTGCAGAACAGCTAAAGGTAGTATCAACTCCTGTTCTTTCACAGGTGAAAGCTGCTTTTCATATTCAGCAGTTAATAAAACAATTAATAATTTTTTTTTTAAAGAAGAAGAAAAAATAAAAAAACAGAAATATATATTTCCTGCATTACAGTGATGTACAATTTGGGACCATAGCCACATTCTCGGACAAGGAGGGGAAAGTCTATGCCACCCCCAAAACCTGAATATCTAAAAGAAAAAATAATATCATGCTGCTTTTTTCAGCTAGTATTGTAGAAGATTCACAGTCCTGTGCAGCACTATTTCAAAGTCCCCATGTCACAAATCTCACATTTCCTGCTGCACTGAAGAACAGACAGAATACTCCTGGTATTTTCTGCACAGATCCCATGCCAGTTAAGTGGCCTAAAATCTTCCCCAAAACCCAAGATGTAAATGTGCGCTATACTCTGTGTGTGTATGTTTGTGTTCTGGACTAGCAGTGGTTCTTCTATATGTTCTTCTCGGATTCTTCTACATTGTTGCCTCAGGCAGACAGGAGGATTATGGAAGTCACTTATGTCCACGCTACAGTCCATGGGCACAACTATCATTGGTTTACACATACTGGAAATACCTTTAAACCACCCAGCAACAGAGCTGGTGACAGTGTGATTGCGTAGGTATTGGTGTTGGCTGTTTAGTACCTGCACAGGATCCTGGGAAGGCAGCACAGCTCAGGCTTAAAGTGAGATCCTGCACAGTCTGTCAGCCCCTGAAACCCAAGTGAGATAGCCAAAATCTAGTTCGGCTCCAGTGACATTAGAACTGTGCCGCAGATGTGCCTAACAACTCATTTGGCCTCCAGTTGGCCAGGTTGGTGAGTGCCAGGGCCACTTTGGTCAAGTGTCGTGGATACAAACAAAAAGGAAAAAGGCAACATGTCCTAGTCAAAGCTGAGACCTCTCTCTCCACCTTCAGCCAGGACAGTGGGCCTCATCCACCTAGGAACAGTCTTTTAGTACCCACCCCTTCTTTGAGATCTGCCCATTTGTCTTTATCTCTCCCTCCTCAGCCTTCAGAAGGCTCTTTTCACTATTTCATGATCCAAATGCAACTCCCATGGTACTTGTAAATAACTGGTAAGATTGGGTGATACTGCACAAGACATTCATCTCAATTTGCTAAATGGAAATATTCAGACAGTACCCTTAAGCACATTTTTAGATATTTCACTGAACTGAGCCTGAACTCTCCATCACTGGAGGCCTGCCTTAACCAGTAGGCCAATTTGCTGTAGAACTGGTGCAGAAATTAATACAGGGCTTTAAAAAAAAAAAAAAAAAAAAAA
>Ga0065711_1035433_pt1 | contig 22338 bp, 5 predicted proteins | sample Hoacrofraction12_FD_59098 | JGI IMG/M metagenome (GOLD analysis project Ga0065711, IMG submission 59098) | Hoatzin crop microbial communities from Cojedes, Venezuela - Epithelial fraction 12 v2 (version 2) | ecosystem: Host-associated > Birds > Digestive system > Esophagus > Crop | place... | reverse complement strand
GCCATTTGCCGTCCACCACATTGGTGTCTGCGAGCTGATGGCCCGAGCGGCCGGGGGGTAGGTCGCCGTGCCGTTCCTGAACCAGGTCGCCACGCCAACAAAGGCAACAGTTCCTTATTCAACAAGTGGTCCATCTGTCAAATCCATGTCCTTCCGATTTAGAGACAAGGACATCATGTGGGACAGTGTTGAATGCCTTGCACAAGTCCAGGTAGACGATGTCAGTTGCCCGCCCTTTGTCCACCGACGCTGTAACCCCATCATAGAAGGATATCAAGTTAGTCAGGCATGATTTTTGCCTTGGTGAAGCCATGTTGGCTGTCCCAAATCACTTCCTTCTTATCCATGTGCCTTAGCATGGTTTCAAGGAGGATCTGCTCCATATCCTATCGCAACGGGCCCTGCTAAAAAGACTTTCCCAATCTTTCCTATAGGTTCCCTTTAGGTACTGAAAGGCTGCTATAAGGTCTCCCCGCAGCCTTCTCTTCCCCAGGCTGAACAACCCCAATTCTCTCAGCCTTTCCTCGTAGGAGAGGTGCTCCAGCCCTCTGGTTATTTTTGTGGCCCTCCTCTGGACCTGCACCAACAGGTCCATTTCCTGCTTATGCTGAGGGCTTCAGAGTGGGATGCAGGACTTCAGGTGAGGTCTCACCACAGCAGAGTAGAGAGGCAGAATCACTTCCCTTGACCTACTGGTCACGCTTCTTTTGATGCAGCCCAGGATATGGTTGGCCTTCAGGCCATGTTGGAGCGGGTCCAGAGGAGGGCTACAAAACTGATCAGAGGGATGGAACACCTCTCCTATGAAAAGAGGCTGAGACAGTTGGGACTGTTCAATCTGGAGAAGAGAAGGCTCCGGGGAGACCTTATAGCAGCCGTCCAGCACTTGAAGGGGGCCTACACGAAATCTGGAGAGGGACTTTTTACAAAGGCAAGGCGTAATGGCTTTACATTGAAAGAGGGTAGATTTAGGTCAGATATAAGAAAGAAATTTTTTACAGTGAAGGTGGTGAAACACTGGCACAGGTTGCCCATAGAGGTGGTAGATGCCCCTTCCCTAGAAATATTCGAGGCCAGGTTGGACAGGGCTCTGAGCAACCTGGTCTAATTAAAGATGTCCATGCTTACTGAGAGGGGGGTTGTGTTTGATGACCTCCAACTCGAAGCATTCTAAGATTCTATGATTCTATGATTCTAATATGATACTGAACTTGCTGCAGAAACACAGGGCAACTAAGTCTGGAAAAGACTGCTGATTCTAAGCGATTTCTGGGAAGTAGCTAGTCTGAGATCTGCTCCACCAAGTCTCCAGAAGGGTTGAGATGGAATATGCTTTATTAGCCCTCTCTTTTCTGTGGCATCTCAGTTGACCTAAGTATTGATGAAATCTTGCCTTGTTTGGCTGGAAATACATGAAGAAATGCAAAAGTCCTGAAGCTCTGCCAGCAGCAATTTTATTTCACAGGGAAACAGTGACTTCAGCTTTGCAGACTGAATATACCAATGCATGAGTTTGCTTTTGATGCGCTCACAGAATCCCCCACACTGACTACATAGTTCCATTACCTTTATTCTTTGTTACTGCTCTAGGTAAATAATAATAAATTTTTTAATTGTTGTGGTATATATTTGCCTGCAATGCTTTGCTATGGTTCTAAAGGATCTATTCATTTCTACTGGATAAAGCACAGCATCAGCACATATGTGCTTCATTGAACAATTCTTTCCTCTCTCTCCTTTTATATTTCTCATTTAATTAATAATCTCATTTCTCAGTTCACTGCCACTATTTTTCAGTGACCTCTATTCAAAATCACATTCAATATCTACTTTGTCCTACTTTGCACACACTAAAAGAATTCCCGTTGAAGTATGTCTGGCTCCTTTCTGGTTGCTGTTTCCCGGTCTAAAATTATGGAGGGGGTGAAAGAGGAAAGCAAAAGGAGTTTAATCTATGTAGACGAGACTGTTTCATCTATATCCTTTGGAATGTATTTGACATCATATGACACAAGGGAGTGCGCACTCTGAGAGGCAGACTACATGCACAGGTCAAGCAGAGGACACAAACACAATACTTCATGGTGCTCTGCACCTACTGAGTACATTTAAGTCAATGCAGTGAGGTTTCAAAAGTATTCTGGCACTGACAAATGCAGCAGTAAAATTCTCAGACATCTCATAAGGAGAAAAGTTGAGTGAGCTCTCATCACTTTGAAAACCTTACTCTTAATCTTTTTATGTCTCAGTTATCAACTAATAAAACAGGATACCTCTGCTTGATTATCAGTTCATGATGCTAATAGAAGTTTTATTACTAATTTCATAGAGAGGAGGATTAGAGACATGTTAGATTAAGTTAATCTCATTTTAGATACATCATTAGAAATGCCAGGTTTCAGTAGCTTTTAATGATTTCACATTGAGCAGCTAGATATCTGGAATCTCCAAAAATTAGGCCCCAGGCCAAAAAAATACACTCTACATGTAAGCATGTACTGCATTCCATCCCGTCATTAAAATTACTTCCTTATTGAAAGTTTGTCATGTGCTAAAATTCCATTTTTAGGATTTTTTCACTGGGTCAGCCTAGACATCAGTGTTGAAGTATTCTAGACTCTCTAAGGTACAGTGCATTGTAATTGCTGTCGTTCTGTTTCTGATTTACATAAGATTTTTCACCTAGTGGTCTGTGTTAAAATAACAGTAAATATCTTCCTTCTATACCATGCCTGAGTGTGTCAGCTACATCAGAAAACATCTGAAAGCATCCAAGCCTGTGTTTAGATTCTTGTCCCTCTCCAAGTTCCAGTGAATCTTAGACAAGAGCCAGGAGTCTCTTTGTCCTGGATGGAAACTTCCACACCACTTTCTTGTAAACCTGATGTAAAATCAGCATTCCCAACATTTTTTGAAGTACGTAGAGTATATTGTGCTGAAAATAGAGGCACTGCAAGATGTTAGGCACCCAATGGCTGAGGCGTACTGAACAGTTCTCTATCTCTTAGATGCCAATGCAGGAGGCTAAAATACTGCACAGGGGGACCTCAGGGACCTCTAGACATAGGCAGCAAGTCTGAGGAGAAGAAGAAGACCTGAAGACTTAAAGAAAACTGTTGAAGTCTTAAAGATAACTTGTAGCCTCTGTTCTTTTCCCTATCTGTAGGGTATCCCGTATCGCTGTGTGGCTTTCCATTTTCTGGGCAAAGGGAAAATCCTAATTCTATGGAACATGTCTGGGGGCACAGTACAGAAATACTGACTTTCATATCAAGGAAGCGTGAGTCCAGGCAGACACGTTAGTACTGCCTCAGCATTGTCCCTAAACATAGTGGTGTCTGAAGTGCAGGCATGTGTGTAAGCTCAGGTGTAACATCCACCAGATATCTATGGTTGGTTCCTGAGATGCTGAAGAGTTCCCAGACTCCCCATCACGGAGGAGCAAGCTGCGGAGACATCTCAGGGACATCACACTGGGGCAACTGGACCCAGCAAAAGTAGCACTGGAAGGGACTATTGTTGGAAGCAAGCTGTCTCCATGAACAGCCATTTTGATGTGTCTACACCCAAGCTTCAGAGCGCAATAGTACAGAGACAGACATGGTGGTTCAACAGGGAAACGATGTGCCCAGCAAAGTTCAAATACCCTGACCTAATAACCCGTGGTGGCTGCAAGCAGGCTGGGAAAAGGAGCAGCTCCAATGTTACTGCAGAACTTGTTACTTCACCACCTAAATAAACCAAAACAGCTCACTGAGAGCTGGCTGTGTGCTACTCATAAAAATCCTGCCAGTTAGGTTTTGCATAGGGGTAAGACTCGGTATCCTACTGGCTGTTTGATTTTCTTATTAGAAATGTAAAGTTCTGTACTGTGTTGTTTTTGACTTTGTAGATGGAAAATGTTAGCCTAATTAATGTTACTGCAAAGAACATTAAGGTTATTAGTATTCAAGCTTCCTGGCATAAAATGAGCATAAGTTTGGATAAGGAAGAAATCTTCTGGCATAAAGAGAAACAATTATTTATACTAGGGAAATTTTATACCTTCTGACGAAGCATTCAGCTCTGGCTGCTGTCAAAGTCTAAATGAGCTGTGATTATGTTACAGCATGGCTGTTTTTACTTCCTTTGTGAACAATTTATCCTCTCATCAGACATCCACTTAAACAAGCTCAATTTTTTCACTCATAGCAAACAATAGCAATCTAACATGTAAAAGATCCTATACAGGTATTATGGTTGATTACATAAATGGTTAACACCTGAAGCTCAAGAGAAGTGATTAGTAAAATAAAAGCTGTTAATGGAAAGCCCTGAGCAGAGATCTTGACAGAGATCAGATTTCACTTAAAAACAAAAAGCCACAATGATTCCTTCCCACACAGTCAAGATGATTTCAAGAAATAAAGGTATCACAATGGGGGTACATTTAAATTGGACTGGCTTTTGAATGTGCACAGAATACCAAGACAGTAGTGGCACTGGATGAAAGAGCTACACTACTGAGAACTAACACACACATAAGAGAGCGCTTACAAAATTACATCGTACACTTGGATGGAGCTATGCTGTTATTCTGTGCTTTCAGTGAAGGGCAGAAGCACAGCCCTGTTCAGTTGGGTAAACTATTCAAGAGAAACCATGTGGCACAGTTCTCCCTTTTCATCCCACCCTAGCCCAATGCCTCACTGTAATACTAGAGATCACAAATCCCCCTTCCTTGACAGTCTGGTCTGGATGCAGCACTACTTGTGAATTACCTGACTTTAAATGTGTTAATACTACTCCAAGAAAAATATACTGAGAAAGAGTCTCTCTTGTTTTTAGATGGCTTAATCACTAGTTGACCTGAAGTGCTTTCCATAAATAAGTCATTTCTAGTGTCACGTTTCCAACACGTGCAGTCATAAGACCTAAATTCTCATTTCTGATCAGCTGCAATCTTTCCAAACACTTACCTGCTCCCTGTTGCAGACAGTCACTATGCATCACCCCAGAGGGAAGTAATGCAGTTAAGAAAAAATGTGGGAAACTTTTTTGTCTGTTTTCATGAGAAGTGTTATAAAAAAGCAGAACAGCTTTTAACATTACTGAGCTGCTACCAACACATAATGAATTTTTCTGTGTTCTTTATTTCAAAACACCCTTGAACACAGGCGCATGTCTCAGGTGATCCCGAATTTGTGTGCTACAGTAAACCCAACGATTCTGAAGAACTAGAAATCTGGGCCTGCATTCCCTCCTGCGTTTCTCAAGTTTCCCCCATTGTCCTCATACTTGCCCGTCATCTGCAAATACCAGCAGTTTGAAATGGCATGCTTCTTTGGATCACTTATACCCAAGGCAAAGATAAATGTGGTCCTCAGCTTGCTACCTTATCCTGACTCTTAACTGTTATCTTTCACTGACATCCCCTGTGTCCTATGAGTCTCCAAGCTAATCTTTAATCCATTTCACAAGTCTTAACCCTTGTGTCAAGCTCACCGACTTACCTGATCAATCTTTTTTTTCCCCTCTTTTTTTTTCCTTTGTTGTACCCTTATCAAGCTACACAATTATCTTTCACATTTCACCCTTGTATCCTCATTCACTAAGGTATTTAGAGGACCTGGGATCTCAAGTGCGTGTGCCATATCTGGACTTTTTTCTTTCTTTTTTTTCCCTAGAAAAGTTCTTTTTCCAAGCTGTTGTTAAAATATACCTGAGATCAGTATTTTTATCTTGAGTTTTCAACCAGGGACTCAAAAACCAGGCTTCTGACTCTGCTGCTTACTTTGTGTGTGACCTTTGACAAGTCATCCAGCCACTCTGCTTCACTCTGTCATTTGTACAATGAAAACAGTGACTACGGTTTTCAGAATTAGTGGAATTAAATACCCAGCTTGACATATCTTTAAAATAAACCCTCAGTAGTTAGAAGACAGGAGGGCAGCTCATTATGAATTTGAGACTTGATGAGTTGCTCCAAATTTATTTCAGTGGGAAATTAGGAGTCCAAGTAAGAGATCAGAGTCAAGATAATTTCTTGTACCTAAGCTCAAGTTCTGTATTGTTTTGGTCATACTACATATGGGACAATTGAAGCACAGTGACTGATTTCCCGCAAGTCATATAAGAAGACATTGCGAGAGAGAAATCAGTTCCAATCTCGAAAATTTCATATTCATCAGATTATTTTTCCTAGTAAAATTTGTATTTTCCTGACAAACACCTTGCAAAATGCCAAGAGTCCAAGTTGTCAGCCTTGACCCAGATTATTCTTTGACACTGTTCAATAATTAGCTTCTTTCCTGATGAAAAATTATAAATCTTAAGCTCATAAAATGGCTGTAGCTTTTTGGCATCAATAAGCCTGTGGATCGCACTTCTCCGTGAATAAGGAGCATATGGTCATTGAAACAATACCACCTTTGACACAGGTGTAAATGTCAGCATAAAGAATTCTGCAGCTTCTCAGCAGTAACAACACTGACTGGCACAACTGTCATTTATAATGTTCTGAAACAGTCAGCTTGGGCCCTCATATACATTTATGCATTTATATTGCATATTTATTTCATATTTACTATATATTTGAACTATTGTGTATTTACAAATTGTACTAACCATTTAGCGTCGTCTTCATATTTCTTTCAACTCACAATGTGGCATTGCTTTACGCATTTTGCAACTTTACTCTTGGTGGTGACTCATACAGAGAGCATTTCAAAGAAGTCATGTTCTTTTCAGATAAACTCCTTCTAGTAGTCTGATTTTCTAGCTGTCTTGGGTTTGAGTGCCTGCCCCATGAGGCAACATCACTGTTGTATTTGAATAACAACCTTTTTGTAGCCAGGGTCCTTCTCCATATGCAGAACGAATCATGCACTGCACAGAGCCCATTTATTGCATGGCTGTTGGCTGTCAGCTCCGGTGTGAGAGGCAGCCCCATAAAGCCGCAGGTGGAGGAGAGAAGAAGAGAGAGAGTGAGACCTGCACGAGGCCACTTATCAAACTGCATCAAAGCAGCAGGAAGTCTCAAGAGTTCCTCCAGTGAAATGTCTACCTTCCTCTCTGCCTTGCCCTTCTTCTGTGTCCCAAAGTCTGATGACCTAAAGAACAGCTTCAGATACAATCATTGACTGTGAGCCTGAATCAGAGATCGTTTTCAGAGCTGAAGCTGGGGGAGGCAGTAGGAAGGGCCTGGCAAAATAATGGTGCTCTGATAAGTAGTTTGTTCTGCAGGAAAGAGAAAAATCCTGATGCCTTTGCTCTCTGCTCTTTTTATTTTTTTCACTGACCTCCAACGCTTCAGGGCTTTCACTGTTCCCCTTCCCTCATGGCATGTCATCACTCAGAGTCCTCCAGCTAGGAGAGCAGGCAGCACTGTCCATCAATGCCACTCTAAATACTTTTCCAGACATGCAAGAGAAGAGGGAGAGAGCAGAATGCATGAAAAGAGCAGGGGGACTCCAAAGCAGCTGGCAGTCAGGACTGGCCAAACCCAGACTATGTCTCAGCATCCACATATTTGTGTACTTCAGAGAATCTTGGTGTCCACAGAGGAGCCCAAGCTCCAGCACAATCAGGATTTCTTAGTTCAAACGATCTGGTTTCTCCTTCCAGAGAGCAGCAGCTTCAAAGAAGAATGACTTGAGTATGAAAGAAGGAAAGACAGGCAGACACTTTAAGAAATGTCCTTCATATGATTTAGTGCAGCAGCAATGCTCTTGGGAGCTGTCATGCAAAAACATAGATGGGATGAAACAAATGGGTGTTTGAAACAGGGAGGTTTACAGTGCTGAAATGCTCATTGCAGCACTTCATTCTTTTGAAGTCACCAGTGGCAGAAGCTTTTCTTTTTCTTTCTCCCTTTTTCCCAAATAACATGCTACTCACATTAGTTTTCTATTATCACCAGTCTGCTGGGCCACCTCTTGAACGTCTCAAGGACAGTGACTTGTAATACAACCTGGGGAAGCCATGAAGTAGCTCTTAGATGTATAAATTTAAAAACAAAAACAAAAACAAAAGTCAAATAATTAGTTCATATTTTCCCAGAAGGAGTTTTTGCCAGACCGGAAAACCTGCCATCCTTCTGCTTTGTTTTGGCTTTTTAGATGCGATACCTCACTAACATCTGTATTTTTTTCACCCCAGTCACTCTGTTTCTCAGTTCTAGCCTTTACTCAAAACGGAGTGCTTCAGTAAACAGACAAATGTATGTGGATATACATATGCAAAGCCCCTTAGCACCCAGGTTTCTTGGACTGCAGAGTTCCTCTGTCTTGCCACAAAGATAACTATTTAACTATCCCTCTTTCCTGTCCTTGGTACCTCCCAGATGCCAACTACCTTTTTTTTTCAGACACAGGGTAACTGATTCATATCTAGTCCTATATCAAACCTCCCCTTTTGAAAGGAAAAAAGCGCTGCTTCTGTTCCTGCCCATGCTCCTGTGCTCAGTGTGTGCCTATCTACATCTGGGGATCTGGACCATCTGGATCACTGCCCAGAAACTTCTCAAACTTATTTCTGGAAGGCTCCTTTGAGTCTTTGTGGACGCAGCTTGTCCCAGGATAGCTCAATACCTTGCAGAATCAGGCTCTATTGAACTGTCTGGAAACGGAGGGTGCAAAATTAACTGTAGGAGTTACTCAGCATTCTGTGTGACTAGAGCCTTATAGTGGGTGACAGAGAGCTGCTTTAATTACGGGAAGAGATGCCTAAATCATCTGTAAACAGCAAGACATTTCTTTATTCTGCACCCTCCACATTTTGCGCTTTTCACCTGCTGCATCTAGAAGAGATCTCAGAGTGTATTTAGTAGGTAATTACCCTGGAACTGCAGATGCAGTTATAAAATCTGAAACTGGCCGTATTTTCACTCTTCCTCTTTATGAATAGCCACAAAACATCCACTGTCCAATCAACAGCCCTTAAAGCTGAGCGATGATATGTGACCAACTCCACTGAAGATGTTATCCATTCATGCGAGAAATAAGTAGACACAATTGTTGGAGATAATTAGTTTGCACTCCACAGACCCATCACAATCCTTGGCACTGGTAGGCACTTAATGAGAGTGCCACAGGCTGTTATTCTGAGAGCAGGGAGCTTCTGCACGCACCAGGCCATACAATGAACATTCAGCTTTTTCGTTTATGTGCTGTGTGCTTTCTCATGAGAGCCACTTTGCACAAGGTGTAGCCAAAGACTGGACTTTAAAGCAGCTCTCTTCAAAAGAAGCATTCACACCTGCTCATAGGGAAATGCAGGTGTGAATTTGAAGTACAGTGAGAAAAATCAGCGTGGTTATTCCAGATATACATCAGTGTGACAGACTAGAAATGGCTTCAGATATTTAAAAATACCAATCTTTGCTGAAATGACAATCTTTCACATCTGTCATACTATTGATATAGCACCTGAATGTCATGGTGGGTGACAGTGTAGAAACATGAAATGTAAAAGTCAGATTTTCTCATCTAATTTTCATTTCTTCTCTTATTCCACCACATTTTTTAATTCCTCAGTGTGATAATGAATGTTGCTCAGTCAGCACCCCAAATTTCTAGTCAGCTTTTGTTTTCATTTCTCACATATGAGCAGCTATGCTGCTGGTTCTTAAACTTCTGAAGACATTTTATGTCATCAAAGCTTTGTTTAAAATGGACATCTTCTTTCAGAAAATTACAGAATTTCATACATCCTATTTGGGCTTGCATGACATTATGTTAAACTTCTAACTGAAATCCTTATCCAGTCAGTAAAGAAATAATGAATTGCAAATGCCAGTGTTACAAGGTCTTGGTACTCCTTAACATGGTTATACCTTTTCTCATGATACATATTCTAAGCATAAAAAAAAGAACACATCCAAAAATATCTAAAAAATCTTCCTAACCATTTGGGACCAAGTCAGTTATTATAGAGAGTTTTGCATGGGAGAACTCTGAAGTATTTTTTTCCTCTGAGGAGTGATGCAAGACGGAGAGAGATTTTTATTTTCAGTTGTTCACAAAGACAGCAGGGGCTCTTTTAAACTCAAAACCAGAGCTTTCTCAACACAGGTTACCTGCATATACAACAGGACCACTACACTCCCCCTCTCAGCGGGCAGCATGAAGCCCTTGTAAAGCAAAGCAGTTCAGCATTGGGCAAACAGCTCTGAGGAAATACTACACGGCAAAAACCAAGGAAAACTCTTGAAAGTTTTACATGCTGATGGTCTTGATCATAAAATGATCTCCATTGCATTGAAGAGATTTGTTTCAAACTTCCTCCTGCAGGAAGCTGTTATGATGATATAACAGGTCCTGACTCCTGTAATTTATAAGATATGTCCAAGCTGTGAAAAGATGAAACATTCCATGAATCAGTTTAATGGAGGTCATCATAGAAATGATCCTTGTGAACTAGAAACTGTCTGACCAAGCTTGGTGTGCTATGGTTTGTGATAGAGCTGCACAGCTGCATTAGAAGTTGTTGGCCACAAATAGTATTTCACTCCTTTTCACTCATTTGGTGCTTTGCAGCATTGGTCATTACAGCTCCATGAAGCCTAGCTCTACAAAGTTTCAAGTACATAACCTTCCTGTTAAATTAGCAGGGGTGAGTAGTTCAGTACCTTAATAAAAATAAGGCATATACCTACCTTAGTGCTGCTTGTGCTTTACAGCCTGCTGCAACAACATCTGTCGGGTTGGTGCTTGTGAGCAGGCACACTATGGAGGAGACAAATTTAAAAGCGCAGTCCTCAAACAGCTCTTGATGTCAGTGAGCTCAGGGCCAGGCATAGTGTCAAAATGAAGAATGAGGAAGAGATTTTTTCATGGAACAGTTCTGCTAAAGGGCTGGTTGTGTACGTGTATAATTGGGATCAAAATTTAGCTTTCAAACTACTGGCTGCAAGCAGTTAAAGGGCAATCTCCTTCAGCTTAAGCATTTGACTAATACTTTGAGATTAAAGAGTTTTCAGTTTAACCTCCGGAAGTGAGATTTTCCTTCCTTTATACAGAGCCACAGGAAACCTCTGTCAATGTGACTGAGCCCCCATTTCGAATATAGCGAGCTCTGACAGCTATTCAGACAGTATGCAAACTAACAAACCTTCCTTTTTCTGGCAAGAGGAACCATGCTGCACACGTCAACAAAATCTGTAAAGCTATTAAGTTACACCTAGTTTACAAATCTAATTTAAATAAATATTTGTCTTTTCAAAAATCCTGGAGAGCTTGTTTGGTTTAGGAAGGAGAACACAACCATCTGCTGGAAGACAAAACAAGCAGCTTTGAAGCAGCTTGGATTCCCCATAAGCAGCCCACTGTTCAAATATCAAAAGGCTCTGGGGATGACATGTGCGTTATGATTTGCTCAGAGGTTGGTGTTCTCCAAGCTGAAACCATCAACTCTGAAATTTGACTCAAGAGCGGAGAAAAGTAATAGCCAGATATCTCATCAGCTCGTTGTAGTTCAGGATGCCCTGGCAGGAAATGAATCCTATTATTCATATTTTCCTATCGTGATTATTTGCTGTGATTCCTTTTTTCCCCTCTGATAAAAATTTATGTTGCATCTGCTTGGACTTATTTTCTTGGCATAGAAACAGATGGGAGAAAATTAAGGCTTATCATGAAGTTCCAAAGGATGTAGTTTCTCAGGTTTTTGGGGAGAGAATTATAGGGTCTCAGGTAAAAATTATTGAAGCCTTTTCAGTAGAGTCTCAAAGAGATTGAATCTAGCACTTTTCTTGATGTCAGACAGGACCTGACAACTCATGAGTTGTATTCAGGGAAAAAAGGGCTTCAACTGAAGATTTTTGTGTAATAGCCAGGTGTCCTTTGCAAACAAGTCTACTCAAACCAGAAGTGATGAACTTGCAGTGCAACACGGTGCTGGAAGAGCTACTACTGCAAAGAATAATTAAGAATGGAGATTTTCCTCTCAAAGAGGAAAAGACATAAAAGACTTCCAGAGAAAGGCCAGCTATGTGAAGCATAAGCCTACTGTGAGAGTATGCAGGTCCTTTTCCTTTTTTATTTTAGCTGTCATGACAAATCCAAAGAGCTAGTTCACAAGACTTGTAAATCTTCTGAAACAAATTTCCCAGTTTGTTTGTTTTGAAGGATTTTTCCCCTTTCAGAAGGGAACAGATTCAGAACAAGTTACACTCATTTTTTTAATAAAGGTGACATCAGAATAGGCCTAGCAGTAACACCCTCATGCAAGGTTTAAAAATGAGCTTTTTCAACCATAAAATTACTAATTGTCTGCCTTGTAAAAAGATAAATAGAATGAATGTTTCATTACTGTCAAGCTTTTGATTTCTTGTTTTATATGGAGCAAAATTAACCTGTTTCAGCTACACAAGTATGAAAATTTGAGATATGTCATTAGCTTTCCTGCAAGAAATCATAAAGACCTGATTGTCTTTATTTTTTAATTGAACTTCTTTCAGTCTGGCAGACAGCTCCTCTCCTACACTGGAGAAAGTGTGGCACTGGAGCTGTTTCTGAAAAGGAGTGCTACAAAAAAGTTATTGCAAAGGAATCCAAGGGCCTGGATACCCAGCCCTTTTTTCAGCTTTGTCACCATTTCCTATTGTAACTTTGAGGAAATTTTTACTTTCTCTGATCCTTGAGAGCTGAGGATTTTTTGCATAGTGCATACAAAGGAAAGAATAGTTGATACAGTGCAGCACACAAATGGCAAATAAATTTGTATGCAAGAAAGACCAAGTGCAAGATTGCTCACTCTCTACAACTACCTGAAAGGAGGTTGTAGTGAGGTGGGTGTCGGTCTCTTCTCCCAAGTAACAAGTGACAGAACAAGAGGCAATTGTTTCAAGTTGCACCAGGGGAGGTTTAGACTGGGCATTAGGAAAAATTTCTTCACTGAAAGGACTGTCAGGCATTGGCACAGGCTCCCCAGGGAAGTGGTTGAGGCACCATCCTTGGAGGTATCTAAAAGACGTGTAGATGTGGCACTTAGGGACATGGTTTAGTGGTGGAAGTGACAGTGTTAGGTTAACTGTTGGACTCAATGATCTTGACGGTCTCCTCCAACATAAATGATTCTATGATTCTAAGATGCATCCACTGCCTTGAGCACCTATGGGATTCCAACAAACCGCACATCTGCTTCTGTGCTTTCGAAATCACAGAACAGAGAAGGAACTATGGGAGAGGCTGGCTGAAGGCATATATATATTGAGTTTGACCCCAGCAATTTTCAGCCTCATGCCCCCCATGTAACATCTCATTCTATCTGCCAGGCATAGGCAATGTAACAGCCATGGTGCTCAGCTTTCATTGATGCAGGCTCTGACTTCCACGCAGTATCTGGGCTGCTCTAAATCTTTTGCTTTATATTTAAAATTACAACCATTTATATGTACATTTCCAACAACTGCATCAATGCAAATAGTTATAATGTTAACCTCTTGGAGATGTTACAGTAACCACTCTCAGTCATACAGTATTGGTATTGCTTTACGCCATAATATATACTTGCAAAGTTCTTTGAAATCCTCTAATTAATATAAACAGTAACCTTCAAGAAAATTTTGAAGGATCTATGCAGCACTGGTTTTCATGATCTGGCATATGCAACACATATTTGCTAAGAAGCAAAGGGGCTTAGGTACTGACTGCATGTTGTCTGGAACCACAATGAAATCACAGGAAATCTATTCAGTATATAGTCAATGGAGTTTACACCACGACTGATCTGATCAGTTTGCCAACAGCCTTCAATTTATTACTAAATTCTAAGCTCCTCAGATAGATCAGATTTCCATTCTTATAAAAGTTTATACAACTAGCTCAGGTATGGAAGCTCACACTGTAGATTCTTGAATTTATGAATACCATCCCTTGTTCCTGACCTGGGATATTTTGGTTTGGGTACATTGTCCAGTAGTCACAAGAGCCAAAAAGTCTAGCAGGTCTCCTTTTTTCAATGTCCATTTTCCCTCTCAGCTTTGTACAGCAAAACATACACTTCTGCAAAACAGCAAGTGGTTCCAACCAGCTCATAACTGGGCCTTTTTAATATACAGCTGTCTGCGTTTTACTTACCCATCCAAAGATACTGATAGCAACAAACAGCATTTACATAATACACCATTTTAAGTAGCTAGGCTGTAAACAAATTTGCAGAATACAAGAGGTTGCCAAGACACCAGTACTGCGGCATGGAGCTTAGGCAGATTTTATACACTTACTTCCAAAAATATAATTCAGAAAACCTCTCTCCAGAGGCTCATTACATAGTCCCAGCTTGACCAGCAGAGTCTCTTAGTGATATCTACCTCCCCAAACCAGAGGAGCAGGGTGCGAGGTGAAGAGTTTAGTGCCAATTGTTCATCTGCAACAAAGTGTGTGATAAGAAATATATCAAGTTCATTTAGAGGGTCCATTTATGCATTTATACAGCATGTATAATTTCTAGCAATAACAGGTCCAAGACACGACACAACAGTCAAAAGGCAATAAAAAGTGCAGCTGAAAGTACTATTGAAATGATTCCATTTAGGCATGCTGAATAAAGTTAGAATATGCTTTGTGCATAGTGAAGCAAAGAGTGTTTCTGAGAAACACTGAACTTGAGGTGGGTGCTGAAGACTTTGGAAACAAAATTGTCACAGTCATGACATTACATGACGTGACAAAATAAATCAAATCAGAAAGATGTGGAGAAGTGTAGCTTTAAGGGGTGAAGACACGTCAGGCTGCAGGGTGTGAGTAAGCATGTACAAAGTAGCATTTTGCCAGATCTTGACACCAATGAGTGGCTTTCAAACAGGTTAGCCAATATTGTTGGACTCAATATGCATCTTATTGCACATGCACTTAACTCAGTTAACAACATTAAAAGACACTCAGCTGAATGGCCACTTATCCCGTATTCAAATGCCTGGTGTAAATGAGCAGAGGCGTCACCTCACTTTTGGAAGAGCAAATCAAACACTATTTTCCAGAAAAATGCCCATGAAACATTTTCCCTACAGGTCATCGACTCACAATATGGCCACTATGTTGGCAGTCATGTCCATGAGAGACGAAGAGAGCAAACAGGTCTAAAGAACCTTCAGGAAAAAGTATATGATATACAAAATTCTGGTCTAAATTTCAGCCCCATGTAAAATCAGGAGATGCTCACCTATGAGAACTCATTTTGATCCAAGCCTGATTTTTATTGTTCTGAAGGAAAAAGGTTTCTATGAGGCTTTCTTCCTCACTGAAAGTCTTCCTGATTTTTAAGTATGGTGGTGTGAACACTATACTTCATTTCATGGAACTATAGGCTAGCAAGTAGGAAAAAAAATTCCTAATAAAGACGGGCTATTACACACCAGTTTGTTTCCCCAGGGAATAAATATAGAAGTCTCATCACCCAGTTATTTCAGATTCAACTGGAACAGCACCAAGTATCAAGATCTTTTAGCTCAGGATATTTTTTTGGTTCATCCTCTGTGAATCATAGGCAAAGTTCCTGTTGTGATAACAGGCAGAGAGAAAAGTCACACAGTATGCCATAGCTTGTTGCCTTTCTCCTGCTATCAGAGAACAAGCCTTCTGCTGTGGAGCAGTCGTCTGTTCTGTGGCCTTATCAGAGTAACAGGCTTCTAGTGTTTATGTAAAAAATATATTCCTCATGCGCTATGTATTTTACTTTATTTAGAATAGTTGTTTCTCTGGTTAACAATTCATGCCGTTCTTTTAATCCTATTGTTTCTTCTGGTATTTTCATACATATACATTTTCATTCAGTCTCCATGCATAAGAACCTTAGTATTTCTGTTGCAAATCTATAGGGATACTTCAAAAATGAGGCTCTGAACTATGAAGATCTGACTGAAGACCTTTGTTTACCCCTGAGATTTCTGAGCTCATACATAAACAGTTAATTTCATTTTGCCACTGAAATGAAGAGATATACCTTTCTGGTCTGCTTTTAACCTCTCAGATCTAGAACCTTCTAAAAGTCAATGGGACTTTTTTTTCACTTTGACAGGTTTTACTTCAGAACCTCAACCCTTACCTTCTCAATGTAACGATCAGTTACAAAAACCTTTTGGGGAACATTTCATCTGGACACCTAAAATTCAGAAAACCAGGAATACATTCCACCAGGAGAGTTAGTTACACTGAAGTGTATTTAAATCAATAAGAAGAAATTTTGCCACTAAGATAGCATGCTTGATAATGCTAGAAAACAGAATACCTCATCTGTCAGTAAGATCAGAAGGAATCTGGATTTTCTCTGTTTGGGAAGAGCAGAGTGCCAGGGAGACCAATAAGCTGAAATGCATCAGCTGTGTGAGAGAGGATGCGCTGCAAGCCACATAGTGGGATTCTGAGGGAAAAGTAATATTCCCCATGGCATTGCACTCACTACGCACACTACTGAAAGGAAACTGCCACAGCTTTTGGAGTGAAGAAGCAACTGCTGTAGTGCAGAAGGTTCCAATCTATTCCATCCATCCATGCTTTTCTGAGGTCATATCAGCCAAAGCCTCAACTTCTCTTACTCCGCAACGGATCTAAGCACCTCTTGTGCCAGCTGGGCTCATATACTGCTAATAGAAACTGAATCAATACCTAGAAATTCTGAAGTGAGAGTTGCTCATGGCAAAGTAAAACAAATAGAAGCAGTTTTGAAAAAGACAGGGAAAAGTAGATTCATATTACACTACTTGCCCTGGAAAAACATCAAGAGTACTTGTTTCTTTCACCACAAATTGATACAGACAACATCTTTCACTAACTGGAAGAAATTTTCTTAGCAGTATAGAAGTGGACGGAAATTCTGTTCTTGATATGTTAGAGAAACTATTGACAGCAAAAACAGTGTATCTGGTTTTTAATTCAGACATCAGCTATGTTAGAACTCATAAAATCAAAGCTACATATCTGATGACTTGAATGTGATATCACATATTTCATGGAGGCAAAGCTCTTCAAGATTTTTCAGGAAAGTGGTATCATTATCAGGACATTTTAGTTGATAGCTGGACATGATTTAAGAAGAAAATGTCCTAGATGACTGGCAGAGCTTTTTAATTCTGAAGCTTATACAAGACACCAAAAATTTAACAGAACTACAGAAACAGATGTTACTAAATGCATTTCTGCAGTTGCTGCAAGTATTATTCTGAAAGTTTGGAACCTTGCCTGTGAGCTCAGTCTAAGCTGAGCAATACTGGCTTCAGTGAGAGGCAGACAGCAAAATCAGAGGAATCTCATGCTGCCTGAAGGGCAGACTGAGGAGGCTGCAGATGCATGGGTTTCTCTTCTACAGCTGTGTGATTAACAAGACATACGATATATTGAGGTTTCTTTCTGTTTTTTCCCTCTGCTTGCCTAACTTGAAATTCTGCTGAGTGTTCATGGCTCTAGATACAGACTTCTATTTGGATGGGGTAGAAATGCTGAAAATTTTTAAATAGATGAAAATTAGACAGATTCAGAGTATGTGAGTCCATTTCTCAGGGAACTCTCCCATGCTGCAGAGTACTTGGAGACAGTTTGAACCTTGCCTGGGAGAAGGACTTTATCAGTTCGTGTACCAGAGCAAAGTGACACAGTAGCAGTGTGTCTCCATTTACCAGCAATATAAGCATGCTACCCATCTACATCCCACCCATGTTGTAAGGCCTCTAACAACATAAAAAGCGTGTACATTCAATTTGCTCCATTTGACAAAATCCACAGAAACCTTTACTTATCTTTAGCTGCTGAAAAAAACCTGTGTAAAAAGATGTAAATCAAATGTCTCCATTTTAGAAGTGGGAAAACTGAAAACGGAAAATCTATATGCTTAAAAGATCACACTAATTTGGTGGCTGAAACAGCAAAAAGGACTTCAGCCCCTTTAAAACTGCAATATCAGTAGGATATATTAAAATTTCAACCATCTGTCAAGAGGAATGTCTTGTCACATTTTATTTTGTTTACTTTTTATTATCAGGAAAGAGCACTGACTCTGCCCCCAGGTTATGAGAACAAAAGCGGTTTCTGCTGAGACTTTGGCTTCAGTTTCAGCTTGTTCAGTTCTCTTTTCTGTTGCCTTTTAATTCAGTCTCCTTTGTGCTTGATCTTACAGGATTAGAGCTGTCCTGAAAATATTTGAGTATATATCTCTATTACAAGCTGAAAAGAAACTAGCATGGGTTCATTCTTCTATCCTGGGATGCATTCATTAGAGTTACCATTTTCCTCAGGCTTTCCTGGTCTCTGCATGTGCAATTCCCTTTGTTGGGCAGCAGCTCAAGCTCTTGCTGTGTCACAGTCTTGTGTAAGACCACATTGGCTGTGTTTCCAAGTCTGATGCTGTAGGAAGAGATGCCTTCTTCATCCTTTGAATGAAAATATCTTGGAATATCAGATTCTGGAATTCTGCCTTCTTGAAGGATTTTTTCCCTACACCATTTCTAGTTTAGAAAAAAGGATTTTCTGAACCAAGAGTCGTGAACTGTTTATTGTGTTACTTGCTGCAAAGACCTGCTACCAGCTGGCATTATAGTCAGTAGTCCAGACAGCACTGGATATGGAATAAAATTACAGTGACGTCTCCTAGAAAAGGACACTTTATTTTAGGAAAATTAGTAAATGGTCTTGCTCAAAAACTTATCACATCAGAATATATTTTAACTAATTCTAAAAACTTAAAAGGGAAATAGAGGGGAAACATGGGAGAACATATTGTTCATATTCTTAAATTTCCTCCTCTACTGTAGTTTTGCCACATGCTCTAAAAGCGCCTTAAATAACATGACTGATACTCGTCATCGAAGATTCTCTGTTTCTTGCTTTACTACTCAGAGAGGATGAGGTTTTCATGTTGGTTTATTTTTCAGTTAATTATTGTATGTTTTCTGTGATTCAGCTGTCTTACCAAAGGCAGTCAAGCAGCATGCCATTGTGAATTGCAGTGATGTTTGAGATGGTATTGAGGTCCATCATGACCACAGTCTGACCCAGCAACAGTTCTGTTTCCAACACATGCAAATGTTTTTGCTGTGGAAAATATATCTGTAGCAGAGGAAAGAAGCCTTTGACTACCCTAATCCTGAAGTCTTAGGTGACTTTTTGGGTATCTTGGGCTCAGATCACTGAGTATCTTGGAATTAAAGACTGAGATTGTGAAGGTGGTTAGTATTTTATGGGAATTTAATGTAGGTGGAAATTCAGCTGTGCTCATAGTAGCCTACTGCTCCCAGTACTGTTGTTGAAGAGACAGGTTGTTGCATCTATACTAGCAGTGTGATGTCCATAGTATTACTGTTCCTCAACATTAACATGTCACAGAGGCAGTAGGGGTGGAGGAAGATCCCAATACTACAGCACCACTTCAAGAACTTTTTCATTCCTTCCACTCCTTGTCCACTATGCAGACATATTATAGCTTGGACTCATACACTAACTTAAATTACCAGTGCCCCCACACACCGTGTAAGGCAGCTCCAAATTCTCCCAAACTCTGAAATCTTTAAGTATTATTCATAATAAATACAGAAGGCAGGAATCTGAACCCCAGGCTTACCATGGTAATGCAGTGTAAATCCACCAGCCCAGCACTAATGGCTGAAAGCTGGCAATGCTGTGGAATTCATTACAGTGGAACCTGCTGCCCAGCCTAGTTTGAGAACAAAATCATGTTTCTCACAAACGTGCTGCCTGACTGATTAAACCCAGTTGATTTTAAACAGCTACTACAACCTTCCACCTGACTGGCATTGCATGCTCTGCACTTACAGTGCCATATCCCAGGAAAACTGCTGCTTGTTTGTTCCTAGGCATCCAGCTTCATTTTCATAATCATACTCGTGTTCCTTTCCAGATTTAACAATAGATAGTCTAGCAGGTTTGAATGAGACATACGCCTCCCAGCAAGAACTTCTACACAGAGACTGTATTTTCTACCGTTACTATGCCAGGATTTTCTTTATACACCAATCACTTGCAGTGATCCTACACATTGGGAATCTCCCATGAACAGCTGTTGCGTGTCCAGATGTAGGATGCCATATGACAGATGAATTAGTCTTGGTCATCATTTCAGCAAAGAGGTTTAGCTTCAGAATTTTACTCTTTGGCAGCTGCTAAGGACACCACTTACAAAAAAGCTTCCTATGTATATTCCAGTTTAGGAAAGGAATGTAAAGAGAAGCACATAATATAACTATTGTTGCCATCTTCTTTTGTTCCACACTATAAGAGCGGCACACATTCCTCAACAACTACAAGCCGTGCTTGTTTATCTTCAGATCTCAACAATGTTACTTCCACCACTATAACATTGTGCCAGAGGCAGGTTATTCTATTGGCATTCAGCAAGAATTGACAACATCATAGCAAAACTCAATATATTTTGAAGTGTTGGAAATATTCATCTATTTCGAGGGAGAGATATCTTTGTTTAAAATAAAAAGTTTCATAAACTGTGCATCAATCAGCACTAGGCCAAGCACAAGAGAATCAAAGAGGAAAGACTGCCATGTTGATAAGAAAATGAAGGAGCAAAGAAGTTTAATGACATAGCCTGTCATCAGAAAATTTTTCAGCACTCTTTTTTCAACCACAGATTTGGCCTAGTTGTAAGTGAACAAGTTCAAAATTTCTGTTCTGCATTGCTGACAGCATCTCCTTTTGAGTGACTTTTCCATTCACTTTACATTCAGAAAAGGTTTATAAAAATAAAGATCTCAAAAGGGAAGAGATAGTGCTTAAAATTATTAGAGCTAACATATGGTTTTATTTATATTTTAAAAAAAATATTAAATAAGGGGAAAACAACATCAAGCAGAAAAAAAAAGTGTAGCTTCAAAGAAGATTTACAAAGTGGTGCAACAAACTGAAACAGCTCAAAGAACAAAATAGCCACTGACACAGAGGACAGAAATCTTAGGAATGGAAAGGTACAGAAGACAAATACATTCCATTCATATTGCAACTGAGATGAGCACAGCAGATGAGAGACAGGTGTAGCAGAACAGACTAAAATTAGAGGCAAGAAGGTTATGCATTTGCGATAATTAAATCCTGAGCTATCATTACTCACCTAAGAGAATGGAGTGTATCAAAATGCAAATTATAATATATAATTTCCATAATTACTAACTATAAAATATCCAGCTATTGCAAAAAGTCAGTGCTAGATTCTCAAAGGGAGTTGGCCCCTGCAACCTGAATCAAGCATGGTATAACACCAACATTTTAGGGCCTTTGCTGTCTTAGGAAATCCACAGAAACACAGATGGTTGTGCCGCCCATCTGGCAAAGGGGAGACATGAGTTCCAGTGCCTGTATAATTTCAGTGAACATACACATAAGGTTAACTGAAGCAAAATATTTCTCCCATTTCCCCTGTAGCTTTGCAATTGTGAGGCAGTAATGTCCTCCTCCCTATCCAGATATCCATAGTCAATAATTTTTCTATATGAACTAGCACAGTTTCAAGGGAAAAGATTATTTACCCCATGATATTTGATTGACTGATATTCAGACTATTAGTGTGGGAGATGCAGCTTCAAATCACAGAATCACAGAAACACAGAATCACAGAATCACAGAATAACAGAATGGTAGGGGTTGGAAGGGACCTCTGTGGGTCATGTAGTCCAACCCCCCCTCCCCCGTCCTTAAAGCAGGGTTGCCTACACCAGGCTGCACAGGACCTTGTCCAGGCGGGTCTTGAATATCTCCAGAGAAGGAGACTCCACAACCTCCCTGGGAACCTGTTCCAGTGCTCCATCACCCTCAGAGGGAAGAAGTTCTTCCTCATGTTCAGATGGAACTTCGTGTGCTTCAGTTTGTGCCCGTTGCCCCTTGTCCTGTCACTGAGCACCACTGAAAAGAGTTTGGCCCCATCCTTCTGACACCCACCCTTCAGATATTTATAAGCATTTATTAGATCCCCTCTCAGCCTTCTCTTCTTCAGGCTGAACAAGCCCAGCTCCCTCAGCCTTTCCTCATAGGACAGATGCTCCAGTCCCCTCATCATCTTCGTAGCCTTCTGCTGGACTCTCTCCAGTAGCTCCTCATCCTTCTTGAACTGGGGAGCCCAGAACTGGACAGAGTACTCCAGATGAGGCCTCACTAGGGCAGAGTAGAGGGGAAGGAGAACCTCCCTTGACCTACTGGCCACACTCCTCCTAATGCATCCCAGGATGCCATTGGCCTTCTTGGCAGCCGGGGCACACTGCTGGCTCATGGTTAACCTGTTGTCCACCAGGACACCCAGGTCCCTCTCTGCAGAGCTGCTCTCCAGCAGGTCCACCCCAAGCCTGTACTGGTGCATGGGGTTGTTCCTCCCCAGGTGCAGGACCCTGCACTTGCCCTTGTTGAATTT
>Ga0065711_1035432_pt1 | contig 22338 bp, 6 predicted proteins | sample Hoacrofraction12_FD_59098 | JGI IMG/M metagenome (GOLD analysis project Ga0065711, IMG submission 59098) | Hoatzin crop microbial communities from Cojedes, Venezuela - Epithelial fraction 12 v2 (version 2) | ecosystem: Host-associated > Birds > Digestive system > Esophagus > Crop | place... | reverse complement strand
GATTTGATCTGGATACTTTCCTATCAAACTAGTATATCAGAAAATAAACTGATACATTAAAAAGTGACATGTAATACAGTGTAATAAAAGTTTAAAATTACGTTAGTTTTATTCTGACCACAGTTTATCAGTTGGCTAGCAGGACAGAGTATGCGGGACTGCCCCATGGTACGGTGTGTTGCTGTTTTATAGGTAGAACTGAAACACAGGAACAACCATGGGAGTTTCTGTTAAAACGCTTTGGAATATGCACAGCTAGAAATCCTGAACACTTGTGGTTTCATTATCATGCTTTGCCAATCACTTGAGATTATCAAATACTTACAATATGCTACTTTTAATTTGATGAGATCTATGAATTTTATTCAAATAACTAAATCATTTTTATGCTGAGTTGATAACCATTGAGGTACTTAATAGCAGAGGAGGTAAGAGGAAAATATGTACTGGAATTATCCACTCTGTATTGGTATTCTTAATTAAGATTGCTGTAGCGGTGGTTTGTTTAAAAACAAACAAATAAAGAAAAAACAAACCCAAACCTCTCTCCTAAATATAGTTATTAATATTACACAGAAGTCACCAGATACAGACTGCAGAAAATCTTTTCAATAATTTTTAAAGATGTGGAGGGGAAATCACGATTTTCATTCTTGTGTCTGGAAGTTGCATGTGAATGCAGGTTTAAAGAGAGATTTAGTTGAACTGCATTAAAAGTACTTAAGTATCTTGGGAACTGGTAGCTTGTCTGATAGCTGATTGGCAGCCTGAGTGTAGAGGTTTTATTGATCTAAGTGTTACGGTATGGCTTGTCTCTCTTGGTGAAGGACAAGTAAAACAAAAGTGGATCAAAAATTTAAAAAAAAAGCAATCTTGAAGTAATTCTGCTTTTAATAACACTCTTAGGAGATAAGTCCTCAATGAGTCTTCTTCATTGTTATCTCTTCCAACTGGCCACAGCATTTAAGGTTGAGGTTTAGATGTGTTGTACTGAAGAAGTTACACATACTTAATTTAAGTAGCATAAATTAGAATTTATAGTGTGTCCTAATGAATAAATAATTCTCCCTCCTCCTCCTGCCCTGTCACCTTCTCCTGTGCAGAAAAAGAGTATCGGTATATGTGATGCCCTGCATTTTCTTGTTTCTGTTCTAGCTGCTGATGCAAAGGAGAAACAATACTGGATAACTCAGCTTCGATCCTGTGCCAAGCATCACAAGGAAGGTAATTCTAAGGTAAATAACTAAGAAGAAGTAGCTATTATATTTTAAGTGGTGTAGGTGATGAACAGTGTGATCTGGATGATAGACTGGCTGCTGTTTTTGTGGCTTGGTGTTTAGAGGTTTATGTGTAAAAGCAGCAAGCTGTCATTCCTCACTAACTGGAGCAGACTTAAGTCAATTGAGCAATCTTAATAAATAAACATTGTCCTATTTGTGAGAAGTTCATGAAATGCATTTTGGGTGCTGTCAATATGTTGTTAATTGACTGACTGGATCAACAGTTTAAGAAACACCTGTGTGATGTCCTGAATAGTATTTAAAAGTGTTAACTGATACTAATTTTATTTCATTTTATAAGATTTAATGGCTCTTATTATAGAAGCTTCAGATAGCTGTTAGCAGTGGTCAGTCTTCAGCTTCTTTACAAATCTGAAAGAGGTCATCATATGAAGATTTATATTTTTACTTCTCTTTGGAAGTGATGTCAGAATTTTTGTCCTCAGATAAATTTTTTGGACAAGTGAAAAAGCGTTTGGACTTTAAAAACAGTAAAATGAAGGGTTGAGGGTGTCTGCTGCCTCCGAATAGAAATTACATGAATCTGTTTAAATTAGAACACACTTTCAAAGTGAGTTCTATTAAAAACGAGCAAACAACCCTGTTAGAAATCAGTTGTATTTATTTTATGTATGCTTTTGGTGTTAATACGGAGTCACTGAAAACAAAAAAGTCCTGGTCTTATCTTCAGTCCTTTAAGCACTTCTTTTGATATCTTTACAAGAATGAAAAAGATTGCTTTCCTCATGGCTAATTGTTTGCTGTATTAAAAAAAATGCATGTAACTGCAAGCAGAAAGGACTCTTCCCTGCCCCAAGATGTTTAGAATATCACTCTTATGTTGACTGCAGTCAAAGTCATGATCCTGAGTGTCTTTGAAAGTTGGACTTTGAAAAGATGGATGGTATTTTGGGGAGACTGACATTCACTGAAGTGTGTGAAATAAAATAAAACCAACCTTTTTTTCAGCTTTTTGAGTGATGTGGACTTATCAGGAAGCAATTATGGTATAATTAAAACCCTTTTCGAAGGACAATGAGTAACTTCAGTGTTTCAGTACTCTTTCAATTCTTATGCATGACAACTAAGTATGGTTTTTACATAGCTATGGCCCAGTGCTATTCAGAAGGGTGCAACTCTGCTTTGTCAGAACACTCTTACAGTTGCTGTTGATTTGCAGCTCAGGGACTTCCTGTGCTAGACAGAGATGATAACTTTTTATACTCAATTGCCATCAATGAATTATTCCTCGATAGGTTTTCTGGACGCTTGTTGAACCCATTTAAATGTTTAGCATCTACAATGTGTTGTGACAAGGTAATAGAACTGTTGTTCAGTATATATGATATCAGAGACTTGTGCAATGGAAAATTGATTCTTATACTCTATTCATTTGCTAATATTTCTTAATATTGGATTTATTTTTCTCCTTTTCCCTGCTCCTGATAAATAATTCTGTAGAGGTGTCTATTTTAATACAAAAATCTCATGGCAGTAATTGAGTTGAAACTGATCTTTGTGTGAGTGAAGTTGGGATCATTTTTCCTTGTTAGGTAAAAACTGTTGGACTTAGTAATAATTTATGTTCAGAATTTTTCATACTGCCTCTCCATGTTGAGCTCCTGCAGTAATAGTGTCTATGTATTTTGATAGCCTCTGAATTAATTAGTATGTCAAGAGAAAAATCTTAGTATTACAACAGTGAAAATGTCCAGCAATGAGTCCAAAAAAAGCAAACAGAATTTTGGGAATTCTTAGGAAGGGAGCAGGGAACAAAAAGAAAATTACTTAGGCTGCTCTAACTGTTCAGTACTTGCCTTGAATGCTTTTGTCAGTCCCCTTCCATTTCTCAAACAGCAGCACTGGAGTGGGGGAAAGTACTTTTCATCACTGTTGTTATTTGTCTGTACAGAATGAACTCTGTGACAAAACTTGACTACATTGGAGTCTTTTTTCCTGATTATGGGAAGGGAAAGGGCAAATTGGGGGAAGTATAGTGTTAATAAGTGCTCTGGAGTGGCTGAATAGGAAGTGTTTGCTAGCTGTTAATATAGGGGAGCCTCAAAGAAAATGAGCTAAAAACAGGTTCAGAATAAAAGGAGATGAATGAAAACTGGGATGCTTTGGATGCCAAAAGTGTATATAGATTTGAAAGGTATTTGAAGGGCAAGATGTTATTAGAAAGTCTTGACTAAGTGGGAGACTATTAAATACAAAGACAGTGTCCCAGAAGATCTGACATGCAACTTTTAGAAACAGGAAGGGCTTAGAATGGGGAGCATCTCTCTGGGCTTGTTCTTGTACTCTTCCATAGAGGCTGTGGCTTTCTTCTGGTTCCTAGGCTCATCATACAAGAAAATAAAAGAATTTCCTTGGCTAAGGGGTGGTGGGCATAAGTTAACTGAGGAACCAAAGGAAAGATTGTTTCAAACAGCAGGAAGGGGGTTCTCGACTTTTTCTTGGAAGACTAATCAGTTACAGAAACTTGGCATAGGATGCTGGAGTACAGATGCATGTTGGTTGGTACAGCCAGTCATATGTTTTAATTAGCTTGGATCCATTTGGTATAAAATAGAAATGCTGAAGAAAACTAAAATGTATTTCTTAGTTCTGTGTTACAAGTCAACATCTAAAATCAGACTAGGTCACTTTTCACTTCACATATCTGTTAGTGAAGCACTCTTAATTCTCTACTGTTGTAATTCGCAGAGCAAATGAAGAATTTATATCTTCTGTATTTCAAGCTTAACGGTCCAGAAAATAAAATGTTGGGAATTTATGTGCTTCACATGAGACCACTGATGACTCTACTTCTTACTCCAGAACTGTACTGTACTTGCAGCAGTACAGTTCCTAGGAACTTTCCTTCCTGTTCCTAGGAACCTTTCTTTTGACAAGATTTGTTACTTTTTTTTTCCAATATACTTTTTTCCTTTTTTGCTTCCTGTCTTCTCAGGCTTAGAGTATTATGTGAGAGGCAGATTTTCCCTGACTTTTAGCACTGCATATAGTGCTAACTTGGATTTCACCTACAAGTAAGTTTTACAGCTTCTCTCTGCTTTTCTCTATAAAGGCAACTGATCAAAAGCTTTAATGCTATAATGATTATACTTTGGAGATTAGATATTTGTTACAAGGGCGTGATGCTTCACAGAGATTCCAAAAGCTAGAAGAAAATGTGTTTTTATAACTTCCTTTTTTCTTTTGCTGAAAGTTTCTTACTTCAAAACCGCTGCCTGGTAGGAGGCAAGAGAAGCAAGAACTGCTGCATTTCTTTGTTAATTTTTTTCTTTCTCTAGGTACTCTAATGTAATAATTATTAGAAGGTAGTCTAATAATTATTAGCATGTAAGTGGAAACATGCTGTTTCAATATTTTGATTTTACATAAAATAGTGTACTGCTCTTTTAGCCACCTTACTGTTTCTTTTGTGTTGAGGTTAGGGGCTGGAATTACATGGGAAGGTCTGTCATGAGACAGAAGGGTATATAAATGTTTGATGTCCTTTTGCAAAAATGTGTATTTTTGGGTTTTATTAAAATAGCTCTGCTATTTATAGGACTGCCATGATGTGATTTGTTCTTCTACTGGCAGCAGAGCTGGATCTCTCTCCACCCCCAGCTCCCCATGCTTTGAGGGCTGTAGTAAGTGATAACTGCAAATTGTGTGTCTCTCATAGTGGTGTCACAAACAGGCAGATAGATGCTCATGCTCCAAGCTTCTGGAGTTTGAACAGAATCAAGCTCTGTCTCTCCTGAGAACAGGAGTGTTTCTGCATCTGGGAAGTTGGAGCCTGAGTGTCTGCTCCCAGCTGCTTCTACAGCTTAAACTCACCTTTTTCACAGGAAGAATGAGAGGCAGATATTTGTAGTTGATTTTTAGGACTTGTGTACTTGAGAAGGAGGTGGAATGAGAAGTGTAAAATGTGCAGTGAGGGATATGTTTATCTTGTGCAAGTGGGTTATAGGTTAACTGTGGAAAAATAACAGAATAACCAGACAATCAGTAGAAAGCTTTCAGAGAATACCAGTGGAGCAACTCTTAGCTACTAGTCTTTCATGTTGGAGAGAGAACATGTTTTCAAAATCTTAAATAGATGTTATGGAAAGGAGATTCATAGAAAAACATCAGAATTAGGAGAAAGTTTTTCAGAGCTGAAGCTGGGTCACTATTTCTGCATAATATTCATATGAGAGCATTCCTTCTTCCTGCACTAGATCCAGATCAGCACCGGTTTCCTTTCTTTTTCAGAACTACTGCCTGCTTCAAAATGCTACTGTATGACTTGCTGTCTTTAAAGCTTCAGCTAGGGACTGGAGTGGAGAAGGAAATTAAGCAGAGCAGCGATTAGACAAAAAAAAAAAAAGTTGTATACTAATGAATAATTTTGTTGCATCCTAATGAATGGCCCAAAGGTGAGCTATGCAGCTAAAAAGTGAATGTAACACAAGCTAAGTCAGTCACTTTTTGATTAAATTTTACATCTTAATGATAAAAAAGCAGTAAAAGGATAATGTTCTTTGGCAAATAATTCCCACCCTGTAAGATAGTCTTAATGTTCTTGGTATTCCCATAGAAGTCTCATTTCACTTAATTACAGATTGCTCAACCTCTACAAAGTGCCAAAACACACTGTATTAGAAGAAGTCTTCTATGTCTGGGTAGGATTGCTGGGTTTTTCAGACTATTCTAAGCGAATATTGCTGTATAAGTTTTAATTAAAGCATTGGTCGAATTGGAATTCAGTGATACAAAATACTTCCAAGAAGAAGTAGGCTAATGCATAATTTTTGTGGTAACTTCCAAGGATAGTTTTATATCCGTAAATTGTCACAAACTTGTTAGTTGTTCTGTTTTGTGCCCCTTTTTTCTTGACTGTTTAATGATGGTGGCTGTAAAAGCACTACCAAAAGCAAGCACGCAGGTTTTGGTACGAGCTCTTAATTCCAACATGTGAGTTGGTTGCTGGATTGGCATATAACCCGTGTGTGTCAGGAATGTGGCAGGGAACAGAAACCTTTATCTTGTGAAGTAGCTTCTGTCTTAAATTATGCTCAGATTGTAACTTTCAGCTTAGGTCTGTGCTAGAATTAGGAGGTAGACTCCCCCTTGTCCAGCTTCTGGTTTGGAGCTGCACAAGTGAGCTGCTAAAAATTGGGATGGTGTGGTTTCATGTTTCAGCTGGATGATTCCCTGCAGCAGTAAATGGCATTCCAGTTCCCTTCTTTCTGCTGCCACCCTTTGTGCAGGCTCTGTTGTGTTTCTGGTCCTGTGCTACCCTGGGCATCAGAAGTAGAAAAAAACAGCATCTTACAAAAAAAGAACTAAGCTCTCTGACTAGCTCAGTGAGAAATTGGGTGAGCACTGATGCAGGGGAAGCTGGACTCTGCTTCCAGCAGCCCTGCCGGTAAAGCCCTGCTTTCTCCTTCGTCCTGGAAGGAGGATGGCTGAAATGGCTGTGGCCAAAACTTGACCTTTCTCCGGTTTAGTCTGAGACTTTGTATTTAAAAGTGAGCCAACCTGATGACTGCTTGCCTCTGAGGGACTGTCCTGCTCTCTTTCCCCTCAAGCAGTGCTCCTGGTGCCTATTACAACCATCATCCAGCCCTTTGAAAAGGCAGTCTGGGGAGCTAAATCAGCAGAAAATTCTGTATGTGTCTACAGCTCTGTGTCTGTTCTGGCTTAACTCTGTGGAGTGGCTGTCCATGAGGTCAACTGAGCCTCAGAGCCATCATGGAGAGGTGGTGGAGAAAAAAAAGTCCAAACCTGCCCCTTTCAGTGGCAACTGCAGCAGCAGTTCAGGTGTAATGTGCACCTGTAGTAATGCCTGAAAGTTTGAGGTCAACACTTCTAGCAAATCATTGTGGGGCAGATGTGTAACTTTTCTCCACAACTGGAAGAATGGCTGTCATAGCTCTTTGGTGACCTTTCTTCAATTCTGTTAAGTTTCTTCTTGCCTTATTAATGAATGGCCATGGAGATATCTTTAAATTTCTAAATGGGTTGTTGACTGGATTTTTTTAACGTCTGCATGATAACTGTTTCCATAAAGCCAGGTTAGTGAAAGTTTCAAGTCTTTGTGAGTGGTGTTTTGGTTCTTTTATGCACATCAAGCCTCTTTTCTTTTTGAGCAAGCTCACTCTTCCCTCCTCTGGTATGCTTGTCTGCACCTCCTCTCATCTCTGACCTATAGAAGTCAACTGAAGAATGGTGCTTTTAATTAAAACATGCTTTGGAAATCCTTACAGTGGTAAGGCTGAGAAGGAAGCAGTGCTCGGCTGTAGATATGTGTGGGTTTGACACCTTTTTTCCTCCCTTTGGAAGCTGCATGAAGAGTTGCTCACAGCTCTCTGCTTGCAAAATCCTTCTACAGAAAAAAATTCCATTTAGGACTGAACATGAGCTTGCTCAAATGATTCTTGACAAAGAAAAGATTTTATGATGGAATGATTATCATAGTCTCTTGCTTAGAAGCAGACAAATGTATTGCCTTACTGAAGATGATGAAGCACTATAATATTCTGTCAGAAAAGTTAGTGCTGTAGATGGTGTTTTACAAGAAATGTGCAAAGCATATCATAAGCTGGTCCCTTTGCAATGCTGAAGTTTGGATGGTATGTAGATTCAGTCATTTGCATTTTAATATTTGAGAATGATTATAATGTAAATTAAACAGATCTCTGTCCATATTTTTCTTTTATCAGTGTTTGTTTACTTAGGATGCATTGGAAAAGCAGTAGATTGGAATTAAAATACTGAATGGTGGTGTCTCAAAATCATAATTACTTTCTGATAGTATGTGGCTTCTCATTGCTCTAAAGCTGCATGCATGGATTGGTTCTATGCTATATATATACAGAGGAGTAAGGGAATGTTATTTCAGTATATATTATTCTGTAGAAAACATCTGTGGCACAGTGCCTGTGAAAATGATGATTATCAGCCATAAACAGATACGACATTTCACTTCAGAAATTAGTTTATTGATCTCTGTAACATTGCATTTGCTTTCCAAAATAAACAAAACTGTTTGCTTCTAGTAAATGGTGAAAACCACTTCAGCTTCTTTGTGAGCAGAAAGGGCAATCTCTAGGGAGAATGACTCATGAAAACATTAGTATATTTGGAACTTACTGTTCTACAGTTCCATTATTTTAATTGTTAGGATTTTCAATATCCAAATGGAAGCATTCACTATACTGCTTTTTTATCTTGGAGATGGACAGTCTACTAAAATAAAAATCTTAACCCAAATCTGTGTTAGCTAGGCGTACTTTAGCTAGCTTTAGGTCATAAACCCAAGATGAACGCAAGTTACAAATTAATCTTTTATTAGCTTCTTTATTATTCTTTTTATTAGTTTCATTTTATTAGCAGGCAAACTGTTGGAGCAATGGTAAAGTGTGGCCTCGGGGAAGAATGTTTGTAGTGCTTTTGGGATCCTTCAGCCTGTAGATTTCTTGACTCATTGTTGGCACTATGCATGAGTAATTGTTGAAGAGCTTACGTCTTCCTTTCATCAGACTTTCACTATCTTTTTATTTATTTATTTGCAAACCAGAAAGCTCTAGGGCGAAAGAAAACGAGCTATGATAATAGTTAGAGGGGCTGATCAGTCATACCAGTAGCACTAGGGGGAAGAGCAAGGAGTTAGGAGTAAAGATCCATCGGGTACTGTCATTGCTTTGATCTCCTGGGAGAGTGACTTTAAAAGTCTGTTGTAGTATGATGTGTAATTAGAGTGTTTTTAGCTGTGAAAAACATCATGTAGGTTTTAACATTTTATGAAAAATGGAAAATTTTGACTTTTGCACAGGTGTGTACCAGTGCAAAAGAGATGCTAGTCATTCCCAGTGTTTAATCCGAAGAAGTTCTGCAAAAGAGGAGTCAAGTATTTGACTGGGACATAGGTGTTGACAATGTGTTGTGAAATGCAGAAGTGCATCAGGGCCTGAGTGTGTCGTTCCTGGAGAGGCCTCTTCTGGCAGTGGCAGGAAGAAGCTGTCAGAAGAAATTAGCTGCCGCCTCCGTCACCTTGGATGGAGCAGGCACGGTGCCCTACTGCTGTTTGTTGTGCCATCGAGGAGTGGAACCTCACTTCGAAAGGCTTTGAGTGGTTCTAGAAACTGCCTTCTGCAGACATTCATCTGCATTTTGTGTGTGACTGCTTCTGCTAGTTGTAAGTTGGAATTTTTTACATTTATCATGGGGTCTTGCCTAGGGATAGCTTCATGGGTAACCAGAGGTCCCGGTGCTGAGCTCATTTACAGCTTGTATGTTACGGATGTCCTCTAAAGAATAACCCTAAATGAAATGCTAGAGGGTTTGTGTCGTGGACTGGTGGAGTTTTCTGGCACATTGGTTGGAAACGTTGGGTCACTAAATGGATGAAGGGTATAAAGGGGCAGAAAACGAAGAGGTGAGGAAAATTTGCGTATAGACCTGTAGGAGCTGTTCAAACCAACGTATTTGACTCTGATACTTGGCACAGACTGTGGCTGTATGTGCTAATTCAGGATCGCCAATCTTCCTGACTTGGTGAGCTGCATAGGATTGATAACTATCTTGCGCTGAGAGCGGAAGGAGAGAACTCTAGGAGAGGCTCACCAGCAGAGGTGATCTTGCCCTAGAGATCACATAGGACTGTGGTGGGGCGAGGCATGCAGCTGAACGCTGGGCGCACCGGGCAGTGTGATATAGTCAGTCCTTGCCAGCCTGTGAACTTACATATGTAGAGGTTTGAGGGTACCTAGTGTCCCTGCAGCAGGACAGCCTTCTTGAGCACCACCCACTGCTCAAGCTGTAGATGGGCTGGCCTTCCTGATTTTCTCTCCTGCTCCCTTGTTTCCCAAACTCCATGCCCTAAATGCCTGTTCACCAACAACAGTTGCTGTGAGCTGCCACATGCCTTTGCAGAACTTAATGAAAAGCCATCTTAAATGCATTGTGGTCTCACAGACTGTTTATTGTGCCTCAAGTCATAGTTTAGTAGTATAGTTGATGTAGCCCAGTGAGTTGTGATACAAACTAGAGCGGATCTTGCAGGAAAAAGAATCTGATCTGAATTAAGAGCCTCCTAAAACAATGGGCGTATCTGTTTCTTGGAAATGTATTCATTACTTATTTCTGATACAAAGCCAGTTAAAAAAATCGCAGCTAGCTAAGCAGCTTTTGTGCTAATAGTTCACAATCAAGTTTATGACTCCAAGCGTAAGTGGGGCTTGGTGAAAGGCGCGTAATATTAGGTGGCATGATGAGAGAACATGTGAGGTGTGAGCTGCAGTCGAGGTGTCTGTTGTGATCCATGGGTCAGCTACCGATGATAATTCACTGCAGTTTGAAACACTGTCTTGAGGAAAAATAGCATTGAATTGCAAAATAATATCAATGATATAGATATTAACTTAGAATATACATGCATTTCAGTTTATGAACATATCTCTTGCAGTGTGCAGGTTAAATGAGATTATTTTGGCAGCTGTTTTTTCTGAAACCTATTTCTCTCCTACAGTTCCGTAATGATTCTGTATTTGAACAGAAACAGTGCATGAATTTTTCCATGTTTGTTTTATGTTAGTTTTTTTTTATTTGCAGATCTAGAACTTGTGAATTATGAATTGTCAGCCAGGATGGATAGTTTTAGAATGTCTGATTCTACAGATGCTTATTATTATTATAATCTTATTAGTCATCGTACTAAAGAATATATTTGTTGCAAAAACAGAGTCAGACCATCATTCCTGGAAGTGTTTGTAAATCTTAAGTCCAGACCAATGGCATAATGATTATTTGAGTATAGCAGCTCTTTGCACACTGGGAATGTGATAACCAATTTTTTAAACCTTTAAATGCCTCAGAAAGTCTGAAGTCTAGTTTTGTGTGTGGGTGGCAAGAGGGGTCAGGTAACTTACTTCACTCTTCCTGCTTGGCAGTGCCAGATAATCTGCCTTGTCATTTATAGTCAGTGTAGTGGTAACATGATTCGTGACTTTAATTCCAGTGCTAGTGAGAACCTGTCCACCTCGGATTTAAAGTCTTTCAATGAAATTACCACAGACTTGCGAAGTTTGACCTTGTGAGGGATTAGAAGAGAGATTGTACCCAAGCGATATTTTTGTGTGCTTGCCAGCAGACTCAAGAGTAGTAGCCCACATTAATGGTAACTATCTTAGCAACATTGAAGGCTGCCATCATTACTTGTGCAGGGTTTGTAGGAGAGGTGAAATGCTGTTTCACCCTTAGGGCAGTATATTTACCTCACTTTCTTAGAGTGCTATTAAATGTCACTTGCTGAAGTGGTTTGTGTTTCATGAGGTAAGAGTTACACTGTTTCAGTTTTAACCTTATAGATGCAGTCAGCAGTTCAAGTAGAAGGGAAAAGCTCTTTTATATTGCACTTTTATATATGATATCCCATGGTGCTCTAGTGCACATCTGAGCTGGATTGAGAATTGCTGTCCAGAAGACCTCCAGGAAAACTTAGGTTTGAGGGCTGCAGAAAACAAGCCAAGATGGCAATACTGACAAATGGTTAGATAAGAACAGAGAAAGTTCTTAAATGTTCAGACTGATTTTATAGGCTGTATGTTAATTCTCATATTCATTAGTATTAATTAGTATTCACACTGCAGATACTGTTGGAGATCTGTTTCTGGCCTTTTTTGTGTTTAGGGTTTATCCCAAGCTTACTCCAAAATGTGTTGACTGTTTAAGACATGTTTTGTTTTAAATTTTAATGGTTAATTGGTGTGTGGATTGGCCTTGCCAAAATTGCAGCTCCTCTAATGTTGAAAACAGCACTGCAGTGTTTCAGAAGTTCACCAGGTGAAAGCATTAAGATTTTTTTTTTTCTTCCTTGCTGTTCACACCAGTTTGGTGATTTGTAGGCCAACGGCTTCGTAAAAAATATGTGTGTTGGCATTGTTATTACTCTGTCTGCAAAATCCTTCCTATTCTTTCCTAAAAAGTATGGTTGTAAGAACTTAGCAACATGTTAATATGTAAGAGTCTGTGAAGATTTTTGTGAAGGCCAATTTCAGACAATCCAAGAAACAAAGGCAATAGCCACAATGTTTCCAAGAAGATTCCTGCTGAGCAATACAGATGGTTCAGGAGTAATGAACCAGTCCTGAACACAGTTACACCTTCAAATTTAGGTTTGTGAGGAAAGTAGAACAGGACAAATCTATAGGCTGAATTGTGAATGATTTACTTGTGTAAAAGTTGCTAATGTCAACATCCCATTGCTTGTTCTAGAGCATTTCATCCTCACGAAGTAGAAGCTCATCTCTGCTGCCGCCTGGGACAGTTAATTCTGCATCTCCTAGTGGCCAGAAACATATGAATCAAAGCGGACCAACTGTTGTAACCATTACACACCACAAATCACCTGCAGCTGCTCGAAGAGCAAAAAGCCAGCGTTCTGGTCAACTCCATGAAGTCAGAGAGGTAAGAGATAAAAGTCTGCTGTTTTGCTATAACTTCTAAATGCTCATTTTGCTTTAGAATAAGCAATCAAGTCTGGCAAGTTGTTAATTCTCCTTGTTCCTGACTTTGACTGCTTTGTTTTGACCCCTCGCTGAGCAAAAGGTGGTCTTTACTTCTGGCTCAGCTTAAAGTCTGGTGTATGCAGGCTTTTTTAAGCCGATGTTAAAATCAGTGTGTGCACATGCTTGAAAGAGGAAGTAGATTTGCCACATCTCCCAGCCTTTGCAGTGATGTTGCAGTGCTGGAGGAACATCACTTTTAAGCTGCATGCAGCAAAACCTTTCAGATTTTGCTGGGAAAGAGCGCCTAGAAGCATTTAAATATAACTAGAAAAAACCCCAAACCTTGTATGAGTGTGAAAGAAGGCACAGCTCCGCACGCTCAGCAGTTTGTTTCTATATGACTAGTTGTCAACTTTCTGTTGCTGGCCTTGTGATGAAAGAATGTTTTGTCCATATTAATCACATGAAAAGCAAACAAGGAGGCATGTTTCTTTCCAAACGTGTTTACCAGGGTTTAAGAAGTATAACTTGTATATCGGTTTGTCTGTCTTCCAGACAACAATAATAGTATAAATTTTTAAGCTTACATAGTATGGCAGACTTTCGCAGAACTCGTTTGAGTCTTTCTTTCATCCCTTTATTATTTTTACTTTGATTTTCTTGCTATTCTCTAATAGTGCTTTTGTAGGTCCCCCTTCCACCCCTTCTACCAAAGAAAGTGTTGGCAGCCTAGCTGATTTTAAGCATTCTTTTATCACATGGGTTTAAAATATATACCCCAATCCCTCAAGTTGCAATCTCAAGCATCTGCTTTTAAGTTTATGCTCACATTATAAATGGAGACCTTTCATATTAGGAATTTGAATAAATTCTTAGTACGTGCTCAGAGTGAAGACTCAAATTGCACATCCTGATGAAGAATGCTTGTTTGTACTCTAGTAACATTAAAAGTGAAAACTTCACTTGTATCCTCTATTGTATTACCAGTAGTCATTCCTTGCTATGAAGAGCACGCTGTCTGAATATCATCCACGTTTTCTTTACATTGTAGAATACACACATCTGTTTGTTTATTATGAGAATATCTTGTCTTTGCCTACCAATCATCTCCCCCAAGTTGTTTCTACCTTACTAAATGTGTTTACTCTCATAGGTTGAATTCAGAGTGCACCTTAAACCTATTAATAAAATAAACAGTGGGAGCTGTTGCGGCTTGGTCAAATGAAGCTGGGTAGGGCTGAAAGAAATTTCAGAGAGAGATAGTAATGCGCTGATCATAGTAAGTTGGGAAGGGAAAAAGTCAACAGATGCAAAGAACTACACTTGGGAAGGAAGGAAAAAATACTAGCCTGTAGTAAAACGGAGAATATGTGGCTAGATATCATCCCTGCAGAAAAGGCCTAGAGGTTGCAGGCTCATTTGTTTGCAGTGTATTGCAATGTAATGTCATTCCAAACAGATAAATATTACAGGACTTTAATCTGTAATCATGGAAGATAATCATTTTACTATGTTTGATGTGAGTCATACCTCAGCTGCAGCACCAAATCCTGTGAGAACAACTTAGAGGGGTGCAATAAAAAACTCTTAGACATTGAACATATGGTAATGATTGAAGATTAAAAGAAGTGAGTTTTTTTCAGGCAGGGAAAATGATACTAAGATAAACAATGCATAACAAAATTTTATAAGGAGGCATGTGAACTTTAACTTTTTGTGTATTGGATTTTTTTTTTTGTGTGCTGCGTCATAAAGAAGAGTGTATCAGTGGAAAAATCAGTCCTTCTGCCCTCTTTCCCAGTCTCATGTAAAAAGTGGCTGCTTGACTGATCTTGTTTCCATCCTGTGAAAGGATAAGTCTGTTTTTCCACATTAAGGAAGCAGACAGATTTCATTTCAATGGCAAGCTCTGGGCATTTGCTTCTCCCCCCTTTTCCAGAGTGAATGCAATAGACTTGGATATATGCTGCCTGTTTTTACAGGGAGCAAGAATACTCCCTAAATGAGTCAATGGTGACTGTTAGATCTACCCTCCCTTGTTAAATTTATGAAGGAAGAGATGGGTCCAGAGGCCTTCACAAAAGTGCACTTAAATCCGTTCTAGTCCTCTTTTTTTAATCTGAAGCGAGGAGGAATAGGAACTAAAAGTACAACAAGAGAGAGTTAATCCCCTCCTCAACAGCCAAATCTTTGCTGTTTTGAAGTTGTTTGGTATGATTTGGATGAAGGGAAGAGAATGCAAAAGGATTGTAAATCTGTGTTAGTGTTCCCCTTATAGAATGAAGTCATTTAAGCTTTGACATGCAAATAAACTTTTTAAAATTGTACTATAAATAGGACCTCATTGACTAATTTTATGTCTTGTAAAATACAATGGTTGAATCAATGGAAGGAGTTGATACGCTTCTGGAAAATGAGAAGAAGCATGTACTTTTTAATAAAATCTTAAAGTTAGGGTAATACTACAGTATTATATATGAGATCTGTGAAAAACTGGAATGCTGCAATCCTTCAGCTGGGACATGTCTTCACTGACTTGGGCAATGTCCTTGGGAAGTGCTGAACTTGATATTGCTACTCAGTTCTGGATCAGTTTTTCTTGATTTGGCCATGTTATTTGGAAACAGTTGCTTTCTCCATGTTGCAAATAGGACAAAATTTGTCCTATATTTGACATGATGCAGTGATATTTGGTAATATTTGGTTGTTCTTTTTCCCCTTTTTTCCTTTTGTAAAAGGTGTAAAGCAGGTTATAGCAAAGAGGTCCATTCAGCACCAAACTGACATGCAAAATTCTTTGAAGGTAGTAAAAGCAACTGCGTAGGTCTCCAAAATGACACATGTAATAAGTGTTTCTGTTGTGAAATTGGAACTCTGCCTTTTTTCAAAATGTAGTAAATTAAAATTGAGCATGAATGTGGAGCTTTTGATTGCTATAAAAACTTTACTTTTAATACTCAAGCTACTTTTGTATAGCATTGAATTGAAAAGCAGCTCAGGGGCATTACTTTTCATCATAATGTTGGGTTTTTTTTTTTTTTGTTTCAGGTTACTGTTCTCTTAAATCTGATTTTTGCTTATATTAACTTGATGTTAATAGTCCAATCCACACTGATTTATGGAATGTTTTGCTTTTTATTTATATTTTTTTATCCTTGTTTTGTTTCTCTGAAAGTAGGTACATAAAAAGGTCAATGAATAAGATCAAGCTATTGTCAGTTATTGTCAGTTCTAGCAAGAAGAGTGCTGTAGCTTGTGATGTTTGGCATAGCATTGAGGTTATGTGAGGTTGTGTGATAAGGACGCATGTAAAAAAATTCAGATTCTTGAACAGGACATTATACATAAATGGTGTGAAGTATGCACAAAGAACATTTTAAAAAGGTCTACTAATTATTGAAGCGTTTTTTGAAAGTATGCATATGATTTTGATTAGTTTGATAAACTTCTGTGTAAGTAGGGAGAAGTGCTATATAGTAGATCTATTGCTTTCACTGACAGTTCTCGTCTTGATTTTGGAGTGTGGGAGGATGAGAGCTAGCTTTGTGACAAAGATGACCTTCAGGACTGCATGGCTAATAAATCAAATATTTGCTTTTAGAAGATGAAAATTGTCTCATTGTGTTCACCTAACTAAAAGGAGTGGAAGTAGGATGGACTGCTAACTATGCTAAATTCAGTCTTTCTGGCCTAGTAACGTAGGTGCTTTATCAGAGGCCCGATAACCATGGACTTGTAGCTGCAGTAGCACTGCTGGAGTCTGTGCTGCTGTGCCTTTGCTAGATAGGTTTAAAACTAGGTACCTGAAATCATGTCCATTTTTCCTTCCAGACATGTTTTAGTATAAAAGGTAGCTTTCTGGTGTTTTCTTTTTGGCACTTTGTGGCTGATTCTGTTAACTGGAGTCTTCCTGCACTTCAAAACTGGTATAGTAAATACACTCTATAGATTTCTCGGTTGGATTGGCCAGGGAGTTTCATCTTGGTAGTTTATAGATACTGCAGAAAGTGTTGTAGCATTTCACTTTTGAAATCTAAGTATCCCGTTTTTCTGTTCATTTGGACAAATGATACGGTGGTACAGTGAACGGCAGTTTTGGAAAGAGAAGGGAAAGAACACAGAGGAACAACCTCTGTTAGGTATAGATCTCCAGTTTTTCCTGGGCTTGTATTTAAAGTATCTTCCTCCCACACCCCCTATACATAATAAATTAAAGGGTCATCCTTTTGATTGTCTCTAATCAAATGCATCATATCATATACAAAATAGGGAGTCTTTAACTATGGATGGGTGCTGGTCAGAAAATTAGGTATGTTACTTAATAGGTTACATCTTAATATCACTACATCTGTACTTTGTGTGTGTTACACTTTCATTTGTCTGCAAACTCATTGTCACAAATTTTTCATTTTAATTAGCAGGCTGTGAAAACAGGGACTAATGTCTCCACTCTAACAGGTAATGAAAAAGTGCTTGCAGAAAACCCAAACCAAAACCATAGCTGCTTCTTGGAAAGTAACAATTTCTTCTTGGCTAGTGGTAGTGAAGAAAAGACAGCAGAAAACCTTTGGGTCAGTTCTGTGTCTCCTGAAGTCAGTAGAGAGTGAATGAGGCCTTAAGTTTTGATTCAGCTGTTGATATTTATATGCCATAGAACATACTCGTGTAATTTATACTACAGCTACTACTGTTGAACCATGCTTAGAAACACTTCTTGAATTGAGAAGTATTGCAATACAAGTTTGTGTTACAGGTAAGTTTAATAGCTTAGTTGCAGCTGAGCTGGCTAATACTGAAAAAAGGGTTGTTTCCGTCTGTGTTTTAACAGGAGCCATTATAATTTGTTTAGAGGCATTAAACCTGTAGCAGTATAAACCAGTTTCAAACCTAGCAGGAAGGCTGAAAAGGGTGGCTGGAGAAGTTATCATTGCACTTTCTTCTGAGTTAGTATTGGACCCAGTTCTAGAAATATGTATTCCTAGTACAGTATGAAAATACCAGTGCAAGCAGGCAGAAATGTTCTTCTGGCTATTCAGCAATGTTAGCGTGATTGGCTGTGATGCACATCCTTATAGACAAAAAGCAAATTGAGAGCATATAGAACAGATGAAAATATTTGGCATCTGCTGTGACAGTTTCTTTGGAGGCTATTTGGCTTGTCTACAAAAGTCTTATCTCCTACATCTGTTTATTCTATCTTAAGTTAGTACTGCAGAGATCAATAAAAACATATCTCCTCAGGGGATAAATGGGATGCTTAAATCTCTGGGAGTGTCAGTCTAGTACCTTCCAAAGTAGTAAATGTGGATGTGCTTAGAAAAATTATTCGGTAAGTAGCATTAACCGTCTCTCTTAGGGGATGAGGAAATGTAAACTATTCTAATACTGTAAACCAATAGTTATTGAATCACATAAACATGAGTTGAATTCTCTTGTGTTCATTGAATCTTTACCTTGCCTTTACAATATCTTTGAGGTCACTAAGAGTGCATGTAAGTTACACCTTCCTAAACTACACCTTGTTCTGTGCATTTGACTGTGTATTCGTGCAAAGGTTGAGTCATCCTGGATTCCAGATACCCAGGCAGGGAGGATTAAGGTTGCTATGGGAATCGTAGAGCAAATGTTCTACTAAAATTATGCTGTTTGTCCATGCGGGTTACGTCAAGAGTGAACCCGATTCATTATTCCTGATTCCCCTTGCCCCATCTGAAAAATATAAATGAGGCAAACATGGCTTCTTTTCATTAAACTTTTTTTTTCAGCTTGTAGTTTAGTAATAATTGAGCATGTGCAAAGACTATAATTTTCAGTCATTTAATAAAAGCAATTTATAAATTGGGGATAATATAGTTCGTATGATAGCTACATTCAGAGAGTGCTGCAGCATTCATTTGCTTCGCAGAGAAGCTAAGATTACTCTTTACAGTTATTAAAATATTTAATTAAAATTTAGTAAATGATATGTTCCCAAAGGAGCTTGAGAGAAGTCAGATTTGAAGCGAATTCAGTCTCCAGCTTTTGTGTGCCTTCAAAACTGTCACTTAATTTTGTACGTAAAACAGAACTCAACTATTCTATGTATATATAAAACAGCATAGCATATCATACATTTACCTGTATTTTTGGAAAGCTACAAGGCTGTTTTCTTTCACAGTTAAAGCACAAATACTGCAGTAGTTTCAATTTGGAGTTGTCAGTTTGAAAATGAAACTTTGAAGAAAACATACTTCAGTAAATCTTTTCTCAGTTTAGGATATCGCATCTCCTGGCTGCTTGTTTAGTGGCCGTGCTTTCACTGTGGGTTTCTGGGTGGCTGGCTGTGATCTTCTCAGCAAATCCTGAACGAGACAAGGTGCACTTACCTTCTGCAACTCTGTTTATAATGCAAATTACTGCTTCCAAGATACGTGGGCTAATTTGTTAACCCACACTTAAATGCTATTTTTATTAAATTAAGTAGAATTTATTTTTGAATATTCTCAGTGGTAATAGACGACAATGTAATATTAGGTGGCTAGCCAAGTTGAGAATATTAAGTGTAGAAGGAACTTACGTAAATGGCTTCCAGGAGAAAGTAACCATAGAAATGGTTCATATATTTTAAGCATACCATTCAGTTTGCATTATTATGCATGTTTATTGAGGGACTTCCTATAATCTTCAGCTTTGTGTAACACACAAAGTACTGCATGCTACACTAAGAAATACAGGAAAGATTTCGATTTTACAACAAATCAGAAGAATAAATACCATAGCTCTCATCAGTTATTTAACGAAGACCTCATCTCCAGCATCTTTTGCTGCATGTTTTTTTGGGATCTCCATCTCTAATGTTTGGCTTGCGGGTTTTGAATGCTTTAGAAACTTTGTGTGTGTTACACAGATGCTTTGAAACAGCTGTTTACTTGCTGCTTGGTTAAAATTCTGATTTCTGACAATATACTTTTGAAACATTGCTAATAACATGATGGCTAGCAACATTTCATCCAACAAGCTAAACTGAGCTATATCTGCCTGAATTTGACATATACTTTTAAGTAGCTTTGTATTATAGGTACCAGATGTATACCTGTAATTGATTAATTATTTTTAATTTTTATTATGGTTCATGTATTTGTCTCTGGCGTAGGAAATACAGTCTGATGTTCTTGCACATACTGCTTAGCATGTTCTTCCTGTGATATCTGCTGTGTTCTGGGATGACTGCTTGCCGTTTTTCTCACAGAGATCCCCAGTTATCCAATTGCAGTTTTATTTGTAGGTCTAGGCTGGCAGACAGAAAACACATGAATTTGTGGAAAAGTTGCTACGTAAATGCAATTTATCCTTATGACAGTATGTCATAAATTGGCTACTCAGAATCATGCTAGTATATGTTGAATCACTTCAGTGATGTGAAGTTAACGATGTCAACTTAAACCAGTTGATAGTCAGCTTTGGGAAATGGGGAGAAGTCAAAGGGATGGATTTGGAATGCTTAGTGACAAGTCATAGCGGTAGGCTTTGTTCAAGGCTCAGGAATGGCAAGATTGGATAGTCTTGATAGTGACAGTTCACTTGGTTTTGAGAAAACATGAGGTGAATAGACTGTAAGATAGGGAAGTAATATCTACTTTGATTAAAACTGAAGGTCATTCCAGTGTATACTGCACACCTAAGAGTTGTTTAAATGACAGAAATAAAATTTTAGTTTACGCTTGGAAACTACAAGCTAGGTGGCTAAGCGGGAGGGGGGTGAAAGGAAGTGTAAGCATTGTTGGGAGAGGGAAGAAGCACTGGAAGTGTCCATCAGAAATTTGGATAAGTACTATATGTGATATTGGACTACTCTGAATGGATATATGTGTGTTTATATATTCCCAGGTGGAATAGAATAATTTAAAAATAAAAGAAGTTTCATTTTCTAGCAACGTGTATTCTGACAGAAACCTCCTCATCCTTGAAGCTGCGTATGTTGAAATGTGTAATTTGTGTTCCAGTGCAACGTGGTCTTGTCTTTTCTGAAGACTGATTTCACTCAAAGTACAAAAAACAGGTTTCATTAATAGTATGCTATAGTGTGGTACACTAATAGAATTTTCCTGTGATTGCTGATGCTGACTTAATGACTAGCAGCAACCTTTTAGGTGCTCTTTTGAATGCTTAAAATTCACAAACATGTCTTAACTGCTGATAATCAAAATATGCTTTCCAGCTCTGTGCTATAGCTATTAACTTCACCAAAGTGATCCTTCTGAAATGTGTAAGAAAAACTGCTACTGAGAAGAGCCCATAGAATAACATCTTCTTATGAGCAACGTTTAATCGCTAAAACTAATGACTTTCCTTGCAGATTTTGAGGTAATTCTTATAGTAAAATTGTGTAAGAAGAATTCCCTGCAAGATGATTTTTATAAGCTGTGTACTCAGTGCTGCATTCTGTGCTTTGAAATACAACAGTGTGCTTTCTGCTTGGCTGGATGGCAGCCAGTTGCCATCCAAGATTTACTTGAACTTACAAGCTCCTTCATTTTGCTTCTCTTAAGTTTTGGTTCTGGATCACTGGAAGCAACTTGGGGTGGGGGAAACAACTTTGGCAGCCACTGTCTGCTTTTTCTCTGCTCTGTGGTGTTGCCTGAAGATCCCAACACTGTACTCCCCTTGAGTCATCTTTGATAGTAAATGGCAAGTTTCTGTAGGTGACTGGTAGTAGAATACGGTTGATATAGCAGTTAGGTTAGCAAATGCTTAAGAAAAGAGCTCATGGGTGGGGAACCTAGCACTTACTAATTGTGTTTTGGTACAAAGCTTGTACTGGTAGCAAATGTCATGCATTGCCTACACATGTGTGGAGTATCCACAGGGAGCTCTAACGCAACAGGCAAAAAAGGCAGTCTGTCATGTCTCCTGCAGTAGACCCTGATCCCCGGACATCTACCTCTGGTGGCAAAATGACCAGTGCTAGACTGACACTGACTATTTTGCAGAAAGTGTATAGCCCCCTCACTCTGATTTGTGGGGAAAAGTAGTGCCCATTGATGCAGTTTGCCTGAATCATACTCTTCCACTTGAGTATTTATTATGGCAGCCAGCTCTTACCAAAAAGCTTTAACTTTTCACCTGAAGACCTGTGGAGTTGCTCCATGAAGCACTCTTAAGATAGCTGACACTATCAGAGGAATTTTATTTTTCCACACTGTTCTAGTACTTTGTAAATCTTCCTCTTGTACAGGGAAAAGAACCTGAAGTTTATGTTGGTTTGGAAGGGAGAAGTGTTCTCCTTTTCAGATCTTAATCAGCAAGATGGGATTCTCAGAATAACTAGCAAATTTTGGGAGGATGACAGGAAAACAGGAAAAGCTTGCGCTTTTTTTTGCCCTTTTTTTTTTTTCCCCCCAGCCATAAAATATCAAGCCATTCAAGGGAAGGTGAATATTTCAGGGTATTGATTAAGATTAAAAGCATTCTCTAGTTTAGAAAATCCAAGATTGTCTGCCTGCTAAAATACTCTTTGGCAAGATCTGAACTTTTTGTCCTTCGGTCCTAGTCCATCTCCATGGTCACAAGGTCTTTTCTCTAATCCCGCC
>Ga0065711_1035431_pt1 | contig 22338 bp, 14 predicted proteins | sample Hoacrofraction12_FD_59098 | JGI IMG/M metagenome (GOLD analysis project Ga0065711, IMG submission 59098) | Hoatzin crop microbial communities from Cojedes, Venezuela - Epithelial fraction 12 v2 (version 2) | ecosystem: Host-associated > Birds > Digestive system > Esophagus > Crop | place... | reverse complement strand
CGGCTGCTAACCGCCCCGCCCGGCGCGGCCTCCCGTCACCTGCGCCGGGCGCGCTGGGCCGCGGGAAGCCGGAGCGTCGGCTGCTCGGCGGTGCCTTCCCCACAGAGCGGAAAACTAGGCCAAGCGCTGCGGGAGCCGTAGAGAGGCGCTGGCCGTGCCGCTGGGAGAGGCCGGCTCCGGCGACGAGCCGCGGCCGGCGAAGGGTGCGAGAGGGGAACAGGAAACGCGAGGGAGAGAGAGGAGACGACCCGGGGACTGTCGGTCCGTTCGGGGGAGCGGGAAGCTGTGAGGTGACACCGAGAGAGTGGAGGCACTCGGTGCCGTTTTTCCCGCAGATTAATGCTTCTGATGGCAAACCCCGACTGAAAAGGGCAGGGATTCAGGGGAGAACAGTAAATGCGTAACGTAGAGGCTGCTTAGATAAATCAGATTTTGTGTTCAGGTTTGCTGGCCCCGGAGGATTTCACACTAGAGTGAGGTTGATTGAGGCAACGTTAGAGGTGTGAGCAGTCGTTGTGCGGCGCTCACGAAGACAACTGAGATTTCAGGAGAGAGGAAAAGGAAAAACACACCGCATATAATTCAAAAGGGGGGAACATGTAGAGCCAAGAACTGTCAATCATTCCAGCCTCTATTCCCAGAAAAGTGCTGAAGCAAATAATCACACATCTTTAAGTACATGGTAGCTAATGAAGTGATAAGTTGCAGCCAACACGGATTTGTCCAGAAAATCACACCAAGCCAAACTCATCCCATGCTATGACAGCGTAACAGGCCGTGGATGGGAGTAGCAGTCAATCTGTTACGGATTGACTTAAGTAAGGCTTTTGACACCACCTCAGAGACCTCTTAATTGAGCAAGAAAAAGACATACAGTGCAATGAGTCTGCAGTGGTGCAGACTACATCAGCAGTGCTTCACTGTGGAAAACAGCAGGTTACGGCAAATACGGTTGCTTAGAGGTGGGTATGTCCCGAATTTGGTACCAAGTCTGATTACGTGAGTGACAGAGTGCAGTTTACACTGACTGGATTTGCCAACAATGCCAGACTGGCAAAGCTGGAAGCATGTTGCAGGACAAGAAAAGAATTCAAAATGCTCTTGACAAACTGGTTGCAGAAATAGGATGCAACTGAATAAACAGAAGTGCCAACCTCAACATTTAAGCAGGAAAATAACAATTGCACAATTGTAAGACTGGGAACAGATGAATAAACACGAGGTCTTCGGAAAAGGGGTCGGGGATCAGGGTTAGATCACAAACTGAACATGCGTCAACAGCGTCACACCATTGTGAAAAAAGCTGCAGTACAGAGGGATGTGTAAACAGAACTGTCATATCTAGGACATACGAAGAAATTCTCCTCATATTTAATACTGGTAAAACCTCAGCTGTAATACTGTGTTCAGATTTGGTCTCTGCATTTCAAGAGAAATTTCTTTCAGAAAAGCCCAACAGAAGGAAGTACAAGGAAGGGGGAAAAAACTGAACATTTTTAAAAGACGTGACCCTAACTGAAAATAGGAATGCTTGAGATTTTTTAGTCTGGAGAAGAAAAAGACTATGGGGAGGAAAATACATTGTTCACTAAATCTATTGCAGACAGTGTAAAAATTAACAGTTTCAAACTGCACTGACAGAAATTTAGGTTAGACATTAGGAAAAGTTTTACTCTGACATGGATAAATAAAACTGCCACATAATATTCTGTAGAGGGTTCTGGAAATGACATTAATATTTTTTTAAGACTAAGTTAAATACCCGTAAGAAAAGAGTAGAAGCATTTGACTGTACTCTGAAGTAATGAAGACAGACTAGGCAATGATTGTTTTAGCATCATTCTCTAGAACTGCAGTTACTACCCAGATATCTGATCCTGTTTTTTTCTGATAGAAATGAATCCCAGCAACATTTAAACATTTAATGTGTTGGTGTGATCTTAGGCACAGGTGTAGATATCCCCTTTGGGAGTCTTTGTCATGTCACATTCTGTATAGCTGTGTGGCAACGTGTGTCATGTGCTCAGCTAATTTGCTTATTTGCTAATTTATAAACTTTATGTATCACTATAAATTCCACAGTGAAAAATAATGTGTTCATGTAACCAGTGTGAACCAAGGCTTTTGCTTTTCTTTGTTTTTTTCATGGCACCAGAAAATAGTTTTCCCCAGAATCCATTAAAATTTGGGATTTCTCTGGAGCTTGCTAGTTAGGAGCAGGCAGTGTGAGTGGTTTAGGTTATGCGACCGAGACCCACCAATCTCATTTCATTAGTAATGACTAAAAAGCTGTTAAATAGGCCAATTTTTAATCTCCACTGACTTAGACTGAATTCAAACTGATAGCCCACAGGCAAAAGGCTATGAATTTCATTAACAGTACCCTAAAGCACTTAGTCCCCTAATGAGTGCTAATGTTATTCTTCTGAGAATTAAGCTTGTTTTCTGAAAAGACACATTTGTAAAATCAAGTTTTGGTATTTTGGAGCATGTGTGGACAGTTTTCCCCTGCTCTTAAACACAAGAAACAGATTTCTTCTCAAATTCTTGGTCATATGTGCTCCACGTTAACCAAAATACAAACAATAAAAACATGAAAAAGTAAATATTAATACTACCCCTATGCTTCTTGCTGAGTATCATGTATTTTATTGTACCCAATTATTTTAAGGTCATCACACTGACTTACATATATTTTGTCCCCTAGGCAACAGCAATTCTTACTGCAATTCTGCCATTAATAGTTGAAGGAAAACACCAAATTCTATAAAAGCATTAACTTACAGAAGAAGGTGCAGTGTTTATTATATTTCACATCTATTTGTGAACAAGTAGAATAGTTAGCATAAAGAAATCTGAACTTCAGTTCTAATGCTGCCAAATCTCACAATTTTAATTTAAGAGTTGAAAGATATCTAGAACTTTGTTTAATCCCTCAATTTACTACTTGAGCTAAAAAGGCCCAATTCCATAAACAGTAGTGGACTCTCCAAAAGATGCTTATGATCGACACAATCTGTGGATCCAAAGAAAAATCCACATTTGGTGTGAATTCATGAAGCACATACCTGCCACATTTCATCAAAATGGCAGTGCGGTAAAAGATTTGTGTCCAGTAGTGTCAGAACCCTTGTTTTGATTTCTGATTCCACCAGCTTTGCCACTTATGCTTACAATACATGAAAAGTAGTAGACTGTCTTAAAGGCTGGATTAAGAAGACTTGAGAAATATACACAAAATGATGCAAAATTGGGATTGCATGCGTGCAGGAAACAGAAATTTTAGGACCAGCCTCCAATGAGGCACTCTATGACCAGTAAAAGAATGCGTCTGGCCAGTAAAGGACCATACGATACAATTCTTGAAAATTAAGCCAGATATTGTACCGCTGGCTTTTTGTCCAGGAATTCTGGCAGTGTCCTGTATTATTTCTCCACCAACACAGACAAGGCCTACTAATGGTTAAAACAGCATTTGAAAACCTCTTGAGAGAAGGCTGCTACCAAGTTCCTGCTGGTCTTCAAAATGGTTATAAAAAGCTTAAACCAAGGCAAGCTCTTTCATGTTACCAGAAAAATACGATTAGCTGAAAGCAATTTAGAAACTGTTTCTTCATACAAACACTTTTGTAGCTGAAGCTGCAGAGGGAGAGTTGGAGCAGGTCTAAACTGAAGCATTTTGAATGAAAGATTGCAAATGCCTCCTTGTAACAAACACAGCAAAATCCCAAATGCCTGGAGGGAAAAACTTTTTAATGATAATTTCTTACATTTATATAGCACCTTTTATTCCCTAGGACCCCAAGCACTTCATTAACTCTATGCAAAAAGCTTCATCGTGGAAATATAGCCACTATATGCATCATTCTTTGAAAATTTCTTTTGCAGTTGACACATTTCTTTCAATAACAAAATATTCTGCTTATCCTGTATATAGCAACCAAAACAACAACAGATAAAAGATTAAATGATATAGTTTTGAGTTCTAGAACAATTTAAGCCTGTATGATTTTCAAAACAGTAATGCACTCATGTAATGGATACATTGCATTTATCCCATCCGTTTCCCTTCTCCATTTACTACTTTGATCTCATCTTTATAACATAGCCTTTGTTAGAAAATCTTGTCTTCCATAACATTTTCAAAATTGAAATGATCGTTGATGTCTGAATTTCAGACAAAAATGGGGTTTATGGGAAAAAAGTAGCATCTTTTATTAAATCCACTACTATAAATGGAGAAAATAGAGAAGTTTTTGAGTACCCAAGACATAATGCGCTTTTTTTCAGCTAAGATGATTGTTTTAATAAAATATTATTAAATTATATTATAAATTAAATTATAAACCTATCAAGTTTGTCATCTTTGCCCTAGACCCTCATAACTACAAAAAAAAGTCCCAGGAAACGTGATATGAAAGATACCTGTGTGGTATTGCTAAACTTGACACAGAGTTTTCCTTTTCATCCTACAGAGATGTTTCTGATTTCTTGGCCTTTCTTACAAAGATATAGTACTCATTTCACCAATATCAAGAAATCTAGGAACTCAGTGCACTGGTTGTTTCAACAAACAGTAATTAACATTATTTCCATTGAAATTACAGAAGAACTAATAGCAGAATGTATTGGAGCAGTTTGATTTATTTCAACATTGTAAAAATTGAAAGAGGAAAAATGACTTTTTGTTGTTGTTGTTTGAGCTGTTGATTCATGTTTTGTGGACTTGCTTGTTTCACAGGCTCTTTTGAAATATAGTTGTCAACATTAATTAAAGAGGATTGTCTAGTCTTGTCTATTTTTCAGACAACAAAAAATGCATTTTATTTATAATATAAATTTAGTCTCTGCTATAAATCAAGATATTCTGGTCATCTTTGTCAGTATCAATTAAACTTAGAATTGTCAGTAAAACAATAAGAGGGCAGTAAGAATGTCTAGGTAAAATTAAACCCATTAGCCCTTAAAACCTATGGCTCTCGTAATAGTGATCCCAAAGTAAGGGTAATCCCAAAATAAATTATTTTGCAATGGAAGGATTTTTTGGAAACTCTACCTAGGGAAAATGTTACTGCTTGCCACTGTTCATTGCCTTTAGAACTGTTGTACTGTTCCAAGTGTTGTGAAGCTCCCAGCTAGGAAAAGATTTCCCCATTACATAACGAAGACCACGGGCACTCTGTTTTCCCATTGCTGGGCTGCTGTCCGTGGGCACCAGCACCAAAACACCGCGTCTCGGCCTGCACTAGCGATTACAGAACAGCTTTGGTCAGGAGGGCAGCAGCTCCGCACCAGCCTCCCACAGCTATCCCCTGTCTTCAGTCTCTTGCCACTGAGGAGTGTTACTGTCATCTGCCACCGCACAGAGGAGAGCTGCTGGGGCAGCGCTGTCTGCCTGGCACACTGGGCTCCCTTCAGAGCTGCTCCTCAGGTACTTCCACCATAAACGTTATCAGCTAACAAAACCTGGATTAATTATCAATAGCAATTAATTACCTTGATCTTTATGCTTATTTTCTTTTATCTTGCATTATTCTAATTCAGCCCACATTAAAAAGATGATAGTTAAGCCTACATCTTTGTTCCCTTCAGGAGGATCTGACATCTCTCTTGTCACGTCTAAGAATTCAAAGATCACAAGAAAGGAGATCAGTGTAGGAAAATACCACCATATATTACAGCACTGACCTTCTTAAAAACAACAGTGTATTGCCTTGGAGGGTTGCCATTTGCATCACGCACAGGAAGTATTAATATATGAAAATATGCTATGAGCAACAAAACCATAACAAATTTCTTCCTGAGTCTGTTGATGAATTATAATTTCGTGGGAGAGGAAGAAAGCTGTGGCAATAAATTGGCCTTCAGTAGATGATGGAAGGGACCTAGATATAATAGGTATAAATTATCATAGCTTTGCTTGACCCAGTCTGATGATTCAATTCACATTATAATGCCAAAATCACTCCCAGAGAGAGGACAGAGATAGTAATTTCAAGTTCCCTGTTTCAGGTGTCACACTGGTAACCTTAACATACCCCTGTAGAGGACAGGGCACGAAACGGTCCAGCTCCTGCCACTACCAACCACACGCCTGACCTTCACCATGCCTGTCCTATGCTGGCACAGTGTCACTGAGGAGAAGGAAATTGCGCTAGACCTGTAGAGTGCCATGTTCTGGTTTCCTAGTTGTGTCACACCCCACTTCTCCCTACACCCACCTCTGTGACGAGCATTAGGGTCACACCCATGTCTACAGCACATATTAGTGACCTGAGTAATGTTAATGTGGGGAATTAGTGACAATAATCTTTTCACGCACACTGCATCTCCAAATCTGTGACTTCTACACGTCCCAGTGAGGGACACAGGTAGCACAACAGGGGAAAGGTCACCTTCCTCAGCCAAACACCATTTCAACACCCTCACAAAAAGGAAGTGACTTTGGCAGCCAACCCCCACCACTTTTGTACTTCAAAGTCGTCTGGCCAGGTGGAAGTCAGCATAAAGGTCCAAGTGAAGACATCTTCACCAAAAACCGTTGCCTTTAGAAGGAAGTGCCGCATGTTTTAGTAGGACTTGAAAATTGAACAGCATCTCTCAGTTGTCAACGTCACTGCCAATGCATTAGTGTAACTACACACCAGGCAGGATTCCAAACTGCCCTCTTTCCCCCACAACTTCCTGCTGTTCTGCCCCACAGGCAATCACTATATCGGCAATTGTGATTTCTTTCATGAAGTCGGATGGACATACGCCCTCTTGGCCTTATACTTGACACAAACAACTGTGTAAATCTTTATTATTGTTTGTTTGTAAAGCACCAGAGGTTTGTGTAAGGGAAGACATAAAAATCATATTTAAAGACAAAGTAAAGAAAGCAAAAAAGCACTTTATTACTATTAATGTGGAAGTACTGAGAAGCTTATTTTGTGTTTAGGTAAGATCACAGCAGCAGAAAGTCTGTTTGATATGCCATACCTTCTGTTTGTTTCTTAATTGTAAGGAGTATGGTTTGATCAAGACAATTAATTATGAATATAGCTGAGTTTTCTAACATCAGAGATAAAGCTTAAAGAAACTACAAAAGCTTTCTTAGAGTATATTGTACTGCATAGGTAAGTATATATCTTCAGGGCATGGAAACAGACATCTTTGTAATTGAATCCTGAAAAGGAGGGGGGGAAAAACCTATATAAAACTGTTATGGTTTTACAGAATCAGAGTTAATATGCAGTTTTGAAAATTAATTATCAGATTCTGTGGTTGTACAGAACTAGTATATGGCACGGTAGGTTCACAAAAATGAAAGGAACAAGTTAAAACTTAGGGTTATTACAATGCAAGTTTTGTTACCCAATAACTCTTCTCTTTCCAACCTCCCTGCCGGTCCCTCTCTATGCTAGCAGCAGAGAAGCACCTCGCAGCTCCTCAGCTCTGCCACATCCATTACCATTCATCTGCCAAAAAGTATCTTCAGTGCAATGATCAAAGCTATATTAAAACTTTTGCTTCTCTCTTGTTCATTCGGTATTTTGAGATCACATCCCACCTAAACTCTCAGATGAATTATTTTGAACAGCAGTTCATTTACCATTATCCTGTTCAGGAAATACTGTCTTAGGTTTGGGATTTGCAGGCAGATCTTGTATTGTAAGACTACTGCTTTTAGTGTGAAACTCACAGGAACATAAAATGTCTCATTATAAGCTCACTGAAATAGCTGCAAAGACTTTAATAAGCTCAAAGAAAGAAAATTCTAGCACTAATTTTTCTATTAATAGAAATCTGCGTATTTAAAATAACTGTAAAAAATTTATTTTGGTATCCTGGAATGCATGCTGAGTAGAGGTTTCTCAGACAAAAGAAGGAATGAAGAAACTTAGAGGAAGAGTCATGTTCACTTTTAAAATCTGTCCCAGTTTCACAGCCCTTGGCTCTGGTTTCCAACAATGTGTTCCTAGGTCAGTGTGTGAAAATGGACTCAGGTAAGGCTTTGGAAGTGTATTTTTAGTTAGACCATGCAGATAATTCATAGAGTAAAAATGGGGTATCTGTAAAAGCAGAAACAGTCAGCAGAGTAGTTTCATTTTGGGAATTTCAGCAAAAGAAGCTATGGCTGAACACTCTCAGGAAGCACTCAAATCTATCTACTAATATATCAGATGTGTCTATCTAATTCCATCCCAAGCATATTAAAATTTCTTTTTAAGAAGTTATGTGTGCATTGTCATTCAAGTATACCTCTGGCTTTGCGTTACATTTAAATTCTGCTTTAAAACAACAGAACAGTTTTTACTTACTCTGTGCAGAAGAGAATCCTGATTTTGAATCTTAACAGGAGGCAGATAATGGTGGTTTAATATTTCATGTAGATGTCTTAATCAGCAAGTCATTTAAGCCAATCAATGCAAGACTGAGAGTACTTATAAAAGTGTCCCATCTATGAATAAGCAATAACAATGTTTTTGTCACATTTTATCAATTATGCTCTCTGAAAGAGGAGGGTGTCATCCCATTTGCGATAGTGCATTAGGAAGCGCAGCTTTTCACAGTGACTGTTAAAATGGCACATGCTAGGGAAAACAGTGCTTATTAGGATTAATTTAAGACAATGGGTACTCACTAAGCATGAATTGTGTACGATCGCTTCCATCATTAATGCGTTACAGTTTACCTCATCCTTTAAAAAGGACTGATTACATCTGAGAGTTCTTTTTTATCTGACAGAGCTGACAGAATTCGAATCACAGGCCCAAGGAAGGAGAGCGGTGGCTCGAGGCATGCAGCACCCCGGCGCTGCAGCAGGACAGTGCAGCAGGCAGCTCAGGCCAGCACGGGCTGTGAGGAGCAGTGACAGCCCGTCCTTTCACAAGTTTCAAGTAGTAGGCTGTGGAAAATTAATGATGCCCGACTGTCAAAGCTTGTGTTGATCAAAGAGCTCTCCAGCACGCTGAGAGCAGAGGGGCTGAAAACGCCGTCTGAGAGGACCCACCAGCAGGAGCCCACAGTGCTGCACAGCAGTTCAGGGGGCTGATACCTGATGGTAGCAAGAGGGCAGGGCTGGAAATGATGGTGAACCTCCAGGACACGGAACCACCATTTCTAACCCCAGACATACCTTAACCTTGGCCCTTTTATATTCCTCCTGCTGAAAAGGGTCACCATACAGTACAGCTTATGGGGAACAGCTAGTGGAAGAGCCTTTGAATGCAGAGGTGCTGGGAATCAGGGTATCAGCGCAGGGGCTGCCCCTACATTCTGTATTAGGTCTCCAGGTGTCTTAGGCACATCTATACCACAACATCAGTAGAATACCATGTGAGGCCTTTCTAGTACTCATGTGACATCAGCACATTTTTACCATGCAAAGTCCGCAACCTACATAGCCCTACCTTTATGTAAAAAGCCTCAGCGATGACCACCTTTCTGATCTTGCTGCAGCAGCCTGTTGATCCCTTCCCTGGGACAGCCATCACCTCTCTGGTCTCTCAGTCCATTCTGCGATGACCTCCTCAGGCCTTCACTTCAGAAGCAAACTCTGTTGTGCTCTCCTTTCGCTTTGCAGACACCATGGAGAAGGGTGTCACTCCCCCTTCTGGGAAGGAAGGTGCTCGCTCTTCTTCTGGGTTAACAAAAGCAAGAAAGGCTTGGCCTCTGGCTGTGGTCTCCCAAGCGTGGAGGAAGACTGGCTGTGAGAAGGCCAAAGTGTTGGCAGATGGCAGCCCAGGGCCAGGCGGAGGAGGCCGGGCTGTGGAGGCGATGAGGGCACGTCACCGTAAACCAGAGGGCTGCTGAACAGGTCTGGGCGGGCACAGCACACATGCAGGTGCAGAGCTGCAGCGTAAGGGCTAAGCTACATGGCTCTGCTGGACAGGTATGGGGGTGCTCCAGGGAAAGGAACTGAGCAGTGGAGATGCTCCAGACTGTATGTGTGTGTGTGGAGAAACAGAGAAGGTATATGAGGAATGTCCCCCCAGCACCCTAGCTGGGGCACTCCTGGGGAGCCCCCGAGGGCACACGATCTCAGGCAACAGAGCCTTAATGGTGGCACAGGAGCACGTCTGTTGGATAGAAGGACAAAGCTAACTGGCCTCCCTGTGTTAGGCAGTGCTTTTGTTCTGAGTGGAATGAGGATATTTTACTTGCAGGGAGGCTGACTGAACAAATCCCATTTCCCAGTAGGAGCAGGAAAATTACATGCCTCGGGGAGTTCCCCACTGCTTATTTGGAAACGCCATGTGAGTGATTGCCTGTGCCCCTAAAAGGAAAAATAACTTAATATAAAATGTAGTATCTATCAATGTCAACTGCAATGCATCCTAACCGTGGGATCCTTTCTTCCAAAGGTTATGTGATTTTCAAAAATATGCCTCTGAGGCAGTGAATGAAAAAAATCTCAAGTCCTGTGTTTCACTTAATTTAGAATTTTTTTGTGGGTTTTTTTTTTTTTTACACTGGGCTAGGTTTGAAAAGAGACTATGGAAATAGGAACTATCATGAAAGAGCTTGTGGAAGAATCCAAAATTTTTCCTTATTTTTTATTTTACTTCAATGGAACTATAACTGTAAGAGGGATGGCTTGGTCCAGATGTGATCATTTTCTTCTAGAGTCTGGGAGACTTGCAGAAGGAGAGCCTGTGCTTTACATTCTGCTTTGTGGGAATATTATTTCAATTTTCATTTTACTACTATTTAAAAGCACTAGAAGTTCCTGCAGCTGTTTGGACACATAATAACAGACAGACTCTAATTTCTCATGCATGGCACCCAGCATGGTGTATCAGAAAAAAGGCCCCAAACCTGCTCCTGCATTCAAATAAGTGTGTGGTGTCACTTTGTAGGAGATCAGAATCCTGTCCAAATTCTGAAAAGTCTAATAGAACAACAGTTGCCAAATGACAAAACCTATCAGAATAAACAGAGTAAAAAGGCATGTCTTTGTTTCTGATCTTCACAGCTTCAGTACTGGCAAGAGAAATGTCAAGGTTTCCAAAATAAAGCCAGTTAACCGCTGTAACTGCTATTAAATATAAACAAGGACATAAAAATAGAGACGATGGAAGCCAGTATATGAACATTTGAAACAGTAGCTACGTATACAATTTTACAGTTTTGTTCACATCCTCTGCTCCTGGGCTGTGCAGCTCTACTGGCTGAGGCTGCGCTGGGAACAGAGGCATAGACCTCTGGGACCCACAGCACCCAACCAGCAACGGGGAATCCCAACAGCAAAATGGTTGTGCAGTGATGCTGCGCTGTGGTGGGAGGAGAGAAGGGACTGCAGAGAGGCGCAGCTTCTTCCCCTTTACTGTCACGCAGAACACACGTTACACAAGGAAGCAGCAAGAGTACCTTCACTGCCCTTCTCCTCAGTAACTCTCCTCATCTTAGTAACAGCAAGCAAGCTAAATTCACGACAGCAGCTAGTTGTTTCAAAGGCTGATAGCCAGAAAATATGGATTGGATCTATTCTGCCACTGTGGCAATAAGACAACATGCACTGCCACCCTAAACCAGGTAAAATCACTTGGAAGATAATATAAAAGTGACAACTTAATGGGCATTAGTTAGTATGTTAAAAATATCACCTTTTTTCTTGCACAGACACAGCTGTTGAATAAATACACTGCTCAGCATTTATCATCCACACGTCACGGTAAATGAAGATGGCATATTCCTAAGGAAGAATTATGGTCTTGTCTGTACACAAAAACTGCATCCATTTCATTTAATCAGTAAATAAATGGATGCAGCACAGCCAACGTAGACAAAATGCAGGGGGTAAAATGACATGCGTGCATCTATTCAAGACTTACAATTTTAGCAGCCTTGTTTTCTGTAGGTACAATGCTGGCATTTTTTCATCTGAGCACAACATATAATGATCAAGATTCCAGACATGAGGAAGAGGTGTAACAAGACTGTGATTCGCTGACCCACTGGAGTCCATGCTGGTCTTTCAGGGAGCTGCTAAAAGAAGCCCAACAGGATTGTTCATCTGCAGAATTGCACTGAACTGCTATCCGAGACGTGGCCATTATCAGACTACTCCTCATCCTTTAGTTATACAAAAGACATACACTAAAATAATTAATTGATGTCATTAAACTACTGTGGTGTTGAATATAGATTACACTGGAACATAATGAATGTTGACAATTCATTATTTCAGGTTTTATGACAATCCCTCTGTGATAAAAATTTCTACAAATTCTAGAAGTCGGATATAGGAAGGAGAAGTCTGCACACTATAAACTGCCACAAAACTGAAGACCTGTCAAAACAAAATGAGCTCTAAACCCAATAATATTCAGGCAACGTCACTCTCATTAAACACCTAATGATGCCACAGGCATATTAGTGGGGAAATGCTCATGAGGATCATGAGGAATTAGGAGAAAAAAAAAAAAATAAACCCTCCGTCCCTAAAACCGCTTGCCAAGCTGTTTGTACATTCTGCCGCAGGCAGTTTCTCGAAAAAGATGGAGACGTGAATGGAGACAGTCAGTGACTATTAGATGCTGATGACGGTGAGGGCAAGCAGAAGAACTGATGCTAGAGATTAAGGGCTGCATTTTGCTTTCAGTTATGTCTCGCATGTCTCAACATTTCATAGTCTTTACATGAATCTGTTACATAAGGCATTTCTCCCGTCTATGACGCTCAGCAGCCATATTCTCCCTTCTGGTATGGATTGTCTTGGGAAACTTGCCAAGCTGTGACAGAGCAGTGCATAAAAGGAAATTACACTCATAAGCTGGGGGTGGGGAGAGCTGCAGGTGAACAGATTCAGTGCAGCAATGTATATACAGTCTTCTGTCTCAAAAACTCAGGGTCTCAATGAAATGGGAGCAACAATACCTCTTTAAAAAAGTGCGGAGGGCTGCTAGAGACCCCCAACCATCCCATCCATTTGCTCCAGGGAGAGTGTGAGCATAGTGCAGTAGAATTGCTCGACAGTGCACTAGCTGCCGCTTCAGCAGACTGAAGAACAAACCAGTATTTCCTCTTAAATTGCTACAAAAGCCCCATCCATTTCAGTAGCCCATTCCTGCCGGATGCTGAACACCTCCTTTACACTTAGGAAGGATCTGGACCTTTTAATTAAAGACAAAGGGAAATGAAGGTGGACCCAGCCTCTTGTAGGAGTAAGCTATTACCTGCCTGCCAGGACCTGCCCAAAAGGTCTGGCATTTCCTACAGAATTCAGTGAATGCACTCATTGTTAATATTCATTATTTTATTTATTAATAGCCAAGCTCTCAAGTAGTTCTTGGCTTTTCATCTCTAGACCTCAAAGTGCTTTACAAAGATCGTTATTGACAAAGGAACACAGACATCTGCATTTGGGCTTTGGCACGTAAAGAGCATCTGAGTTCACCTGTGAAGTACATTTGCCAGTTGAGCTTTACTCTGGCCACCTACCCTGGACACAGTCTCCAAATCTTAAATGACTGGGGGCAAGGGAAGGGATTTTCAGCTGAAGTTCGGTAACACAAACATCTACAGGGGATTAGGGAAACCTGCACAATGCTGCACCTGGCTGGAAGATGTGGAGGTCAAAGAGACTCTCCACTTGAAGTGTAGGACACTGGAGCAACCTCCAGGCATCTCAAGATCAGACCAGGATTCATTACTACAAGGTACTGCTGTGGATTACAGCACTGAGCGCTTCAAATTGCTCTGTGCCTGAAGACAAGATTTACTGTCCTTTCGCCATCTTCAGTTGTTATAGTAAAAGACAGGTGAAGAAATGTGCTTGGGCTGATAAATTTTTTGGCAGTTTTGCACTGCACACAGGCTAGGATTTTTCATCTTAATGACCTGCAGCTGAAACAGATGTTTTGCTTTAGTGTTTTAAAGCACTTCACAAAACTTAACACTAATTTATTCTTTCACAGTGCAGGAAAAAAAGATGTTTGATATCATTACTCACATAACAGAACAATGTGAAAAATGGAAACAGATGTTTCTCATTTAAGCATGAATAAGAAGGAAGTGAAAGAAAAAAGATGATGTAGTAGCAGTGATTAAGAGAAATATCATGGCTTGGTTAAGTCAAGACAATTTCTTAGGATCTCTAGTCAGTCCTGAAAGATCTTTCTAACAATTTGGTCCCTGATTCAGCAAGCACGTGGAAGTGCTCAACTCCAGCTGTGGAGGTTGTCTCACATGCTTCACTTACAGTATTTTTAAAAGCTGTATAGCCAAATGAATGCTTTACAGTTAGGAGTTGAGGGATCAGCAGCATTGTTCCCGTAGACAGTACAGCACTGACTGTTTTCACAAACTACACACATCTAAATTTGAATATCAGAATAGAAATAAAGTCAAACTGAAAAGACATTGTTTCCTGAAACATGAAGAAGTGCTTTGATTTTACTGCAGCACAGACAGAGCATTGCGAGACCCAGAAGCAGGACCCATTACGTGCTCCCCACTGAGAACCCCGGCTTCCCCCAAGGGGTGCAGCACCTGGCTGGACGGACCTGCTCCGCTTCGGCAACTGCCTCTCACCTCTCCCACCCCCAGCAGAAGAAAGGTCTATCTTCAGCTGCAGGGCCTTTGCCAGTAAAAATCTCCCAGAAACCTCCAGTGATGTGGGTTTCACTGAGGGAAACACAACCCCCTAACAACCCACCACCGAGACCAAAATGACTTGCTAGGGGGTGAACTGGGGGTGTATGTAACGTGCCCCGCTATTTCTGTGTCTGGTGGGATTTGAGGGCAGACCGAAGAATCTGCCTTTCATTGTCAGTACTAGTTTTTGTCTTAAGCCTGCCTTGGGAGGTGAAGGATCCCAGCAGGCCAGTGCAGACCATTTGGCTTAGGGAAGATCGTTCCCCTTCTTCCTTCCCTCCCTCCAGAGTAAAGCCTAGGCCGGAAGATGTGTCCCTGCCCCAGAGCCACCCCCAGCAGTTTCCATGGGCCTCCAAGTTGCCCTAGGGCTCACCTCTGTGGCAGGCAGGACCCTACCACTAGCAGCCAGGAGAGCGGTGCTGAGATTTTTCCCACCCCAGGAGAATCCTCCTGGCAATTCCATCTCGCCGAGCGCCTACTCAGTTTTCACTCTTTGTTACCCCTGAGCAAAGGATGCTCTCCAGCCTCACTGAATTATTTTTGGTCCACCTGCACCAGCAAGTTCTGTTCTTTTCCAGGGCAACCTAGCCCCAACTAGCAGAAGTGTACCTACTCCCGATGCTCCCAACAAGGAGGAAAGGCAAAAGAAATGTTCAGATTCCCCATGGATTACAGCGCTGTTAAAAAAACAAACCACAAAACCAACTCTTTGTTTCTAAACTGTACTAATCTACTAGGAACCACTGGGTGGAAATATAGAGCAGTATAAAATGCCTTTTACAGAGGAATACTTAGAAGGAAACATTCAAAATTAAACTTTAAATCCTCTTGTTTGAGTTTTAAGGACAATACTTCAATTCTAGGAAACTGTCACTTTCCACTCAGCATTTTTAATATGAAAATGAAGTTTCTGAAATTGTCACCGATTTCAGCATAGTTGTTGAGAAAGATTTGGCCCTGTATGCAGTCCACAGACTGTGCATGCAGAATTAATAATCTCGTTAACATTACTATATGCAAATGCTCCCAGGATGCAAAGAGAGATTTGTATTTCAGATTAATATTTTATGGGAATTTTGTGTGTACATGATAAATGAGTAAATGGAGGGACACAAAGGGACACGCAGAACATGAGCATCATGTGTAAGAACTACATTAATTCTTAAATGTTTGCAATGGCCACAAGGTGGTTAAGGAACAAAAAGATTTATTATTGTAATTACATAGGAGGAGAGAATAAGAGAAGAAAAATGAGAGATCAAGGGAGCGGTTTCATGTTACAGTTTCTCCAGCTGCAGAGGTGGCTTGAGAGGTTCTCCAAGCCCTCCTGCCCCCATCCTTTCCACCCTATGCACCGTCCCCTGGCTGCAGATTACCATCCATTTAATTCTGCTAATTCAACCATTTGCATGTTCAAGCTTTAAACCAGCTCTTAATTACAACATGGAATCACACCCTTAGTCTACTTGGTCTCTCATTCATTTTCAGCTGCAATACCACATAAAATCTCAGCACTAACGCAGTGTGGTGGATACGAAAAAGAGGTGCGTCAGGGAGGCTGAGAACAAGTCTCAGAATCTGAGGGTTAAAAAGGAGAGCTATTTCGAGAGAACTGTGACTGGTTCCCCACTGTTTCAGCTTCTGGGTCACCCCTTCCCCACCTCTCCAGTTGTCCTTATTCCACTGAAGTTTTATTGCTACTCTGAAATGACATGAACCGCTCTCACGCTTTAACTATAAGAAATGTAATACTGTATTTGTCCAAAAACCTACATGAGTAAAAGAAGATCCCTGAGGGGATATTATTAACTGCCTGCTACTTACCATTGATGGTTATTATCTGAGACAACTCTCCTGTTTAATCTTTACGCTCTCGACAATAACCCTTCTCTCTTTTTGATCAAGTGTTTAATTTTCTTGAAAGATTTTCTCCGACTTTAGTTATTATTGAAGGGGACTTTAATTTTACCCCAACTCTTTAATGGCTAAATCTTGCATATCCACTATTTCAAATAGGGGTATTTCGGTTACTCTAAGTAAATAGTTCAAGGATTTGGTCTTGATATGTAGCTGGAAAATTTCAAATCAAAACAAAATTGAAATTGCAGTTTCTTTTCCACTTCAGAATAGAGTTTTTAGTCTCCCTGAGTGACCTGTCAGTGTATTGGAAGAAGAAATGGATACTACTAGACCGCTACAGAGCATACTCTGGTGTCAGCACAGTTTCATCAGCATGAGTGGCAGCCCTGCATGGGAAATCAGTTAGCTGGTTATTTCATCTGCAGCTGATCAAAGATAAACAAGATAAAAAAGACAAACAAAGGGAAGTGGTGATGTAGAATGTATTCTTACTTTCCTAGTCTCTACAGGCAATACTATTGCTAAATTTCCTCTAATTGTTTATAGTAGAACTTTAAAGCATAACACGAGAGAAAAATAAAAACAACCCAGCAGAGGTTCAGCAGAGAGCAAAGCCCAGCAGCCCTTGAAACCTGCTTGTTTTCCCTTCTCACTAGCAACCTCCATCCTTCCTCATTGTCACTGCATCTTCACAGCCCTGTGGAAGTCCAGATCATGGGTAAATATCCAATAATGCAATAGCTACATTTAGGGCAGTCCACAGAGCAGGGAAAGACGGACCACTCGTTGGACAAGGAACTGGCTCGATGGACGCACACAAAGAGTTACAGTCAATGGCTCGATGTCCAGGTGGAGACCAGTGACGAGTGGTGTGCCTCAGGGGTCAGCACTGGGGCCGGTGCTGTTCAGTATCTTTGTCGGCGACATGGACAGTGGGACTGAGCGCACCCTCAGCAAGTTTGCCGACAACACCAAGCTGTGTGGTGTGGTTGATACACTGGAGGGAAGGGATGCCATTCAGAGGGACCTTGACAGGCTGGAGAGGTGGACCTGCGTGAACTGCATGAAGTTCAACAAGGCCAAGTGCAGGGTCCTGCATGTGGGTCAGGGTAATCCCAAACACAAGTACAGGCTGGGTGGAGAGTGTCTTGAGAGCAGCCCTGAGGAGAAGGACTTGGGGGTACTGGTGGATGAGAAGCTCAACATGAGCCGGCAGTGTATTCTTGCAGCCCAGAAAGCCAACTGTATCCTGGGCTGCATCAAGAGAAGCATGGCCAGCAGGTCAAGGGAGGGGATGCTGCCCCTTTACTCCACTCTCGTGAGACCCCATGTGGAGTATAGCGTCCAGCTCTGGAGCCCCCAACATAAGAAGGACATGGATGTGTTGGAGTGGGGCCAGAGGAGGGCCATGAAGATGATCAGAAGGCTGGAGTACCTATCCTGTGAGGACAGGCTGAGGGAGTTGGGGCTGTTCAGCCTGGGGAAGAGAAGGCTCTGGGGTGACCTTAGAGCAGCCTTCCAGTACCTGAAGGGGCCTACAGGAAGGATGGAGAGGGGCTTTTCACAAGGGTGTGTAGTGATAGGACAAGGGGGAACGGCTGTAAACTGAAAGAGGGCAGATTTAGATTAGATATTAGGAAGAAATTCTTCACCTTGAGAGTGGTGAAACACTGGCACAGGTTGCCCAGAGCAGCTGTGGATGCCCCCTCCCTGGAAGTGCTCAAGGCCAGGCTGGATGGAGCTCTGAGCAACCTGGTCTAGTGGAAGATGTCCCTGCTTATGGCAGGGGGGTTGGAACTAGATCTTTAAGGTCCCTTCCAACCCTTACCATTCTATGATTCTATGACTGAGAGGTTTTTTTGGGAGGCCTGGGGTTTTTTTGTCATACTGGGCACTCCCGCTTCCAATGACCTTGTTGTCCACAATAATTACAACAGTTTACAACGGTCTCCTGTTCCTGGAGCAAACACATTATCAGATTGGGCCCATGATTTTGCAACTTTAGTCTGTATTCCCAATATTGGCTTATTGTCTTTGCTTGTCCGATCTGCACATGTGCGAGTGGAAGCACAGAGCCTCGGTCTGCTCCCTCCCGTGCAGCCGCTCTCCTTTCCTGGTTCCCAGGTTCAAAATGGGAGCTCGGCACATCTTTCTTGCAGTCTGAAGCAAGACAGTCGTTCATTCATCTTCCCCGCCCCTTTTCCACAATAACCCATCCTCATGGTTTCCCACCCTCCCTCCCTCCCTCCCAGCATGGACTTGCTCACAGGATGCAATTAGAGGGGTGCCAGGAGCTGCGTAGGACACAGCTGCTCCATGACCAGGAATTCAGGTGAGGAGAAGGCTTGAGTGACAGTGAGCAGGGCCAAATGACTAGTTAGCAGATAGCAGAACATGACGATATAAATCTATACCTGTGAGCCTTAAGTTTCCCCATCTGTAAAAACAATGTTGAAATAATCCCCTGTTTCTGAAGAAAGTTACTAGCGTTAATAAGTTAATTAATGCTTACATAACACCATATTGCCAGAAAAATCTTTTCCCTAAATCAGCATATTTTCAGATATTTCAGGTGATGACAGAAATTAGTTTTACAAACAAGTACAACACAGACTATAAACAGTGGCTAATAACCTCAAGGTGATCCCCTTAAGATGAATCTAATATTGCAAAATCTTTCAGAGTGAGTATATATTTCCGCTGTCACATTTCTGTTGAGGCAGCTGGACTCAGCAGCCCCATGTGCTCTCTCAGCATCAGATGCCAGAGTACACAAGCAGTACAGGTGGAAAGAACGCAGCAAGAGAGAGATGTAATCACCAAAGAAATGGAGCAACAGACTTAAAAAGAGCATGATTCTCACAGCAGGTCATCTGAAGTAGCAGCTGTACATTCCTGGGCTAGTACCAAACGTCCACTACCACTTTACAAGAGCCTTGTGGCTTTAGATTTTATCCCCGTTGACTGAAATACACAAATATTTTCTAACAGTACCATTGCTTTTCAGAAAGTACTGGTTCAGCCCCAGCACAGGACAAACTTTCTCCAGTACTTCATTTTTCTAATCTCCAAGGCTCAAACAAGAGATATGTGGAGAATCTTTGTGTGCTGCCCTTCACACTTCCATTCAAATCTTCCCTGCTTAATGAGCCATGGGCCGTTGCTCTGAAACAGAGGACATTAACAGTTCAGAAAAAATAAACCCCTGCAGATTAATCACCTGGCTTCTTTGTGGGCCCAATTCCAATCAGCAGACAGTGTGAAAGCAGAATACCTCTATACACTGCCTGACTGATAAGCATATTAGCTGATGGCTAAGCTTGGCTTTGACAAACATATAGAATATGAGTCTTATTTCACTGTTTATTTCAAATGAATACCAGAGGTCTCTAAATGTCACTATATTCACAGAAACTAACAACTGTGCAGCCACTACACGATTCTCTTTGCATTCCCCCCTTCTCTGTGCCAGTGAAATAATACCTATTTCATGCTTCTTGATTTTTAAAGTGAATGTTTTATTGCTTTCTGAACAGCACTTAACTGCTAGGTATCACTTCTGAGTCTACCATGCAAAGATAAGGATCTCAATTCATCTTGAGAACTACACTTTGCTAGGAACTGGCCACTGACTAATGGTATTCCTGCTCCTTGGTAAACTGCTAATAGCTTTATTGTTACTTAGCCTGACCACTCCATTTTAGTACAGGAGGGATAGTTATGAAAAGGCAGCAGGATTAAGTGTTGGCCAAAACGATGGCAAACCCATCAAAAGCCCATTGCCAGACCTTGAACATAGCATAGGCAGGACACAGTGCTTAATTTTCTGGAAACACAGAGAAAGGGAACAGCCAAACAACCAGCTGTGCTGTCAGCACGATTTTCCCCATCCCGCAGTTAAGTAAGCTCAGAAAAGACAAATTGTATATGGCATTAAACAGTTAAACAGACCTGAACTGCTCCAATTTATGTAATGACAATACCCTCCCATCACCATAACCCACCTCTTCACCCCTGCCCGCCCCAGCTCTCCATGGTTCGGGAGACTTTTTGAACAGAGTGATTCCAGCATAACATGAAGGAAATACCAGCTCTATCTTTTGATCATTTCTTATTCATCTCCTTTCTCTTGTTGGGTCAAATCTCAGTCCCACTGAACTCCTGATTTAGCCTATTAGCGGGGAGCAGTGAACCCCCATCCTCATTTCTTTCCTTCACATATCTACTAGCTTGTTTCCCATGTTTCCATTTTTATAGCCCTTAGAGGCTACAGGAGTGTGCTGCTTTGATTGCCTTTACCTTATCCTTCCTATAGGTCATGCAGGTCAGTGGCATACCTGGAATAAACTAGGACTGTTATTTCAGCCGTCGGTCATGCTGCAGCTGGAAGGCAGAGTCCCATTAGTAGGGAGATCGAAGCGCTGCAGAGCAAAGCAGAGGACAGTCATGTCTCTGATGGCAAGGGTGTGCTTCAGCTCCCGCCTGTTAACAGGTATCCATGGGCACTGCTGTTCCCCTGGCTGTGTTTCCCTTTGCTCATGTTGTGTTGCTACTGGAGCATTTCAGCAAACAGGGCCCAGAGCGGGGTGTGCATGTCCCTGTGACTATGTGCCACAGGATAGATCCTCCACAGATTAAAAGTCAAAAAAAGTTGTGGTGTTTTCCTGAGCTGAGGATTTGGCCCTATATTCTTAATGTTCCTTTGCCACCAAGCAGCGTCTCATCAGGCAAGATGCCGAGCAGTGTTTGATTAAGACCAGTGTAAACGCAGTACACACAGCACCGCAGATTCCCCAGAAACGGTCCTTTACAAAGAATCACTAGGATGCTACAAAATGAGCCACGTGCAGAGAACCCATAAATACAATGGCACTTCAAACTGGACGTCTTTGTAGACCTTCAGCCTGTGCTGCAGTTGCAAGCCCTGGATTTGGGCACGTTAATTCATCACTTCTTCAAAGAGGCAAAACCACTGCTGAGAGGGGTGCAAACATGTTTGCTTTATGATGACGCATAAAGAATCTGCCTGGAGTCTCCCAAACAAGCCTTCCCTTTCCTTTAGTGGCATGTGAACAGTGCACACTACACGCTTTAAGTAGGATTCAAGTCACTTTTTTTATTGCTACTAGAGCAGGTACTGCTGGAGATAAAAGCAACTGTCTCAGAAGAGCAGGTATGACATCTGGTACATAGCACCAAAAATAAATCTTTAACTTCCTCCCATACCTGCCAAACCTGCTCCAAGGAAATAAACCTGGGAAATATTACAAATACACACGTCTCTCTGATTTCAAAGGAAGAACTGACCTATTTTTTCTTTGCCTGTTTTAAACACTTCCAATGACAAGATCAGCTTGCTAAAACAATGGGCTATGTTTGGAATAACCACAATCAAAAAAGAAAGTTGCATGCATATGAAAAAGGCAAGTGGCCTGATGTTTGCACTGGAGGTAATTCACACTAATACCGCTATTTATAGTGCAGCAGCACCTTTGGGACCAGTCATGCTCAGCACACCTACTTGGTAAGCACTACACAAACATGAAATCTGGTAAGTCTCTCCCCTGTAGTGCACTCATACTTGTGATTTATGGAAACTGGTTGTGTAACACCATATAATGTGGGAGTGGTCCTTTGTTAAATTATTTTCTCTGGTCATATTTGTGTAATAAGTGTTTTCCATATCCTTTGAATAGCTGGCCTGGCTTACAAGAGGACAAGAGATTTGTGTCTTGGCGAAGATGACCTACTTAAATCAGGAACAATTAAAGACCCAGTTCCTATTTACAAGCTTGACTAAAGAACCACACACACACAAAAATCAAATTGAAGAAGCCAGGAAATGTTTCTCAGTGCTACAATTCTGGTCATATGGGAGAGTCGGGGGGGGGGGGG
>Ga0065711_1007245_pt1 | contig 22339 bp, 24 predicted proteins | sample Hoacrofraction12_FD_59098 | JGI IMG/M metagenome (GOLD analysis project Ga0065711, IMG submission 59098) | Hoatzin crop microbial communities from Cojedes, Venezuela - Epithelial fraction 12 v2 (version 2) | ecosystem: Host-associated > Birds > Digestive system > Esophagus > Crop | place... | reverse complement strand
CGGGCTGGCACTGACCCCCGCCGCCCCTCTCTCCGGTGCCGTTCGCCCACTGCTGTCCTGTGTCCCCTGGGCGCGCCCCCCCGTACCGCGCCCCTCGCCCCGGCCACGCAGCCCCACCGCCAGTCGAGGGGCTTGGACTTTCACTTTGCACCCCCTCGTACGCGGCCTGCTACTCCCCGTGTGCCCCCTCGCAGCTGGTCGCCCCCCAGCCCACCCCCGCTCCGCTCTTCTGGCCCCGCCGGTGCCACACGTTGGGTCCCGCAACCTCCAACCTCGATCCTATCCTGCCACGGGCAGACCCCTCTGAACTCCCCACACGCCATCTCCACTGGCTGCCCCACATGGGGACTCTGCTGCACGAGGGGAGCGCAGTACCTCCCACCACAGCCCCTCTCCGGCCATGGCTTCCCTCCAAACCCCTCGCCACCATCCGACAGCCTCCCCTGACGCTCGGGCACCAGGCACCGCAGTGCCCCTTCAAGCTCCCCTGCCCCGTTCCCTCACCGCGTGTCCTCCTGTCCGCACACCGCGGCCTCTGCAGCTGCACACGAATCAGCTCCAACAGCCCCTTGGCTCCGTGGTTTCCTCTCCAGCCTCTCTCTCCCCAGACCCTACCGCTCTCTTACCTACAGACAGCAGTGACCTCAGCCCCGAGGACTTGCCTCTGTGCCGCGGCAGGGCTGGGCTGGCTGGCTTCATCACCAGACACCTCGCCAGCACCCAACAGGCACCGAGGAACTATCTCCAGCAGCAGCTTCCTGGAGCTGCGGCCAAGAGCAAAGCTGGGGTGGACAGAGCCTGGGGAACACCCACCATCAGGAAGGGCAAGAACCACCTCGCACCATCCTGGGTTAGAAGAAATGGACACAGAGGAAGAAAGGCACCACGGGCCTGCGTGGGGCGTGAGGCTGGACCGCTGGCCCTCAGCGCCAGGCTCACCCGCCGCAGAAGGAGCCAGAGAGATCTCAGGGGGAACAGAGCCAAGCTCCTCAGGCTGGCAGGCAGGCATGAGCTAAATAGCCACCTCAAAGAGCCCTGTGGGCATTGCTAGCAATTATCTGGGCAGCACTGCTGGACTGGGTGAAGAATCTGACATTAAATTAAAAAAAAAAAAATTTAAAAAAATCAAGGGAAGACCTCAGGAGAGCAGAGGTTACGAGGCGCAAGGCTGGCCCATGTTTCCACATCAGCTCGTGGAAGATTGTCACTTCCTCATGCTTGGAGCTCTGTGGCAACAGCTGGCGAATCTGGAAAGAAGACTCCAGACCAGGAATGGAAACGTTGAGTTTAAGCTGCTGCTTAATTGTGTCAGCCCTGACAGAGCTAATCTTAAAGCCTTGCTGCAACACCTCCCTGCCCCAAAAGCTGGGCCCGTGTGAAGGAATTCTAGTCTTCCCTTGACAGGGCCATGCTCTTGCCCACCTCCCAGCACAGCTGTGGACACACCTTGTGTCGTAGGCGTCAGACACCATTGTTATGAAAAGGGCAATTTTGTTACCCAAAGGCCAATTCTCTGAAGCCCTGAGCTCCCCAGGCAGCACACGCAGCCCTGAGGAGGGGTGCCATACAGCCCTGGGTGGGAGTAGAACTCTCCTTGTTACAGCTGCCTTTTCTTTCACAACAGGCCAAGCGATGGAATAGCGACAGATTGATTCAACTGCTTGCAGAGCCTTGCGAAGCACGACTCGCACGATGAATGGAGGTTAAGAACACAGAGCCAAAGAAATTAGCAGTAGGGGATTGTGCTGAGTGCTCTACATCCACAAGCAAGAGTTTCTCAACAGCCTGTTGGCTTATGCCTACATTTAAAAATCGCAGCATTGACAGCATTGGTTCTCCTCACAGAGCAAACGGGCTCCAAGCATTTAAGGGCATCTAGGAACAGCCCAAAGCAGAGGTGGATGTACCCAAGTTCCATCGCTTACACCTTTAAGCAACACAAAACTATCACCTTTTTCTAAAAAGGCGCACTATTGTTAAGTGAAGTTATGGGTTTGATACAGGAACACTGGGTGACATCCATCCATCCACCCGCGTCAGATGGGCGCTCAGACAAGTTGAGTACTATGGCCTTAGAAAAAATAAAAATACTCACTGCTTCCATCGCTCAAACAGATGGAGAGCAGCGACTGAGCAATCAAGGTTGCTCTCAAAGGCACTTCCAGTCTTCCATCCAAATACAAATCTTTACTGAAAGCAATGGAAAGCATCAAGCCCGCCCTACACTTTCACAATGCAATTAATGCTCCTTTAGAAAGTATATGCTTACCTGCCCATAAGGGTGCTGCACCATGCCAGAACTCCACCTTGGAGGGGATCAAGGGTCTTAATTTGTCTCCTTTTTGCTACTCTTCTTCTCAGCAACTGTAAAACCACCCCACCACACACCCCACCGAGGCCTGAAGGGCATTTGGCTGTAGAGCAACATCCTCCCCCTGGATCTTAGCCCCTGAGTAAGAAAGCAGCTCAGCCATGAGAGCAAAGGAGGAAGGAGTGTGGGAAAAAACAGAAGTGGAATTGTTACTTGGCACAAAGAATTGAGAGCCTCTAGGAAAACCAAGCCATTTACAGAACTACCTGTTAAACCCATTTTTAAGCCATCTTTACATTGTAAAAGGAAAAAGATACTTCAGATATCCAAGGAGATTTTAAAATCACGAAGTCTTGCAGCTGGTTTGTAAATGCTTTTACTGAGAGCTCTGTAGCTGTTCTTCCCCCTCTGCCAGTTCCTCCTCGCCCACACCAGGAAGGCACGACACAGTACCCAACAGCCAGTGTTCCCACTAACTCTCATCGTGGCAAAGGATAACAGGTTTCATAGGATTTAAGGTTCACCCTTGCAACATAACCCTGTACAAAACCAAATCGCACTCATTCCAGGATTCTAAGTTCAGAAGTTTTAATAAACTGTTCTCTGCTTGTAAACAGTGAGGTCGTGAGTTATCACTGAACATTTACACCGATTTAGTGGTGTGCTGATTTCCTGTTATGCGCTTAAAATCTCGAGGAAGACGTAGCAATGAGTTATCGAGCCCGCTCGTTAAGCCCTCCTCAGGCATGTGCCACAACTGGAGCCATACAATTCAAAGTCAAATAACGCAAACAAGCCGGTAACACCAGGATAGTTTTTATTTGCTCCCTGAATTAAATATTGTCAGATGCAGAAAACTCAGATACCATTTCCCCAACACTTACAAGACTGAATTTGCAGTGTCAGAAGACAAGCACATTTGTGCACAATCCTGGCAACTGATAGTGCGAGTGCACGGGACAGCCCTGCCCGAACACCCGTGTTGAAGAGGCAGTGTCCCTGGTCTCCAGCATCCAACGCTGTCCCCTCACTGACAATTGTGGCACCATGGAACGGCCAAGTAAATATCCTGAGTGGGCAGCTCCAGTGCATTTCCCCCCGCAAAGGATTTATCCCATGCTCCTCCTGAAGGGGCAGAGGCAAGGTCAGCACGTTCAACAAATAACCCAGCTACGAACGCAAGCCCATTCTCACTGTGCCTTTTCCGCTCTGTTCTGAGGGCAGGGAAGAACACAGCACAGCGACACTTCCAAGAAAGCTGTTCTTAAAGGCCTTATTGCTGCCACACATTGTCTGTGCTGGCAACAGAGCGCCAGAGGCATGCTCGTTCCCTGCTGCATGCCACGCTGCTCTGAGGCTGCTGATCTTTACAGTGGGTTTGCAGCACTCTCCCTGCTTTCTGAGGGAAGTTTTCAAATAAATAAAGGACATGAAGTAAGCAAGCTTGTACAACTGAAATCACATGGAAACACAAAGCATGTGCTGTTGAAGGAAATATCATTCGCTCCTCCTCACACTGGAGCAGACCTTAGGAACTTGCATCCTCCTTAATGAAGCTGGTGCAGTCAGTGCCTCCAGAGCAAAACACAACCGTAGTTGGTGCAGCAGGAGGACCAGGTACCTCTGCTCCCTTTTTATAAAAAAAATAAACAGACACTTTTCTCAAACATATCTGCTAAGCTGGGGACGCACAGAAGACAGATCACATCTAAGACATAGTGATCCATACAGCATTTCACTGGCCTGTGCACATCCACCAACCGCCAACCCCCGCGGGGGAAACTGAGCACGTATTATCCCGTTCTACATCAGGGGCAAACACATGGTTTTACCAACTCTACTGTGCAGCCTTGTGTTAGATCCTAGCATGGCAGATGGCAAGAGATTTTCCCTTTTGGAAAGATCACAGAAGCGCCTTCTAGGCTGCAAAATGCCTTGGGCATCCTCAGGCAGCTGCATCTTCGCCAGGCACCGGAACTCCTGGATCCCAGTCCTGCACTCCAGATCCTAATCCACATGCTCCTACTCACCAACCTTGCCAGTGTCTCTTCAGCAGGAGTTCTCTTAGCTCCAGAAGCAACAGTAGCTCCACATAACTTAGCTGTATGACCATTCTTCCACAACCCTGATGGTCAGATTTGTAAGAGCATTGTATGCATTTGCATCTATTTGTTCCCTTTGCATCAGTAAAAAGGACCTCCCACAGGATAGCTTATCATATACCACATCCAGGCTCCAGAGGGATTCTAGGTATCACCACTTCCTGCTCTTCCCTGATGGTTTTTACACTGGGCTGCAACCATCCAACATAAGGTGCCACTGGGCAAATAAGGGAGGGAGGGAAGTGGCAAAGTTGGAAACACACAACTTAATTAATGATGGGATTGTCAGTCACTTCGATGTCAGGCCCCAGATCTACACATCATGCACTGGCATTGATCTCGCCCTGCCCACTCGGCCCAGAAAGGCAGCGAGAGCGTCTCTTCTCATGCTGAGCCACCATGTCAGTCTTGGTCGCCATCAGACGACTCTTCCTCTGCCTCCTCCAGCCACTGGATAAACTTCTGGAGCTGCAGAGAGAATGAAATGTAACTGGGTAACAAATGACACCTAACAGATGCTGGGAACACTCCACAACCACACCATGTCAGTGAGCATCACTACCACACACAAGAAAGAGAAGGAGTTTTTCTAGGAGACACGGAAACAGACACAGATTGAGGGGGGAGAGAGACAAAAGTTTAGATGAAAAACAACTGGGATGCCATGGACAAACCCAGACCAATCAGATTCCCAAGGGAGACTGCTCCAGTCCTAAAATCCCTGCAACACTCAGCAAAAAGACAAAAGTTTGAGAGTTTTTCAGAGCTTGAGGGAGAAGAGATGACAGCTGCACCTCAGCTAAGACATGTTAGGAAAACCCTGCTGGGAAAAACCCACTCTCTGAGAAACTGCTATACAGAAGACAGCTTGTTTTACCCTTTAACCGGGCTGGAATAAGCAGCTGAAAGCACTGCTGACCTATACTAAGAGCTGACTTTGCAAAGGTTTTAAACAAAGTTGGAGTTCTTCAGAGATGGCTTTGTTCCCCTGCTTCTCTTCCAGATCCAGGGAGGAGGACTGGAACAGGGCTCAGCCAAACTGCAGCACAAAGTTCTGCTTGATGGAGGGGGGACGTTTAGATGGTCCTTGCAACATAAGCCAAATGAAACCACTCAGTACAGCAAATGCTTAAAAATATATGCGAAGGGACTGGTGAGCCAGGAATGAAAGCTTCAAAGGAACTGCATGGGGCCAGTACGCAGGGCATTGGCCTAAAGCCCATTTCAAATGGGTGTTGGCTTAGAGAAGTCGTGCTGCTACTCCAGAAAGTGCTGGCCTCGTGCTACAGAGAGCCCACGAGAAACAGTCTCCCTCTCCTACTTCCTCCATTCCTCATCCACAGGATGATTATGGCAGAACGCACAGAATGTCTTTTGTGGATAACAAAGTTGTGTTGCTCAGTGTTCAATGCACTGGCGCATTGCTGGCCTAACATGCAATGGCAGCTGCTCCGTGGAAGGTGACAGTGGCACTGAACTCCACTCAAAGCTTCTTTTAGCAGTTGTTCTCTCTCTCTCTCTCAACACCTTTGGGACTTACCCGCTGGTTTTTGCGAAGCTGCTTTCCCTTGTCAGATGTGTCCCGCAGAGAGAACCAATTGAGAATTACATCTTCTTCCAGAATTTCCAGCTGGTAAAACGTCATCAACACCTGCATCAATTAGAAAAGAGCAACAGGGTTCTCTATAAACTCTTTTGGGGCTAGCTCATGTCCAAGCACAAAATTTGCACGTAATCTGTGTCTCCCAGCTCTATTTTCAACAGAAGGCACTCAGTCTGCTTTATTTTGATTTTATTGTTAAGAAGAACTCTGCTTTCTCTATCAAGCCTTGCACTCCTGACAGATGCTATGACACACAACGAGTCAAAGTTCAAGCCTCATCAGCTTCAGCTCTGTGGATGCAGGGTACGTTGGAGAGCTGTGGGCAAAGGGCCACAGAGGATGTCAGTTCAAGAAGTTAGGTAGGTTCTCTTTTTAAAGCATCCCCAAAGCAGATCTAACAGGAAACTCTGCTGCAGGCCCACATATGCACAACGGAGACGTGCAGAGAAGAGCATGAATCTACCCAGCTCTGCCCCCGGCTCCCTCCTCCTGCTAGTTCCCTCTTCAAAGTGCCTTCGTCAGGTGTCAAAGCGATTGGTCATTCATCAGCTCAAACTCCTGCCCAGCGCAGTGAGGGTAAGACGCAGTCACGCTTTCTCAGGGTGCCTTTGTGCTCAGGCAGATCAGGCACTTTGCAGTCGGTCTCCTCGCGGCAGAGCACTGACAAAGCTGGCTGCCAACTCCAAATATAAAGTGTCAGTTCAATTCCCAGCCTCCAGGGAAACCCAGACCCCTGGAACAATGGACACATGCCAAACAACTGCTGTAATTCAAGGACATTTTGGCTCACCAAACCAAAGGCGTTTGGCTCCAGTCCTAAGTGTTTTGCCTTTAGCCAGAAGCACTGGTAGCAGAAGTTGGGATTACTCTTTCTTGAAGAACAAGAGTTAAACAGGCTCTAAGAGAGCACTTCCAAAAGAGACAGGGGCTTCCCGAGACACTGCTAAAGGAAAGACTTGTGATCCAAGTCAAATGGTCTCTATGACAGGGCAGAAAGAATGCAGGGACAAAATACCTGCGAAGGAGGTGAGAAGGAATATACCGAAAAATCTCAGAGCATGGAGATGGGTAACAAGCCATGTCAGCTCCCCTCTATTCCCAGTTTTACAACTAACTCAGCCTGAATAAAAAAAAATAAATCCTACCCTTATTCCCAGCTTTGCTTGTTTTGCACTCTAAGGTAGAAAAAACCATTTGGCAGTTAGATTCCAGGGACCACGGAGAGACAAATGAAGTTAAGCTCTTCCTAAAGCAAGCCTCTGGCCTTGCCTCTTCCAGCGTCACACAATAAGGGCATCTAGGTTAGAAGCTGCAAAATAATAGCTCCCTTCAGGCTGCGTGATGGTAATTAATACTCACTCTCAGCTGTGCTCCCTCAGAGGCACAGGCAGACATAGAGATTTTTTTTTTTTAAAAGCAATTGTTGTAGATGGATTTTCTATACACCCTCTCCACTGAGACTCCAAAATTCTCTCCCCTAAAGCAGACAAGCCAATGATGCAAACAGGATGTCTTTCACCATGAATGTGGCAAAAACAGGTCTCCTCAGAGCTGGGAGCGGATACTCACTTTAGCTATCAATGTGCAGAGGCTGTCATGTTCCAGGAAGAATTCCTCAATGGCAAATAAGGCATTCAAGTGATCTGACGCACGTTTTATGTAGTTCTTAAACAACGGGGTCCAGTTCTTCAACAGCTGCAGGGGAAAAACAGAGCAGAGTTCTGAGCTATGAGATGGATGTGTGCACTCAGCCCTGTTTCTCAGCTGTGTTGCACTAAGGAACTGACCCAGGGAAGTATTTTAAGAAACCATTCAGCTGACCACTTAATATATTTGCACCATTCAGTCCACAAAACAGGTGCTATTAAGTCTCACGTGTGCAGAGAGGACCTGGTTTTACTAAGCAGTTTTGAGGATATCCATTAGCTCTCTTGGTTTTGCCTCTCTGTATGGAATACTAGATTATCACAACAAATGTGTTTAATGAAATCTGGTACTCAAAGAAAATCACTTCACAGCAGACTGATAAGGAGAGGTACATACATGCTGCTGAAACATTCCTCTCTCAGAGCAGCTGACATTTCAGCGGAACTTTCCCTCAAAGCAGAAGAGCAAATAACAAAAAAAGAGAAAAAGGCCAGGATAATTACCAGCTGAGTAGCAGTGGACACTGCAGAATAGCCACCCCTAAAAGAGGAATGCAGTGCAGCGGCCCTTAAGTGCAAGTCACACGTTTGCTGTGTGCCTACGGGCTTGTTTGGATCCTGGAGTCTGCTGCAGGGAATGGGTAGGAAGGATGAAGGGCAAGAAGTTGTTACACTATTTACACTATTAGCTGATCTCAGTTCTCTCCTCCAAGGCTTATTTCTTACGAAGTCTTTATGATAAAGATTTTGGTGCTGCCTCTTCAAACCATGTTTCTGTCCGAGCCCCCCACAGCTCTTTCATTTGTTACACATAGCTGGCAAGCAAGCGGCAGGGAAAGCTCTGCAAAGCAGCACAGACTGCCCTGAATTGGGATAGGAGGTAACAAAGATACTTAGTCTGTAACAATGTTAAAAGGTATCATAAGAATTTTAAAAGGTATTGTAACTAGGATAAGATACAAAAATTCCTCACTGGTCACATCATGATCATACCATTCTACAAAATCATTGTACGACACTAAATCAGAGTTCCACATCTTTTTAAATGGATTAATTCCACAGCAGGCATTCCTGCAACTACGTCCCTGGCATGTCCATACAGATAATATTGTTTTGCCGTGCCTTCAACAGTGTCTCCTTACAGAACACATCTGGTCTGTTTTGAAGGAAAATAGGTAATCCACAGGGGCTTGGGGTGTGACAAGCTCTGAGTCACCTACATTCAGTGTTAATCTGCATTACTCCATCCAGGACAATTGTTAATGAGTAGTAGCCCTGCCAGAGGGAGGGCTCCAGGACACACAGCGGAACTGGAACCCAGGCTAGCTACCCCAGACTACCAAAGGCAGCCTGTGCTAGGAAGCGGTGCTCAACTGCTTGGTAGTACTACACTCCATCACCTCTTCAGACACATTTGCTATGCAACCATGCTGGAATTCGCATGCCTCAAGCAGAAACAAAGAAGGGGATTAGTACGAGCAAACTGATCTGTACAGTAGTACATGGACTGACTCAACGCACAACAATAACAGCACAGAATGATCCTAATCATCATGGTATCACAACAAAAAGCTGAGGGCTGCATGGCATATTTCCAGAAAGTATTTTAGCCTTTAGCAAAATGCTTAATCCTAAACACTCTTCCCTCCTCTACAGCCATCTCCTGCATTTTTATTACCCTTTGGAATTCTTCACCTCAAATGTAGTAAAGCTACTATAGAAGTTCCTTCCAGGCTAAGAAATATTTTGTAATACTTTTCAGTTAACACCTTTAAATCATAAACGGGCACAATTATAACCAGAAGCTACTGTGTTTTGGAAAGCAAGTTATTTATAAAGAAAGCAGAGCTATGAACACTCACAACCCCAGGCCTCAATCCAGTATGCCTGTTGTTGGGAAAGAAGAAAAATACATTGTCTGAGGTCGAGAACATGCACTGCACTGTAACTGGTGATAATGGGGAAAGCAGGGCTCAGCCCCACAAAAACCCTAGCAAAAACATGCCCATGAGCCTGCATGACCAGAGAGGCTATTTCAGGAGTTTAATGAAAATCTGAACTGGGGAATTAGAAGCTTGCAATTATTTTAGATTGAATAAAAGACTGAAAAATGTGAAGAGATGTATGACAGAGCCCTGTGGACAGTATCATAACTTTCCAGGCTTTGACTCTACCTGGGTAACTCCTCAAAACAGTCTACAGTCTGGAGAAAGCAATCAAATTCCTCTGACAGGTCAATTCATTTTTCATCACATCTGGTCAGTGATGCTGTGTCAACTTCAGCTTCAAAGAGGTTTGTGATCCACTTTCCTTTAGTTAGAAGGACAGTCTTGACACCAGGTCTATCTTAGCCCTACCTCCAACGCAGAACACCATCCCGAAGTATGGGTAAAGCACAAGGACAAAGCTGTAATTCCAACCTGTTACACCATAACAGCATCTGTGCGGATCACCATACGCTGCTTCAGTGAAAGCAGAGATCCATTTGGTCCCTGAATAAGCAATCCCATGTTGTGTTCACTTTCATGACATTACAAAAGAGTAAGGCTCCCTGACAGAAACCCGAGGAGGCGACCCACACATGCTTGCTGCCGGGCAGCAGTGCAGACACTGGCCAGATCAGCAAAGTGAACTGCTGTATTGCCTTCCCCGGCTCCCTTCAGACATCCTCACCTATATAACCTTGTCTGATGCTGCTTCAGTGACAACAGAAGCACGACCTTCAGTTTATCAGCAGCTTCAGCCATCTTTGCTCACATCACTTCTACAGTTCTAGGAAAGGTCTGTTCTTTTGCACCATCTGTGCTCTACAACTTGTAGAAGAGCCGAACAAGATGCCTGACATACACCAAATTGGATAGCTCTATTTCTCAAGCCTCCATGTTTCATCTGAAGAATACCCACGGGCATATCCTTTACCAGATGCTTGTTTCCTATAACTGCTGTTAACACTGCAGAGCTTCATGCTCAGGGGCCAGCACTTCAGAGAACATATTGTGGTTTAAAGTCAAACCGTACATCATAACTATGGCATTTCCACAATTTCCCCTCCTGAGCTGTGTCAAACTGCTCTACCATCGCTCTTACACAAGCAACCCATCTTCCTTCAGCATCTCTTCGTAAGATTTGAGCTACAAAGAGAGTGAGAAACACAAAACAGCTCTGCAAGTTCAGTGGGCTTCTGATACTCACCAGCCTCAAATGGAAGTATTCCCATCTCTTACAAAATAACACTTTGCCACGTGTAAACCATTCTAACCAGATCTCAGCCTAATACCACTACTGACTGAGGCAGTTTGGGTTGCATAGCTACACGCTTTAGCTACATGATTTCATTATGTACTAACCTCTACCAAGCTAGTGCTTGGGATTCTCAGCGCGTGTTAGTAAATTAATGGAGTGTACTTTTTACTAACTAGGGAACCACACGTTTCTTGCTGCAGAAAAGCCATTGCTTCAGATGCTGTACAAGCACGCACATTCTGCCCGAAGAACTGATCTCTCCAGAGCCCTGTCGGTAAATACACAAAGCTGCTGCCCAGGAAGACCATCGATGTCTGTTTAATAAGCCTTTGAAGGCTGATTCACTACCTCCATTAGAGGCACATCTCAACTCCAACATATTGGGTTATTGTAACAGTGATTAACACCATGTGTGCAACTGAACATTAACAGTATACCTCAACAGGACACTGCCTTCCTGCTGACTGCAGTACAGAAAGCCAGCACAACAATTCTGCACACAGTAAAGGCACTGAGGCACAAAACTGTCCCAGAGAAGGATTCTTTGAGAAACTTCCTGGTTGTTCTTTACAAAGGAGCATCTGGAGAAACTGGCTGCCATGACGGTCAGTCGGTTTGACACTTGGCTCTCTGAAAAATCTAAGGATAATTTGTGTTTCATAAATACACGAGCCACACAATTCCCTGCCTAGAGAAACTCCACTCGTCCCTGACATGGGGTATGGTCACTCTAAATATTACATTTAGATTATTATCACTTCTCACTAAAGGCGAGTTGACTTGCTGTCTCTGCTGTTAAACACAAGCATCAGCTTTCCTATGATGAAATACATATGGAGAAAGTTACCCAGAGGTAAGCCCTTCATGTACTTCCACTGTTTTTAGCTTCTAAGGGGCTTTGAGCAATTATGCAAAACATTATGTATTATACAGCATCCTTTATCCCAGACTAGAACCTCTTCTGACTGGGTGCTGCAGTGAGGTTCTCCTGTCCTGTTCCTGCTAGATTAGGAGCCCAGTTTGGGAGACAGAAAGAGATTCCATATCCCAGCGGGAAAAACCCCAACATCCTACACAGCGACCAACTCCACACAACTTGTTGTCTAGATATACTGCTTTCCACTTATAGAGTCTAACACCTGCTCTAACATTCTCTTCAGTCCTGCTCCTTCAATTCTCTTTTTCCAGGACAGGACATGCTATTCAAGAAAACAGTCTGAAAAAAATGAACAAAAGCAAGCCGAATTTAAAGAGAGCGAACAGCAAAACCTCACTGAGCCATCTGATGAACAGATCAGCTCACTTGGATGTTTCCTACAGCAGGCATCTCCACACATCTAAGAGATTAATTAAGTGCCATGCTTACACCTAAAGAATAAGTAGTTTTCCACCCTTCTCCATCAATTGAAAGCACATACTTCCTCGGAGGAAGGATAATGAGGATGTCTATAGTGTTCCTCTTTAGCTCCATCTCCTAAAAAAATTAAACTACTCCTTCCCTACGTCAGACCTATTCATTCTGAAAGAGCACTCCCGTAACCTGCAGAGTTTGCAAACTCAAATACACAAATGGGCTATAGCAGAGAGACAAAACATACCACAACAGCTTCAGTTGGGATCAACAAAACCATTAAGATAAGACTGCCTGCTTTTTAAAGCAGATCCTACCCTATTTTGTCTCCCTTCAGTCAGGAAACAGAAATAGCTCTCATCCAATTATACAATCCATCTCTTTAGAGACACAACAGAACTCTGTATCTTCGCTCAAAGACAACAATTTCAATCCTTTGCATTTGGCTGGAAAAAAAAAATTGGCTCCAATTACAGTAAGCAGGAAAGTAAGACCTTGGAAAGGATCCCACTGGGAAAGAAGCATTCCCTGTGGCCCCAGGGGCCGGGCTTATCATGCACTGGAACCGGGTCTCTGGAATACAAGCTTGTAAAGACATTTCTAACAGACCCTCTCTTTTCTTTTCTGCAAGTGATGCACTTCCGCAATCACACACAGGGAACAGAAACAACCATAGGTACTGATGCAGAGCCCCCCACACTTACAGTCGCAGCTGAGTTCTGTCAAGCAGGTACAATAATTCCGGTTCACTTCTATAGAAGACAAAGAGGCTCACGAACTCAAGAAGTTCAAATGGCTTCAGGCTTAACCAAAAAGAATTCTCAGCCAGGAACTACCTGGGACATCCAGACAGACTCCTACACGCTAGGAGACAAGCCCAAAGAAGAGTCAAACGAGCAGGACTCACAGGAAGTAACGCTGAGAAATAGTTCTGGGAGTCCAGGTTTGCATCCAGCTGCTGCAGTGGGAACTCGAGGATCACCTTACTGAGCACCTGCATCATCTCCTTCAGGCCAATGTTATATGCATACCTGTGAGGCAAAAAGGCAAAACCCCCCAACATTTCACACTGATCTCTGCAGACTGTGGCTCTTCACAGAGATACGGCAGAAAATTTTATTCTCATCTTCCAGACTCCTCTGTTTGTTTTCCAAACATTCAGACAATAAAACCACCTTGCATTGCATCAGTCCCTGCATAAAGCCACAAGTCCTGAAAATCTGCTATCACAATGGAACAAACTGCTGCAGGGACACTAGTGTGCGGTAGGAATATTGCTGTGCAAAAGAAGGGAAACAGGTTTGTATTTGAGAAACACTAGGTAAAAGGCACTCTGATTACGTGTTCTAGTCTTGCTGCTGTAAAAACAGTGGACGATGCACAGCACAGCCCCAGCTGCAGGCAGCTGGCTGAATGTTGCAATGCACAGAGCAGCAGCCCCTGCATGAACTTACACGCAGTCTGTGCCAAGAACTGGCTTGCTCTCTTCAGTCCACAGTTACTTAATAGCAATTCAATCTCCTGTTACAGAATTGGGGCAGGAAAAGCCTAATCACCGAGGATGCTATAGATGCAGCTGGCACTCTCCATCAACTCCTCTCGTCATTCGGTCATGATCTCTAATCCGCATTTCTCATGCTCTATACTGACAAAATTCATGTTTAACAGTCAAACATGGGCATTCACATGGTTTCTCCTCTTTTTTCTAGATCAACTGTCAAACCCAACTGTTCAGCATAAGGAACAGCAGCCCTAAGAGAACACTCACTTGAGGGAGTTGATTTCCAGGACCAGGTTGTCACAAGAAATGTTTTCTTCTTCGCCTCTCTGTAACGTACCCAGAACCTCATTCTGGAAAACTAATGACAGAAAGGACAGGTAGTTAGACAGGAAAGGGAAAAACACAGATTCTTTAAACTGTTCATTACTGAAGAAAGTATGCCTCTTCCTTAACAAAGAAAGCATTCTGACACAGATGTCTATATGTTCTCCATAAGCTGGCACAAACCCACTTATAAATAGTGGAGCATAATTCGAAGAAATGAGATGACCTACTAGATATCATTGATCTATCCACACAAACCAGTACAAAGCTATTTACCTCAGCAACCTTTTAGAGCAGAGATTCTATTATACTTTCACAATCTAGCCTTTCCTGTTCAGACAACCCTTATCTTCCCCTAACTAAATAAGTGAATGTAAACCTAAAATTACTGGTTTAATTTCCTTTGGTGAAATATTTTAACGTGAAATAAGGTTTTTTTTTGCAATTTGGCTTGAAACCCTTTCACATCTAGCTAAGCTTAACACAACGAAACATAAAACCAAAACAAAAGAGGCAGCTCCTACAAGGACATTTAATTCTCCAGCATGATTACAGCAGTAAGCTGTCCACACAGAGAAACTCTGCTGGAACTTCACACAATGTCTTAGTTTGGGCAATGACACTGCCATCGAAACAGACAAGCCAGGGAGGTCACTTTCATGCAGGCCCAGTGATCAGGAGTGAGAAAGATGGAGGATCTTTGTCTAGCTTCTTGGCCTTGGGTTAACACAACAGCAATACAGGGAATATTAAAGAATTTAGTAGAAAATGAAGGAAATGAGGTCAGGAAGAAAATATATTACAGACACCCATAAATTTTCCAATATACCTAGAGAAAGCAGCACAAATCTCACTTTCACTGCATTATTTGCAGACTCACCATCCCTCTGAACAGCCCCATCTCTCACCTTTGATGTCATCTAGCTGAGGGGACGCTGCCCGACTGTCTGGCTCCTCAGAGCCCATGCTCAGGTCGCTGTCTGACACGCTCTCTTCCTCCGAATGCATAGCTGGGCCTGATGAAGAAGAGGACAGGCAGCATTCAACACTCAAAAGCTGCAGCCGTCACATGCATGAGGAACCAAGTGTCCCAGGGACTTCCCGACCGAGTCGGCAACTATCTGTCCTTGCAAGGAAGCTTGTACTTACAGGTCCATATGGTTAGATTTGCTGCAGAGGGAATGCTATAGCTGGCACTAGGATAATGGNACTTTTTTTAAGAGTCTGCAGGCAGACAGCAAAGGACAGGGACAGAAGCAAATGCTCCTTGCGTAGACCGCTGACTCATGATGGAGCAATGTCAGCAGACACTGTCGCTAGCAGGAAGAAAGCCAGCAGTACCCGGAATAGCCAAAGCATATTCCCTCTAAGGGAGGGCCTTGTATCCCATGGTGCGCCATTCACAGCACAGATAACTCTCTGTGTTAGAGTAAATCAGATGTAACAAACATCTGCCACAGAGCACAGGAAGAGAGAGAATCTGGTCCACAATCTGCTTTCACCTCTCACCTCTCCTCCACACACGTGTTATCTGGAGCCAGTCTGCTTCAAAAGGCTCAGGTCTTACTCTAGACACAATTATCAGTGTTACTCAGCCAGTTTCCCTGGCACAAGTCTGCCTGCCCATCCCCAGGCGACTACACTAAACTTTTCCTCACCCCATAGGCTGTGTCTCTGCTCTTCTTCATCCTCCTCATTCTTGTCATCTGCTTTCCAAAGATACCCTCTACCTTCTGAGCCTACATCCTTTTTATTGTAACCTGAAAAAGAAACACCGATTAGGAGGTAATGTACTGGATCTGCTCACAGGCAAACCTGGAATAGACTGGTATAACCTGCATATTATGGCCCCCAAATGTCCTTCATCAAGAGGGAGCTGGGATTACTGCATACGGATTTCAGCTTTTATTTTCTCACGTGCCTTCTTCACAGTTGACCAACTTACTCCTCCCTATCGCAGCAACATTCAGCTGACCACATTTAGATCCCTCAATAAACCTCAATAAACCCAGACTGGTAGAAACAGTACTTCACAAGGACAAAGTCCTTGGATGCAGTCCAGGCACACAGACACAGATCTTGCAATCTGTCTTGAACTGAACATCTCTTCCAACTTCAGCTTATTGTCTCCTAAAAGGCTCCTACTCTAAGAAAAATGGAAAATAGTTGAGTCTCCAATGATTTTAACACTGAGGTACTGATGCGCATCTCATTGCTCAACTCCAGCATAACATACCTGCTCGCCCTACGGAAAAGCACACATAGTCCAAGCTGAGTGCAGCACTAAGCTCCAGCCGGCACTGCAGAGTCTAGAATGGGGGAGGGAAAGACCCCAAAAGATCTGCATAGCCTGAGGGCATGAAGCCAGAGACTTTCATCATACCTTTCAGTTTCACTTTGCTTTCCTCCTTGTTCACGCCAGAATCGTCACTGAACTGGTCATCGTCTTCTTCCTCCTCATCTGGTGGGTGCAGAGATATCACTGTGCCCTCAGAAAGAGTGATGCCAGGACCGACTACTACCTGCATATATGTGCGACACATCTTAAATACCCTGATCGCCCCCGTGTACCACCACCAGACAAGCATAAATGAAGACACCAGCACTGCTAGATCACATACCATACTACCCTAGCCAAACAAAAGGAAGAAAAAGGAGGGAGCAGTGGCATATTCCCCCCCTCTGCAAAAGGCTCGGGGAAGCTCTGCATTCTGGTATGGTCTAGTCTAAGTCTAGTAACCTGCCAAGAAAGGCAGAAAGCAGAAGAGACATAAATACAGCTCACCTGAGAAGACAGGACACAGTGGGGCTTTAGCTTTACTTTCTCCTTCACTTCAGCTTCATCACAGATAACAGAATGGCAGATCTCCACGTTATCTGCTATGTGCACTCTGTCCCAGAGAAAAGCTCCGTCCAAAACGACTTTATCACCTGTGATACATCACCAAGTACAAATACATTGAGCAAGGCAGTTTGCTGCTCTCCCACACTGCTGAGTACACTAGAAAGCATCTTACTGAATCTCAACGCCCTTGATGCATGATTGACGTTAGATGAAAGGTAAAAATTGGCCTTAGAGGCCTATGGCTACTTCTTACCCAAAGCTACAAGATGAGTTTGTTCTCTACAGCAACTTAACAAGTTGCCAGTAACAACTGACATCTTGGTTTTGCACAATTACAGCCAAATCACAAAAAAAATTCCAGCCAAGACTAGGAAGAAAGGTACCAGGCAGCTCACAAAACCAAGGACAGATGTCCCTCATTTGCAGGATGTTGGTGGGTGGCAACTCCAGATCAGTAAAGGTCATGCATTCTCCACTGCTGAAACAACTTATTTGCACGAAGTGCCTTCCACCTCTCAGCATCATTACCATATCCTGAAAATTCTCATCTATTTCCTGTGCTGGAAAACCAAGCTTTTCTCCTTTCTTCCCATTAGAAGTCAGTCAGTACCACCTATCATCCTCTCTCAGAGCCAAAAGCACTTTAAAAACTAAATTCCAACAACCTGTGCCCTTGCTGGCAAGGCCTGCGCGTCCCCCATTCTTGTGCTCACCTATCCTACAGTTCTGCCCAATAATGCTGTTCGTTATGGAGCAATTGCTGCCAATGACTGTTCCCTGCCCAATGAGCACGTTCTCTTCCAGCACGCTGCCGTGGCCAAGGCTCACATCCACCCCTCGGTAGATGTTGTGTTTAGAATGGGTGTAACTCTGATTCTTGTCATCGGTGAAGTTCATCTCTGGCGTCAAAGGATAAACCCAGCGCCGGATGATGTCAGAGCACACAGCTTCGTACATCAGAAGGTTGCATATATGGGCACCGTACTCTTCTGTCGTTACATGCATATGGATCTGGTTTCCCAGGACCTGGGAGACAGGCAAAAACACGTCAGAAGATTCTCTAAGCAAGGGAACAGGATCTCCCTTCTAACAACCCTCTCCTTACCTCCTCGTTCACCAACAGCCCACGCACAAAGTCATCCCTTGTCTGGTAGTCAAAATTGTCTGTGAACAGCTCAGCCACCTGCCAGGAATAAAATATGAGGAAATAATACAGTTGGCAGAAAATGCTGGCAGGGAAGACAGATAATTAATGGCCGTTCAGTGGTTCTCAGAGAGCCAAGCTATACAGTATAGGAAAGGGACGCGCTTGCCTCGAATAAAGCTTTGATTCCTTCTGCTAGGAGTGTTGACCTTCCCATCTCCTCCTCCTAACGGAGACTATGAACAGATTCTGGTTTTCAGAAGGGGCAAAACACTGCTTTAGCATTTCCAAGCAATCTGCCCAGCCTCACTTTGTAGTTTCACTCCCAAAGGAAGGCTGTAGCCCAGCTTTTTCAGATGTGGAAGAGATGTTAGCGAGCCTAAGCTGGAATAACCCTGGATGTTACTCAAACACGATATCAGCTTGCAAGTACCGACACTTTTCCTTAGCATAGCAATCACCTCTGCTCCACAGACATTACTATACGTGAAATCACTTATTTTCCACAACAGTTTCATCCTGTGCCAAATCAGCCAGCCTACCTAAGCATCCACTGTCTAGTTCTGCCTGGGCTTGAGCAGCGGATGCCAGACACAGACTGAGCACTCGTGCAGTCTGCAGAGTAGTGCCACATGCTCACTCAGGCTCTCAGCTCAATCACTGAGCACAACTGTACTAGGGTTTCCAAACTCAGTACACTCAGGCCACATGCACCCCCTGCATGCCAGCAGCACCAACGGAGCAACGCAGACTGAATTCTGGACCCTCAGAAGGGCAGAGCTCACCTGAGGAGAGCAGATGCTGATATGGCAATCCAGCAAGTCATGGCGCACCTCAACGTTCTCAATAGAGTTCTGGAACAGACTCTGAAAGAGGAAAAAATTCAGATGATCTGAACACCTCATGCAGTACCGACTTCAAAAGCCTTCTATAAGCCAGGGACAGTATTGATCAAATTATTAAACTAGCTGAAGTTCTGAAAAGCAGAGAAATCTACCATCTAGACTGAGACACAAGCTTAACAGGAACAGCCTGGTCACGGACAGAGCTGCCAGTCAGTCAGCAGAGACTGCCCTCATCCTTACACAGTGCAGCTCTCCAAAAAACAGCTTGTACTTCAAATGATCGCTTTTCCTCCAGGAGGCTCCTTACCTTAATCACTGCGAGCTACAGATGTACAAAGAACACTAATACAACAAAATGCAATATTCATAGCTTTCATACTCTCTGTGGATTTTTACATCTGTGTGTTGTTTTTTTAGTTTAGTTTTGTTTTGCTTCCTTTTTGGTGTCATACAGTAATTTGTGCTTTCATTTGAAGGTAAAAAAAGGGTCTACTGGTTACTGATTTTGGGATGAAAATGCCACAAAACCACAGCTCAGTTCTGAGTTGAAAAAACCAAAAGGTCCACCTGTGTCACTGGACAAAGTGCCTCCACAGACATTTACACAGCATTTATTGCTTTAGAAGAGCCTATAACCTTTTCAGATGAGCAGTACAGGCAGAGGTAATATGAGGTACCACCCCTTGCACCTGCTGTTATTCCATCCCCCAGTGCCAGGCTCAGCTCTGCTTCAAAACGGTTTGTGTACAATAGTGGTATCCGCATCCCAATTCAAGAACCCCTGTAACAGCACAAATCATTCACATCCCTCACTTCCCATGGATAAAACGAATCAAACACAAAAAACTGAATTGTGACAAATACTTCTGTCCCATCTTCAAGCTCTGGAACGAGTCCCAAACATGTGTGTCCCAGCACAATTTCACCAAGTCTCAAATAAAGGTTCCAGGAAAAAAAAGCCAGTTTACCAAGAGTTATTTCCTATCATCTGCTCCTCCAAAAGAAGCAGCAAGCACAGTTCCCCAGCCCTCACTCAAGGAGGGCCTCCTTGGGGTGGGCTGCTTCACTACTGCAGCCCTTTTCCACCTGCCAGACTCCAGACGCACCATAGGAAAGCGGAAGCGTTTCAGCCCCTGGGTTCTCTGGTAGTGAAGGACGCGTTTTGTGGCACTGTCCATAGCAATAACAATGTCATCCTCTTTGCACCTGGCATGGTGACCAGGTGAGGACTCCTTGAATATCATCGTCATCACAGAAACATTCTTTTCCATCTTACGACGCAACCTGAAAAAGAAAGGCAGAACTTCAAAATCACTCTTCAGAGCGTCAGAGCCCAGACTAACACAGCAGTCAAGTGCATAATTTTTTTCAACCCCTACTTGTGCTCTTCCAGGGCTTTGGATATATTGAAGTTGGACACCACATCTCCAGTGACAAGAATGAAGTCGGAACGAACAAGAGACTTGGCATCAACGTCTCGCAGCACGTCACCAAGGGAGCGGTACAGGTCAGAAGTCACAAAGCGCACTGTGTTGGGAGAGGTGTGGCGGCACCACTTGGATTTTCTGGAAGCAGAAAAAACACATCAGGAAGGCATAAAGAGAATATTCCTATCAAGGACACAGTGCCCCAGGGCATGCCACATCTGTAAGCGAACGCAAGCAGAATCCTGTTACGACGAGCCCACTGTCGATAGGTTTAGGTACGCTCACTCGCACACAGCAGGTGAATTGAAGAGGGTTAGACTCTGAGACCACAGCTAACGGAAACTCAGGAAACTCGACTCCACTGTGAGCCAAGTTTTAACTAAGGAGAAGGCAAAGTTACAGACAACCCAAACTTTTTTCCCCTCAGAAAGTATTACCTGGGGCAGGGGAAAGACTGCCTGCTTCTCTTTGGCTTGGAAACCTGCAGCACGCAGAGGCAAAGGTGCTGTCCGAGCGAGCTGTTTCCGTATGCTGCACGACATACGGAGACAGGGCATGATGCAAAGGGTGGTACCATAACTTACACGGCCACCCAGGAAGCCTCTGCTTTTGGACAAGAAAAGGTAAATGCCAATACAAATGCAGTCCCAAAACACTCCACCTTTCTAACACACTGCACAGCCACACTCCTTCACAGGAGGAACAGTCTTTTTTTGAGATGTGTTAGAAGACTTCTCTTGAGAGGGAATCTCTAGCACACGGTTTTAATCAGAAGGACCAGGGAGATCTTTGAGACTTGCTGGAGGATGGAACAATCCTCTCCCTGACCAAGCTGAAAAGAAGAAGAAATTCTTACTGTAAATGCTCTTTTATCTCAGTTGCCTTCCAACAGCAGAAAACAAAGGTTTCTTCCACTCCAGTTGCTGTGAGGAACTCCAAGGTATAGTCAATCATGGCCACGTTTGCCATCGGTAAAAGAGCCTAAAAATAAAAAAAGACACACAGATAGCTGAACAAACACTCTGCACCTCAACAGCAGCAACACCCCCTTCCAACTTGAGGACGTATCATCAGTGGCACCAGAAAAATAGCACAAATAACTGCTCTGCCTCCTTTTAGAAAAAAATTTCAAAGTTGAGCTAAACAGTAAGAGCTGGTTTCTGATCTTCTACAGGGGCAAATCCTCACTTCAGAGAAGGAGGCATAAAACAAGTAGTTATTGCACATAAAACTCTTCAAGATGACTCAAATAAGTGAAGGACTGGGAAGAAGAAAAAAAAAAAAAATCCCAGAGTGCTGACTCCTTGACTCAGGCTTTAACTGCTACAAGAAAAACCTGTCAGACATGAATGGTGAAGCCACAGGAATACGAGCGTCCAGAATTAAAGAAGGGGGAAAAAAAAACCCCAACGTAAAGTGAAGTGAGCATTCTCTTGAGATTTAAGCCACACTTTTAAACCAAGTTACTGATTCACAAGTGAATGATGCCATACTATTCTTTAATTCATTTTTGGTGCTGTTTTGTTTCAGGCCTGAGCTCGCGTGTATAATTATGACCACCACAAACAATTAACCAGCAAGATAATTGTTCAGACCTAAATTCTCCAGAAGCGCTTCCTCCTTTAACATACAGCTTTCTGATCTGGATAATTAAAGTGCTTCTTTCCCCATCCATTTTTCCGGCCATATTCTTTTACTCATTATTGCTGGCAAGGACAAAGATTTTGTCTTTTTCTTCTGTTGAAAACAAGCCTGCCCAAACCCGCTGCCATTCCTGCACCAGCAACGGGTGAAGAGCAAACAGTTCCCCATATGGAAAATGCAAACAGTTTGCCATATGGAAAAGAAACCAGCACCAGGGCTGTCATCAGCGCCCCGCTGCCCCTCCAGCGGGGGATACAAACACCAACAAGCGAGAAGAACCGGGCAGAGGCTTCCGCAGTGCGGGGGAAGGCGGGAGAAGCCGCGGCGGCGGGGCCCGCCCGAGCCCCGGGCGG
>Ga0065711_1035430_pt1 | contig 22340 bp, 22 predicted proteins | sample Hoacrofraction12_FD_59098 | JGI IMG/M metagenome (GOLD analysis project Ga0065711, IMG submission 59098) | Hoatzin crop microbial communities from Cojedes, Venezuela - Epithelial fraction 12 v2 (version 2) | ecosystem: Host-associated > Birds > Digestive system > Esophagus > Crop | place... | reverse complement strand
GCAGCACAGTCTGTCAAGAAAAGAGCTGTCGGGGGAAGCTGTGTCCCTCTATCTGTCTATCTATCTATCCATCCACCCATCCATCCATCCATATGCCCTCCCTACACAGATAAATGTTGATTTTAATCCCTGAACAGTTAAGCCAGCCTGATGCTAACGGGCGCTGCGTGATTTCAGCCCATGTCAGCTATCCGTAGAGCCATGTACTGCAGCTGCCTGCAGCACCACCCACCACTGGGACATGGCTTTTCCTCTCCCTGCCAATGGAGAGCAGGCCAGCTGGTGTTGGAGGAGGGAGAGGGACTTCCATCTCCTCTGCTCTTTCCTTCTTATCTCCTGGGGAGAATATGCTTGCGTCTCTTATTCTGGGCAAAGCCCTTGGAGGAGGTCTCAGCCAGGCTTGGCTCCTGCCCAGCCTTCTATCTGTGTCTTCTCTTCATGGAAGGAATTATTTCATTGGAAAGTTCTTTCATGTCTTTTGTCCTGGCAAAACATAAAGCTGAGCACAGGCATGGGAAGGACGAACTGTTCGCAGAGCTGAAAGTAGCTCAGAAGTTCCCTGCTGGATGCAGGCCATAAAAACAGTGCTTCAAGCCCCCAAGACTATCCCTGGACAAGGTACAAAACAAGGAGGAAGAGAGGGAGACTGGAGCTTGGGTCTTCCTCACTTGATTACATGCTGGAACCATTAAGCTGGGGGATTTTAGAGAAGCTACAGCTATGGAGTACATACTCCCTGCTTAATTTGGGATCGAGGAGGGGCCAAGGGACTCAGAGGGCATCCCATGTGTCTGGGCATGTGTGTACCCATGGGATGACTGGTATTTTGGGGACAGGGTCTCCAGGAAAAGCACTTTGGGGGAAGCTCCTCAAGGTTGTGGGCTCTTGATGTGTGGCTGAGATCAGGAGAGACCAACAGCCCCAGAGCTGATGCCGGCACATCATGGGGATTGCTTAGGGCAGCAGGGTGGGCTCCCAGCATGCTTTTGCCATCTCCAGCAGCGGTAGAAGCCATAAACTGCAAGTGGTGCAGAATCGACAGCTGCCTCTGCTCTGCTGGGAAGATCAATGATCACTGCTGAGCCAGGCCCTGCAGGTAAATGAGAAGCTGGTCGCCAGGCTTGTCCTATGAAAGGCACAGGGTGTGTGTGACGCTGCCTCAGCTACGGCAAGGCTTGGTGGCATCTCAGCCTGAGGGACTGAGGCACTGGACTGGTGATGGCCCTGATGGCTCCCAGTTGAAATCCTCGCTGGGAAAAGCTGCAGCCCCTCCCTCTGCCCAGCGCTGTTAATTGACTCTCTCCTTGCCTAGCAGCTACAGTTCTCATTTAGTGCAGGGGTTCCCCCCTCTGCTTGGTGGGGAGGGAGAGGTCGAAGGTCTATGGTTTTTCTGGCTCCTGTGGGTGCTCCCCCAGCCCTGCCTGGATCATCCAGGACTGGGGGTGTGGGGTGTCAATCTTGGGGTCTGCACCCCCCGTGCCTGAACTAGCCCTCAGGCTCCCACATTGGGCTGGTGTGCCCGTGGATTACGCTGAATTTTGCACAGTGCCTGGGGCAGGAATAAGGCAGCAACCCCGCTTCCAGCTCTGCATGCCTGCCATCCCCGCTTGCCTTCCGTCCCCGAGTGCAGCCTGAACCCAGGTCTTTGAACTCCAGCGTAGGGAAGGGGTGGCTGGAAGTCACAGGCCAGTATAACCAGCACTGCCAGCACAGTCCTCAGCTGTACCGACCTCCTCTCGACACCTCTGTTTGCTGGTCGCTCGTGCCGGGGAAGGAGCTGCTGCCCAAGGCAGGCAGCACGCACGGCCGATTGCATCAGGTCATAGGAGGAGAAGCTGTCCCCGGGGCACGGCTGCTGGGAGCACCCACCAGCCCTGGGGCTGCTCACGGTGCAGGTGCGAGTCTGAGCCAGCTCTCGCCTGCTAAATCTGTTGCAATGGTTTAACAGCAGTTCTTGCCAGCACCGGTGGATGCTGCCGGGCAGGTCAGACCCCAGCACTGAGCTCCCCCACTCCCGCCGCACAGCTCTCGCAGCAGGGACTGCACAGGAACATCTTGGGCTGCTGGCTGCTCCTGGGGAGCATTTGCAGATCTTGCAGAAAAGCTTTCAATAGCTCTGTACCCACCAAAACCGTGTGCCAGCCAGAGCTCAATGGTGGTCACAGCACAGAGTTGGGCAGGGGGTGCTGGACCCCCTCTGTGCTGTGGTGTGGGTGGGCTGAGCTGCCCCTGGTCGGGGATGTGAAGGGCCCTACAAAGTGCAGGAGTTTCTTTCAGCAGAGGGGAGCGTGTGTGAACCTGCCATGTGCTGGGATGCCTTGCAGTGTTATCCTCTGTGGGATGCTTTCCAGGGGATCAGCATCACCAGCCAGGGCTCAGCAAGGAAGGAGCGCTGGGGGAGGGGGCCTTTCCAAATTCAGTGCTATTTCTGTCTAGCCATGATGTCTGGGCTCCTTTCCCAGATGTACGAAGGGGTACAACCACGCAGTGTCTATCAATCAGTGTCTTTCGTGAGAGGGGAGGGGTGTGCTGTTTTTACCATTCTTCCCCAGGGAGATGTCCTGAGAGTTCAATATAAATTGCTCTGAGCTTTCATTTGGTCAAGGAAGCTCTTCCTACACCCAGACTTGGGAGGAGAGCACTCGGCGAGCTGCTTCGCTCCTGCAGCCAAGAGTCCCACAGCTGACACCCAATCCAAAAATGCTCTGACCCTGCATGGAGCTGCTAGCCCTTGAAGGAAACCAGTCACCTTGTGCCACAGAAGGGAGCTTGCACACCCCTGCCAAAGCTGAGGTCATCTGCAGCCCCTGCATTTACATCAGCTTGCGCCATTCAGCATCACAGGCACAGCCAGCACTGAGCCATGGAGCTGCGGCTGGAGATCACCGTGCGTGAATCGTCCCCGGGCTGCTCGGTCAAGCAGCACTGTGCTGCCCATCCGTTTTCTCCTCTTCTTCAGGTAGATATTTCATAAAAGCTTGGCCCATGCTGCAAGGAATTACTTGGGTTTCAGCACAGAACACATTTTTTGAAGGCTCCTTCCGGGGTTTGTCTCCACATGCTACAGTTAAGTAAATATTGACTGACTCCCACTAGCCAAAGATTTTGTCAGACCACTTCCATTCGCCTGCTCAAATTCTTGCTGCTCCCAACTAATGTGTAACTGGAGGAAGCAATATTCATTGTTCCCTGCAAAGAACTGGTTCACTCTTGCCACGTACTTCTCCAAACCTGTTCTGGGCCAGCTCCAAGAACAAGTGTTTTCCTCTAACATCATCTTTCCAGCTGCGGCAGAAATAGTCTAGAAGAAGACAGAAGAGATAGGCAGCATTTTCTGCTCTTTTTCAAGTGTTTTTGGAGCAAAATGCAGCTGTTTTCAGTTTTCTAATCCATTAACTGGAGATGAATGAACTTCTGGAAACCTTTGGGTTCCTTTCCAACCCAGGGGGTGACTTTATTTACCATGTCACATTTCCTTTCATGCTATCATGGGCAAGTTGCTGGTCTCACACACTGCTTGGCAGGGTTCAGCACCACTGAAAAGTATCCAGATGAAAACCCTGCCTCCTACAGAGAAAACCCAAGCTGGGTTTCTGATGTCCTCCTGAAAGGCAATACAGGGTGCTCACCTTGCAACATCTGGCTCGCGAAAGCTTGAGGCTGCAGTGGAAGGAAGCCTGAAGGAAGCCTTGTCTGCAGTGGTAAATACTGCCCTGGTCCCAGAGCTCTCCTGGAGGTACATCCGATGTATGGGACAGGCCATCCCACCACACAGTGTCTCCTCTAGAGGAGCAGGAGTTGCCACAGCTTTTCCCAGCTTCTACATTGCAACAACCTCCGTAAGTTTTATTGCTCTCTTTTTCACCCCAGGGCTGCCCCAGCCATGGGATGCAGCCCAGGAGAAGACTTTTTTGTCTAGTCTGGTGAGATCAAGACTGCACAAACCTTTTGCAGTGTGGGGCTGGACAGGCCTGGACTGACCTGAGGTCCTTACATCAGACCCATCTTTGAACTGCTTGCATTTGGACGGTGTCACTGGTCTGAAGGGGATTCCTGGAGTGATTTCCACTCTTCTCCATGTGGCTAGTGTCTATCAGGATCAGAGATCAGGCTAGAAAGGACAGAAAAGTCTTGAGAAATCTTCCGGGGTTCTCCCACTACAATAAAAACTGACTGCCTTGTTACCTGGAAGAACTCCCCGAAATTCAGCAAACAGAAGATAAAGAGTCAGAAAAAAACAAAGAAGACAGGAACTGGATACAGCTGTGGGAGCAAGAGGGGACAGAGAAAAGTGCCTTCCTTTCAGAGGGTGATGGGCCTTGGGCTCATCAAAAACTGGCTGGAGAAGCTCCATCATCACCATCACTAAGCCTCAAGTGGGTTCATAAAAACGTGGCTGAACTGAGGTGCAAAGAGCTGCAAACATCTTTTTCCATCCTCCATCCACCTCCATAACCACTGTAGCCCATTGAAAGCAGACTACAGACAAAGGTACCCACCCAACGGGCTGCCCAACAGCAAGCCAGGTGCTCAGCTCTGAGCTCTGAGCTCTGAGCCTGTGGCAGGGCAGGGGTAAGGGCATATCCACCGGTGTCCAGGCAAGCCCAGCCTGAACCCAAGGCTCAGGGGCTGGGGAAGCTCTGGCTGCTGAGCAGTGACTCCCCAGCTTGGGTCCTCGGGAGGCTGCAGGTGCTGAGAAGATCACTAGGAACTGAAGGCTGGATTTGAGAGTGAGGGATTTTCTCGGCTGAGCACTCATCAAGGCAGATTTCAGAGCATGTTTCCTGCAAATGGTGTGATCGGATCCTGAAAGCAGCTGCGCCCCAGCACTTCCCTCCAGCCTGCTGGTAATTAAGCCAGGGCTGATCTGGGCTGGCAAAGAGCAGATTCTCCCCCAGGACCCGGAGGGTGACAATGCACAAAGAAGAGATTAGTTACTTATTTGTGTATTTAAAAGCCATAATTGTTCAGACATGGGGGAGAAAAACATATCTCCTGGAACAGGCAGACCCTTGTGATTGGGAGAGAACAGCACGCAGTGGAATAGATGGTTTGCACAGAGTTGTCTGCCGTGTGTTTGCAAGCAGCAGCCTGGATAACGTTAGGAGAGAGGACCGTGGGGCTGTGCAGGGCAGGCTCCTCTACCGTGTTCTTGTCATTTGTGAGATGCACACTGTGGGTGGCAGGCAGGAGCACGGTGACTTTTAGCACCTGGGATTCCCTGGGCAGCAGAGAAAACACTCAGACAAGGTAAGTAATGACCCCCGTTCTCTCCAGCCATCACCCCGCTCATGGCAGAGTGGTGGTGGAGCTGCCCGGGTGGCAGATGGTCTCTGTGTGTCCTGGGTTTGGCAAGGAGATGGGGGAGGACACTCCTGGTGCTACCGCTGGCATCCCCTGGAGCTAAGACCATCTCCAGCAGGTACCTGCAGCTGGGCACTGCTCCAGTCCCTGCTGCTGACCTTGTGCCCAATGGTCCTGTGTCAAGGTTTGGCATCCTCTACGTGGCCAAGAGATGGGGCAGGCAGTTGCCAGCCCACAGACCATGCAGTACTTGTGTCTTGGGATGGCTTTCCCAGAACCAAGGACTCCCTGGATGCTCCACCTCCCCCAGACCTTCCCTGTTTGCCAAACATGAACAGACCAGAGAGACAGGAGAGGAAAGATGTGCCCAGTGCCACACAGCAACCTGGGAGCAGAAAGCAGCAGTCCTGGATCCCACAGAGCAACACTGGCTACTCAGAGACAAGCCAGGAGCCCTGGAAAATTCTGCCTTGTTTGGTGATTTATCACTAACTTGCTTGGTTCCCATTTTTGGGATGGGCAGTGGCACAAGTTGTCTGATGTGTGGTTTTCCAGCAAGACTTGCTTTTCAGAGGTGTTGCAAGGATGATGTATTTTTGACTGTCTGGACAAATTCCCGTGCCTCAGTTTACCTGTTAAAAGAGGGGAACAGTGCAATGTTTCCAGGCTGTCACCAGGACATCAGAGCCAGTGTCCTGCAGACTTTGCTAGGATCCTTGCATGGCAGATGCTGCCCAAAAGTGACACATTAAACCCCAGTTCCCAAATGGAAGGGGCGTAGTCCTTCTGAGGGATGGGTCAGGACCAGACTTGCACCTTATAGGCAGGCTGGGTGTGGTGCACCTACACCCAGACCGATCACAGGGTATCCCGGCAGCATGTCCCTTCCCTGGAGAGCTCACACACGCCGTGCGGAGAAACGTAGCCCTGGGATCCGCTCCGGCACAGGCAGAGGCAGGGCGATGGCAGGGCCATGAAACAGTTAAAGCAGTATCGTGTGCTCCCTCCCGATTGTTCTGCAAGGTGTGTTGTGACATTTGTACTTCCTCCTGGCAGCCAGCGAGCAGAGGCAGCGAGGGAGAGACTGCGGGGATGCTGCTGGCCCCTCCACCCCCACCCTGAGGGTCTCTGCTGGGGGGGCCAGCATGGCCTTCTTCGAGCTTCTCGGCCGCTGTGCTGTGATACTCTTCTTGGCTGTACTGTGCGATGTGATTGGGCTGATCACCCTCCTCCTGGGAATTTTTGCTCCGCTAAGCTCATGGGACTTCTTCATTTACTTGGGAGCTCTGCTGCTAGCCTCCAGCCTTGTCTTCTGGGTCTTCTGGTACACACTGAACATCGAGGTCCCGTTTAGGGAGCTAGGCTTTAACTAACCTGCAGTTCTGGCAAAGCCGAAATGGAAACTTGCACTTGGAGGAGCACCGTCACATGCTGGGAAGCTTCAAAGTATCATCCGGTTGGTGAGTAGCATCCGAAAAGACCACAAGGAAGGGCCTGCCAGTCCCCAGAGCATCGACCAGCCAGCTGGACCCTCAGGGGAAAGGTACCTACAGCTCAGCATGCACAGGGGTTCTTTGCTAGCATTGGGGAATGCAGAGGTCTTGGCAGGGCAGCCAGACCTTCCTGCTGGTGACATCCACTCTTCAGGAGTAACGTTAGCTCTTAAAATGCTCCAGAACGGATTAATGATAGACACGAATTTTGACGAGATGAGCCTGTCTGAATGAGGTGGCTAGTGTCTGGGGTTTATTTCCTCAGCTCTTCTCATCAGACATTGCTGTGAGTTGCAGGTCCTGGACAGCCGCTGCTCTCTCGTGACAGCTTTCATTAGCAGAGCAGTCTCCCAGCGATACAGCCTGGGCAAACAGAGAAAGTCAGCAAGAATAATCCAGATCTTGGCTGTCGCTTAACATCGAAACCTCTGTGTAAATGGCGTGTGACTGAGCAAACCTGGTTGCTCGTTGGGCATACCCCCATCACACCAGTGTGCACTGCTGGGCTGCCCGGGTTGGGAGGGTTGTGCCAGCGGGGAACATATTTCCAGCAACGTAATGGGGAACAGCGAAAAACCAAGCAAAGTTTGTGTCACCAGGGCACTGGTATGATGCCCTGTACACAGCCTGGTGACAAATGCTGAACATAGGGAAACAAAGTTCAACGTGCCATGTTTGAACACTGGCTTTGAGATTATGCTTTCTTAAGCTCAGGCTGGTCTAGAACATGCCTGGTTTGTTTGGCAGTCGCCCAAGGGGCAGAAAGATCAGGCAGCTTGGACCTTGCCTGGGTTCTGCAGCCTGGTTCTACAGCACATGAGCGGGAGGACTCACACATTGAGCATCCGCCCCTGTATTTCATCAAGGAGTTGGTGGTGACATGGAAACATCCAGGTCAGCAAAGACCTGTTGCAAAGGGCTTGGTTTTGGCCTCAAGTATGAGCAGCAACACCATTGCAAAGCTTAACAGAGGTGGAAATGTCCGTGTGTTGGGAGAGCACCACTGCACAGACGGCATCCTACCTCCTTCTCAGCAACCCAAGGGGATGTTCCTCTCCATTAGCGTGCTGGCTGGGCTGGTGGACCCAATTAGCCAGAGTTAATTAACAAGCAGTCCCACAGTGCTCAGAGCTGTACAGTACATTACCAAAGGATGATGACAGTAAATGGATGCCCCAGCCAGAAGCCAGGAGTGCACCCACGTACCAAGAGCCAAGCCTTGCCCCAAGGAGTTCATGGTTTTATAACAGTACATGAGACAAAGAGAAGGCAGAGATGGGGGAGATGTCCCCCACTAGCACGTGGGTGAGTGTCAGAGCTGAGACCAGACTCACCTCTCTGCAGTTTTGGCATCTCACCTAGGCCAGTGCTCCCAGGCATACACCTCCGGGTGCATAACGCAGGAAGATTGCCATACCGACATGATTCCCAGCCACGAGTCATCAGAGAGAGATATCCTTGCACAGTTAGTTTATAAAGCCTCTCACAACCAGTGAGAAACACTTTTTTATTATTATTTACTGATTTCTCTTTATTTCTTGTCTTGTTGTCAGTGACTGCAAGAGGCATCCAGGAAGTTTTCTCGACTCTCCCGGGAGCATGGACGCTGCAGTGTGAGTCATGGTGTTTTACAGCCCTACAGCTACCAGGATGCCTGGACCAGGAGTTCAGCTTTACCCTCCACCACCAGGTCTCAGGGTGCTTTTCCACCCATGTGCCCTTGGGACTACCTCCTGCAAGAATTTCCTTGATGCATCTCCAGATAAGAGCCTGTAACAAGCATTAGTTGGATACTGCAGCTGTATATAAGGAAGGGCAGCAGTAACCAACACCCTCCTTTATTTGCTCTGAGATTTTTAATTGCTAATGCTAAGCCTGTTCAATCCAGCCTGCAGATCTTGGCTGAGGGCTTTGTCACCATTCAACATCTATCACTTGCTGGGTGCATGCCTGGGTGCGTCGCTCAGGGACAACACCCAGGGAGCTGGTGGCATCGCCCAGGGAACCCAGTGGGAAACAGGTGCAAGGTCCCCGTCACCACTTGTCCCTCCTGGGTCTGTGGGTCAGACCGCTCTGCAGTGATGGTTTTTGGGGGGAAAAGTCTCTGCCTGCTCCTGACACTGGATAAGCCAGTGCACATTGGCAGCACAAGGCCAGGGGAAATTTTTTAGGTGATGAAGGGTGGAGGATGATGTTTACACATCCAGGAAAGTTCTGTCAGCCCTGTACCCAGACATCCTGGCATGCACTGATGAGGTCATATCCAGCTCCACGGAGGAGCAGAGGCCTCCAGTGCACCCACCACATACCAGCTCTGGGTCAGTCCCAGCATTGCACTGCCGGGATCCTGAAGATCCCAGGATCCTGCATTCCTGTGGGATACTCCTGCTTGCACATTTTCCCCTCTCCTGTTTGTCTGTGCTCTCTGATAGTCACCCATCTCACGTGGGTCCAGGCAGGGCAAGCACCGTTCCCCAGCAGAATGCTTGTGGGGAGGTGGTGCACAAGCCAAACCCAAACATGTCTCTGCATTTGTGTGTCTGCACAAGGTGCCTGCAGTACCCTCCACCTCCTCCAGGCAGCTGACAAGGAGGGGCAAGGGCACAGGCATGACATGGTGGCTTCAATTTCCCCTGTTCACAGTCAGAAGCCATCAGCCAGGCCCAACTACCAGAGGGAAAACCTCCCGCTTGTGGTGTGTGCCTTGGTAGGGCTCCACGGGATTTCTTTCTCCTCCCTGTCCCACCTTCTCCCATGGTGGGCACCTACAAGCCTGCACGCTCTAACACCTCCAGAGCACAGCTCTGATGGTCTCCAGTGTCCCTTTCCATCCCAGGGACATAGGTCCTTCCTTCTTCCGCTGTCCCCAAACTACACTGGCTGCAGCAGAGTCCATCCCTGCCAGAGCCAGCCTCCCCAATGGCAGGATAAGCAGAAGTGAAGCATTGGTGAGTCCCTGTCCCTTGGAGGCTCAGCCCTGCGCAGCGCTGGGAGAGCTGGCCCAAGCCCAGTGCATTATTGACCCAAGAGCTTATCTTTCACCTTTGGGTTTTTGTGGCTTTGTACTCGGTCTGTTTGCTTTGTGCTGCTGGGGGTGTTTTACAGCCTTGGGCACAGCGTAGCCCAGTGGCCGTGGCACGGTGCCCGTGCATGCAGGGCACTGGGAATCAGCAGCCCTACTCCACTCCCTGACCAGTCTGTGCTCCCCAAGTCATCCCACTGACCTGAATGACCTGTCACCGAAAAACAGCGCGCTTCAGCTCTTCCTGCCCTGATAGTTTAACCCCAAAATGCTGCAGAAGTGCAAGCAAGGAGTCCTCTTTCATGACCCATGCATGCTTTCAGGAGTCTGGGCTTCCTTACACCTCTTCCCCTGTGCAGCACCCCAGCCATGGCATCTCCCACTCGGCACCAGGGGAGGCTCCAGGGCCAATATCAACCCCGACGATGTCAAGTGTTTGCTCATGTCTCTAGATCTTCAAGGGGGAAAATATCCTCCTTTTGTGACTAAATATTAGCAGCCTTACTCATACCCTGACCTGGGCTGATCCTGGATATCAGTGGGCAGCCCGCGGTGCCCAGCTCAGAAGCTGACACCACTGCGTGCATGGGCATCTTGGACATTATGAACATCCTGTTTGTCACCCAGGCAGCAGTCTGCTGGTGCTTCTGCATCTGATCTGGCTGGTGGTCAACAGTCCTCTGAGTCCCATTGTTTTGATTTTAGATGTCTTTATTGGAGAGATCTTGAATTTCTTAGATATCATCAAGGTCTGTTAAAGTATTTGCATCTTTATTCGCTGTCTATTTACAGGTAACAGAAAAGGACCAGAGGATGAATGTAAGGAGCAAGCAGATGAGGAGGAGTAGCAGCAAACAAGGACTCTGTAGTGCTACCCTTGCAAACCCATCACTGAAAATACAGATAGAGCTGTCTATCCTGATCTGCTGAGCACGTTATTATCACTTCAGACACAAGTACTCAAGGCACCCCTTTTCACACCCTCTCTAAGTACATCACTCTCACTCCTGTCCACTCTTGTTGTATCAGAGGGCCCAGCATGAGCAACCTGGTAGCAGCAGAGCCACTGTAAGCTGTCCTGACTGTGGGTCTGGTGCAGACCGCAGGATCTGGCTTACAGGCCGGACCAGTTCTGCAAACTTCACCGAATGGATGTGAAGAAGTGGTTCGGCAGAGGTCACAGCTGGAGAGACTTCCTGAGCTGCAGCTGGCTCCCTGGCTTGGGGACCTCCTCTGTACATTGATGCATTCAATGGGAGAGGGAGACAACAAAATCGGACAGGGCAGAGGATATCCTAATCAAAATCCAATTGCTGGCTGGACAGCGGTTTTAGGTACATTTTACCTAATCTCACCAAGGTCCAGGGCACTTTCTAAGTGTCACTTAAAGAAATACTCAGAAGATTTTGCTTCAAAGAACTACTGGAGCTGTAGACATTTGCGAAGGCCAGGAGAGGATTTAGTGCTTCAGCTGTCAAAACGGTGGCAGCTCAACATGGAAACATACTTTCCGGCTGACTCAAAATACAAACCTCAGGTGGGAGCAGAGCAGACCAAAAGACCCATATCTCCATCCTCCTGTGTTCCTGATGCTGTGTTCAGCTGACCATAAAGACATCTGTGTAGGACGGAACCACATGTAACACTATCAAAATAACTCATTCAGCACTTTCCATTACAGAAATGTGCCTCTCTTCAGTTGTTTACAACTTTACCAAAATTTATTTCTTTGTGATTCCCCATCCTGGAGAATCTTCCTCTGAGATGACGTTTGGTGCTTCCATCGGTCCTTCTCTTTGCAGACCGGCTGACAGGACAGTGCTGGCACTCATTGACTTCTTTGTTAGTCAAGAACACTCTGCTAAACAGGCTCAATATGGAGATGCATTGACCTGATGTAGGAGAGATCTCCCCCACCATTTCAGAAAGACCTCCACAGACCTTCATGCAGTGAGGGACATTTGGGCCTGACGTGTGCATGCTGCTTGCATTCAGTCCAGATCCATCAGCCATTTCATGCAGAGTTCAAGAGGCCACAGGGAGAGCACCCAGAGAACAAAGCACTTGGGTCTCCAAAGGGAGGGCTGAGCTGGGGATGCCAACCTTCACTGCCGCCTAGACAACAGCATGGACCGAGTAACACTTCATGGATGATACCAGGCCTTTGCTGGCCTTGCTGGACTTCATTTTAGCACCTTGGGCAATTGCAATGGCAGTAGGGTTTGTGGCCATGTCATAGGAACTACTGACTGGGGGAAATCTAGCAGCTCTTCTCTGTCTCTAGTTCCCAGGGCATGAGACTGGTGGATGGGCTAGCATCTCAGCCTCTGCCATGAGGAGGCAACTGGTGCACCCTGTAGCCACCTAACTATCCCGTCTTTCCACCCTGGGAAGAAAGGCTCCCTGCTCAACTCCGTGGATCTGCTATGCAGGTCCCACAGCTTCAAAGCATTGAAATAGTTTACATTTGAAAGTCAGGTCTAATCGGGTCTTAATCCTGTCCCAGGTAGAACAGGGACCACCTCCCAGTTCCCCTGAACATCAGTCAGAGAGTCATCACACTCAGGGATGTCATAAAGCTTGTCAAGCAGGGTACGAGGTTGTTTTCTGGGGATGGGAAGTGGAGCAGAGCCCGTGTCAGGGTGTTTGGCAGTATTCTGTTTTGTTCTGGGGGAACTGTTTTGGTGTCACTATGCTGAGACTTTTTTATTAAATTTGCTACCCTCCTTTTCAAAGCTGTTTGTTTACTCACAGTAGGTGGTGGGGTAAAGCAGGAATCTCTGGTTGCACCAACTCCGTTGAAGAGTAGCTCTCGCAGAAGGCAGAGCTGGAAAAAGTGGTAGCACATGTGGGATAAATCACAGAGTCAGAACATCAGTGGCAAGCATCATCATTAACCCTTCTCTGACAATATGGAGAGACCCTCTCCTGTCCAAGTAAGCTTTTGTTAAAAAAAGATCTTTAGAAAAGACACTGTTGCATCTTCTGCATTTGCAGTCAGTGCAGCAGTGGGCCCTTCAGAGGTCATTAATCAATTATTTTTCCTTCAAAGATAAAATCATGTGAAAAGGATCTCTGAGATTTTTGCAAATTGCCATGACTCTAGAAGCAGGGACCTTCAGGAAACATCAGTTATCAGGAGATCACTGGCCATAACCCTGAGGTAAGCAACTGCGCTATCTCTGCAAATGACTGCCTTCGTCCCTGGGCAAGAGCCAACCTTCTCCAGGGCATCCTGCCAGCATGAAGCCAGATATCCATCCATGGCTGATCAAGGAAAGAGCCAGCCTGCAGCCAGGAATTTTATCAAATAAAGGGGCTGGGGAAATTCTGAACTGACCCCACTGCTTACGGGGCCACCTTCGCACTTCACCCACGGGCAAAGCCAACCTTGCTTGGAGGCAAGAGGTAGGGTTTGAAAAGGGACCAGGACTCTTTGACCTGACAGGGTACCCCAGCAAGAGACCAGAGATTCCTCCCGCACGACCAGCACAGCACCGTGTACCCGGGTGCTGGGGGGGTGGATAACAAGCAGGGTTTGTACATCCTGGAGTAACTGGTGATCCCAGACTGCACAAACCCTTCTGCAGCAATCTGGGCCTCTCCCTGCATGGATGCATCCATCCTGTCGGAGCAGGATGCCTGGTCCTGCAGGCAGTGCCTGCCATAGCCATGGCTGCCCTGCTTCCAGCTGGTCCCAGCACAGCTGGTGAGCTGGAGGGAGCAGGCTCTGACCTGGGATTTAACCCTCACCAGCCCTAACCGCTGCAGCTGCCCAGCCATGGAGGTGCCCAGGGCTGATGGATGGGGTGGGATGTGGCAGGCTGAGCAGTTCCTCCACTCTCTGCACGCTGGGCCAGCACTAACATCACCCTCAGACCATTTCCTTACACTCTCCAGGGCTAGGCACTGCCTTGTGACTTGCAAGGCTCATTTTTCTGTCCCCACCAGTACCACTGCAGTTCGGTTGCTGGAATCCATCATGCTCAGGGGGTGCAGCACCTGCAGACACAGCGCAGTCAAAGGATCCCAATGCCTGCCCCATCCTCCCACTCTTCCAGTGCAATAATGCCCATTCAAGCAGCGGGGACATGACCAGTCTCGCACCAGCTGGGCAATCACACAGGGAATCCTGGGAGAGACAGGCTCCAGGGTCTGCTACAGCAGGAGCTCCCTCGCTTGTTCCCCCGCTATCGCTGGGTGGCAGGAGGGGCCTGTTCGACAGGTCCCCAGGGTGAAGGACCGTGGCACACTGCTCTGCAATGTCACTGGTGTTTTTGTAGGCACGGAGGAGCGTGCAGCCCTGCTTGCTGCAGACAGAGGCACCAGTGGCTGGAGGCTGGTCTCTCGGTATGTCTTCTGCCTGTGTTGAGACAAACCAAGGTCTGGCTTTGCCAGGGAGCTCAGTCATGGGGGCCCCAGTACTATGGCTGGGCTGAAACGAAGCCACTGCTGGATCTGAGCTGCAGACCCCTTGGAACAACAAAGAGTCCCTAAAGTCAGTTCAGACCTGTTGCACCTGTACTTGGTCTCCTGGTGCTCCGGAAAGTGGGGGCAACTAAAAATATCCAAATATCTCTGTGATGCAGCAGGACTCATTAATGGGGTAGAGAAAAGATGGAGACAAACTCTATCTGGAGGTGTGCAGCAAAAAGATGAGGCAATGGGCATGAGATGCACCGAAGGAAATTCCAGTGTGGTGTAAATTTAAAAAAAAAAACATCACAGTGAGGGTGGTCACAGACTGGGACAGAAATCTCCCCCTGCGGGGAGGGGCAGAATGTTCATCCTTGGAGCATCTCCAAACTTGACCAGACAAGGTCCTGAGTAAACTCATCTACCTATGAGGTCGATCCTGCTTTTAGCAGAGATTGAACCAGGGGCCTTCACCGATCCCTTCTGACCTATGTCAGGCTATACTCTGAGCATGGGCCCTTCTCTGCTGTGTAATGTCTGTAGGGCTCCTCAGAGACACCCCCACCACCCAAGTGTCTAGATGATTTAAGCTGAACACTTCTGAAAGCCACATAAATGCAGAAATTTCTGCAGCACACCAGCCACACCAGAGAACTCTGTCCCAACCCCACAAGTCCTCCAGTGTCCTGAGTGGCAGACCCAGTCCAATGTCCCATTGGTGTAAGATGTCCTGTCCTCAGCACAAAGAATGACTTGGAAGAGGCTCAGGACCCATAGAACAGTGAAGAGCATCCTGTACTGGGTTTGTTATGCAGCAATCAGACCAGAAAGGTGTTCTGGGAGGTGTGCCACCTCCTTTTCCTCCTCACTCCTAGCAACTCTGCTGCCTGCTGTCCTTTCTCCCCACAGCATTGATGGAGACCTAATCCACGTCCTCTCGTAGCTTTCCTCTAAATGACTGGAACTCGACACACCTCAAGGACTGTTAGAATAAGAGAGACTCCACCATGTCGCATGCAGGGTCTCTGACAAAGATTCATCTATTGAAGAGCTTCCAGATCAGACTCGTGGCTTCAGCTGAGTCCATATGGACCCCTTCTCAGACTCAGGGCAAAAGGGAAAACAAGTGTAAGCATTTTTTCTCATCTCCAGCTACCTTCACACCCTCATTGAGACCCAGAGACAGTGTATGGTTGGGCTGAGCCCAGACCTCTTGTCCTCTCTCAAGCAGAGGCAGAATCTCGTCCCTGAGCTGCCTGTTGCAACAACATACCCAGCAGCTGCCCTTCACGCCATGGAGCTGTTTGCAGTGGTATCTATAGCAGGAAAAGCATGATCTTCACAGAATCACAGAATGGTAGGGGTTGCAAGGGACCTCTGGGGATCATCTAGTCCAACCCCCTGCCAAAGCAGGGTCACCTAGAGCAGGCTGCACAGGACTGCATCCAGGTGGGTTTAGAATATCTCCAGAGAAGGAGACTCTTCTTTGTTTTTCACGAGGAAGGGCAAGGGCACCCGCCTCCAGCCCACCAGCAGAAGCAGAGACACATCCCTGCAGCCTCGGGGGCCGCCAGGGAAGGGAGGGATGGGCAGTCTCCTGGGGTCTTGCCACCCCCTCTATCGCACAGTCCGGCCCCTCTGCTGCACCCAGCCCTGCTGCTTTGCCCAGCCTCCATTAACGAAGAAGGCTCCATTAATGCCTGTCTTAGCCCTGGCGGGACTCCAGATGGACCAGCCCAGGAGTGCTAGCCAGAAGCTGATTGCTTCTCATTTGATAGGTAACTGGGAGCTCTGCAGTCATTAGCGAGAGCAGTGAGGCTTCGCTGTAGCTGCTGGATGCGAAGCTGAAGAGCAGCTCCTGGCAACACACAGACCTTGAGCAGCACTGGCATCCCTGTGCATGCCCGGGGCTGGCTGCTGCTCCAGAGCCTGGCTGGGAGGAAACCAAATGATGAAGCACCAGCCACAGCTGGGTGACTCTGCCATCCAGCTGGGCATCGTGGCTAGTTCTTTCCCTGAGCAGCCACCAAGCTAATTTGTGACTGCCATCACTGCTGCTCTGCAGTGCTTCATGAATGCGCTCCACCCACTCTCAATACACCCAGTTCCCAGGGAACGAAAACCTTGGAACCAAACCCTTCTACCAGGACAAGGGCCAGGGTTGGTGGGGGACGAGATCTTGTTCCAGCAGATGTATTCATCAGCTCTCCCCAAGGATGTGCTCCCACACATGTCCCTGGAGATCCCTGATGTCACAGCAGCCACTTGCAATCCTAGATTTCATCAGTGCCTGGTAGCTCCAACCCCAGAGGCATCTGAGAGGGCAGGATGGGTTTTCTTAGCAAGCTCCACACCTTGTAGTTAAGTATATAGAAATCTTAGGCTTTCCTATCAGTCACACACAAATGTTTCTCAGCATGCAGCTTCTCATCTGCATTCAGTCACCCTGTGGTGGATTACAGACCCTGCTCACCTTCAGCTCTGCTGCATAGGACGTGTAAGGGCTCCTGTACACATGTGTCAGGATCTGTCCATGCCCAGTGAATTGGGTGCCCAGCACTGGCCCTGCAGCACCTCTGGGCACACCCCATCTCTGGTCAGCATCACTGATGCCCACATGCACCAAGAACTGGGAGCATCAGGCACAGGTCTGCCACTAGCGACCACGGGGAGCACTGGCCAGCAACCAGGAGAGAAGTCGCACTTGAGACAAGGAAAGTGGTTTCCCTGCTCAATTTGCTGTTGCAAAATGGGACATTATTTAAAGCAAAACCTGTTGAAAAGAAGCTCTGCCTAGATACTACTTTTGAAGGTCTTTGCCAGCAATCGCTGGAAAGAAAGAACAGACCTTTCATGATATTCCAGTGTTTTTTTCCATGGTAAGATGCTGCAGTTTTGACAAAAATTATATTTAAGAATGACATCGGGAAGTGTAAAACCTCCCCAGCCACAGCAGGATGTGTCCCAGGGTGCTGCTGCCAGGCAGAGCAGAGGAGCACAGGGCCAGTGCTGTGCTGTGCTGTGAACAGCCGTCACCACAGAATAAATCAGACCCTCACCCAGCTCCTGCACCCACAATGCCTCTGCTGAGGGCTTGGGGATCTCGTCCTGGTGAGCTGCCCCCGCTGTAGGCATTCATCTTGCAGTGATGACACTAGCTAAGCCCCTCAGGCACTGCCAAACCTCCAGTCCCATTGTAGACTAGGAAAACCCCACTCTTCTGCAAAGCTCAAGAAGGGGACTCCAGCCCAGGGCCATGCCTCGTATGCCAGCAAAGGTGGACAATGTAAAAAAGTGTCTGCCACGTGCTGGAGATTGAGCCAAAAGCACCTTGGCTGAAGACATCCAGGCATAGGGACAGCCAGCTGGGTCGGTGTCACCTCTTGTCCATGTCCCACACCGGCTACGTTGGACAAACCGGGCCAACCCTACTCCAGCCTCTGACTGATCGTGGTTGTCAGCAGCCCTGGCTGGGTACAGGGGAGGGGAGGGAGCTTGCAGGAGCCTCTTCCTCAATTATTCATGGTGAGATCTCAGCTGATGGACCTGGGGCTTTCAGAGGCTGGTTCCTAATGGAGCCTGCTGACGTGTCTCATCAGTAAGCACTCCTGGGCTCTGTGCAATTCCCACTTCTCCCATCTCCGTGCCGTAAAAATGCCACCTTTTCCTGCTAATGATGCATTATACAGCCATTACACAGGGTTCATAGCCCTGCTGTCATCATGCAAACGTCTTGAGCTGTTAGTGTGGGAAGGGCAGTGTGTGCTCTCCAGCCAGGGAAATTGCACAGGCTGGGATCTGCCGGGGGTCTTGCCCATGCTGCAGCCTGATGGAGGAATGACAGGCCATGAGAGATCAGCTTGCACATGGAGGAGAAGAGGTAGCAGTGAGACAACAGGCGTAGCTAGAGCATAACATGGCCTGCAGTCATCCCATTCCAGCTCTTTTAGGCAGAGGAAGGGAAGGAGATGACAGAGGACACTTGGGGCTGCATCAGCTGGCACCCCAGCATGATGTGCTGATTGCCTGCAGGACATCTCCACCTGCAGAGTCAAACGATGCCATGGATGATGGTCGAAGGCAGTGGTGGAAGATCACTGAGGAACGGCAATGTTAAAGGTTGGATGTTGTGCAGGAGAACATGCCATATCACGAACACCTGCCAGACTTTCTGCTGTTCTGGCTCTGTCCCTTTGCAACACTGGCTGGAGTTTCCTGGGGTTTTCATCCACTCTTGTCCCTTTTTCTATCCCACACCAGCTGAGCAAGGCTGGAAACACGACCCTGGTGTATGCACAGGTCAGGGTGCTACATAACCAAAGAAGGAGTTCATGAGGGCCACAGTATCATGGCAAGGCTTAGGTGACCTTGCGTAGTTCTGTGTATCATCCCCATATCCACTTTATCCACTGTCCATCTAACATGTAGAGCTGTGGAAGTCCACTCATCTCTCCATTTATCCCCACAGCCTTTCATCCTCGCACAGGCATACCTCCATCTAATACCCATTCTCAAACTGACCTGACACTCTGTCTATCCATCCATCTATTCATCCCCATGCACTCATCGCCCAACTATTCTTCTAGCTCAAACTAGTGCTCAACTCAGTGACCACTTATCTCTGAGTACTTAGGAGAAATGTCTCAAATCTGGGATAGTTCTGGTGCCCTCTCCTAAACAGGGAGTATTAAACCCTTGTGCTCCTGGTATGGACTGGTGGTCCTGTAAGGGTTACAGGAATGCAGGATACCTCTCTTTCAAGAGGGCAGAGGGCACGTTGATGGGAAAGATCTGTACTCCCTCCTTCTTGTGAGAGAAGAACCATCCTCAGAAGCATCCTCAGAAGGGTCCTCAGACAGCTCTGCATGGGCAGACAGCTGCAGTGCCTGAGTCCTCCCTCAACAGGCTCCCAAAACCTGTAGCAGGTGATACAAGCTTGGGCCAGATATCCATGTTCATAAAATCATAGAGCTAGCAGAGACATCCCAACCCCTCTTCCAGCCAACTGGCACCCAGAGAAGGTCCCTGAGAGAGCCTGCCTGACTGAGCAGTGGCAATGCCCAGCAATAAACGCCAAAGCACCGTGCCTGCAGCACACAATGGCCAAGAGCAGGAAGGGTGAGCACTGGTCTGGGATCATGTAGCATGGTGGATCCCATTGCCTGGGAGCCCTGGGACCTGCCAGGGGGTGAGTGGGAAAGGCTGCTTTCCGGGACACACCACAATGTCCCCAGCACAGAGGGAGAGAAGATGTCCACGGTAGGAGATTGTACCCACTGCAAGTAGGTTGAGGACTGGAGTTAGTGGCACAGCCGGTGCTGGAGAAGACAGGTGGAGCTGAGTTCATCCCAACCAAGATGTGGTGATCGGCCCATCCTGCTAGTTGAGTTAGGGGCCATATGCCTGTGCTCATCTAGCCTGTGGCCAAACTGCGGGCTCCTGGGAAGAGACATGACCTGGAGACCTCTTCTACCACAGCAAAGGGGAAAAAGTCTCTCACACCCTGGGGCCTGGGGTACTCTGGCATCTTCACCCTTATGTCCTTGCCCAGGACTGAGCTGCCCTCACTGAGCACAGCCAGGATGGAAGAGAGCTCCAGTCCCACCACAATGGAAGAGGTGAAGGTGTGGGCACTACAGACTTCAGAGGGATGGAGCATCCCCAGACTGACCCATGCAGAGGAAAGCAGTGGAGAGGGGACTTTCATCTTCTTTAAACGCAGTCCACAAACAGGGTCCACAGCATGGCTGTGCTGCCCAGCAGGAGATCAGTTTGTCAGCTCCCTCCATGCGGACAACCAGTGCCACAGACACAAGACCATGCTGGTGGGGTGGAAGATGCCTGGTTGCTCACTTCAGCTCAGGCATGTCTTTGGGTAGTGCTTGCTGAGGCACAAAGGTGCATTGGCAGCTGCTTGAAACAAACTACATGGGCATGAAAACATGCATAGGAACACAACAGTCATACACATCCCCCCTCACACACAGCCAGCTGCTCGCGGGATGCAAGGACACATGGACACACATCCAAATACACACACAAGTGCTCTCCGGGCCACGCTCTACCCCTACACGCAACCACCCACCCCCAGCCCAGGCTGGGCTTTGTTTCTTGCCATGCACTTGCAGAGCAGTCCCAAACCAACAGTGGGGTTCCCCCCATCCTGCCCTTTGTCCTCGTCACTGGGTCCTACAAAGCCTCTGTCCACCAGGGACATGTCCCCTCCTCCGGGGCTGCCTGGAGGATGTGTCTCTGGCCCTTTAGCTACACCGATGACATTAGCTGACCCTTAATTTTGTGTGCACACAGGCTGGCCTTCCTTATCTGCAGGACAGAGCTATTAGCTTCCTCCCCACTTGCACATTAGGGAATAATTGCCCTAATTAGTTCTGCTGGCCTCCTGGCCCATGCACTCCACAGGCTGCTGCCTTGGAGGGACTGCAGATGTTTGTGAACAGAGCCTGGCCACCAGGCTCGTACCTGTGGGCAGGGTGACATGGCTCTGGTATCAGGGGGACACGGCTCCAGCATCTCCGGGGCCTTCCGTGGGACAGGGGATGGGACACCCCAGCCACCTCTAGCAACGGAAAGGACATAGGAGGAGCAGTGCCACGCCAGGTTGGTAGCATGGAGGGGATGCTGGTGTGAGCCATGGGGTGGCCTGGGTGGGGGGCTGGGATGAAATACAGGGGGTGCTTGGGATGTAATATCAGTGACATACAGGCACAGTGGAGCCAGGATGCTCAGGGCATCGCCAGCATTCGCCAGCAGCTCCCAGCTCAGATCAGAAGCACTAGCTGTGTTCAGGAGCCTGCAGTTAAGGGTAAGTGTGCAAGGGGCTGCATGGGACTGTTCACCAGAAAATTTGGCTGTGAGTGAGCGACCGGCTGCCCACAGCCCCATGCTGGCATCTCTGCTGTTGGACGTGGCAGGGTCAAAGTGGGACTAAGAGAGTGTCCCCGCCGTTCAGAGACATTTTCAGAGAGCACAAGTATCCAATACGTGTCCCAGAGCTGCAGGCATGAATTATCCTTGGGACATTAGGTCACCATGACAAACCATAGCACTGAGTTACTCAGGATTGAGCTGGAAATGGCCTCAGTATCCTCTAATGGACACGTGCCTGGTGGGAGGACAAGTTGTAGAGCATCTGGGGGCTCTGGTTTGTTGTAGATCCAAAACCTTTCCCCAGGGACCATCAGTAGAAGAGGGCTCAGGAAGGTCTGGTGGCTCTGTTCATCAGCTTAATAACAAGAAAATAGGATGATGGCAGCTTTTCCATCTGCACACACGGGCTGGGAACACATCTCCCAGATGCAGGCAGACCCCAACCTAAAACAACAAATGACTCCAAGAGCACCAAACACAGCCCCCATTGCCTGGAGGTGAGGTGGCTGTGGTGAGGATGTGGTGATGGTGGACAATCAGCTGGCCCTGAGCAGGAGGTGTGGGTTGATGCAGCAGGTGCTGCTGCGAACGGGCCCCGTCTCATGCCTGCAGGCACAGCAGTGTGCCCACCCCAAGCAGAGCTAGTGGGTGCTCAGCACAGGATTTCCCAGGGAATCTCCAACCTCTTGCTGCCTGACCTTCTTCTGCTGAAGGCAGGGCATGGGGAACCAGCCTTCGGTTCCCCAAGGTTTGTCCTGCCACCACGCCAGCCTGGACAGCCATCCCTGGCCAGGCAGTGCCACCCTGTGGCAAATGCTCCTCACCTCCGAAGGGGGTGATGCCCCTGGACTCCCAGCCCAGACCCCCAGGTTCATGGCACTGCCTGCTCCTGCTGACAACACCCCCAGCCTTGCTTTCCTCTGCCCTGGCCCCGCCGGTGCCCGTGACCCCGTCACAGCAGCAGACATCCCACCTCATCCCGGTGCTGCCATAGAAGATCTTTCCTATCCCTGTTGCCTTGCCCTAATACCTCCAGGGCTCCAGCAACAGCAGCCCAAAGTGGGTTCCTCCAGCCCTACCCCTGGGTACCCCCCTGCAGAATCACAGAATCACAGAATGTTCGGGGTTGGAAGGGACCTCTGTGGGTCATCTAGTCCAACCCTCCTGCCGAAGCAGGGTCACCCAGAGCAGGCTGCACAGGACCTTGTCCAGGCGGG
>Ga0065711_1007653_pt1 | contig 22340 bp, 11 predicted proteins | sample Hoacrofraction12_FD_59098 | JGI IMG/M metagenome (GOLD analysis project Ga0065711, IMG submission 59098) | Hoatzin crop microbial communities from Cojedes, Venezuela - Epithelial fraction 12 v2 (version 2) | ecosystem: Host-associated > Birds > Digestive system > Esophagus > Crop | place... | reverse complement strand
CTCAGGTTCCCTGTCACCCCCAGTGATGTCTCATCTTACGTCTGGCATTCAGATGCAGAGATGGATTATACTTGGCACAACAAGCAGGTGAGCCTCTCACGCAGATAATGTGCCAGTTCAGCATGTCGCAACGAATAGCTGCTTCCAAATTAAATAACCCGACTTCATTGCCATTTGCTCATTCTTCATTTGTGTGTGAAAGGAGGCATTAATTTCTCCAGCCGTGTTTAACAAGTCTAGATCGCTTAGCAGTGGTTTCCCTTCAGGAAGTTTCATTGCTTGTGGTGCAAGAACTGCCCTTGTTGCAGGGCAGACTGCCTGCCTGATTCTCCTTTACAGTGAGGCTGTGTCTTAACACAAAATACTTCTCTTGCCGTGGCTATGTCTCATTATTTGTCTCTATATCTATGTCATTCTTAATGAGGAGGATCGTGTCACCTTTTGAAAGTATTTACAGGTTTTTGTTTATTTATAGATATCGTTCAAAAATTCAGTGGTTTTTATTATAACTAAAAATGAGTGATAGACATTCCTGTATTTCTTCCTATGTCTCTGCTGTCTGTTTTTCTCAACTTGGAAGGAAAATTTGCCTTATGTTCAAACTTTCATTACAGAAATGTTTAAGTATAAACATTATAGGGAAGTACTTTCTCGTACAAAAACTGCACAACTATTTCCAGTGGAATTTGAAGATAACAAACACCATAATTCGTCGTATTCCAGCAGCGTTTCTTCCTATACTAAATCTTGGAAAAAATTCTTTAACAGTATCTAATTATGAATCAAACTTTGCGTGACCATGTACCTTTTAACTTTGTGGTCATGTTTGAGATCTTAAGCCACACAGAATTTGTGACGTGGTTTGTTTGAAAGACTACTTGGAATGCAAAATAATTTCTGAAATGATACATTATTGTTAACATTCTTACCTAGGGTTTTGAGGAATATTAGTCAATATATATGCTTTTGCTTAAGATTAACATGGTTTTAAATTTTATGAAAAATTGCAGCAATGTGTTAGTCCACGACAATACAAGATACATGTTGTTGGTCTCTTAGAAAGCTGTGAAATCTTATATGCTTGTGTTTAACCAGCTTGCCCAGTGTAGAGTGAACTTCTTGTACGTTCTGAAAACACCAGAGATGAGTTTCTGCTTAGAAGCGGAACACAAGCAGAGGGCTGTATACACCTTCACAGAATCATAGAATGGTTTGGGTTGCAAGGGGCCTTATGGACCATCTAGTTCCAACCCCCCTGTCATGGGCAGGGACACCTTCCACCAGACCAGGTTGCTTAAAGCCCCATCCAGCCTGACCTTGAACACTGCCAGGGAGGGGATATCAGCTTCTCTGGGCAACCTGCTCTAGTGCCTCACCACCCTCATGGGGAAAAAATTTCTTCTTTATATCTAATCTACCCTCTTTCAGTTTAAAGCCATGATCCTTTGTCCTGTCACTACAGACCCTTGTAAAAAGGCTCCTTCCTGTAGGCCTCTTCAGGTACTGGAAGGCTGCTGTAAGGTCTCCAGAGCCTTCTCTTCTCCAGGCTGAACACCTTCACCCCAGTCAGCTAGGTCTGAACATTTCTCCACTCTTTGCTTTGTTACTGGGTCTGCTACTTTCATAGCAAGAAATTGATGGGGAGGAGCACTGGTCTGTGGTGATCATGGATCTCTTTGATGTACAAAAGGAAGAGGGTTTGATGATCGCCAAGAGAGGCTGCAAGGTGAGACGGGACTTTGGTTGTCTTTTTTACTTTTTGAGGTGTAACGGAATAAAAGATGGTCAGCAAAAACATGTCTGAGGTTAGTTGTAGATGTTAGGTGCCACTCAAAATTAGTGAGGTTTCTGTAGTTTTTTTTCATGAAACGGCAGCTGAGGTAGAGACGAGTGAACATGGTCTGTAAAGTACTTGGGACTCTTGTCCTAAGACTCACCCCTGGTGTGCTGTCCCTCCTGTGGTCCTGGCCTGGCATTGTGCCTTTTTCCTAGGAAGAAGGCACGTGGCAGCGTGAGAACCACATAGCACTTTCACGGGCCAGTGGTAGCATAAGCATTAACTGGTTCTGAAACAGCCTGTGCCCTGCTTCGCTGCCCGATGGCTGTGTCGGCACGGAGAAGGGGCTGAGCTGCCCACGTGGTACTGGTCAGAGGCTGGGAAATGCGTTTCTCTGACACCTATGTCCTTCTTTTCAAACCAAGTGGACAGCAAAGCGAATGGACTTTGAAAAGTACTGGGGAGAGGGTTTGGTGCAGTGTGACCACATCAGCCTCCTCTTTATAGGAGGCTGGGTTGTCTACAGGCATGGAAAGGATCTCGGACCGTCTTTAGACACCCTCTCCTGTCCACAACAATATCCCATTTCTGCCTTATTCTTGAGGAATTTGTTAATCCCTGGTGGTAACTCTAACTTTTATAGGCAATGTACTCTACTGCTGTCTTATCTTTAGATTTAAGAAGGTTGTTTTTAAGCCTCATTGTTATTTATGGCCTGTCTACAGAGAGTATGAAGAACGGATTATTCTTCTCCCTTTTTAAGCCAACTATTGCAATGTAACTCCTTTTAGTCTAATGTTGCAAACTGTTATTTACATGTTTGGATGTTTCTGCAGCGAGTCTTGGGAAAATGAAAGCAGAGAAAATTTTTCTTCCAAGAGACTTGAAGTATCGTTTGCTAATAAAATGGATGAGGGTGGAAACAGTTGTATTGGGCGTAAGAGTAAAGACCGGAGGGGCATGATTCTTCAGAGAAGGAGGAATGGCACTGCGGCTTTCCTTTGGGCCCTGAGCAGGGACCCCCTTGTGCTGAGGCACGCCAGCGTGTTTCTGAAGGCCCCTGGGGAGCTGTAGTGCCAGGGAAGGTCCTCCCTATGGCCGGGGCCATGCTGCCTCGCGACAGGGGCCTTCCCTGTGCCCTGCACTGCCATGTGGGTCTGCACCTTGTCCCCCGGCGCCGCTGGCCGCAGCCCCCAAGGCAGCCACAACACGCTGACCGGCTGCACCATCATAATTGCCCATCCGTGCATTGTGTCTGGGGTCTTTGCCTGCGCCGAGACCACCCCCTCACCCCAGCGGGCTAATCCATCAAAAATCCATGAAGATTTTTGTGTTCATAAAAAGTCTTAGTTTCTGCCATGGCAGGCTGGAAGTCATACTTTTTACAGGTGCGTTGGAATGGTGGGTTGTATTGCATGGTGTGTGGGTCAGTGGGTTTTATTCTTTGCTTCAAACTCTAGTTTTAAGAACATGGTTCCTACTGCTAGTGGCTTCCTCTTGTGGTCACGTTTGCTCTTCGCCCCTGAAACCAACCTTGGTTGTTGACCAGAAAAGGTGGCCTGTTGCAGAGGCCAGTTTTCAAAGGGCCCTCATTGGAAATATTGGCACCACAGTTTCAAAAAATAAAGAAACCCAACCCAACAAAAATCTCCAAACCCAACCCGAAAACCTCTCTAAGGGAATGAATTCACAGTGAGTGTCTTGTTGAGTAGGAAATGTTTCTTATTCATTCCTTGAAAAATGAGACATATACAAAGCTCATGGGGGCAAGATAAGTTGGATGGTTGCCATCTTGCATGTCTGTCAAGACTTACAGAAGAACAACAATTACTGTGAAAACAAATTTCCTTGCAGAATGCTTAATAAGGAGACTTAGAAAAAAGTGTTTAAACGCTCAAGTTGTTTGTTTTGTTACCTTTCATTCTGCTCCTCTGGGACTTTTATTCTCCAAGTTTCATTTGACGCCAACTTGTGCAATGTGTTGGGTTTTTATATGCTGCACTCTCTTCCGTGGGGCGTGCTGTAGGTTTGGACCTAAATGGACTGTAAATGTCTGGCGCAGGAATCCAAGTCTAATCCTTTCCAAAATTTTTGTAGAAAATCAATTTCCTGTGAGGGGTGTCAAGATTTTTAAGGTTAATACTCCATGAAAATGCCTCCAGCTTTTTTAGCAAGCTGGAAAAAAATAAATCTGGTATTCTTATGCAACGCAAATCAAATTTGTGCTCTTGATGTGCAATAAGTACAATTATGTACCTCGTTAAAATTTCTTATTTAAAAGGATAAAAGGTTATGTATTCTTTCAGTTCGAATTAATTCTTTTTGACACTGAAGTGTGGAGCCAAAGGTTTTCAGTGTTGTGAGAATTCTTGTGAAAGCAGTTCTGAGGGATTTAAAAACAATGAGAGCCTAGGGTATGGAGCCCAAATATTGTGACATTAAAAAGAAAGGTACAGAACACAAATATATTCCATTATAAACTGTAGTTTAATTGGATCATTTTTACATGACTTGTTCATTGTGAACAAATTTTTCCTGTATTTCTGGATCTGGAAGAAAGAAATGGACAGGTAAACCAGCAGGTTTCTAAAAGGGCATGGCTATTTCAAGGAATCACAGTTATTTTTAAGAAATGTTTTTTTTTTTTTTTTAATTGCTGTTCCAAACTGTTTGTATTTTTATTGTGGTATTTTGCATGCTTTTGCTGTGTAATGGAGTATTTGTGATTGTCATAATATTTCTATGACCGTTTGCTTAGGAAGATATGAATAAACAATAGATGCAGATATATTTCTCACTGCTCATTTGGGAGAAAAAGGTAACACAGTTGTCTTCATTTGGCAGAATTAAAATCATCCAGGTTTTGTGCATACCTGAAGAATGTCTGGATCCACAGGCATATGATTTCTCAAAGCTGTATTTTATCTGTCAGTAGTAAATACTTCTCTTTGTGTTAGTAATGTATGTGCAGCGCAGAGATTCGTAATTATTTGTGACATCAATCCCAACCATGGTTTTGAAATTGTAGTGAGTTTATTCTTTCTTGTGCCTGCCATACCTGTTGAGAAAAGACTATTTTTTCTTCCCCGACCCGCAGTATTTTAAGAATTTATACCGGACTGAAACTTCTCAGGGAATTAGGAACTTTACATTTTTTTGTTGTGTAATGCACAGTGTTGTATTTAATTCTCTTGTAACTAGTTAAAGCAGGCAGATTGTTTTAATTCAGAACTAAAGTAGTGGCATAGATTATTTTTAAAACCATTTTAACTTGATACAGCATATTCCATAAAATCTATGAGTCTTTCATGTAGAAATTGTTACAGAATACATGTATACTGTTTTTGGTGGGGTTTTTTTTTTTTTTTCAGACAAAGTGCTTGTGGAATAAAGTGTTGAGCTTTCTGCTCAAAATAGTGGTTTCTAGAGGCTGAAAATGCTTTGTTCATGTATTAAAGAATGATTTTCTTAGAAAGGTAGTGTGGCGAAGAATTTGAAGACGGGCAGAACTCCCTTTTGCACTAGTGAGCGGTGAGCCTGCGACTGTGGTGAGAAGCAGATCATGGATGGAGGTCTTTTTTTGGTGACTTGGTGGATGAGTTGTGCAGGAGCGCAGGTGTACAGCTGACACTGCTCCCCCACACCTATGCAAGCCCCAGCAACTTTATAGCAAAAAAAAAAAAGCAGTGTCTTACCTCAACTCTTCTTACTTTCTTTCCTCCCTGAAGCCTACCCCCAAAACCAGTGGTGAAATGCAAGTTGAGTTTATTTTAACTATTCACACATGTGGAAAAAATACTCCTGCTTTTTGGCTGAAGACCTAGTTTCAACAGCAAAATAAAACTAAGCTATGATTTAAAGATTTTAAATGAAGAAATGTAGCAATAATGTTTTTTTCTGCTTTATTTAACTATTTTTCTGTTGTATTTAAACTTGCTTTCTGTAAGCTGTCAGTACTAAGAACATCTGGAAGGTAACTTCCCACGGTAAAATAAAACTTGAGACACTCCAAGCTGCTGGCGCTTTCTGCAGCAACACTCTCGCCAGGTAGCGAGGTAGAGCAGTGTTTGCTGGGCAGGACCGGAGTGAAAGGGAGTGTTGGGAATAGGACTTGGCTTGTTACCTTGCTTCTCACACTTAAAGTGGTGGCTGTAAGTCTACTAAGCCAACAGATTCCTGTGCAAAAGCACAGAGGGAATTAAAAGCTTAAGCGGTTCCTGCACTCTCAGGAGTTTAAATGGTTTAAGTGAGGAAAATAGGGGAAAGAGTATGTATTTGTTAAGTACTAATGCTTTTGCTTGTTCTCAGGCTCCAGACTAACAAAGCAGTTAAGAAATATGGGGGGTTTCAGACCCTGAGCTTTCCTGGTGAATCCATATGGGGCTGTCTAATGTGAATCTTGGAGAGAAATCTCTTGCATTGTACAACTCTGACAGGAGAAAATAGTTTCTAGCTCAGACATGCAAAGAGTGTGTTCTTACTAAAATATAAATTTATTAAGTCTTCTGTGTTTTTGCACTTTTTGAAGCTGCTGCACTTTGGCCCTCTTTTGTGAACGTGTTGTAGGGTTTAATTGCACACTAAACTATTTGCTCCACAGGGTTCCTGTTTCATTTAGTGCAGAAATCGTGCAAAGTATAAGGCAGAGGGTTAGGAGAAGGAAAAGAGGCTGTTGCCTTTCAGACGTGAATTGGCACGAAATGCAAGCTCGGTTTTTGCTATCCAGCTTTCATTTACTTTAAGCAATAATTCGCCTAGAGACTTCTGCCTAAATATAAAACTTGTCAATGTTAAAGAACAAGAAAAAAAATAAAGCAATTGAAAGGAAAAATGATTGCTAAATAGTTTATTCACTGTCCTGCTGCATAGGCTTAATTTTCAATACTGAATCAAAATAATGCTAAAAGCGAACAGATACTCAGAAAAGCTGCATGTGACAAGCTTTTACAGATCCCTTTTGTTCTAATATGTAGTAGTGTGTACAGATGTCTTTTTGTTTTTCTAGATAAACTCCAGAAAATCCTGTGAAAGTCACAAAAGCCTCGCAGCTGATATTTTTAAATACCTTGCCTGCTGTGACATTTTGTCCTAATAATGGAGGTATATTAAAATAAGCATGTTGTTAATTGTTGCATAAAGACTAGAGAAATTACAACCTTTGAATAATTTATTTCAAACATGCCGTGAGCTTCTCCTGCATACGCCGTGGTGCTGAGAACTGGAGAAGGCGTTTTGGTGGCAGTGGTAGAGGGAACTGGTACACAGCTGCTCTTTCCCACTGTGTCCCACTCTTTCCCAGTGCATCTCCACTGGGTCCTTTTCATTGAATGATGGGCCAATGCAAAATCATTGCTTAATATAGCCATTGTTAGAGCAGATTGTAAATACTGAGTGTTCAGCACAACAGGCTTTGTGAAGAGAATTGCAGAGCTGTCTGCTGAAGGCAAACACAGGTTTATGGCCCTATTTTAGGACGTTATCCAAACATGAATCATAGAATAAGAGAATGCTCTGGGTTGGAAGGGACCTTTAGAGGTCATCTAGCCCAACCCCACTGCAGTGAGCAGGGACATCTTCAACTGGACCAGGTTGCTCAGAGCCCCATCCAGCCTGGCCTTGGATGTTTCCAAGGAGGGGGCCTCCACTACTTTTCTGGGAAAACTGTTCCAGTGCTTCACCACCCTTACTGTAAAAAAATTGTTCCTTATATCCAGTCTAAAGATACTTTTCCTTAAAACCATTGCTCCTTGTCCTATTGCAACAAGCCCTACTGAAAATATTTTCCCCATCTTTCCTGTAGGCCCCCTTCAGGTACTGAAAGGCTGCAATAAGGTCTCCCCAGAGCCTTCTCTTCTCCAGGCTGAACAGCCCCAACTCTCTCAGCCTGTCCTCATAGGAGAGGTGCTCCAGCCCTCGGATCATCTTTGTGGCCCTCCTCTGGACCCGCTCCAACAGGTCCATGTCCTTCTTGTGCTGCGGGCTCCAGAGCTGGACATAGGACACCATGTAGGGTCTCACCAGAGCAAAGTAGAAGGGCAGAATCACCTCCCTTGCCCTGCTGGCCACACTTCTCTTGATGCAGCCCAGGATACAGTTGGCCTTTTGGGCTGTGAGTGGCCCTTGGTGGCTCATGTCCAGATTTTCATCCACCAGTACCCCCAAGTCCTTCTCGGCAGGGCTGCTCTCAATCCCTTCATCCCCCAGCCTGTATTGATAGCAGGGGTTGTCCTGACCCAGATGCAGGACCTTGCCCTTGTTGAACCTCGTGAGGTTCGTCACATGGATGATGCTTGGTTTGTGAATTGTCCCATTTGATTGCAGGAGGGTTTCTAGCAGGTTTAAAGATAAACTGTAGCGCATGTACCTTGTGCGAAGTGATACCTGGATCACAAATAGCTGTGCTCATACCCATATAAAATGTGCCTGTGGAATTGAAGGGCAGGGACAGAAGCTTTCATTTGCTTAGTGCAAAAATGGCAAAATGTTACTTGTGAATGTGTAGCAGGAGGAAACACAGACATAGGAATTATTTTTGAAACAGTTGTAGTATTTTGTGTAGAAAAGAGTGAAAATCTTTCTTAAAATTGGAGTGTGTGGGGTTTCCACTACTAAAAGAAATCACTAAGATTTTATTGGATGTTTCCTTCGTTCTTTGCAGGTGGTAATATATGTCTCCTGCAGTGATCTGTAGTGCCTTTGGATGTCTGAAATCCGCAGGCAATACCAGCCACGGATCACTCCCTGTTTTACCCATCCCTTCAGAGTCGAATAAATTGACAGTCTTTTCTCTGCCCAGTATGTTAAGTTCTTCCTTATTACTTTGCTATTTTGAGCCATAAATGTTTTGTTGAAAGTTGTGCCGAGGACTTTGAAATTAAATGGGGATTTGCACACCTACTGCAAGTCTCAGCCGTTGGGTTGCTCCCCTCAGCTGTGCAAGCCTGTGCAGTTCCCTGGTGCAGTGCAGCAGGCATCTTGTGCAGAGAAAAGGCTGTTAGAGGATACTTTCGGTATTTGCTTGAAGCCTTAGAAGTCCAAAGCACTTTCTGACAGTCTCTTGCAAGCACAGATTACACTATCTGTATCTAAGGATGGGGGAGAGAGGTTGAGCAGAAGTCACTGCAGCAGTGATGTGTGGTGCATCGCGCAGCGTCTGTAATAGATGAGAAATAGGCTGCGCCGTCAGTGACTCTTGTCTTTCCAGAGTGAACCAGTCTCAGCTGTTTCACACAGATTGCCACAGATCTGGTACTTAGAAAATCATTTTACAGAATTTCACTCCAGACTTACCTCTCTGTTGGTGAATTATGCCCATTTCAGTGGAGTGCAATGCCTTAATAACATGTTAATTAATTTTAAATTGCTCAATTCTTCACTCTGCTACCGAGTCTTGGAAAACAAGCTTCATCAATTACTCCCTTCAGGACTTTGGAAAAGACATAATTTAAAGCAGTGTGTATGACTTTTGGTCTCCTTTTTTTTTAATGTACAGAATTTGATTTTGTAGGTGGTTTTGGATTAAAAAGAAGTGAGAGTAGATTTGCTAAAGAGTTTGCTGAATCTTTAAACTCATGTTGCTGAAAGTTAATGCTGGATGATAATCTGTGTGGTGCTATGGAAGATTTTGCAAGAGATCTGTGATTCTTAAGTGGTGTGTTACTTATTTTTGCATATCGTGGTATTTGGGTCTTACAGTTGCTTTAAGCAATTAGGGAGGAAGGGCTAATGGAAACAAGCATAAAGGTGTTGTTGAACTGAAGGTTTAAGCACTCATCTGTATTGCACTGGCCAGAGGTAAAAAATCTGGTGATAAAAAGTGAATGGCAGAAGTTACATCTTAGACATCAATATCTAAGAAAAGCTTTATTCTTGCTGTTCTTTACTGGAACCAAGGCCCACTGAAAACAAATAGATCCAGAGGGATTAACTTGAGTTTTGTCTTGTAGAAAAATCTTGCTGTGAACCGAGTCTTGTATGGAAGAGGCCATCCTGCTTTGATGTGGTGTGCCAGGCTTTCTGCAGTGAAATCCAGAAACCTGCAGCTAATAACTTTGCTGCCGCTGTGTTTTTTTGGCCAGCTCTGCTATATGTCAGTCACCAGTTGGGTTTGGGTCTCTGTATTTTGGTGGGGTCGAGGAACATGTCCCAGCTGGATGCCCTGGGAATGCCCTGTGCACGGAAGTGCAGGGAGCTGCTCTGGCAGCCTGCCTGTCCCTCTGCCCGCGCCCCGAGCTGCCTGCCTTCCCCAGGAACCCGCTGTGGCGATGCCGGGTGGGTTTTCAGCAGGGCGGACTGCAGATCCCCTGGGTAGCCGGAACTTAATGGCAGTAATGCGACTTATCTGCAGCTTGGTGTGGCTGCAGAAAATTCAAATTACAACTCAGTTTCACGTCTGCTTATTTTTAAGGACTTCTCTTACTTCTTTCGCTAATTGTTGAAAGTGGTTACCTCTCCTGCATTCTAAAGGGTTTGCCCCAAAAGTCATGGGAAAGCTGAATCAATCAATTGCGTATTGTTGTAGAGCAAAGCTGAGCACGGTTTGCCTTAACCCTATGTCTGCGTCTCTCCAGGCGAGGGGCAGAGCGGGCAGGAGAAGCGGGCATCTCCTGAGCTTTGGGCAAGGGTTTTGGAAGAGTCTGTGGGAGGAAACCTGAAGGAAGGCTCAGCGCGTTTGCAGTCGGCAGCGCTACTGCTGCTTCTGGCCAGAGGAGCTTGGCAAAATGGGGTAAAAGACTGACAACGGCCAAGAGTGTTTTTCATTACTGCCTCTCCCTGTGGCTGGAGTGACTGCATATGAGCCATCCCTGCCTATGGCGCTATAGTTTCCAAGACTACCTCGTTAGTTGGGGTAAATTCCTGTGTACTAGATCTCAAGGAGCAGAAATTAATGTCTACACAGAAACTTTAAAGCCAAAAGAATCTGAATTTACAGGCCTTGTACTATAATGATGTGAGCTGTCACTGAAATGTAAAAACATAAACATTAGATGTTTTTCTATAATCTTCCTAGTCAATTTTAGGTATCCTCTGTGTTGGGTCTCTTGTCATCTACAACTGATTTGAACCCACGGCTGTACTGTGAGTTGAACCGTGGCCCGTGGGGCTCAGCATCCGGGTCTCTTGTCCCCGTGCAAAGGGGAAGCCAGTGAGGTGCCTTGTCTGATGGTGATCCAAGATGGAGAATTTATTTACATCTAATGTGGCTGATGAGATGTGTGACTGGGCCCATCAGGACTGCCGTAGTGGCCAGAGGGCTTGCGTCATATCAGCATGTAGAAGTGCACTCGCTGAGAAGAAAAAGCTGTTCGCTTTCCAAAATAAGTAGAGAGATGTTTTTGCCTGGATATGTAAAGATAACAGTAATTGTCATGAGGTTTTTGCCGTCGGTTGCTCTTGGTATGCTTTCAGCTGTGAAAACGCCTACGAATGGAACAGATCGTAAAGTTATCCTGGCATAGCATCTGAGAGTGAAACTCCTGAACTATTTCCTTGTTGTAGTTGTGAAGAAATGTGGAAATGATAAGGCAGCTGTTGTAGAGGCAGTGGAAGCGTGCTACGGTACCGTCTGTAGGCAGTCCTGTAGACTTCTTGGTGGTGACGGCAAGTTAAAACAGCTTTGTTTTCCAGGATTCACCCCTAGCAATGCAGTGTACTCAGGCAGAATGAAGTCGTTAAACATTGCCATCAAGTGAGAAAAGAAAGATTTAACCNAAAAGGTCCATATTTTGAGTAGCCTTGGCTTGGGTGTATCAGTGGAAGTATCAAAAGAGACTTCTGACAGCAGTTAATTTTTTGTGCATTCAAAAAGGAGATTGTGGAGTGGCCTTTCTGCCCATTTTCCTCATTGTAGTTTGACTTTAGGATTTGTCTAGCAGGCATTTCCATTGTTTTTCCTTAGGAGCTAAAAGAGTCCCCAAATTTGAGAAGATATTTTGATCGCCTATTCATAAAGTCTTGCTATGTGTCCGCAGGAGATGTTATCTCCTTACTGCTAAGCTCAAAGCTTGTCACTTATTTCAACTGTCCTTGTTAAAAGCAGCGTTGATCCTTAACCCTCCTGTGATCATCCTATGTTTTCATTCCCAAAGGATGCTGATGCAGCTCCTGTGCAAAACGCGGTGCATCCACTTGAGCTAGAGAGGAGCTCTCCATTCACTCTCACTAGTAGTAAGGTTTAGACCTTATTTTCAGTTCAACCTCCAGAGGATGGAAGTTTTGGGAACAGATGTACATTTTGTTTGGCTCGGTGCCAGCCCTGGCCGCATTCCGGTGTGGATAGTTATATCCTGCCTTCACTGACCTCCTCTTGCAAGGTCAGTTGCCTGTGGGGTGGGGAGGTCAGGATGATGGCTCCGCCGAGTGGGCAGGGCTTGGAGGATCTGGTTTCTCTTCTCTCGCACCCTGGACCTTCTCCATGTTGTGTCCCTAGATAAGTTCTTGGAAGAGAAGAGGTGAGCAGGAAAATGAGCAGAAATCCTTGGAATGACTGGTGCCTTCAAAGAAGAATATTTACAATGTATAAAATGTGTAATATTAACCATCTGTAGGATGGGCTTTATGAAACTCTTGTCTCATGTCCAACAGAATGAAATGCTCTTGGCAGAGACTTGCATCGGAAGAAATTCGGATAAGCCCTGTGGAAGCTTCCTGAAATCTACTTGTTTGGATGGGGTGGTGTGACAGCTCTGCACTTGCCATTTTACTTGGGACATTATGCTTACTCCCTTGTTTCTACAGTAAGATTTGAAAAGCAGAGAAAACATCTATAACCCAGTTCTGTGTACTCTGCAGATTTCCGTAGGATTTCAGGTCTTAATAGTGATTTTGGCAAGACTGTGTGTGCAGCATTTCAGAGAGTGACCTGCTGAATATCTGCATTTCTATGTCCAGATGCTGAGGAACAGATTACCTACAAAGAATGTAAAGCAGTTTGGTGAATAAGTAGACTCATACTTTTATAAAAATCTGTACTGCTTGTTGGTACCCTTGTGCCACGTTATTAAATCTGGAGTAGCCTCTTTTCAGGCTTTTTATTTTTGTGTTCCAAGTGTAATAAGCTTTATTAAAATTTCACTCATAATCCAATACAAGTTTATTGGCGCAAGCTGCATTGATTGAACTGGATAGTTTTTTGTATGAATTTGATACCAACTAGTGAATATGAAACGTAACTAGAACAATTTTAGGTGTATGAATATTGTTCTCTGAGCATTCATTTTCCAAATACTAAGAAGAAAAAGGCAAGGAGGTTTTGAAAATTGCTCCCTCTCTTTCACCCCTGCAGGATTTCACACACTCCTAAAGGCGTGTGTTCAGTGAAAATGATGCTAGGTTTTTCTTTCAAAGGAAAGACAGAGTGAAGTATCAGCAAATGTACATAACATCCTCTGACCTAATTCTGTAGACACTGCTATTGTGAAAATAATTTACTTGGCATGGAGACTGTCAGATATTTCTCAGGAATGGTGGTTCTTAAGCCTCCCAGTAAGATTGACATTAGATGAAAGTATCCACCTCTTCCAGGTCACATGCAGATGAAAGATTCATTAGCGTTTGTGTATTAAAGACAAAAGGTGAGCATAGGAGATGAGATTTCTTTCAGGTACACTTCAACATTAGCATGCATCAGCAGCCTTTATCCCCTGGCAGAGTTTTCCTAACCAAGACTCCTTAATAATTGAAATCTTTTGACTAATAATGCTGACTCACATGTTCTGGTAGGTGCACAATTTGGGTCAGTGTTTTTTGTGACTTGTGGTATGCTGGCATTGTCAGTCGTCTTAGCTGAAGAGAAATACTTAGCGGTTCGCATGCTTGCTTTTCTGTAGGCATCTGCAGCTGCCTCTTGTAGGTTGGCCAAGAAGGCCAACATCATCCTGGCTTGTATCCGGAATAGTGTGGCCAGCAGGAGCAGGGAGGTGATTGTCCCCCTGTACTTGACACTGGTGAGGCCGCACCTGGAGTACTGTGTTCAGTTTTGGGCCCCTCACCACAAGACAGACACTGAGTTGCTGGAGTGTGTCCAGAGAAGGGCAACAACGCTGGTGAGGGGTCTAGAGAACAACTCATATGAGGAGCAGCTGAGGGAACTGGGGCTGTTTAGTCTGGAGAAGAGGAAGCTGAGGGGAGACCTTCTTGCTCTCTACAACTACCTGACAGGAGGATGTAGTGAGGCAGGTGTTGGTCTCTTCTCCCAAGTAACAAGTGATAGAACAAGAGAAAATGGCCTCAAGTTGCATCAGGTGAGGTTTAGATTGGATATTGGGAGAAATTTCTTTACTGAAAGTGTGGTCAGGTATTGGAACAGACTGCCCAGGGCAGTGGTGGAGTCACCATCCCTGGAGGTGTTAAAAAACCGTGTAGATGTGGCACTTTGGGACATGGTTTAGGAGGCATGGTGGTGATGGGTTGATGGTTGGACTTGATCTTAGAGGTCTTCTCCAACCTTAATGATTCTGTGATNCTAAGGGAGAGGAATTGAGCAACCNTTGCACCGGCAAAGGGTGACTGCCCTGCTCCTGCCACCCCCCCCGCTCACAAGAATCTGTACTGATGGGAAGCAGCTGTGTTTGGGGTTTTTGTTTTGTTTAACTTCAATTCTTAATGTCCTTTTCTAGCATATAGAAGAATTCTGGTGTTAGGCTTCGATGTGAGACTTAGACCTGTTTGAAAATGTTTTTAGTATTTGTTTCATGCTGTTCTATCCATGGCTGTGCGTACATGTGTGCACAAGCTTGCACTGAATCATAAGCCTTGAAGTTCTCGGCATTGCTATAAAATGTTTTGTTTGGAGTCACTGGAAAAGTGTTTCCCTGTTCCTGGAGTGCTGTCCCCCTGAACGTGCAAGGGTGCGATGGCACGTGGAGCACCGGCGCACACAGATGTGAAAGGTTCTGGGTCGTGCCAGGAGAAGGGAGATTGGGAAAACCCTGGCCCAGCTGTCGGCAGGTTTTGCCTGGCACATGTGGTTGCTCTCTGTCGCCTTTACCACTGTGTTACCTGAAGTTGCTAAGCTTTGGCAGTTTATCAGTAGCTTGCCTTGCGACTTAAAATTATGTTGTTCTTTAATGTGAAGCGATGGTCATGTAGAGCTTAAATGGTGAGAACGTTTTGTAGTTAGTTCTTTAAAAATACACTGTGTATAGGTTGTCTTGTGTGCCATGAACTAAGCTGCTTTAAACTCCTGTTTTAGATGTTGGAACCTTGCTTACTCAGAATAGCTAGAATAAGAATAAGCATTTCAGGTGATGTTTAAAAAAGTCTGAAATAGATAAAACATCTATTTTTAAAAGACAAGACGACAGAATAAAATGAGTAGCTCCAGAAATACCACTGATAGGAAGGAGCAGAGGTAGAGAAGCTAATACACAGCAGAGCCTCTTCCTCTGTACAGCCGGGTACGTAACTGCTCCAGCATGTTCCTCTTCCTATCTCCTTCCCAGGCGGTAATCCTGCTGGATCCGGGATGTGGTGTTTTCTTACTTAGCTTTAGATAATGAGGAGATAGGTATGTAGCCCCAGGTTCCAGGTAGTGTTACAGACATCTGAACAACGACCTGTTCAGAAAGAAATGCCTGTCCAAGAATGTAACAAAACTCGTCTGTGATAAGCAGATCAAAGACTTTGTACTGACAAGTTTTTTTGTTTGTTTTTTTTTTTAAAAAGAGGGTAAAGTGGGTCAGATGCAGGACACAATTTTGAGATAAGCTGTTGATAAGCCGCTGCTGCAAATAGTTGTCTTTCAAACGGTTATAAGAGGGTGGTTAATCTAGAAGGGAGCCTGAGGTTGCTCTGCGGTTGAGGTCTGAGCTGTGGTGTTGTGGCTGGTCANCCGTCTTCTGGAGAGCGCTGGGCGAGGGGCGCGTTGGCTAACAGTGGAAGCTTTTCAATGCGTTCCTTCCTGAAAATGCAGAGGCAGTTGATGAGCTGGAAAATCTTTCTACCTCAGTATAGCATAAGCAAGGACAAGCGAAAAAATTGTGCTTTCTGGGGTTGGGCTGACATGGAAGGTGCAGCGAGAAAGTTTCATGTAACATAGAAGCCAGTGGTGCTCATTTTCTTTACGCATGAGTTGAATATGCATTCAGCTTATGTGTGTTTCTCTCGCAGATATTTGAGTGCCTTTGGGCTGGGTTTGCCCACAGATGACAAACAGTGACCATCTACGTGGCAGGTAGCAACAAGGGGGCAGAACAGACAAAAACAGTGTGCGAGCTAGATACAGAGGATGCTGTTCACGGCTAAATGAAAAAGCAAAAATCTGAGCTCTATCTTTGCCTTACATCTGAAATCTTTCTACTGAGGCTGCAGGATGGTCATTGCAGCCTGTCCATAGGATTATGGAATAGTTGGTTTCTGATTTTACCTCTTTTTCTACTTAAGAAAAACTAACTTCAGCTGTACACTCTTCTTCAGTTCCTGAGGTTCAGCTCTTGCAATCTAAATTAGACCTGCCCAGGGTGTTTGAGAGGTCAGTGCACTTGGAGACCGCAGTGGAAACTTGTTTGGAGACAGCTAGGGAGGGCTGGAACAATGTCAAATTGTGCTGGGAAAAGCTGCTTCATGTGGGATGTCTTCAAGGAGCAATTACAAAAATAACACTCGCTGTCAGCCGATAGAGCAGAACAGTGAGTGGATAATAAATACAAAAATCTGCTTTATGTTCTAGCATCTCAAGATGTAAAGCTTTTCTATTAGAAGTTCACAGGGAGAACAGTAATTTAAAACAGCCACTCTTCTGAACAACTTGTAGCTACATTTTAAAATTTAATGTTGATGAGTTGGAGATATCTTTTTTTTTCTAAAAAGAAAAGGTATGTATTTTTACAACCATAGAAAAACTTCTAGCCTGTCAGAAGGGTGTGCAGGCAGCTAGATCTTGCTCTTTCTCCCCTTTTAGTGGCTGCTTGATAGGGAAGGTGGTGTGATTCATGTGCAGAACCTGTGTTTTAAGGCTACCTGCTGAAATTCCATTGAACTGACAGGTGCTGTTCCAGGATTGAGAACAAATACAAGATTAAGATGCTACAGCTTTCCATCCTTCTCTGAGAAATGTTGTTTTCAGATGTTGTAGAAAATGAACTTGTTTCCTGAATTGGCAAATGACCTGTGAAATTTTCATATAAGCAGTTACACCTTGCAGTAAACTTAAATTCAGTTTTAGTCCACTCAGCATTGTGTTCTTGCCTCACAAGCCATTGAATAGATCAGTTTTTGACTAATTCTCTCTATCTTCCTGGGGTTAGATTTGGCAAGCAACATCCATAACCTGCCACCATGAAAAGTTATTTCCATCATGTTCTTCATTAAACTTTCCTTCAATATGCTGTTGTCACCGAAGAATTACAGTTTTCTGCTGAAGAACTAAAAGAAAAAAATTGCAATGAAAATTGACTGTCAGTAGTTCTGTATTAGAATCCCTTGAAGTATCAAGGTATGCAAGTTGATCTGATTTACATGTGTCTGTTCAGCAGTGCACGAATAGAAAATACTAGTTCTTTCCTTGCTAGCTTGCTGAGAAGTACGCAGCCCAAACTAACAACAGGAAAGGATACAAAGAATTAGTTTTTAAACATCAGTTGAATGAAAGCAGAACTGGTTTCCCCTGTCTTTCAGTGGATATTTTCATGTATCTTAGTTCCAAAGTACTCTCTGTTTTATTAGAGAGTCTAGTTTTAGCTTGAAAAAATATCGTATCACTCACATACAATGCCTCTAATTCAGATGGATCTTGGAGTCTCTTAATAGTATACTGCACAAACTAGCTTTACTTCAATATTGCATGTCACTGACTGTGATCTGCCCATCAAGATGCTGTGCACTGACCCTGCAAAAGGTAAAACCAGGGAACAAAAAACCAATGCAGTATTCAGTTTAAGCTGCTGTGGAAATTTAAGCAGGCAGCACGTTCTGAGGCATTAATTTTTGATACAGGCTGATCAGCTACCTTCCTCTGTGGCTTCTGGAGAGAGGGCCTGCTCCCACTAGCAGCTCTAAGCAGGGTCCTGATGGAGGGAGTACGAAATGCTGCCTGGAAGGGAACCCAAGTCCCTCTCCTCTAACTGTACAGGGAACCTGATAAGAGTAAATGCCTCTAATCTATGTGAATACCTACAACTAATTGTGTAATAAATTTGGCTGCTTTGTCAGCTTGGATCTGTTGCTCTGGGCTGTTAACAGGAGATCAGGATCTAGTGGCAAAAATAACATGGAGAAGCTTGTACCTATAAAATATCTTTTCTGTTGTTACCACTGAAGAGCAAAATTACAGAGAGAGAGTTTCAGGGTGGTTGGTTGTAAGTGTGCTAGAGAAACAACACTGTGTTTTTAAGAGATGCAGTATCCTTGATAAAAAATTTTGTCTGCTTGATCAGAATAAAATGTTCGTGTTTCTACATCAGGAGCAAGCAGCGCATTTGCGGCATTCGGTAGCCTCAATGTTTGAAAGTATAGAAAAACAGATGGAAAATTAACTCTCAGTATCTTTTCAGGAAGNTGATAGCATCACAAATCCCTGTGTGAAGGTCCGAGTTGCTCGGTGTTTCCTCTTCAGCAGCCAGTAACGCCATTGCTCCTTGCCAGCAAGTGAAGGATGCCGTGGCAGGGAAGCAGCCCAAGAGGAGATAAGACTGAGTTTCAGCTTGGTTAGACTATTTCATGTGGAAGAGACCTACAGCGATCATCTAGTCCAACTGCCTGAGCAATTCAGGGCTGACCAAAAGTTAAAGCNTGCTGCTAAGGGCATCGTCCAAATGCCTGTTAAACACCGACAGGCTTGGGGCATCGACCACCTCTCTAGGCAGCCTGTTCCAGGGTCTGGCCGCCCTTCTCCAGCTGCCTTACCCCTGGTTGTTGAATTTGTGTGCGTGGGATGCGCAGCGGGCCCTGGCCGGTGGCTTCACATGTGCCCGCTGCAGCAGCGTGGTCCCCAGCGTGGTCGGGGCCAGGGTGGCTGTGCCCGTGGGGAGCCCGCTGGGCAGCAGCCGCGGAGCACGCTCCATGCCCATCCGGGGTCCAACCCGGTCGGCTGGGCTCTGCGCCGCTGTGGCAGGCAGGGAAGGGCTGTGCAGGAGTGGTGGACAGCAGGGCTGAGTCAACAAGGAGCGCCCAGGGACGAGGGCAGGGAAGTCAGTACGTGCTTTGGAGTTCAGAAATGGTACCGATGCTCTGCCCGGCCCTCCCAGCACAGTGCCGGTGCTGCCATCGGCTGTCTCAGCAGCACGCCCACGCCGCAGGCAGGCAGGCTTCTCCTGCCACCGGACCCTGGTAGGACCCCCTGCTGCGGGACCCTGCCCTGGGCGGCACGGCTCTCTGGCAGCGGGAGCCCTCTGCAACGCTGGGGTCTGCACAGTGCCATCCACCGAGGCAGACATGATGGGCTCGGCTCCTGCCTGCACCCTGGACGGGGTGCAGCTCTCCTCCAAGGAGTTCCCTTCCACCTGTTCCTCCCTGCCCGGCACATTCCCGTTTTTAATCCTGCTTCTGCACCGTCCATCTTGGGCACATGCCAAATGCCCTGCATTCTCCCCCCAAAAAAAGGCCAGATTGACTTCAGAAAAATGATATGTAGATGAAAGGGATTGGTAAATGCTGCCATTTATTTGAAGCTTTCCTCGTACAAAGAATCAATTTCCCTTTTCATCAAGCAGTAAGAGAAAAGAAAGCTGCTCAATACATCTTGTGAACAAGGAATTAAGCCACGGATCTCTGAAACTTACAGGAAGTGAAGGAAGCCAGAGCTCAGTCAGTCAAAGCAGAAGCCACATCCAGAGAAGAAAGAGTTCTTTTGAAGATAATTTTCTTTGTTTAGTAAGATTTACTATTCCAAAACATCTTTTTTTTTCAGTAATTTTCACCTGACATTTTGTGGTATAAATGTGTATATATATATATAAAATAAATTAGAAAAAATGCTATTGATTTGTGCTGTTTGTTTATACAAGTGAAAAGTCTCTGTCATGCTGTTGTAGCTTGGGAGCGGTCTGTGGTTTTCCAGAGAGCAGCCCTAACGCATGAAGAACAGGCACAGCTCTGCTGTCATGCTTCACGCAGGTGGTGCACCTCACCAGCCAGGAGACATTGCTAATCTAAGTGTATTTTCAGGAAAGCTGTTCGGGGCTTCCATCTACATGTGGGATGAAATGGGATTTTTGTTCTAACCTCAACGCCTGGCTGAGGTTTGTAAACATCTGGGAGTTCTGTGCATGGGAGAACTGGTGCCTGTGCTTCAAACCTGCTGATAGCTGTTGTTTGTTTAGCTGTTGTCTAAGCGTGTGAACATGGAGCTGTTTGCTTCACAGAGGTGGCTGAATGAAGCAAATGGTGAAGCATACATAGAAATTAAGCTTCAGTGCTGAGACTGTGTTAATTTTTCACAAAGAAAAGTGTTCTGCTCAAGTGGTGCAATGGGGTATTTCTTCTGTTTGTGTTCCAGTCGTAGTAATTGTCTGAACTGTTGTTGTAAGGGCCAATACTAAGTACAATTTTCTGTGAATACTGTAGTTTCTGTGATGGAAGTGTTTTACTGGACAGTGTACTTAACAAGTTATCATGTCACCTGCTATTAAAATCAGACGTAGTATGAAAACCCCTAAATTGTTTTGGGATAGTAATGTTACCTAGCAGTGCTTCTGAAAAGCTGAGCAACTACCTACCTGTCTGATAACTAAGGGGAATGTGATCAGACAGCAACCTCCAGAGTTGAAACAGATATGCTTAATAGAAAACTTTAAATACAACAAGCATTTTGCATTTTTAAATAATTTTTCTTTGTTTATGTAGAGCTGTTTACATTCTGTGGAAGTGAAATGCATTTAACCAACAATGTGTCTCTTCTCTCTTAGATTACAGAAGTTTGTGGAGCCAAGCGCGTGGGTTATTTTGGTCCTGCTCAATTTTATATTGCTTTGAAGTTAATTGCAGCAGCGCAGTCAGGGTTCCCAGTACGTATTGAGAGCATTAAGAATGGTAAGTAGCAAATTTTGCTTGCACCTCCGTGCACTTGTTTCTCGCTTTCTTTAATGCTTGTCAGCTCTCCATGGTGGTAAACTTTTCTGCTAACATGTCTGTGAAACAGTTTTATTTTGAGGAGTGGAGAAAGAGTAGAAGATAATGTTACATTCTCTAAGTGACTGGTAGAAAATTGCAGAGAATTACATGTATGGCAAAGCTGAGATTACACCCCCCTCTGGAAAAGGTATTACCAAAGGAATGGCACGAATGACAGCTGATCAGTGCTGGGGAAGCATGTCTTTCTCACCTTCAGCCTCTAATCTTGACAGCTGTCCGGAGTGGGAGCTGATAGCTGCTTTGGGTGGAGGCATGTTGTGGGGGGCCTGGGCAGGACAGGGGTCCCCCTGTGCAGGGCAGCTTGTAACACTCATCTGTTTTAGTAAATAATCCTGCTGAAATAAATGGGTAATGGTGACAAAATCGCAATGCTTCCTTATCAGTAGGTGTCAAAACGTGTATTAGATGTAATTTAAAACAGCTTTGTTCTTCCTGATGAATTGACAGTAGTATTAAATGTACCAATTTTGAAGGAGAAAAATGCTTCTTAAAAGAGGCTTATCAAACTCAAGCGATGAAGAGAGAAAGCAGGTCCCTTTTAGCTGCGAAACCTTGATAGTGACTAAATGGAAGGAACTCTGTGTTCTTGTCTTGGTGATGCACGCTGTGCCTCGGTGGGGCTCAGGCTTCGAAACACGTGGCTTATTGCTTGGCTTGAGCCCAAACAGGCCTGAACCCTTAGCTCCCGTGTCCCAGGCGGGCGTTTGAACCGTGCCGTGAGGCTGTGCTCTGGGCAAGAGTGCCTGCCACCATCGCGCTGAAGGCAGTGGCGCAGCCGGCCAGGAGATCAGAGAGGAGGTGGGAAAGGCAGGACCTACCCATAGCCTTGCGGTCAGGTTAATGCTTCCAGCACAGTTTCTGGTCCACTGTCCGTGCTAAGGGCAGTGAAATGTAAAATTCAGCTATGCTACAAGACGCAGGGAGGGGGTTCCCAGGTCTGCCCCATCCCAGGGGGGGAAGCCGGGCTGGCAAGCACATGTGGATCTGTGTGAGCTGAGCTCCAGCGGTGCGGAGCTCCCGGCCAAGTGGAGGGGATCAGAAGCAGCTGGCATGGTTCGGTTCGGTGCCTTGCTGGCAGGGGAGTTTAAACCAGGGGTGAGGCGGTGCGGCCTGGATTTGTCTGTCAGTTTTCCTTACAGACAGCTTGTGCTCTCTCTTGCATTGCAGTTCTTTTTAAGGATGTTAATTTGGAAAAAAAAAAAACCAAACCCAACCCACTGAAAACCAGTAAACTAAATTAGAAGCCTGAACTAAGTGAGATTTACTATGTATGTTTTACAAGTCCAGCATCTGCAAATAATCCACAAATCTGAGTGAAGGAGGGTACTTGCCGTTCTTGTATTGATATCCTGCTTACTGTTACTGAAATGCTGCCAGCGTTAGTTACGTTTTCTCTTGAAATGTGTGAGTGCCTTTAGAGTGGGGTGAGTAATATGCGCCAAACTCCAATTGATTTCTTTCTGGTAGTAGCTGTAGGTGTAAACGATTACAGAGG
>Ga0065711_1004798_pt1 | contig 22341 bp, 11 predicted proteins | sample Hoacrofraction12_FD_59098 | JGI IMG/M metagenome (GOLD analysis project Ga0065711, IMG submission 59098) | Hoatzin crop microbial communities from Cojedes, Venezuela - Epithelial fraction 12 v2 (version 2) | ecosystem: Host-associated > Birds > Digestive system > Esophagus > Crop | place... | reverse complement strand
AGTTATAGTACAAGTCGTCTTTATTTTTATGAAAACACAACCCAAACTTCTGGGCAGAATACTAGTTAAGATGCCCTCCCTCAGGTTTTATCATGGTGAGGAAAGCAATACAGTGGCCAACAGCAAGAACAGCCTTATGCCAAAAAAATGCATATACATGAGATTAACTAAGGCCAGATTTATATCCTCCGAGACAAATCCTACATTTATTTGTTTGGTCAAAGAACTATTTCTCTAAACAGCACATACACACACACAAACACACATACACTCCGTAAAGAGAGATTAAAATCAGTATTTATACTACTAAGTGCACTTGAATTACGCTACAGCAGTAACTGCATCTTGTAGACTAACATCACCCAGATTATGAACAATGAGTTGCAACATAATCCATACTCAAATAGCTGTAATTACAGTTCTAAGATTCCTTATCTATTTGAAGAGAAACTAAACTAATAAAGTTGCTCTTTATGACAACATGAACCCTACTTTATATTAGCTACATTTGTTAAGTTGTGGCTATGACATTGCTTTTCACTACATTAATTCACAGTTATTTAAAAGCTGTATTGACAAAGCTAAAAAAAAAGTGACTTCCTACTCTGTTTAGAGGCTACAGCCAGATCCCATGGTCAGAGGACAGAGGTCTATAACTCAACGGACAACAATAGCCTGGGACCTCTGAGGTATTTTGAGACAGCCACTTGCAAGGCAATCGTTTCTGTGGCAAGTCAAGTAAAATGAGGAGGGCAAGGCTATGGCCATGCCACTTCACAGCGATGCATAAGTAGTCTCAAGTAGCCAACATTCCTCCTCTGCACTGAGCTAGGATGAAAGTTCTCACAGCTGTGTGACGAACTGTGTAGACAAGCTGATCCAGCTGAGAAAGGAAAAGGCATCTTTCCAAGCCCAGATCAGTTCACCAACCCAGCTGAGTAACTCGTACAGCCACACCTGGCAGAAAGCACCAGGACAGCAACTGTTTACTCCTGCACTGTGGCTGAAAACATATCAGTCAAACTGCAGAAGAGCACACTAATTTTTTTTGCAATAATTTTGTAAAGAAAATTAAATTCATATAGAAAAGCAGAGGGAGAAATTAACTGATTTGCAACGCATGCCAGAGAACCTAGCTCGCTGGTGAGACATTTTCCACAAATACAGCACAAACCCGAGCTCTTTCCACATACATCAAATTTTGGTTTCTGCTATTCCTTTGTATGAAAAAAAATATTTCCAAGATAATTTATATATCTACAGACCATCATGCTATTCAGCTTAATAAAACATGGTGTTTTCATTTCTCTACATCTCTTTCACCCCCTGCCTCCAGCAACATCAAAAGAAAAAAAAACCAAAACAAAACCAACAACCCAGAGAGATCCCAAAGGAAATTGTCATTAGAAGTCTGGGAGGGGCTTGCGGGTGGGGGCAGGGAGGTATGGAACAAGAGATGTTGCTCTAAACAAACCAGGTAAAAAAATTTCAAATCAACACCAAAGACCTATAAAACAATACAGCATCCAAATTATACATATAAGAGTTCTGATATTACAATATAAAAAGTACCCATCATCTCAGCTCCCAAGTGTTCATCAGGGACTACTACGGCAGGCTGTTCACACGAACACGGTTTTTCAAAGACGTGCACACAAAGAAGCATAAAGATTACAGAAATGCATCTCCAGAATTCTTGGCTTATTGAGTTGTTTATCACATAAACTTACTGCATTATGCCTAAAAGCACCAAACAACCCTAAGGCAAAGTCTGTTTTTAATCAGTTCCACTCTTACACGAAGTTGAAACTGAAGATTTTACCTATACTGATTGCTAACCTGTGAGCATTAACCTACATGAGGCCACCACTCGAAGAGCAAGCCAGGAAGTTCCATAATTTTGCTGACTTACTGAAAAAGTATTACCTTCCTGTGAAGGCTCAGTTTGTATATACCAAAGCTTGATTTTTCAGTTTTAAACTTACTCCTGCTGTTCACATTAGTGACAAGTCTATTCAAACAGAAAACATTTCCAAAATCCCATCAGTCACACTAATCACGTAAAAGTTTAATCTCTAAACTGTATTTAAATATTAACACCTAGTATGCAGAGATCTTGAAACTGAGACTTTATAAGCAACCCAAAGAATCATAAAGTGGTCTGCTTTAACGAAGATTTTCAAGCCTATCTTGATGATAATTCAAACGGAGAACACTGCTGCTAAATAACTGCCTTATAGAGAACTGCTCTGTTCAGCTTCTTTCAGGAAAAACTTTTGTGACAGACAGTACAACTTTCATGTGTTTAGCTTACTGTTTGCATGTTGTAGTTTGTGTTTTGCTTGAAGAACATGATTACAGCACAAAGGAAAAGGTTTCCTTGTTCTGACTGCTGCCCACAGGATCAGGTAGACCTTCTGGAGGAAGGAGGAAGATAATTTTTTTTCTCCCCAGGAGGAAGAGAGGATGCTCAGCCAGGGAAAGCTTATAGATCCCAAGCTAGAGAAAATTAGGTGTAGCAGGAAGCTAGCTGGCAGCCCAGAGCATACCTGCAAAACCCCCCAGAAGCAACACTTACTAGGGACCTTACGATAACTACCGAATTCGCACAAGCCCTGGATACTTACAGGTGCTGAGCAGACCTCATGCTGGACACAGAGACCTGGGCTGCACGGACATACCAAATAGAGCAAAAGACTCGCTCGTTTAGACATCTAACAGCTCTGACTTCTGACACGTGCCTGAACCTTTTTTCTTAAAAAAAAAATAATTAAATAAATGGAGTTGCCTTATTCTGGTTTGTTCTTTTGCATTACAGTATAGAAAAAAAAAAAAAAGCTTTAAAAATACAAGCCTTGGCCTGCTCACTATAAGGAAAAGGTGAGACGGTCTCACCTCCAAGCTCTGACTGAGGTGAGGTGGCAGATGTTAGTTAGGATATGGCAAAGCTTCTGAGATCATGTGAAATTAAGACATGGCAAGTCTACCAAGTTTCCATGATCTAAAGATAATATATAGCTTTCCTGAAACAAGAAGCTACAAGTTCTGAATAATGACAGAATAGCTAAATTGTCTTTTTTCCTCATAAACTGCAATTTTCAGTTCTTAAGAAAAAAAAAGAAAACAGAAGAGCTGTTCTCCCCACGATTTTTTGTTAACGTTCCCTTTCATTCACTTTTGCTACAGTTGGGCAGAGTTACCTCCAAAGCCAGAACAGACACGGCAGGCTTCCTCTCCAATCTCTGAAATGTTGCTGTTAGAGGAATTTCACATCTGAAGTAGACAACTTAATTAACTTGGAAAGCTTAAATGTAACCTATTATTGTGACAATTTTAGTGTGTACTTGTTGCAGATATGCATCTCTAGAAAGAGATGAAAGCGTTTTGGATAATGATTGAAAGAATACCCCCCTCAGTTGGCATCCACTAGCTTGCAGACGTGTGTGCTGGTGTTACAGAACACAACCCTGTGATAAATCCTGTCTTAAATGAAATTATGCTGATCGATTCTATCATCACCTTCACATTCAAATGAAGTAGGCACTGCGGGTCCACGTTCAAACTAAGGAATGCACATACAATTTATAACATCTGCTAGAGTATATGGAGTTACTGCCTTACACGTCTCGGTGCCAAGAGACTCACCTCACTGCTGTCCCTACAGTCACTTGGTTTCCAGACCAATGAAAGCTGCAAGTCATTGATCACAATTATTGCCTCACTGATGTGGGCCACCTGAAACTAACGTAATTCATTCCACCAACGCCTACATTACAGGGTTTGAAAGGATGGAATTTCTCCTGAATTTAAACAAACAAACAGACAGACAGACTAAAGCACTAGCTGCTGTTTAATTTCAACTCCTTTCCCTTTACATGACAGGTTATACTATCTCTAGAAGTTTCATGAGGTAAAATCTACATAGAAAATACAGAAAGAATCAAACCTGTGCCTAAAGACTTCTGCATTTCTCAAGTCTTACCTCAATTTGTTCACGTAATTTGCATGAAGATCCAATTCAAAAGCAAAACACTGATCATAGCACCATCCCATTAACCACTAATCAGATATGTTTATTACGCCTTCTGAAAAATGTGTTATTTGATAATGTTAATAAAATAGCTTTTTGTTACTTAGACTGATATTACCATAGGGATATTTGAGTTTTTCCAGACTGTTTAGCATAGTCAGTTTTAACTATCACCAGTTTGACAATGTCCTACAACACAAAGAACACCTGACCAGTTTTTCTTCAGTTTCACTACTCCCAAAGCTTACACAGAAATAATTATCCAAACTGTAAACATTTTCAACTCTGGCATGTACAAGGCCGCTAAAGCAATCCAGGTACTCTCCTAACAGTCCTTTTAAAAGTTAGCAGGAAGTAAACCATTCTCTTCAGAAAAAAAGGTATTTACTTTACAAATTCTGGCCTCTCTCTGGCATTACTAGTGTGAAACAGAAAGCCCACCAAAACTGAAGTGTAATAAAAAATGCAGTCCGCCACTGATTCTAAGGCTAGAGACAGAGATTCTGAGGCTAGTGCTGTACTGCCATGTGTTAGCAGGTCTTTTAATGCAACAACTACTTACTTGTTAAAAAAAGGTTCAATGAGTTTTGATCTAGCAGACACATGGTTTTTCGGGGGACTGAGGAATGAACCTGATGAATGAAGAAGAAACTCAATATGTAACAAGCAGGTACAGACAGAACGAAGGAGTAGGTTTGAAAAAGACTACATAGATACCTAGGAAATTAGCCATGGAGATGAAACACAGTCCAGTAATGTAAGCATCATATCCTGCTTCATGAAGTTGTTCTGAAGCTGTATCGTAACTTGGAAACCCTTCTGCACTTTCTGAGGAGAAAAAATAGTTTGAAAAGATGTTACCACAGAAGTTAAAGGCAGCCCTGTATGCTTGCTCACACACTTATTTCGTCAGACCATAACATCATTTCGGCCAGCTGGTATGATTTTCAGAAGTTCTGAAAAAGGCACAATTTTTATTTGTATTTTTAAATAGGAACAGGCTACTAGGATACAAATCCCTTCCTATTACAAAGCTATTAATCCACAGACCTACTTAGCCAAAATGGAGTATTAATTCTAACACAATGACAGCAGGATTCCCCACACAGCATATTTTTTCCTGATTGTCTCGCATTTAAAAGAACAGACACTCAGGCTAATTGAAAACTCTACCTCTCACCACCCAATTGACCTATGGTCAGATTTTTCAAGGTATTTAAATGATGAAGATGGAACTAAGAGATTAAAGGATGTCTTTACTGACAACTTGACTGACAATCATGCTTGTGTTTATGTGAAGACCTTAAGCAGTATCCCTTGAACCTGAAAGTGGAAACCTTAACAGGCACTTCTCTGCAGCGTCCAAAAGTACGTAAGTCTCAATAACAGAGACATCACACTTTTTTTTTTAATTTAAATTTTTCCCATTCCCAACTTCAAAGTCATTTCACCTTTGTAGCTAACCTCTCAACCTCTAGAAAGCTGGCTCGTTTTCCTCTAGAAGTTATACTGAAAATAGGTCTGGAAGAACAAAATTAACTGTTTAAAAAGCCGGAATCATGACCCTTACATTAAGGTACAGACTGAAAACTGAACTCTCTAATTCCATGTAATTTATTGCATTCTACTACAACAAAAGAAGCTAAAATAATGATGAAACATATTCAGGATTTAAAACAGTGATACAGAAATACTAGCATAACTTATACAATGGAAATATGTAAGCATCTACATTTGTTGCACTTGTAAAAAGAAACTTGAATCCAAATTTGACATATAAAACTAGAGTAGCAAAACATCAGGTCTTTTTCAGATAAGCCCTTGTAATATTTATTTTAAAAACTAAAGTTGTCTGAGATGCAGACAACGTTAGGCTATACTGGCTGAGCTGAAAAGGACATTTCTTAGTGTTTAAGTTAAATTTTTTTGTTTTGTTTAATAGATAAACATCCAAAAGGAAACATAAGTGAACAGTTACTAAAAGTATTCTAGTATTTTTACACATGCTTTGCTTTGGATGATCTGAACCACATTAATCATCTCTGATTAAACATTAACACTTTTGAGTCAGTTAACCATTACGGTCATATTTTGCTCAAGGAAGAAAGTAAAAATATTATTTTATATTGCATCAGCAAAAAATAGTACCTGACAGCTGCCAAATTATGTTACGTCCTGAGAATAAGCTACAGAGGAGACGCCACTAAAAGGTCTGCACGCGATCACTGTACACTCCATGTGCATGGTATTACTTCAGTCTAGGCACCAACAGCTCCTGCTCATTGTCCAAGAAGATTGTAGATGATCCATCTTGTTATCTCTCCTGTTACTACAGCTTAAGTGCATCCGCTCTGCACACTCAGCAATATGAAAAAGTATCAACCACCTCATTTTTGATTAAGCATTGAGACTTTCCCTTCCAATACACTCTGCTGTTCAGTACTGCCCTCCCTTTTCTATCTCAGCAGCTTAAGAAAAATTCCAGAACCTTGAGGTAAGCTTACCCTTTGACTAAATATCATTTCATTCACCTCAAAACAAAGAAAGCTCTAAAGGAACTTAAACAATTTCTAGAACACACATGGCTAGTCACTACTGTGTGAGCTTTCTTGGTTTTGTTTGTCCAAGTTCCTATCTGAGCGTCCTGGCTCTAATCTGAAGGACAATAACCACCAACTCAAACAGTTCTATAACAATTTCAAGTTACGCCTCAAAAATCCAGCTAGAAAACCAAAATGCCATCATTAGAAGCACATAAAACTGCTGTTTGCTGAATACATCCAATCTTCTCTTGTTTGATATAAAGTGGAAGAATTCCTACTGACTTCCGCTAATTGTTCTAAATACAACGGCACTCTATTTATATTGCCCATGTCTAAAGTCCCCTTCATCAAAACACTAAATATTAATAGGGGAATTTACATTTCAGACCAAGAACAAAAATAATCAAAACACTTTCTTTCCTCTGAAAGAGGAAAACATTTCAGAAATAACACCATTTTTATATATCCTTACCAACTTTAGGAGGGCTGAATGGAACCTCTTTTAAACGCTTTTCCAGTTCTGCAAGGGATGTATTATTGATGATCTCCTGCAAGAAAAGACACCTTTAACTGCCAATGCCAAGCACACTTGCCCCGGAAACCAACATCAAACAGGATAAAATGAGAATTTATTGCTGCCACCTGGTGTTCTCTAAGGATTTATAGATAGCCTCATTTCAAACTTCTATACCAGAGAAATCTGTCGGGACAAGTTTTAAAAAGTTAACTTGCCTCGCCTACAACATAATATCTATCAGTCACAAGCATTTATTAATACTTTTCAGAACTCCTGATGACGAATTATGACAAAGTAATATTTCTGTTTGAATCTGCTTCCAGGCACAGTACAGTTTCCTGGGTGAGGGAAACGCAGCACAAACCGCAAGGCGCAGAATCACAAATGTTGATCCCGACGGCTGGAGGCGTTCGAGGCGAGCACTGAGGTGTGCTTGCTGACTGGACATTGATGAACAGTTCTGTGAGTGTGAGTACTGCTGATTTCAAGCAATACAAAGACAGCGTCAGAAGCCTGACAATCAGAAAGCTGCGCCCACACTGCAGCTTAGCTGAGCTGCATTACTGAGTCTATCTGTGCATATACAAAATGTTACAAAAAGATATATAGATTAATTTCTTCAAAACAAACTTCTTAAATAATCAAATTATTTTGTCATTTGGTACAATGGAAAAAACATGCAGAATCAATAGCATAGAAAATAAAATATTTTGCACAATCTCTCCTAAAGTTGATTGATGTTTTTGAGGACTGAATTTCTTTTGGTTCTAAATCAAGACAGCTGTTTACAGTTATCATCAAGTCCGGGGTCTGAAAAGTTCTCAAGAACTCAGCACGAGGCACAGGCTCAAATGATGCACGACACTGGCACCCCAAAGCACCATTTGATAACAACAGCCTAAAACCCAAGCAGCTACTGTAAAAAATACAAATACCAACACAACTGTACCAAACATAAAACTGGTGCAAGATTACTAGTTCTCAGAATACAAAAGCCTCTATTCTTACTACAGTAGTACGCAAGACAAACCTGAAAATATCTACCAAGTACATTTTAATGAGATTCTCTGTTATGCAATGCTATAAAGTCAGAGAGGTATGCAGAAAGATAGATGCTGCTTCATCAGCATGTTTTTTAATTCATTCATTCCAAAGGCACACAGGAAAGCAACAGAGCGTGATGACTTAGCTGAATACTTCTTTGGAAGAATAACACTCCTGCTGCAAGAGGTTTTAAGCGAAACCTGTAATTTTCTTCTCCTGCTGACTACCCACTGAACAGCAGGCCACAACAGAACCTAACGATGATGTTCAAGCACCTTTTTCTAGACAAATCTAATTCAGCATTCACAATATTCTACAGCTTTGAGTACACGAGCAGCTTCCAGGTCCTATCTGTTCGTGAATAACATTTTTTTTCTTCTCCTGAGGAGACATGCAGTCTTGTGCTAATTTAAAATAAAAAAATCTGCTAATCACATTTTAAGTAGCAAAACTAGTACATATTTTGGAATTAAAAGCTGCTAAATTACATTAAAACTGCAAACAAACACAAAAATCACTTGTACAAAAGTAAGAGTTTGTATTCTAAAAATTTTGTACGTTTAGACAAGGGGTTAAGAAAAATCATTCTTTTATGAGAGGAACACCACAGAAAACATCGTTAGGCTTTTTTCTCTAAAAAAATCCTGATTTTTTAAATAAACACTTAATGCAAACTTGTATCTTCAAATTGTTTTCTAGTATTACATTAATTTACCTTAAAAGGTTGTGTACTTGCCATCAGTTTAGTATCCAATAGCCTAGAAACAAAGTAAGAGATAAATAAGTTGAAATGGAAGCTGTCCATTTTGCCAAATCCTCAAAAATGTTCTGGTGTATTAGCTGGGAAACAGTAGTTTCACCCTACTGAAAAATTACTCTCAGATCTCAGAGCAGCCAAAACACTCCTTGGCTTTGTTCAGCGTGCAAAAGGACAGCACCTAAGTAACAGCAAGAGATGCAAACAATAAGTAGCAAATGAAGCTTGTCTCAAATGTGGTACGGATTCAAACCATCATGCCAAAAACACGGGGGTAGCAAAGCTGCATCTTTTGCCAAGAAGCAGAACAATAGCACTGCTCTTCTGAAAAAGAGATGCCACAGAACACTTTAAAAACTGTACTTATCCAACTTGTTCCCAATTTTATTTCCAGTCACAGCTAGGTTACAGGGCTAGGACAAACAATATGAGCTTGCTAAAACAACACTAAACCAGCTGAAAGTTTGAACCAAGAACTTACCGGGGAAAGACACATGATGTTACCTCCTTGAACTCGCTTAGGTCCTAAATTAACATTGAACCAGAAAATAAAAATCCAAGTAAGTTAACTGTTTATCAGTCTCAGGATGATAGATAGCAATAGCTACAATTATCCAGTCAGCTTCTAACATTGAGATACTGTGACTGAATTCTCACCTCCTAAGAGATCTGTTTGTCAGCATTACCATAAATACCACCTGCAATAACACAGAACTGCAGGCTAATTATTGCTGATTTGTGATGTGTAAGAGAAATGTTCTATCACCTCCCATACCCTATGCTATGATATAGCCTAGACTACCTCTAATTCCAGCTGTGTTAAGTTTTACTTAAACGTCCCCATCATTTAACGTGTCAGTAGAATATAAGCAGTCCAGGGGGACAGCTGACTGGCTACAGGTTCGGCTCTTCCAAGTCTCAAAAGTACAGGCACAACTGACAGCTGCTTATGTTCCAACACTGCCTGAACAGGTCCCAAGCTCCTTTCTCCCATCTCATAACCAAGTCTCTTCCTCAACACCCAGAAGCCCTTGAGGATCGCAAGCTATACAACCACCACGTGGGCCATCCTTCCAGTAAGACCTTCGGCTTAGGCTGCTCTGGTGCAGTCACGAAAGTATGCTCCCTCCAACTGTTCAGACATTCCACCTCTTCACCCCAGTGAATGTCATCCTGCTACAAAATTTCTTATCGTTCTATTAACTGTACTGTATTATCTGAAGTCATGTATTCCCACTTTATAAACTACAGGTGTGGAAACGCCACACAACAACACCGAAGCTCCAAACCAGCATCTTAACAAGTCAGTTAAATTTACCTGCCATTATCCAAGCAGTTTCTGAAGGACTAACAGATACACAGTTCAATTCCAACATTTAATTTGAACATTTCAGAAATGTTAAGGAGAAGAATTCAATCCAACTACTCTTTCTATTGGAAGATTTAAGAAAACAAGCCAGTGGCCCAGAAGTAACAAGCATTCTTTTTCAAATACTTTCCTGTTGTTCTTAATAGACTGTCTCATGTGCTTCCATTCACAATAAAGTTTGGAGCTAAGACTGAAGACAAACAGCGTTTATTTCCCCATCTGAACACTCAGAAGATTACTTACATCAGGTAGGGGACAATAGAACTGGTGTATGGTGTGCATAACATCCAGTAGCATGTTGTGCCCGATAACCAGCTTGCCCTGTGAAAAGAACACTAAATGTTAGTTACACTCCCGATCGCGGCCCTGGCAAGGACAGCTCGTGAAAAGCACCTATCCCAGACGCTAGTCGAGGGCAGCTGGGAACAAACACAAATGTAACCTCCCCACGTGCTCTCCACCCACTCCACAGACTCCTCCATTCTCCCCGTGCAGCCACTCCTCTCCTCTGCCCCCAACCACCCACCACAGCCTTCAGCAGCGGCTTGAAATGTTGAGAAGATGCACTAGAACAGCTACTTACAACTTGGTTTCCAAATGTAATCTATTTAAGATCGAAGTCAAGTGATTTCTCAGTCCACTGCCTTTTAACTCACAACTTGCACAACACCTGACGATACATTCCACAGAGTTGTAACATACAATAGTTGTTGGGGGCACCATACGGCTTCTCACGGTGCAGAACCTTTCACGCCAGATGTCTCACAAGCAAGTTCCTTCTTAAAAAAGTGCAACTAACTTCTTAAATGCATTCCACATGCCCACCTTTTCTGCTTCCCTGAATCCTCCATTTGCTAGAGAAACAATACATATACGTATTTTTTTTCTAAACAGCAGGCTATAACAACTACATGAAAATAATCGGGCTGACAGGGACAGATGTCAAACTACAGCTTATTTCAATTACGTAAGTAGAAGAGAACCAGACAACCTGCTCTGATTAAGCCTTTAACAAGGCAGGAAAAAAAAAAAAGAAAAAAAACAACACAAAAAAGCAACAAACTTTTTGGGACAGAGGAAAAAAAAAAAGCCCTCAAAAAAGAGAATCTTGTAAGAGCCCTAAGAAATTGGTATTGTTGACTCTTACAGATAATGAGGCTGTTCACGTCATTACTTTAAGAGCTTACTTAATCTACCATACCCAACCATTGTAAAACATGAAGCAACATCAACTTAAAAAAAAAAAAGATAAGCCACTTTAACTTGCATTTGATCTTCCAAAATTTAACAGCAGAAAAATTATTTCTTTGAAATAATTAATTTTTTCTTACAACCAAAGGTACGCTAAAATTCACATTAACTTACAGAATTAGCAATGGCATGAACGACTCTGGAGAATCCTACTGCATCATTCAGTTCTTCCTGGAAGCAAAAGTTTTGACATTAGTAAAACAGAAATACTCTCAAAACTGTACCTGCGAACTGGCAGACACACCAGTTTGGCTCAAACTGTTTCTCAGACATAACCAAGAACAGACCAGAGAGGAAATGTCCGTATTTGGAGGATAGAAAAGGTCAAAGCAGGATGCTGCTGACAGAATTCCAGTTTTACACATAGCTCCAGTTCACTGTAAAGTAGAACAAATCACAAGCCAGCTGTGGTGGGTTGACCCTGGCCAGAAGTCAAAGACCCACTCGGCCTTTTGCTCACTCCCCTTCCCTGGGGAACTGGGAGGACAAAAAAAGAAACTTACAGGAAGGCAAAAAGACTCATGGATCAATATAATGCCAGTTTAGGAAGAAAAGTGAAAGCTGCATGCACAAGCAAAGCAAAAAGAGGAATTCATTCACCACTCCCCATCAGCAGGCAGAGGTCCAGCCCCGTCCTGGGAAGCAGGGCCTCAACGTGCTTATAGGTGGCTTGGGAAGACAAACGCCACCACCATGAGCATCCCCCCTCCCAGACTCCTGGCTTCTGGAGAAGGGTGCAAGAGAGAAAGCCTTGGCGCTGCGCGAGCCCTGCTCAGCAGCAGCCAAAACACTTGTATGGTATCGACACTGTTTTAGCCACAAACACAAAGCACGGCAACATATGGGCTGCTATGAAGAAAGTCAACTTCATCCCACCCAGCCCAACACAGCTGCAGCCAGCTCGCTGTCAATACATCATCTTCAATAGTGCCCAACAGCTGTCAGGCTGACAAGAGCTCTCTATTAAAATTAAGCTACATAACTTCAGCCCTATTTTTACATACACTGTTACAACGTGCAACAGGTTGAATGTGGATTGTTATTTCCATTAAATCAGATTGTATTTTTCTGCTAACCTTGGGGGAGAAACATTCTTCATTATTTCTATAAGCAAAAATATTCTACAAATACAATATTATATAACGTGAGTTACACATTTTAAACTGACTTGGATTGGTTTGGGGGATCTGACTGCAGAATCTATTTCAGTTTCACTTGAAGAATTCTTTGTAACAGATTTTTCTTCTTTAGGTCTTAGGAAGTAATTTCTGCCTCACGTTATTTGTCTTTGTTCAACCAGCAGTGAAATTCAGTAAAAACATTCACTGTTACTTTAGTTCAGCTCTGAATGCCACTAGTTACAGTGAGTAATACAAAAAGAGATGTCACGTTAGCTGAGGTCTCTGACAGGTATCTCCTTCCCTCTGAACAGGCACGCTGCATGCAAGTATCATCTGCTGCACCCAAGCTGACTTCCTCTTGAAACATGTAAGCACAAATCACAAGAGTGTGATCAAGAAGTTCTACAGTTCAAGTCCTGACTTCTTGAAACTTGTGTCAGATTCAGTAAGCGAAAATACCAAGTTCCACACACAATGCTGCAAGTGCCTGAATGCACCAGACACAACCTCTCAGTCACCTGGTTACTAGTGGTGCGCAGCACGTTTCTATCAGGAGAAGTCAGATGACACAGTAGTTGTTGTACAGGACATTTTAACTCAGACGACTAAGCGCAAGCAAGTTTTGTAACAGAGCACTACTCCAAGGACAGATTATGCATCCAAATCATGTGAAAACCTGCTTGAGAATTTCTGCAAGACTTTATGCAATGACTGTTGTTATACTGCACTAATAAATGCAATCAACTGACGTTTCCCGTTACTAGACCATGCTGCTCCGATAGAACAGATACATGTAAGGAGGAATTCATTGCTCCAGAATATTGGTGAAGTATTCTACAATTACCCATTCTTTAAAATTTTGTATAGTGTCTTGCAACTTCTCTAGCTCTATTGCAAAGCCTAAGTTCTCTGGTCGAATTTGGAGCATCAATTTCAGACAACAGTCCCAGTCAGAGCAAGGGAAATACCACCAAACCCTACCACACAATTTTGCATAGCTGACTGAAGTCACAGATTCTCCCCCTCCCTCTTTCCTGTAAACTAATGAAATGGAGCTTATTTACCTGTTCTTTTGCTTGTTTCTGCTGTTCTCTTCTTTTTCGTTCTTCTTCGTCTACCTTACTAATAACAATATATCTCTCCTTCTAGAATAAAAAAATGTGTAGTTTGAGTAATGACTCTGAGAAGTTTGTATTTCAGACCACTGCAAAGTTTCTGTAAATTTACATTGTAAAGAAAATTAAGCCATACCTCAGCAGCAGTCCCTTGGCAACATGGCTTGTTTCTATTGCAAGCACCACTTTATCACCTACTCTCCAAAGCCTACTTTAGAAAGCTATATTAGACTCCTCCACCAAACCTAACTTTTACTAAATCCACTTCTTACTTCCGAGAAAAGGTTAGCAGCATTTCTTTATAAATAATAGATAACAATTATCTTTTGAAGCAGAGATTTGTGCTGGGAAGTGAGGATACAGTATGTGATGCCACTACTTTTCCTCCAAGATCAAGATCTGCTTTTCACCAACAATGAATGTCAGATCCACTACATTTAACAATACCCTTCAGTATCCTTTTTAAAAAAAAAGCTATTTCGCCACACAATTACATGCTTACACTTCATGTGTTGGTCAGATTTAATGTTTAGAAACTAGTTCATTGTATTCCATCTGAAATGTTTCGCATTCTGCATAACAAGGTTCAAGTTAGATCTAAATGTTTGGAGAGCTGGAAAAACAGAGCAACATGATTTCCTTTAAACAGAACAAACGTTACAGGCAGTGATACACCTAGTTACCTTATCTGACTCCAGAGTTTCAACATGGATACCTTTTGGATACCTACATCGAAACAAAAGAAAAGCAAATACAAGTAGTTATTAATTTCGCATTTAGCATATTGAAGCCACAGCAGTGATTAGGTAATTTCATGTTTCATTATTACTATAAGCCTTAAGTGCAAAAGAACTACTAAAAGTTCCTTTTCAATTTAAAATAGTGGAAAATTTTAAGCAATAGACTAGTTAAATTGGCCTCCTTGTGTTAGCTAACGGTAACTAGCATTAAAATCTATTTTCTCATGCAATTTCCCATCTCATTGCTGTGGAAGCCGTAACTTCTTACTTTATTAATACTAAGTAAACATCATCTAGATATTTCATCACAGTCTAGAACCTCTGCTTTCAAAAAACCAAAAACATTGCTGAGAAAGCTCTCACTTACTTGCAGCCACAAGCCAGCTTTTTTCGCGACTGCAGGCCTTTAATACATCACTTCTTCTAGGATGTATGACCAACCCTGAACTTCCTGCTAACAGTCAGCTCTCATAGGAAATATTAATCCAAATGTTGTCCCTTCTGCTGCAGGGCTGCATCACTCCGCCACAGTCACGTTTAATTACCAAAGTACTACCACACACAGAGTCACGGAGCATCCAACCGATAGCAAGGTCAGAGAATACTGTCTTTCACTGCTTAACAAGCAGACATTGATCTTCTCACTACAATAAATGAACCGCAATTACATACGCACCACAGAACCAGCATGTTTCCTTCGTCCTCTGGCTCCTGCTGAAACTAGTACTAGAGAATACATACCAAGAGTACTGTTGTGCCCTCTCCACCCTGACTTCTCACACAATTTTGAACCTAGAGCTCACTGCCAAGCTGTTTCACGTCACAGACCCTGGATGCATCAAAACGCTGCTGCACAACAGAACACTTCAATAGAGGAAATGACCCGTGAAGAGTTCAGGACACCGGGGCAGTCAATAACTTCGCTGTTTTCCGCCTTTGATATCTCCACGCTAACTTCACAACTGCGCTTTCTCTCACCAATACACACAGTGTACACAGCTGTACACACAAAGCAATGCAGCTGAACGTTACAAACAATACAATTCACCAACACACTCTTCCATCCACTGAGAGAAGATGTAAGGATAAGCGTCAGACAGACACAACACTGTGCTACTGGAAGCTATAGAGATTCTATCAATGCATTAAAAAATCCACACAGAAAAATTCTTGAAAACACCTCTTTTTTTTTTTTCTCACGTTAGTTCTGAAGCTCACTTCTCAAGATTCCATTTTACGGAGGAAGCTTTAGTTTGTCCACTTCCAGTGTAGTAAGAGTGCCAGATACTGTTGCAACAGTGAATTAACTAAATGCACAAAAAAAAGATTTCCACTGTATTTTCTACATTTTACTAGGAAATCTCACCTCTACAGTCTCACAGTTTCTCCTAAGGCCTTAAGGGATATATTTAGGCAAAGATGAGGTGAGGGATAAAGTAAGCCAAGAAAGAGGAAGAGAATTACTACTAGAATTAGGATTTTTAAGCCATCAGAAATGCTTATACTTGGCATCTAACAGAAAACTATAAACATACCAGCACCTACTATCAAACTATCAGCTTCTCAATCAAAGCCCACAATCTGCATAAGCACATGCGCTTTCTGTTCACTAAAAGCCTGTCAAGTTGCATTTGTTACATAATTCTAGGCTGTGCTGCTCTATTCACAGATCCTAGTATTCATTTTATCATTCCTGTCTAAGCTTTAAAAAGTTCAAACGAATCATTAGAATCCAGTTTAACACAACTTCTCTTCAGAACGTTATAAAAGTCTTCTCTTACGGGGGCGGGATAAAAAGCCTAAACAAATGACCTCCGAGGTTAAGTAGATCAGATCTTACCTAGATTTCCTATCAGAAATACTAAAAATATACAGTAAGGCAGTATTACCAGTAACTTACTTCCAGCTCAAGGTCTGATAAATTAATTTCCTCTGAAATCTAAAATCAAAAGACAGTTGTATTACTAATACTCCTCTCACCAGTATTTCAAAGTAATAACGTTCAGATAAAGCCAGCTCCACGTTCATTGTGGGAAGATTTTTAAAGCATAAGTCACTGCTACCAGAACCTATAGGCTTAGCAGGGTTTTACTAAATTCTGATCTTCCATAGCCAAGCTGTCAAGGCATTTACACCATTTTGTACAGTTACCCACATGTCTTCTCGTAAGCAAATATTCTCTAGTCAGGATTACTGAATAGAGTGACATTACCTCACCCCCAGCTTCACAACATTCTAGGCATTCTAAATTTTTTTATTTTTTTTTTTTTACATAACCATACTCTCCAAACATCTGGACTCCAAAGCTAAACAGACTTCGGGAAGGAGACCCACTAAACCAGTTTCAACACACTGTGTCAACTATGAATAACTGATAGCTCAACAGATTTCAGAAATCTGTTCATAAAATGCATATCCAAGGCTTACGGAGCACTGCAGCAACAGCAAAAGCAGGCTCACATATGCAAGACACTTCTGGCTATACATAAATATGTTGTCACTACATGCAGATGTTACGGCTCAAAGCACAGCATGACATCCATATAAATTACCACGTTTTCACAACCTTCAGAAATCAGTCAAATGTAGATACTGCTACAGTTAACCCAAATAAAGATATTCTCCTCTTTCCTTGTCACTCCCCTAATTCTACATGGCCAAGATAAATAATTTTTTTTTAGAAGATGTGTAATTTCAGAAACCGACCCTGTACATGGCTCCAGTTCCAAACTGTCATTTTCTTCATTCTTCAGTAAGTCTTCAATCTGTTCCCTGGAATAAGCAGATAATTTGCTTCTGTATCAACCATTTTCTTTTTACAATGTTTACAGCTCCCCCCAAAAGACAAGAAAACACTTCGTAACAAAAAGAAAAGTATTTCACAACTAGTGAACTAATAAAAATAGCTTCAATATACAAACATGTCACTTTTGTTTACGTTTTAGTTTCAACAACATCAGAGGATATGAAACAATTTTACTTACACTACTTTCTCAATGAACTTTTTCTGATCTTCAGGAACTGTTACAGGACACTTTGTGGCATTAGGAGAAACATATGACAGAGATCCTGCACCATTGGCCTGAGAACGTTTTTCATCATACTGTTCCCTTAACTGTCTTTCTTCTTCCTGATTTAAATAGGGAATTCCTTAAAAAAGAAAAAAAAAGAACACTTAAAATCTCATCATTAGAGACAAGTTAGGCACGTATGATTTAGCAAAGACTTATTACTGACCAAGCATTTGCCAGCGTTACGCCCCTGAGGGCTCAAAAAACATCCATCCCTTTCAGTTACCTGTTCCAGACCCCATTCTTCATCTCTGTGTATACAGGCTTCCTTCTAGCACGCGCCTTTTCTTCAATGTTACTACTGATCCATTACACAGCCAAACAACTTGTCACTCTATCTGCTCATGTTTAGCCACCACGGAAAAATGAAGAACCAAACGCTACTCTAAATAAGAATTCTATTCTGTTGAATCTACAGAATGAATTATTGGAAAGGAGTAACTATCAGCAATCGGCGCAACTGCAGATCAGGTAAGAATAATCCTAAAAACTGCATTACGTATTAAGAGAGAATCATGAATGGCTGCCTTTTTCTTTTTGCAGAACATGCAGAAAGATGTCATCATAAATTTCGCAGACATTGAAAAAAACAAAAAAAAACCCACCAAAACACAAAACAACTCACCGTTGCGAAAAACTTTATTAAAATCAAATCCTTGGTTTGCTAAAAAATCTATACTTGAACTCTGCAACAAAAGAAAATATGCTTACAATTGGCAAGAGTATCTGTGGCATAAAAAGATCAACTCAGTTATTTTTATACTTTTTAAGAAATTATACTAAGTCCAAAGTCAAGAACAACCAAGTTTGTGACCCTGAAGAAGCCACAGTGAGTTCAGGCTATGCTACTTTTGTTCTTTATTTTCAACTTCCATAAAGTACAAGAACAATAAATGCACCAATGGGATAAAGATGAAAGAACGAGCTTTGCTGAGAGAGGAAACTAAGGAAAGCAAAATGTGGTTCAGGAGAACAAATCTGAGACCAGAAAAATGCTGGAAATAGCCTGGGAAGCAGTGAAAGTGTGATAAGCAGATGGGAATAAAGCATCAAATGGAAAAAGCAAGGAAGCAGGAAGTCAGACAAGAAAGGAACTAAAAAAAAACCCAGAATCATCTTGCCAGGCTTGGAACATTATCTCCAGTTGCAGAAACCACACAACGTAATGCGTAACAAGATTCAAAAACTGAAGTCAAAGATATTCCCTTAAAGCTCATTTTTAGGGATTGCTCTTAACTGATGCTTAATGCATCTTTATTTCTTCTATAAGAAGAAAACCCCAAACCCCAGAAACTTACGTTTATCTGCCTTTTAAGCTGTCAAAAGAACCAACCACTTCTCACTCTACAATGATGTAGAGTTTTCCTGGAAATCTTTTTTAGAAGTTGGCTGCAGGCATACCTTAACCAAACAAAATCAAACTTGATTTTCTACTAACCTGACAGACAAACTTGACATCTGGTGAACTTCTGTTGAAGGGTTTTGGAAAAATATAGAAATTAAATGACTTCATTATATACCTGTGAAAAAGACGAGTTGCGTGTCAATACAGCTTATCAACATTACTTCATAAATACCTCAATTAAGAAAACAAGGAATAAGAGAATAACATACTTTTCTTCTGTGTGATCATATTTAAAAGTGCAAAGGCCAAACTGAAAGAGCAAAAAATCCATGGAATGCTGGAAAGGAAAGGAAAATGTTGCATGAGAATGAAAATCATACACATTTAAAGATAACTGGGGTGCATCCACAATAAACACTAATTCTCTCCATTTCAAAACTAAGCAAATCTGAATCTTCCTAACCAACGTTTGTTCTGTCAGCAGTTTTCAAGTAAATACACCAGAGTTTTTCAACTAGCTTTTGTCCCTATTTAATCATCTTCTTATTGCCCAAAGACGATCTGGAGTATGAACTTCCACTCCCTGAACAGACAAGTGCTGAGGAAGTCCCATCTCTCTCCACCCGCTGCTCACACACCCAAGACACTGCATTCAAGGCAGCTGTCAGTCCCCTTCTCAACGTCCATTTACACTCCCTGTAGCATGGGAGCGGGCCCTGAGGGACACTGGCTCACACAGTTTTCAAATACGCACAATAATACATTTAATATCCTTCTAATCCACGTGGCTACCAGTGGATAACGTGACAGAAGCGCTAGCATAGTCACTAGGTACTTCATCATGATGTCCTCAAGTATGTCACATCTGTTGGCCCCAATACTGGAAAGGTTTTTAACACCACTGCAAGCGCCTGAGAAAATACACAAGCCCTGCAGCCTCACTGAAAGCCTTGCTCCTCCTGAGGGCCCAACACCCACTGCATACACAAAGAACACACAGGACTACTCTATTCTGTCAGCAGGAAAAAAGAACAGGTGGCACCAGGACATACAAAATTAGTCATCTTCTCTCATCTTTGAGTACAAAGATCAAAAATACCAATCATCAAGTTCATTTATTAGCTGCTAAAAGTTAAGTTTTAAGAAAGTGACAAGAAAGACTTTGGGGCTGGGTTCCAATACACCAGACCTCTTGCGCTGAGGAACAGCGACCGACTGCGCCCACAGAGCCCGAGCCATCAGGTGCCCTGGAGCTCTCCAAGGCTCACACTCCGCCAGATGAACGCAGCACAGCACCCTCCAGCTGCCTGGATGCTCTCCAGAGACTGACCTCTACTTCTCCGTGTCTCCTTCAGTGTCTAGGCTTGGGCTGCTTTTTAGCTATAGCCTCCTCCTCAGTTTTTGCCGTTTGCTGTCCCAGTTTCTCAGGAGGAGCACTAACCAACAATTCCCTCATCCCCCAATGCCTCTCAACAGAGTATTACTAGTAAAAAGTGTTTATTGACTCCTTGGATGCTTCAGGCAATGAAATGCACCGAGACGCTTAGCATTTCTCTTCTCGGAGACCTTTCTCTTCAGAAAAAAAAGAACAAAAAAAACCCAACAACCCCACCCCCCCAAAAAAGCCCCCACAATCGCCAAACCCACCGCACAAAACATCACAGTTTTGACCTTTACCCCTCACACACCACACGCTGTCTTCTGTGGTCATTCGGTTATTTTTCAAGACTCTTTCAACTCTCTCCAGCACCCTTTTTTCTTTTCTTTTTGTGCTGCAGAGAGGCAGAGGTGGCAGCAGCAGCTGGCATTTCAGTTTTTTTAGGGACAGTACATGCTGGCAGGTGAGGTAGTTTGGGAAGGACCCTAGTCCTGATGTAGTTTCTCTGTCATTGGATTTCTCTTACCCAGACCCCTTCGAACTGATAAATTTTAACACTCTCAACATCCTTTAACAAGTTCTACCCATCTGCTAACTCTTGTGTGAGGAATCATGCCTGTCTGTCTGTTCTGACCACGATTTCTGCACATTTAAATCAACACTCCCCGATTCCTGTGTTAACAGAGGCAAGGAAACAAGCAGTCCCCATCTGCAATCCCCATTTGCTCTACGTAACTCAGTTTTACAGACCTCTGTCACGTTTCCCTGCGCGGTCTCCATTCCGAACTAAGGAGTTCTAACTTTTTTCCAGCATTTTCACTTTAGTCAAGGTAAACTCTTTACCTTTTTAAGTTTCTGATACCTTTCTTCTGGAGTGTCAAAGCCATTGGTTAATGCACTAACAGAAGGCCCATCACTGATCCCTGAAAAGCAGAACATATTTTGCTTTGGCTAAGCTTTTCAACATTAGCCAAGAAATGCAACAACCGGTAATTTCAGGAAAACATTTTCACTTAAAGGTACATGTTAAGACTACTTCCGTTGAGAAAGATTTTCTACTGCATAAAAGTACACATCTCAGCACAAAAGCCACCCAGTTTAATGGTAGTGTTTTAGCAGTAAAGCTCTGCTGCCGTGGTTCCTATTTGACATGAGCCAGTAACACAAAAAGACCTACCAGTCACATTAAGTTGGTGGGTCTTTACAACACAACGCAGGACCAAAGTCACACTGCCAACAGGACGAGCGCTGTCCATGGGTTTACTGGATGGCCCAGTCACCCTAAGCGATACGTAACAACCACCGTCTTTCCACAAGCACCGCGCCTAATCAGGCCCAACCTTGATCACATTTACTTTTCACGGCTGACTGAACTCCACAGCCCAAAGCTACAGCACTTCTTGAGGCACCTCCCGGACACAGCAGCCCTCGCGTCTCACAGTGGTGGAAGCTCTGCCTTTCCCTGCCCACCCGCCGCAGGGCCTCCCCTGTCCATCCCAGTCTCTTGCTTCCGTGACCCGTGTGAAACCGCTGCGGGTTCCTCTCCCGAGCTGCAGCTGCAGACCAGCTCGCACGTGGAAAGCTGACGGCGGGGAGGGAGCGAACCAGCGGGAGCACGGCGGGGCTTCCCCTGACCGCCACTCGCTGTCGCACGCACACCAAGCGCTTCAGCCCTTCCGAGCGGGTGCGGAGCCAGGCCGCAGCGCGGACCGGGGCACCCGGGACCCCGCCAACACCTCGCGATCACAGCCCGGCCGCGACCGTACCCGAAAACTCCCCGTCGATGGCCAGGAAGTCCGACTCCTCGATGGCTTCGCACACTTTGCTCAGGTTAGCCTTAAAATCTGCGGGCAGAGGGGGAAAGCACACCTGAGGCCACCGCGACCTCCCGCACCCGCGGAGTGCGGCCCCCCGGCCCTGACGGGGAGGCCGAGGCCGGGCGCCGCCGCCAGCCCGGGCAGGGAGCGGGGGCGCGGGGGGGTCACTCACTGGTCCTGGTCACCTCCATGGCGCGCGGCGCACCCCGGCCTCCCCCCACCGCCGCCAGAGCGCTTCCGGAA
>Ga0065711_1035429_pt1 | contig 22342 bp, 11 predicted proteins | sample Hoacrofraction12_FD_59098 | JGI IMG/M metagenome (GOLD analysis project Ga0065711, IMG submission 59098) | Hoatzin crop microbial communities from Cojedes, Venezuela - Epithelial fraction 12 v2 (version 2) | ecosystem: Host-associated > Birds > Digestive system > Esophagus > Crop | place... | reverse complement strand
AAAGGGGAACATCCAGCCCAGAAGGTGCCGAAAGCTGGATGACTGTGGAACAAGCATGAAGTTCACAAAGATCTAGGGTAACTAGGAAAAAGATAAAGGCGGCAGGGGGAGATCGCAACCACCGACTCAATTCAGAACCAAAAAGGCTGCACCCCCCCGAGCTTGCAAGCATGCGGAGTTAAGTAAGCAAGGAGTACACCTCTAAGATAAGCGTGTAACGCGATGAATCAGTCAGAATGTAACAGGTAATTTCTTTGTTTTTGTAAGAGTATGGAATTGTTGTGATTCTGCTAAGCGGTGTCCTAGCTCTGTGGAACTATCACCCAGCACCCGTAACTGTGCAAATCTGCAACAAGGACAATGCCTCTGCTCTGTGTGCATACCGGCGTCCTGCACACCGGGATAACAATCCCACTTCTGGGACAACACTCTACCTTGTTTTTAACAAGAAAGCACAAGATACCTTTTACTCAAGATTCTGGTATTAGAAGCAGCAGTAATTTCATTTAAAAATTGATGTATTTAAATTTCTACACAATTCGTCCTAATAATATTTGTCTTGGCAAAACTGCCACATAAAGAAAGGCACATTGTAATTTAACTGCCTCAGATCTAATGAAGCCAGTGACAACACCATTCTTATTATGGTATGTTCCCATTGTCTCTTAATCTGTTTCTAAACAGTGATGAATTTTATTAATCTCCTCCAAATATTTCTCACTTCCAAGACATGACCATGCCTTAGTGTCAAATAAGAATGAAGCCGCATTTCCATACTTACACCAAAGCTGTTTGCATATGAGCAGGTGCGGATTTAACACAGAATCCCATTTGCCACAGTATTCTTAAACATAATCCTTAGCACTGAAGAGCTGCAAAACTTCTCTAGCAGATTCTGCTTAATTCTTTGGCACTGCAGTACTACAAAATATTGTGAATTTAAATACATTTGTATAGAGACATGCAGGTCATGTCACTTTCAATCACCACACTTCCTAGTTATTATTAAAATCTCTATTACATCCGTATTTTTGTTATTATTGGTAAAGTTAAAAGCAATTTACACTTGATTATTCTTAGACTCCTCAGGGCGTATTTGGAAATTCTAGCATTCTATATAAATGTTTTATATGCATCATATAAAAATTGAAGTACAATATCTATTTTCATACCAAGTCATTGAATAGTTCAGAATACAGGCATTTGACAACAGGGTCTTTACTTCCAGGTTTTGAGTTCATTCAATGTGGGACAGAAAATATAAAGATATCACCTGGTGCTAAACTGCCCATGACTTGCATTAAATGAAGTTCACAGCTTTTAGAGTCAGTGAGGACTATTATGACAGTCAGGTCTGGCTCCAGATTCAGCACAGGCCACAAAGCTTTACAGAGTAATTTCTGCATGAAACCTCCAAACCACACAAAGTAAAGAATTTATTTTGGAAAGGCATTTGTCCTGGTTTACACTTCATCTGATGAAGAATCTACTCCACTGCAATGTCCCCTTCACTCTTAGAAACGTGTCAGTGCCCATTTAGATAACAGTATGTTACAAAACACATCAAAAAAAAACCAAAGCCTTTCAGTGGAGATGGCAATGTAAACGAATGTATTTGCCCTACGCAGATGGAGTAGTGCTTACAGAAAAAAAAAACAGTACTATTTGTGAATAAAATACAAAGGGAAACATACATAAGGAAAGGGGTCTGGAACCAAGTAAATTGCACAGAACCATCTTCCTGGATTTTATACACTTGTTTTAGACCTACCTTTTCCCATCAGATCTTATTAAAGAGAATATATTTATTTTGCTTTTTGCTCAGTGTTTGTTGCTGATTTTCTTTTTTTGTTACAGAAAAAACATAGCATTTTTTACGAAAGAAAATATTTCAAGTTGTATAGTTGAATCCCGGACTATTAATCAACAATGTAGAATGCTATCTTTTGACTGCAAAACAGAGCACAATCTGCTTGAAGTGTTTAATTTTAATGCTTTGTAAGTAGTGGCTAATACTTCAGCTATATAAAATGAGTTATTGATATTTCAGTGCATTCATACTTAAGAGTGCAGAAAGCATCTTTTTTTTGTTTGTATATAATTAGTCTCTAAATTGTAATTATTTGCTCTACAAAGAAGGTAGAAAGTAGAGATACAAACATAAACTTCCTCCCGTATCCTTGTCACTTAACTACCATCCTTTCACAGTCTAAAGTACAAAGCTTGTCTCAATCACCTAATGACTGAGGGTCTTGTGCAATTGAATGCAAGGATATGATTGAAGAGCAGTAACTTGTGTATCATTTAAAAATATTTGTGGAAAACAAAGTATGTGAGCTTTACAGAATAGGCAACACTAGTGAGCAGTATATTTAGAGTATCTTTCCTCTCAGGACCAAAAAAAAATTAGACAAAGTGTTTTTACTCAATAGATTTGATGCATGCCTACATCTGTAAGAGTTGTTCATCTTACTGAGAAAAATTGTGTAAGTGCTCTTTTCGGTCTTCAAAGTTTTTAAAGTGCTTAATTCCAGCATAGGTAGAACAGAGTAAAAGAGGCTCAACCCTTCTTTCTGTATTATGATTTTGACTGATCACTTGCCAGTAAATCAATACTGTACAAACCAGTGGATAGCAAAGGAATTGCATATGTGGCATTGAATGTACACTTTGAAAATGGTATTTTTCTTCTCCCCAACATTCTGAATGCTAACATATAGAAAATAAAGCCCCAGCGTAAAGCTCCAGCCTCAGGCTGCGTCTCAGAGAGAGCAATTACAATCTCCCTATAAACAGAAAAATTTCATATATAAGTTTGAAGAACAGAGAGAAATTAGAAGCACAGTTTAAAGCTTCAAAGTATTTCTTGTTCAGTTAACTTACTTATAACATACTTGTTACTTTGAGGAGTAATTTATCTGTTGGATTTCAAATTTTCAAGCACGATTTCCTACCTTCCCACATGATTTCCATTTTTTCTCTCCTAGTAGGGGATTAAAATAAATCACTGCAGGTTTTTTTCCAATGGATTTTAGACTTAACAGTATTGCAAACAAATGTTCCCTCTATCCAGCTACTTGGTTTTCTTCTTCTGAGATTCCTCATATGTAGTCTCCCAGACAAAAGACCAACATCCTTACTCACCCTGCCCTAACTCTTACTATATGCATCTGAATGAAAATATTTCACTGTAGAAAAACGTATTTTTGACATGCCAAGAGCAATTTAAAAAAAAACAACACATTAATTCTCAGAATAGTCATTTATCCCACAGTTTGGATTAAAAAAAATGAAAAAGGTCTCATCTGATGAGGTAACCTTTTTAATCTCACAACTCATGTATCATATCTGTTCTCATAAATTTGAAAAAGAATCATCTCTTTGCTGAAAATAAACATGACAGACTTCACCTAAAAGAATTTTTCGGAAAGTCATGCGTGTCTGTAAAGAGATGCTTATAATAATAGTGCCTCAGCTACAGTGGTTATTGTGCACTTAAGTACATCTCCTACTTTGATTTGCAGCAAATACCCTGATATAAAACCAATCGTCCTTCTATGGTTTTCTTCTACTCAACTGTTTGTTTGTTTTGATGATGGTTTGTGCACATGACAGGGCTGATGAGGAATACAGATTTATGCCAGCCCGTGTCCACATCCTGCTTACGTAACCCCCTGTTAACTCCTCTGGAAGCTGACAGAGCTGCAAGACAGATACTATATAGTTCATTATGTCTTAAAAGAGTTTGTCTGACTAGATCAGTTCGTCCTGGTAGTGCTTCTGAAAAACAGCTTTACAGATAAGGCCTTCAAAGTCAAGTTCTCACGAACATTCTCCTTTCAGGAATCTTAATGAAGCATTACAACTACAGCAGTTTGAAAGTTTCTGTTCCATCATTTCAGTTTCCCATACCTAATAACTAACCACTTGAACAACCACGATGCATTTAAAATTCAATACTAGCGATGAAGTTCTTTTGCATGACGTTGAGGGCAGAAGACAGGAGCTGAAAAGGGCTTTGCAGTTACAATAGGGACACGATTTGGATTAGAAGCAACTGAAAAGCAAGATGTGCTGTCAACTCCTGAAGCACATTTTTTGTGAATTTCCTGTGTCATCACCAGAAACACTCTCTAAATTATGAGCACACAGATGGTTTTGCATCCCACCTTCTACTGCCCATTGATATCAGAAGCTGAACAAGTGTGACACTTTAACACTAATGGAAGGGATCACCTCATTGCATTTTGTCTAATCTTAATTTTCTTCTGTTTAACTTCAGAGTTAGCTATTCATTTTGCGTTGGTATTATTGTTTCTAGTTTTCTCTGTCTTGTTTACCTCTTCTTTAAACTTCTAATTCCCCCAAGGGGTTGATCAGCAATGTGCAACTTAATGGAGAAAACGACTACTTTCTTGTCTTGCAAGATTTAGAAATGGCAATTATAAAAAATTCCCATTCCAGCTTTTGCTCCGAAGCCAAGTCTTTGAAACAAAACTCATATGGCCTATCTTCAGCAACACTGTTTTGTCAGCTGTGCAGCAAGCCAGTTGTTACAAAACTCACAGTAAGGCCAAGATTTTTTGCTGTGTGTCCATACAGAGATGCAAATTTGCTTTTCAGCTTTCAAAAACCCCTCGTCTTTATACATTTTAGACTTTTTCAGGCTGCCTGACTGTCACTGTTTGTGTGCTGCCTGATCTGTTACGTTTGCTGCCAAACCCACTGTTCAGCTATGCTTACACCTCTCAGTAGTTTTATGCGTTAGGACACATTGCAGAGGATGAGCAATTTTATTCTTTGCACTACCACAATTAGACATACGCATCCCTAGGTTCCTAGCAACTACGTAGTATCTGCAGATACGGTGGTGATCCGCGTGCTGGTATATGCAATATACATTATTTCTTTTCACAGCATTAATGACATTCAGTTTATCAGATGTAGAACACTTTCCTACACTAATGCATATTTCAGCGCATCTTAGTATGAGTGTGTAGCTTTCTGCTCTATTCTAAATATCTCCATGCTTTTTATTTGAATTTGCTCATATTTTCACATTTCCTTTAGTTTGTTTTCAGCCATGGTTTGAGTCAAGTTTTTAAAAACATCAGATCTTGTAGTATCTTTAGGTTCTTGAACAGAAGCTGGATCTCAGGGAGCAGGAATGGATGGACTCTCCAAGTCCTCTCCAAGGAGATGTGGAAGATGCATCTCCACCAATTGCTTGGGAACTCCAGTAGGACTCGAAGTGATACTGTAAGCACAGGGATTCTCATGTTGTATGTTCAGTGTCGAAATCACCATATGACCTAAACAGACTCAAATTTCAAAACAACTTCTATTATATGGAAATGATAATATGAGAATGCTCTCAGCTAAGGATCCTCGGTCAATGAATGCACTGTCGAGACAAAGAACACTACTTGGCCTGAAGAGAGACCTGTGAGGCATACCAGGGCACTAGATAGTCTCAACAAAGTAAACGGACAAGAGCAATGTCCTGTGTATACCACACAGCTACCAGACTCAAAAAGCCCCACAGACAGACCATATCACTCCCAAATAAATCCCTGTTACTTTTGAGATTGACACTGGTCTAAAGAATGAAAATAGTAAAATAAAACAGGCTAGGGACTAATCTCTGGTTCTCAGGCTGGCAGCACAGCAGTTTTTATTCACTTGCCAGAATTCTTTTCATCCTCAAAATAGTACAGTAGGACCTGAAGTGCCTGTTGGCAACAGATCCCAGAATATACTGTTGACTCAAGGCACTCCCACAAACTGCCTGGGAGCTCGCTAGGTTGGAGCAGATCAGATCGATGCCAGAGAGAATGCCAGCAATCAAAATGCATGGATGACTGCTTGGCAGTGCTTGAGCCTTTGCCATCGCCCTGTTTCATTCACTTGGAAATACGCCAGCTAGGTGACCAATACCGATACACTGAAGTTGTCTTTCTGAAAGCAGCAGTACCCAAACCGTCACTGCTTTTCTAAAATACAGAATGATTTTTGTACAACTGACTCAGCAGGACTCAGCTGCAGTACTGAAGTCAGGCTGAGGAGTCTTTAGAAAAGTATTTCTTGGCATAAATGTCATCTCTTTTTACAGAAGCACTAGCTGAGGTCGAAGTTTTCACATGTCAAGACAAGTGCTACTTTTCACATGAGGATTTAAGTCATACAGCCTTATGCAGATCTGGCACAGAAACTATAAATGTCAAGACACAAGAACTGATGAAGCTGAGGTTGACAGGGAATATCCCAGCTAGAACCTTATCCATGGAATTGCTGAAGTTGGATTTGAAGCTGATCTCAGTATATAATCCCACAAAATCCTCACGAAAACAGACAAAAAACAAACTTTCCTAGTCGTCTAATTTATCTTAAAGAGCTTTACTGTTAAAACATTAGATAAGCATGTGGAATTTCCTCAGATTAAAAGACATTTAGCTAATTTAGGTAAAGACATCAGCTAATTCTACCTCTAACATCTAATTTAACTCCATTAAAGCATGAAGTTCTAACAAGGTTTCTCCATAGCAGAAGCCTCCAGGAATACATGCACAGGAACACAGCATATATCTTGAAAGTGCAAGCCCCGGAAGGTATCAGAGACCCGAAAGATTAAAGTACAAATTGCAAATGGCACATTACAGTCCCCAGGATCTAATGCGTAGGAAAGAGACCAAAAGAGCATATATATCCAACATAGATGAACTATACCATACACATTCAGAACACAAAGGACATAACAGGAGGTATAAGACAGTCACAACCACAACGAGAACAAGAAGAAAGCAAGCACTGAAAGAGAGAACTGTTTCATTATTGCCTCCCTCATTAAGGATGCTGTGCCTGATCAACACAGCCACTTCAATGACAGCAAGGTGTACTCCTTCTCTCCCCCTCTGATGCAGAAAGATCATTGCTTTTCATTTGCTGACCACCAAACTGCTACTGTGGACTCAGTAATTGCATATATATATAGTTACTATAAAAGCAGGTTAAGTAAACAACATCGTAAGCAGCAGTTTTTGTGTCTGTGCATGTATGTGCTCATGCGTGCTTCTATTTTATGCTCCACGCTTCCCACACTACAAGGTGATCGACACTGCAGCACAGAGTCAGAATAAACTCAGATGTGACATCTAGATACTGTTGTAGTAAAGAGCAAGGAAAATCACCAGGACAGTTTCCCAAGATGAGCAAGATAAACCTTCTTTTGGAGGAATCTAACATTCTCCATTGATTAGAAACAGAACTTAGACAATTAGCTTAGTTTAGACGCCTAGTTTTTTGATGGCTACAATTTGGAAAAAATGTACCATGCTCCTAATATAGCCTTAATTTACTGATACAGCAGCTTCTCAAAACAGAAACTGCTTCCACCGAAGAGCATCCTGGCTAGACATGCACAGCTCCATGAAGGAGGGAAAACTCCTAATGCAAACTTAGAGAAACGTTCCTAAACCAGTGCAGTAAAAACTATGCTAATAAACAAAACAGAGTGAGGTTGAGGTGATATCTACTATTCAACATAGATACTACAAAAAAATCAGGAACATCATATCTATAGCCCCACCTCATTTTACTGTGCACTGAAAAGAAAGGGACTCTACTCTGGATATTTTTTAGTCCTTTATGCTTTCAGGAAGGATGGATAAAGACACTTAGGATGACTGTGACCTAACATCCCCAGAGGATACTAGGTCACAGAGAGAGATGGCTAAAAGATTCTCATTGTGCTCACAGATATGAAGCTGAGTATCCCACTAGTCCGGATGACTCCAGGAGCTGGCAAAAAAGGCCTACTATCCAGTTTCATCTCCAGGTGCTGTGGAAAGGTACTTTGGCCTGGGTTTCTTTTTCTTCAGACTTGGGGCATTCATTATCTTCCAACTTTACCTTACTATTTTAGGTCAGACAAGAATACTCAGGCAAGTGGCAGTTGGTTTGGACCCTAAAACAATGGTGGGAACCCAGGGAATAGAAGAAAATCAAATCTGTGGGAACTGAGATGCTAATTTGAGTGGATCCCGTGTTGCACTACAGATAGGTGGAACTGCTGTTCTATATGGTTTCTAGGCTCCATAATTCATACTGTGCATATTATCATTAGTGGCAAAGTTGTAGTGGTGAAGCTTTCTCTATTCAAAATCATGCCATGGTACCTGAAACACAGTCATACCTGTTCATTTATAAAGGTATTTCTACTCTGCTCATCTCAGTTGCATCATTTATATAACAGATCTATTAAAATTTATGACCCTTCTACTCAATAAACAGTGGAGGTTGCATGAACTTATTTCAGTCAGAAACTGAAGTAAAATTCAATACTACAAACTAATTCAACTGAAATTTCATTTACAATTTGAAATCATATGGCAAAATTTATTACAAGGAGAACTGCAGCATTTCTTCTATTTATTTTTACTACTTCTATGCAAGTATCCTCTTCAATCAATGCAACAATTTGACTTTGGCCTGTTTCAGTAATAAAGTGTATTTTACTCTTGGGAAACTTCCTTGCCATAGTCAGTACCTGTATTCTAACTTCTACCATGTCTGCTCTTTGGAAATTTCTGTAGTGACTCTAGCTTTCTTGGCTTCCCTGTGAATAAGGTATTGCTTGTGTTTCTCCGATTTTTGTAACGAGAGTGAGAATCAACAAGTGCTATTGGGAAGGCTAGCACTGCTTTAACATGAGCTTGCCATGAAAAGAAAAGACTGCATGTGCTGGAATGGCTGGCAAAATTTTTAGATTTACTGAGTATACAGTTTTGCATCATTTAGGGACACGTTTCCCACATACAAATCCTCATTTCTTGTATGGTTACTTTCCTTATTCTTTCCAATATAATCACTCAGCTAAAATAACGGTAAATATTTAATATAGGAAAGCATTCAGTAACTATTCAGGCAACTATCACAACTGATTATTTTTAGGCAAAAGCTCACAGCCGTTAACCTACACAGAAGACACTATTATCTTGTTAAGACTTGTGAGTAACAAAATACTAAAATAAAACAAAAATGAAATAATCTGTCTTGCTGGTTTCATTCGTGAAATGTCAATCTCTGTGTGCATTCCCCAGCATGAAAACTATAATCTGGTGCAGACTCAACAGGCAATTCAGGATTTTTTTACCATACTTCACATCTAATCTGTTTTTAAGACGTTGTCTTTTTGAGCTTACACTTTTAACAATGTCTCTGGGCTATCTGCTCCCCCTGTTTTAGAAAATACCTTTAAGAACATTGCTGTGCATCCACAGGTACTATTCTATGGTCTAGGCAGGAACGCTGAGTGAAACTAGATCTGAAAATTTGCCAGGATATACTTGCAGTGCTTTTACTCATTCCTTATGTTGCCTAATTTTCTTTACTAATTGATTTCTTATCACAGAGTAGTGGTAGAATATTGCTGATTATGTTATCTGGAAAAGACAGAAATGTGTTCTTCCAAGAACTATGTCATTTAACAGAGCTTGACTTCCCAGCATAATATCAAACAGAACTATTAGAAACAGTATTAATGCAGATATTTCTTCAAATAAAAGCTAAGAGATTTCTTCTCCAAACACACACAGGTTCAATAAATAAGAGATGCTATATTTTCAATCTGCCTTTGATAAGGAGTAATGAAAATTTGAAAGAGGGTACTTTTAACATAGGCTGGCATTACCACAGCCTTGAGTTCACTCTTTCTTAGACTAGCTAAAAACAATTCTAAGCTGTTAGGAATTTAAACTCTGCATCTTAGGATCTCCTTTCCTGCTTACAAAATAAATATATTTAGGTCACACATGGAATTCTTAGAAACTCTGCTTTTGGTTGAGTATTGTTCTCACAAACTTTTACTCTGAACTTCAGTGGCAGCAGACAATCAGCAAGGTTGAACCCTTCTGAAAATTTTCTCTTTAAGTGTGTACATGCATCCCGACATTGTCTGGTGGAGGAAAAGAGTACATATAAAAGCCTATTTTTATATTATATTTTGAAAAAGCCTTCCTATATTAGTCGGTGGTGAGTTAATCTTTCCTCAGATATGGTACAATTCTAGGCTGGTAAGAAGCAAGCAGAAAAGAACTATACAGCAAAATGCTTGACCAGTTGCACCAGGTCTATCAGGTGTGCAGCACTCTTAACCAATATGCAACACAGGAGTTTTGGGGGCGCGGAGAGGGTACGGTTATGTACAAAAAGAGTGAGAACTAGGTCAGTGTATGTTGGATGAGAAACCTGACTTCATTAGATTAGGAGTATCGTAAACATCACAGAAACAGCATGAGAAAGGAGCACAGTTAAGTGCAAATCCTACCATAGATAAAGTTTCTAAATCATTAGAAAGCCTGCCTCTCTGTATAAGCTGTTTAATAAGCCCTACAATCTCTACGTAAGACAGTTTCTTCTTACTTCTATGACTCATACTGCCAGAGCATAAAATGACTCAAAAATTGTTTTATAACCAGAAATCTAACTGTTTAACATGTTACTGAATGTGAAACGAAGTGAAGAAAACTGAATCAAATGACAAAATCTGGAAGACTATGGCATCAACGAGACCCACAGCTATATTTCAACCGCCTCAGAGGCCAATCACTACAGCAATAAGAATGAAAGCAGATTTTTAAGACTACTGCATGCAAAACAAAGACTTGTTTGTACCAATTATATTGTTAGTATTTCTCAGGATCACTCTCCTCCCATTTTTAAACAGTAACAGAAAAAATGGGAAGCAAAGTATTGTGACCAACGTAATGCCTTCTTCAGAGTTCATAAACTAAAAATTAAACTATCTATTGTAATTACCAGGGCTGCTACGAATAACTGCAATAGCGAAAGCCATCAAGAGTCATTCCGTATTTCACTCCTTTTCCCTTGGCTTAGAATGAGCACGCTGTCATCTGACTGCTGCAAGTCAGGCTGCTGTGTTGGGCCTTCATCCTTGGTTTCACAGAAACAGGGTACCCTTGTATTTGATGTCATTACCCCAAAAGATTGCTGCTTGCATTAAAGCCTATTACTTCTTTTTCTGATTAGAATGTTACATTTTATCAAACAACAGTAAACCTAATTCAGAAGACACTGAGTTGACTCAAAATGCTCTTATTAGAAATTGTCTACTATAGAACTGAGACGACATTAAAGATGATCAGTTGTTTGGTTACATACTCTGAAAGTAGTCTTAATCCTCTATTCAAAACTGAATCTACTATTTACAAATGAAGACGAGAAACTTGCTATTCAAGGAAAGTTATAAAACTCAATAGGATTTTCATGCTCAGTTATAGAAAGACATTTTCTTTTGTATTTCATCTGGCTAAAAAACAGATCTTCAATCACTCTAGTAAATTTGGGGGACATGCTCCATGGTTATTATCTATGCTAACAGCAAGTACATAAGCACTATCAAATGGACAAAGAATAACCGGATATACAGAGTAATGTAAGATGAAGGAAAGAGACAAACACACAAGCAACACATCTCAGAAATACAGAAGAATTTGTTAGTTTAACTGGAACAAAATTAGCCTTTTATTAGCATGAAAACATTTTTCGTTAGTTTTCTGGTTAGACTGTAGCATCAGCATGAAGCCAAATGCCAGAATTTCTACATCACTTTTTCTGGGTGAAAAATCAAATAGCACAGAATACTCTTTGCTACAATAATCCAAAATTATTTTACATTTTTTTCTTCCATTGAATGATTAATGTGTATTATATTATATGTTTTCCATTTCCCCACATTTTCATTAATTGGATTTTCTATGAAGTGGTTAAATATTGAAATATTTTGTTCATAGCATGCGTGAGTATTGATCTCACAGAACTCCACTAAAATTTTTCAAAGTGATAAACAAGTACAATGGACTAGTAAGTAAAATGCTGTGCAGAAGGGAATAAAAATATAGTAAAAAATCAGTACATTATCTGTACATATACTGAAGAACTAATCTGTTTTAAATGCCAAAGGAACCACCCTAGTAATTGTGAAATAAATACGTCAACTGGAATTTTAAATCAATGTCTTAAACATTGCGTATAAACAACTGTATATGAGATTAGCCTCTATCCTCCCTTAATTCAATGACAAAGCTAATAACTTTCCTAAGCTCTCCATGTTCATCTGAAAACCTAAAAGTGTATTTCAAAGTTGTTCTTATGGATCTGTTTATGCTTCATTTTCTTTTATCTTCCTTTGTTTTTGTGCAGACCTATAGAAAATCCAGTTTGGCTGCCAATTTTGAAGTACCTGCTGTTTCTTAATGTGTTTTGAAATATTAAAAAGGGTGTTGTTTTTACAGTCTATTCTTATTTACAAACGGAAAAGAAATTTTGAGTCAACATTTTTATCACTGGGGTATTTTCTATTTTTAAGGAGCAATTCCTGAAATAAAATCTGCTGAAAGAGCAAAATCATGCTGTGAGCAATAGCAATGCTTTCCTAAAGCGCCCCGTACCTAATTCTTTCTGACCACTGGGTAATGCCACCTCATGTTCTGCAAAAATGTTCAACAGTGAAGTACCTGGACGCTGTCATCATTTAATGTCTTCTCAAATTTCCCAGAATCAGATGAATGAAAACATTCTGGTTTTGCTTGATCCTGCAGCACAGCATACAAATCTAGTTGGTGAAAAGCCACTTCACTGCTGTGCCACCATGTTTCCCAGCAGGAGAGGCTGGAGAAATGAACTCGCATTCAAAAATATTCAAGCCTTCTATTTCATTTAAGGTTTCATTCTCAGGAAAAGGGTAGTGTTTCTGCAAACGACGCTTTGAAGACTTTATGCATGTACAATGTTTTGGCACCAGTCAAAAAAGGAATCATCAAAAATTACATCTCTTTTCTGATGCTTAATAAATGAAACAGAAAACATAAAACCAATACTTTTGTTCTTTAATAGTATATTTAACAAACTTTGCTGTTTGCTGTCAGCATATAAGAGCTGTTGTTGTGATACCTGCAACCCATCAACATCTCAGCAAAAGTGATGTGGGTGATATACAGTCCTTTCGTAAGGGCTTGCTATGTAGAGTGGTAAAACGTCAACATTCCACACAGAGAAAAGATGTTTCCAGCCATCCCAACTTCAAGTATACTAAGAAAAATATCATGAAATTTATGTGAAAATGAATAATACAAGCACTTTAGGACCCCTTCTGTTATTCATTTAGATAGGCAACTAATTGAATTTCACGCTGCCACAAATTTTCAAAAGGTTACAGATTGAAAAATTCAAACCTATGAATAACTGTAGAAGTTGTCAGGTTTGAAGCTGGAGACTTTGGCAACCAGGATGGGTGCAGCTGGAGCTCTGCCTACCTAACAAGCTGTGATAAATAGCTTAGACACTTTAGGGACCAAGGCTTTAAGGAGGAAACGGCTCTTTTTCTTTCCAATGCGAACTTGGGAACAGGCACTCTGGATGGGAGTCAGCTCTCCTACTGCATTCTTCTGAAAAATCCACCTAACCACATTTTTGCCTAACCAATTCATTTTAATATAAATTATTATTGTTCATAGTTCAGCAACGTTTGAAGCTCTCTGCTGAAACCAGGGCTACTTTTTGTAGACTCTGCTCAGAGGAACAAAAGATGACACAAAGAGCCTGCAACAGATAAGACTGATAAGAAAATACAAGGCACAGAGAAAAGTCACCAAAAGGCAAATGGCAGAGTGAACTTCCAGCTCTCCTAAATAAGATTACTATTCTTACACCCATACTACTTCTCCCATTTTAAAATGATAATGTGGACATTTCAAAGATAACAGTTTGGATTCACAGTTCATGTGACTACATATAAATGAGGGATTTCCCCTCCCTTTATCTCAGAAATAACACTTCAAGCTGCCTGAATGATCAGAAGGACAGCAGTAGACGACCACAGGTCCTACCTACATTCTTCCCACAGTGTGGAAAGCTATCTTTGGAACAGTAGGCAATGTTGAAATGAATGCTCAGAGCCTACCGCACCCTGCTGTGACAGGTCATCACCATGGCAGATCTGCAGCTTTGCAGCTGCATACCGTGTGGTCAGAGAGATGCACATATCTTTTTAAAATAACGACATCAAAGCCATTAGTGCATGAGGCTGAAAATGATCCTACAGAATTGTCAAATACAAAGAGCTGTCTGCCAAGCAAAATACAGTGGGAAAACAGCAGCGTCATCATTGAATTAGGTATTGTATCCGCAGACTTACACTCATCAAAGTACCCCACTCACCAAAATAAAACAGTCAGTACAAAAACCAAGTGGAAGGGAAGTCACCCCTAGTGCCAATATTTTTAGCATGTTGCGAACAGAAAGAGGAAGATAAAAACATTCTATTTCACTTTTCTAAGTCTCTCATGGCAACAGTATTAACTTCCCCAGGTTTCTGACAATTTTCTTTAGAACAACTACCAAAGCCTTTTCCAAAACTAGATGTTTTGAGGCATTATGAGAAAGCTTCCCGGAAAAATTACCAGCAGCTATACTTATACATCAAAAGCAAACGGAAAAGAATCACATAAAACTGTAGCTTTCTCTATAAAACTACAGGAAGACTCACAGAAGCATAATAAAATACTGTTTTATAACATGCCAGTTGTAACTAACTTTTTCATAATCCCAGGTTAGTACACGATACTAACACTGATTTGGAGAAAGGAGGATGTAATTCATTTTCTCCCTGTAATTATCTGACATTTTGTAAATCAACAAACTTCAAATGTCAACATCCATTTAGATCAGTGAGAAAGCTGTGACGCCATGAAAATTAAAAGGGATCTCAGGAGGCACTAGAGTAAAACACACTGCAGGAAAAAAATCAAACCATGAAAACCTAAAACTTTTTTTTTAACTGTCCAACATTATTTTTTTTAATCTTTGCTTATGAAAAATAATCAAAGCTAACTGTCAAAGTATAAAATAAGCCTGGTAGGACAGATATTCTGATTCTAATCATTAACAGTACTTTCGTCCTTCCTCTTTCCACTCACAAGCCATTCCACTGATTTTTTAAAAAAATTTTTCTCATGAATGGAAGTTGATCTTCATGAGAAAGCAGATAAATGCTGACTTTTAGAATGAAATAGTTTGACAGCTTTGAGCTTTAGCAAAAATTAGAAGGGGAAAAGAAAGTCCAACATTTTATAAGTGCCTTTCATCACAACTGAAATATTTTCATCAAAAACTCTGGCATCTCATCCAGTACCTTTGAAGTTGGCTGTAAAACAAGACAATCCATCTTCTTTGTTTGGTAGGAATGCCCTTCAAAGAGTGGTGAAACTCTTGCTTGTAAACATCCGTCAGTTTGAAATGCCTGAATTTTTACTGTATATGTTGGCTTTGTACTTATTACACCTAAGATCAGAAAATATGCTTAACTTGTTTACAGACATGAAAGAATATTCTTTCTCTAATTCCAGAGCTAATTTTTTTAGCCAGCTGTTATGAAGTGATGACATACATTGATCGAGTATTTCTGGAGCAATCAGTCAAAAGTCTCCTATTAAATTTTGGACCAAAATTATATAGATTAAGGCTATTATACCAAAACCTACTATTTTCTTCTGTAGTTCACGTCTATGTGAGTAGATAACGTTAAACATCGAAGTCACATTTTCAAGGCAAACAGAATGTAAGCGCAGAAAAAAAGAGTTAAAATGAGAACTAATATAAAAATTAGGGTTCAAGTACCATATTTATACCGAAAAGATGTTACCAAATGGATTTATGAAATCAGATCCAGAGCTTATATTACAGAATTCTATGAAAACACTAAACACTCGGAAAAAAAATTCAAAATAAAACATGAAGTGTTCCAGAGAAGATTATTAAAAATTATATTGTTCTTAAAAATTAGCTTTTGTAGATAATCTATTTATTGAAATACATATCTGTCATTTTATGTCTTAAACAGGAATATATAATTCTATGGGACTGCATTCAATGAGAATATCACTACCAGTCAATGCCACTCTTTTTTTTTTACATGCAATCTTTAAAATCTGTTCAAAACTATTTTTATATTATTACAATTATTGTATCTCCATTTTTAAACTACATTAAAAATTTGTTCACTCTTGCAGTATGTAAATACGTATCTTACAAGAAAATGATGATGCAACCACTGAACAAATTCTAATTCAGCACTGACACAACTATTTATACAGTTTATTAATGAGACACTTAAACACTATTGAAGTTACCACAATTCAAGACGAATGAGGTCTTTCAGTAACTGGGATTCAGACAGAAAGATATTTAAATATTAATGGCAACTCAAAGCATTTCCTCCTTTTTTCTATCTTGTTTTTCTGAAGCACTGACTGAGCAAAAAAGCAGGAAAAAAATTGGTCACTCAGATCAAGAAAACATGCAGGAAGAAAATTTTCATTTACAACCAAACCAACCTTTTTACAAACATTTCAGCAGAGTCAATAGTAAAGCCAATGAGAAGTCTGATCTTGCAAATCCTTATCCACCTGAAAGTCCATTTAGCATTAATACTAAACAGTGCCAGGCACTTTGAAAGAGAGAAAATAATTTTTTGCATACATCCTCTGAGAAAAGTATTTCATCTAATGTGCATTCAGTGATTGCAGGATACAACAGAAGTTGGTAGACAAAGACCACCTCATTCACTTTCAAAATATATGCACTGGGTTGTGGAGCTGTCTACAGCAGTTTTTCCTATTAGTGGGGCAGGTGATTTGCTGTCCACAGCTCTTTAAAGATATTCCAGACCGGTTTTTGACCAGGGAATTGATGTCAAAATCAATTTAGTAAGGAAAGCTTTTCCTTCTTCCACCATTAAGTAATAGCTAATGAATAGATAGGTAGGGACCTCATGCAGAATATGCAGGGCAACATGCCAAAAAGGTAAGAGATACCTTCCTCAAGGATCAACAGATACAGTGCCAATTGCCTGTAAATTAAGATCAGAAATGAAACATAAAGAAATACATTTAAAATCAAAGAATCCTTTCCTTCGAAATCTCCAACGTACATAAATTAAACACAAAGCAAGAAAAATGCTAGCTGTTCACATAAATCACAGGTCAACACAAAGAAATCCAGTCAGTCCAGCCATAGCATACTGCAGCTGTCCGCAGACACCAAGTCTCAGCAGGTCTTCTTTGTGGGCTGGTAAAATCATTAGTGCTTGTTGCTCCTGTTTTGAGTATTTTGTTGCTCTGGAGACATGGTTACCACTACGCAGCATGGTGGTGGATCTGAATGAATCACCATTTCCAGCAGTCCTTTTTTACCACTCTAATACCTCACTAATGGCCATATGAAGACAGTTCAAAAACTCTTTATTGAGTGAATTAAACTCAGTTGAATGAGAGTAGGAACACTGAACTAATTTGTTGCAGTCTTGAAGGTGACTAGAGGGCTTTTTCCTTAGATTGCTTCCTTTGTTGACAAAGTCTTCAACTACAAAACCCAGTTTGGGTCAGTAATATAATCTAGCCCTTAGGCCAAGCCACTCTCCATCATCTGTCAGCAGTCCTGGCTAACAGGGGAGGTCCCAGACGACTGGAGGATCACCAATGTAACAGCCATCTACAAGAAGGGATGGAAGGAAGATCCCAGGATCGACAGGCCTGTCAGCCTGACCTCGGTGCTGGGGAAGATTATGGAGCGGTTCATTCTGAGTGCGCTCAGTGGGTGTGTGAAGGACAACCAGGGGATCAGGCCCAGCCAGCACGGGTTCATGAAAGGCAGGTCCTGCTTGACCAACCTGATCTCCTTCCATGACCAGGTGACCCGCCTACTGGATGAGGGAAAGGCCGTGGATGTTGTCTACCTGGACTTTAGTAAGGCCTTTGACACTGTTCCCCACAGCATCCTCCTGAAGAAACTAGCTGCCCATGGTTTGGAGGGGTGTTCTCTTGGCTGGATAAAGAACTGGCTGAATGGCCGAGCCCAGAGAGCGGTGGTGAATGGAGTTAAATCCAGCTGGCAGCCAGTCACGAGTGGGGTTCCCCAGGGATCAGTGTTGGGTCTGGTCTTGTTTAACATCTTTATCAATGATCTCGATGAGGGGATTGAGTGCTCCCTCAGTGAGTTTGCAGATGACACCAAGCTGGGTGGGAGTGTCGACCTGCTCAAGGGTAGGAAGGCTCTGCAGAGGGATCTGGACAGGCTGGATTGATGGGCCGAGGCCAAAAGTATGAGGTTCAACAAGGCCAAGTGCCTGCACTTGGGTCCCAGCAACCCCATGCAACTCTACAGGCTTGGGGAAGAGTGGCTGGAGAGCCGCCCGGCAGAAAAAGACATGGGGGTGTTGGTCAGCAGCCAGCTGAACATGAGCCAGCAGTGTGCCCAGGTGGCCAAGAAGGCCAACGGCATCCTGGCTTGGATCAGGCATAGTGTGGCCAGCAGGAGTAGGGAAGTAATTGTCCCCCTGTACTTGGCACTGGTGAGGCCGCACCTTGAATGCTGTGTTCAGTTCTGGGCCCCTCACTACAAGGAGGACATTGAGGGGCTGGAGCGTGTCCAGAGAAGGGCGACGATGCTGGTGAGGGGTCTGGAGAACAAGTGTTATGAGGAGTGGCTGAGGGAGCTGGGGCTGTTTAGTCTGGAGAAGAGGAGGCTGAGGGGGACCTTGTCGCTCTCTACAGCTCCCTGAAAGCAGGTTGTAGTGAGGCAGCTGTTGGTCTCCTTTCCCAAGTAACTAGTGATAGGACAAGAGGAAATGGCCTCAAGTTGCATCAGGGGAGGTTTAGATTGGATATTGGGAAAAATTTCTTTACTGAAAGAGTGGTCATACATTGGAACAGGCTGCCCATGGAAGTGGTGCAGTCCTCATCCCTGGAGGTGTTTAAAAAACGTGTAGAAGTGGCACTTCAGGACATGGTTTAGCAGGCATGTGGTGTTGGGCTGATGGTTGGACCTGATGGTCTTAGAGGTCTTTTCCAACCTTAGTTATTCTACGATTCTCTGATTCTAACAGCAGCTAGTGAACATATGTTTCACTTAGGCATATGTTTATAGGTCGGTCTGTCAGAACACCTGGTTCATTCTGAAACAGATAAATAACACAGCACTAGAGGTCAGCCACTAATTTATCAGAAAACCCTGACGAATATCTTTCTAATCCTCAATAATATTACAATGGAAATTGAATCTAATTTTCAGTCAGGGAGCAGACGTTAAATAGTCCTATTTTCCTTTATCTAGGAGTTTATGGCAGTAATGCCGAAATCGATGAGATTCCTTAATTATTCATTTTTATTTTCTTCCTCTCACAACTTTAATAAGGTTTCTCTTCTATTGCAAAAACCACTTATTGGCAGGGGAAAAAATAGGTGTAAGGGAATTTTCTTCCCAATTCCCAGGTAAGGCATGAGCTCTGAAGGGAGGGAGGAATCCTTGGGTAGCTCATGGGATCAGGAAAGGAACTGAGAGCCGTTCAGCCACCGTAGTGGTCCAAGGCAGAGCGTGCTGACAGTGACCAACAGCTGTAATTACCATCCTGTCTGTTTGGTATTTGGATGAAAGGTATTTGGGAGGAGCTGGCAAAAGCAGGGCCTTCAGTCTAGTTCTCATGGGAAATGCTCATGGTGCTCCAGGCAAGTCTACTGGCAAGGCCAGCAGCAAGGTCCAGCTGGTTTCCTGCCTCAAGGAGCAGTGAGTCCTTCCACACAAAGAGCAAACATGCAGAGGCACCATAAAACGCACAAGGGTAACATCAGAGAGCTGACCCTGCTAATGTAAAGAACAGTCTGTTTTGAAGGCTGACCAGAGTAGCCTTTTTTCCTTTTTTTAAAGTAACTCCTTAGCATAAAATTTCTAAAAATTACAAACGCGTGTCGTAAAATAAAAAAAGCAGTAAAAAGCTTTGCAAGACAACTGGCAGCAAAGTAAGTCAAGACCATCCCTTAACACTATCAGTTAAGGATAACAAACTGCTTTTGAACAGCTAATGTATACTGTAAAAAATACCAACAGGAAACCAAAATATGAGCTTGCTTTTCACTTATGAAATGAGAAATCAACATAAATCATGTTCTTTACCCTTATTCGTTTCAGAAAGTAGTAAGCCAAACCAAATCCACATCTTTATTGGCTTACAGTCTTAAAGGCTACGGGAGAACACAAATCCCAACAAAGCCTGGTAATTGCATTGGTCTTTCAGAAAACATAAAGAGCAGCCACTCGTCAGAGAAAAAGCTGGACCTGAAATATTCAAAACAATTAACTCACCTCTCAGATTTTAGGCTACTGTCTGACCGAGAGACAGCAAGCCTAGAAGGTTTGTTCCAGCACTTCCGTAATTAACACAAGTTCATAAATTAGCAGCTACATGTTATTAGGTCAGCTTTGGCAAACTAGGGACCAGCTGGTAAAGGAATTGTAAACTTCAAAGAAAGCTCTCAAATATCCCATCACATAATAAAAAAATACTTACTCTTAGTACCTTATCTTGGAAGCTCGCATTAGTTAGATGGTGACCTTCACAGGATTACCTTAACATGGAGGGGTATCAGCCCCTCTCTGAAGTGTTCTCAAATTTGTAATAAAAAGTGGCTGCATGACTGACATTTATGTTGGAAAAAAGGAAGGAAAAGAAAAAGGCTTAAGTGTCTCCCAACATAAGCAGAAGCTCTGATTTAAAGCCATTTGACTTTCAAAGGAACGATGACAGCCGACTGCCAATTTACAGCATGCAACACAACACTCTCACTCCATCAACCAGGGCAGGGCAGAATGAAGCTTCCAGCTCCTTAACCTTTTTTTTTCATGACTTTGCTCATTTTACCAATAGGAACAGGCAGATTCTTCCAAATGTCTTCTTTGCTCCCCTCTCCCCCAAATATCCCATTCTCTCTGGCAACAAACAGAAATTTAGAGAAAATGACAAAGATTTAAAAGACACATTTAAAAGCAGTAACTGTTGTTATCCTTTATTTATGAAGCACCTGTGAGTAGTGTAGAATATATGTCAGCCAGTTTTCCTGTCTTTTTACAGAACTAAAACATTTCTTATGCTGAAAACATCTATCAGCCATTTATGTATTATTATACTTAATGAATCCTCAACAGGTGTGGAAAATTTTCACCTGTTCTAGTGAATTAAGAAAGAAACACTTCTATTTAAGGATATTAAATATGCACTATCATCTTCCCAGCATCAACTTCTGTTCCTGTTATTCCAGAGCCCAGTTTCTCCTCTTACTGCTGATATATTGTTTTTTGCTGTTCCATCACCATAGCCTGGAATACCACATCACTTTAGATTGCCACACAGTCCATATACAGTCAGGGCTTTAAACCAGATGTGAGGGGGAGGGGGAACATATCAGGCTTGCTGGTGACAAACAGTGGGGTGATACACAATGGTTGGAGGGACAGGGTGCTAGTATTGAGGGAATTGGCTGATGTCATTGCCAAGCCACTCTCCGTGATACTTGGAAGGGTCATGGCAGTCAGGCGAAGTCCCTGGTGCCCATTCTTAAAAAGAGTAGAAAGGAGGACCCTGGGAACTATTGACCTGTCAACCTCCCCTCTGTGCCTGGGAAGATCATGGAACAGATCGTCCAACAAGCTGTGCTGAGGCACATGGAGGACAGGGAGGTGATTCAAGACAGTCAGTTTGGCTTCACCAAGGGCAAGTCCCGCCTGACCAACCTAGTGGCTTTCTGTGATGGAGCGACTGCATCAGTGGACATGGGAAGAGCTACGAGTGTGATCTGTCTGGACTTCTGTAAGGCCTTCGACACAGTCCCCCACAACATCCTTCTCTCTAAATTGGAGAGACAGAGATTTGATGGGTGGACTGTTCGGTGGATGAGGAATTGGTTGGAAGGTCTCAGCCAGAGGGTAGTGGTCAACGACTTGATATCCAGATGGACACCAGTGACAAGTGGTATCCCTCAGGGGTCCACACTGGGACTGGTTCTGTTTAATATTTTCATCAGTGATATAGACAGTGGGATTGAGTGCACCCTCAGCAAGTTTGCAGATGACACCAAGCTATGTGGTGCGGTCAACCCACTGCAGGGAAGGGATCCCATCCAGAGGGAACTGGACAAGCTGGAGAGGTGGGCCTGTGTGAACCTCATAAGGTTCAACAAGGCCAAGTGCAAGGTCCCGCACATGGGTCGAGGCAATCCCAAGCACAAATACAGGGGATTGAGATGATGGGATTGAGAGCAGCCCTGCCGAGAAGGACTTGGGGGTGCTGGCTGACGAGAAGCTCAGCATGACCTGGCAACGTGTGCTGGCAGCCCAGCAGGCCAGCTGTGCCCTGGGCTGCATCCCCAGCAGCGTGGGCACAGGGCGAGGGAGGGGATTCTGCCCCTCTGCCCCGCTCTGCTGAGACCCCCCCGGGAGC
>Ga0065711_1004797_pt1 | contig 22343 bp, 15 predicted proteins | sample Hoacrofraction12_FD_59098 | JGI IMG/M metagenome (GOLD analysis project Ga0065711, IMG submission 59098) | Hoatzin crop microbial communities from Cojedes, Venezuela - Epithelial fraction 12 v2 (version 2) | ecosystem: Host-associated > Birds > Digestive system > Esophagus > Crop | place... | reverse complement strand
CATTTCCCCCTCTTTTTTTTTTTTTTTTTTTTACAGAGATCTTGGAGTAGCATGTATTCCTGTAGAACTGAATGAAACTCCTTTTTCCAATCACAATTTTCTCTCACAGTTACCACCTACTAATTATTATGCAGGTATTTGATATCAACATTCAAAGTATTGCTTGCTTCATGATGCTCCGCACCCTCACAAGCAGGGTTTGTCTTTGTCTACCATTTCTCTAGCTTAGTCAACGCCACTGGTTCTATCTGAGAAAGCGAACAGCCAAGATTTTTGGACGAAGGCCTTCACAGTCCCAAAGAACTCAAGGCCATCATTGGGCATGCAAGATAAGTTACAGATGAGTCTGAAGCAGTTTCAGTTATTTGCACTGTAATACATGACTGCTCAGCTGAAGAAAGAAGCTTGGAACAACATATGGTGCCAATTACATATATCCTCCTGTAACCAATACTTTCTCTTCCCAGATACAATTTATCTGTACTGCTTGGCAGCTCAACTGTCTCTCGCTCTTCTCTTGAGGAAGACCAGCACATGCAGACGCTATTTCTACACTAGGCAAATTATTTCTGCAACCACATTCTTCACAATAAGCCTATCCCTGTGTTCCATCCAAAAGGTAACCATCAATTTGTGACCGTGAAAGATCTCTCGGCACTTTTTGAAAAGTAAATCCAGAGTCTTGGCAAAATTTCAGCTTTGGTAATTGCATTCTGTCTATCTGTAGTTCTTCTTTTCTAACAAACAGTTGATGAATTCTACCCCAGATGTGACTAGTTCCCAGGTATCCCAAGTTCCAGGAAGGTGTTAAATGAAAGAACAAATTTAGTAATGAGCATCATAATTATAAGCCTTATTTCTCATGTATCTGCTCTACAGGTATCTTTATGCTCTTTTTCAGCTCCCAGAATCCCATCACAACAATAGCTGGAGTCAATAGAAATCACAGGAGTAAATCTCCAGGGATACTTTCTCTTTGAAATGCTGGTCAGAAACCCAGAGAGAATACCAATGGCACATTAAAGCTCATTTCCGTCAGCCTACAGCAGCAACTTGGTAGTGTTTAGTTAGGTCCCATTTAAAAGTTTCCAACCCTCAGCTGAAAAGAAAGTCCCACAGCCACAAGGGTAATAGTGCCAAATACTAGCTTCTGACAAACAAATCTAAAGGGAAGCAGAAGTCCTACATATTTTTGAATAACAAATTTGGCATCGTTTAACTTTAAATTGTTTTTATGAGGCACATTGTCATATTTAAGAGCAAAAGTAAAACAAAAAATAGATTTACAAAAGCCAATTAAAAATTAGCTTCCTCTAGGAAAAAGAAAAGAATAAAACAATAATAATAAGAAGAAACTGACACACATGAAAACTGCTGCAAAAAGCCCCCCAAATGACATAAACATCTTTCTATCCTTGGGTGATGTCTCAGGGTCCATTATCTTCAAACAATTCAGACACGAGTACAACATGCTATGAAAAGCACTTCTTTAAAAACAGAAAACCAAAGGCAGCAGTATTATGAGGTGCTGTGCTTATTGTATGCCAACACAACATCCATGTTCAGCTTATCAGTTTCCAAAAAAGCCCCGAAGATGTGACTTTTGTTGTGGCAACTCTGCAAGTTCACCTGCGATCTGAAAAGGAAGAGGTCATCACTTGTCACCACCCCCCAGGCTGAACACTTGGTCATAGCATCATGTATTGCCAGGTACTTGACAATTTGTTGCAAAGGAGAGTGCTGGATGTTCAATAGCCCTCTTGAACTAATTTTTCTTACTTTTTGAAAACAATTTTCTAGGCCATCTAGCTGGGAATGTCACCTTCCAAATGTGAAGCAAGTAACAGCTGCCTTCTCACGCTCTAAGAAAACATAGCTTTCTGTAGCAGAGCATTACTTTTCTTTACATTAAATACATACAGCAGTGATAGCACAGGCAAAATATGGTAGTTTCTCATTACTTGAATCAATATTTGATGAGAATTACATATTTCCCCCCTCTTTAAATCTAGTTCTTCACTTTTTTTTTTTAACTCAAATGAGTAAGATTTGCTTTAAACTAGTGATATTTAAGCACGTGCCTGAAATTAAGGTAACACCCAAGAAGACTAACGTAGCTGAATCGGGGCCATGTACCAGGCAAAGCTGCTCTGGCCAGTAAGGGTGAATGTCAGGAGATGTGGGCTGGATGGTCCTGCTATGCATCTCCTAAGATAGGTTAGAGATGTCTTAACGTTCCTCAGACTTATTTCCTTTTTGTTATTATCTGTCTGAGCACAGCATTCCAAAAGCTGTATACTTGAGCAAGACTCCACTGGAAAAAGGGCAAGTACGGTCCTTTACCTTCCCCCACAGTTTTTCTCTTCACAGCTATATTACTTACAGGGTACAGATGAAAACAGTATTAGCTGGGGGCTGTTCTGTATTGTTTGTTTTATTTGGGTCTGCATACAAATTGCTTAACCATTCTGTTGTTCATGAGCAAGCCAAAAATAGCTCCGCTTCTTCTCTCAAATTTCTATCTGTGCTGTGGCAAGACCAGGAGGAAAGCGCTTATGAAAGCAAAGAGGCATGGTTCCAAGAGTGACCTGCAAGGGAAGAGATGGTTCTATCTATTGGGGAGGGCTAAATGTCCTTTTTTTGCCTCACTACAAATGCTTAAATTAAAAAGCAAAAAAAAAGCAAAAAAAAAAAAAACCAGAGACCTTAACAACTGGCTCAAGGCTTCAGAGCAATTAAGTGAGAGAACCCTAGTCAGCATTTCACTTGTCTGATTTCCGTGGTATTCCAAAGATAATCTTACTTCAATGAATTTTAAAATAAAACAAGAGATAACAGTACCAACGTTTCTGAAAAAAACGCTGAGCCTAACGCAAGACCACTCATCAGCAACACACCCTTCAGGGCAGAGCTCCTAGATAATCGCTACAGGCATAAGGAATGCAGCACAAAAAAAAAAAATCCCTTCCACTCCCTCCACTGATCCTGGCACCTGGATGGCAAGAGAAGGACAGGACGAGGTAGACAGCAAGCAGAGTATCTCCTTACCCGCCACAGAGAATCACAAGGCAGCTCTTCAAGCACAAGAGGCTGTTAAAGTTTTGTGATCAAACCACCATGAACAATGAGTTTGTAGAACTCAGTACTGATGTTTTTTAAAATTACTTTTCTATTTACCGATTGAGGATAGCTACACAGACAACTCTCCAGTGACTGTCATTCATCTACCAAGACAGAAGCAAAGCTGTCCACATTTCACCACAGCAGCATTCGGCTTTAGGAAGGTTCCATAACCGCTTTGCTTCTAGATTTCAAGCTGGGAACACTGTGGTCCTACAGAATGGCAGGATTTCTAAAGGAGCTAAAACTGTCCCTCAGGCTTCACTCCTGGAAGTACATACATCCATCCATCTTGTGAGCCCTTCCCTTCACACCAAGAGCTTGACTGAAACACTGAAAGTTTGGAGTTCCCACTATACAGGCCTCAAAAGTCTTAAGTGAAGGAGTATCGGTCCCACAATTCTTCCAGCCTCAGAGACAGTAGGCTGTAGAAATACAAGCTCTCTTTGGGAATACGGCATTAACCTTGGAAGGGAAAGCATTCAAAAGACTGAGAACTGTTCCAAAACAAATACTGACCTATATAATAAAATAGGTTTTGTTTACTGAAGCATGAGCAGATACTACTTCACTGATTTAAGTGAATAGGCTCAGCGCCAAAGCTATCAATGGAATTATATCTGCTTATGCTGCTGGGAAGTTCTGCTCTTTGCACAGCATTCAGCGAGGTGTAAAACGAGGACTTAATGTTACTTGCTTGGCCTCATTTCAAAAGCAGTTGCTGCACCTGTTCATACCAACACACACACAGTAAGTTCCTTCATTTTTCCCAGAACCCAATACCATAAAACCTGGATTGAAATAATAAAGCTATGATTTGTATTCCCACACATTTCTTTATTATTTACTAATCACCTCCTTTCTAAAATGCATTCACTTTCCTAAAGCAAAAAACAAAAAACACAAATCTGTTTCTGCCTATTAGACAATGACAGATCCCCTGAATCTTCTCTCCACAAGAAAAGAAGTCTTTCTGTATCGCGCAATACTGAATACGATCAACGCATCCTGGCTCCTCTGGAGCCGTATCTTGCAGGTTTCAAATAAGAAATGGGGAGTCCTAAAGAATATCGCACAGAAGTTAACTGCATACCCCTCTGAGTGTAATAAAATAACAAGTGGCAAAATAAGTCAGATTTCTTCACAGACAAATACTAATTCTTATCTGCATAGCACAGACAGAGTGAAGCGTTGGCTCCTCTGACTGAGATCTAAGCCAATCCAAAGCAGTCACAATGGACTTACTCCAAATACACTGCCAGACTGCAGGGACTGTGCAAACAGAGGGCTTGGTTCTGTTAAGCAGTGAATATCCTCAGCTTCCACTGGGAGCTTATGTTACTGTGAAGAAAAAGGGCATTTGGCTAAACAGAGCAAATTTTGATGAGCCTAAACAAACAGCACACCATGCTATAAAGTTATTGCAGTAAGGAGAGAAATATCCATCACCCTATTGCTATAGAAATTTCCTTTCAGCAATCAGCAGAGAAAATGAGCAACTTGAGTGACATGCATATAATTTCTTGATTTGTTAAGATTTTTCTATAAGCAGTTCGGATGTAGACAAAACCAGCTCACACAGTGCACATGCATGGACCTGATGACCTCCAGAGGGTCTTCCCAATGTAAATTTTCTATGATTGCATACCATGAGTTTTCATGATGACCACAACATCTCCAATGGTGGCACACTGCTCGGAAATCCTGGAAGAAGGAAGAAGAGTCAGGCCCATGGACTGCAGCTTCTCTTGCTCAATTGTTTATGCTAAGACAGCTGCTGTGGATAAAGCTTTCCATCAAGGAAGGTAGAATAAATATTCCTGGTTTTTTGTTTGTTTGTTTAAATAGACCAAATAAACCCCAAATATTATTCCCTACTTGTGTAAATGTTCACTGAAGTGCCTCTAACCAGTAGAGGATAGGCTACATTAAGATATCACAAGTTTTAGAATTCTGTCATTCCTATCTCCAAACCATATGACCTTTCACATGGCTACCTGCTCAAAGGGATGCACCAGCGGATGTATCCAACTCTCCTAACAACCTTATGGGATAACCACATTCAGGGCAAGGCTGGTACATTATTTAATAAGGAGACATTTTTACTTGCTTATCACATTTTAGGCCAATGCTACTTTGTACATTTTTATAGTCTGTTCTGTTGTTTTCAGGTTTGTTCAGAAAAAGAAAGCTTGTGCAATGGGTATCAGCAAGTCACCACTTACCTCAATGAAAGATAAGGGGAAACTGAGGAAAGCTGGTTTCTGTTATGCTACAGCAGCATTTGTGGGTATCAAGTGGCATAATTAGAAATGCAGAAAAGAGTAAAACTTGATTATTTTTTTACAACTAATTCATAAGAAAAAAAAACTATAGTAGCATTTTTTTTTTAAATGATATATGACATTTCCAATTCATTCACGGTATTGGCTAAGGTAATGTCAAAGATTTATATGTCCTTAAGAGAGTGTTGATACAAGATGACTACTGAATTATATTAAATAATGTGGCTGAATTTTTCAAAGGACCCAAAAATACATATGTGTGCATTTCAGTGGGATTAAGGTGTCCATCTTTCTTAGACTTCTAAGAAAAAGAAAAAAAGTACCCTGAACGATTAATGTCTCCTTTGGTTCCGAAAGACTAGATTTAATTATGTTTTGGTCTAACGGCTGGCACAGACTAGGAAAGGAAAGATGTAGATGAGAGCAGGAAAGGGATTACATCTGCCAATCATATCCACAAATAGCACTACCATTTTTAAGATCCATTGGACCAAATCTTGAAGATATTTATTAGCAAAGAAATTTCCATTAACTGAGAATGTTCCACACAAGACAGCACTCCATATCTTGCATAATTCAGCTACTGAATACACACTACCATTTCTAACTCTTCCCGTATTCAATTTTTATTATGCGTAACATACCGCAGTGCATACAACAGCTCTTTTCAGGGCTTATCACTGCAAGATGACAAAGTGTCAGCTTTCAGCTACCCTTGAATATTCCCCCTCCCTATAAAGATGCCAATCTGAGATTCCACTAGCAAAGGCATGTTGTGTTCTATCACATGTCAGCAGCTATAAACAACAGCCTGAAGGGTGCTTTTCCCCCCCCCCGCCTCTCCTGTAAACAAAGGAAGTCTTTATTCCTGTAGTAGTAGATCTTTCACGAAAACTGTGAATCTTGACTGCTACATGGCAGAGATAAATCATGTTCCTACTAAATAAAGTTCCCTGGAAATAAACCGTGATGCTGAAGACATTTATTGGCAAGACAGTTTAGACATTCTCAAACACAACTCATTCAATGGTGTATTATGCATTTCAAATTCCTCTGCACATCCAGCCAGTGATGGAATTTCACCTCTGATTTTAAGGAAGCTGTTGTCATTATTCAAACAAAATATACAGCCTTGTTCTAAATTGAATGCAGATGACTTTAGTTTGCTGCTCTAGAAGTGAAAATATTTTGTGGAAGATACAGTGACATTAGGTAGCCAGGACTAAATTAATCCTACAAAAAAAATGAGTAGAAGCAGCATTCTTTTGTGATACCTATCCTCCAGACAGAGCAATAACCACTTTAGCTTTCCTAGTAAAAAATAAGGACCCTCCCTCACAAAATGTCACGGCAGCCCAGCTGTCATCCAGTCAACATTTTATGCTTCCCATAACAGAGTCTAAATACACAGCACTTCATTGTCCACTACTGTAAGTTTATCGAGGTCAGCAGAGCTCTGACTTTCTGCAGAGATCCCGTGGCTTTCTCACCAACACCTCCAGCCCTTCTTCCAGCACAAGAGCTTCCACCAATTTCCACCACAAGAGCTTCCTGCTGGAAGGCAGCCACCACTCACTTCTGGCAGCTGTGCCTAAATCCTCCATCTTGAAAGCAGGAACATCATGGAGAAAAACTGCTGTACAACTAACATTCATAGTTCTTACAAACACTCACAGAAGATACAAAACAACACAACTGCTTCACACAAAAACACAGCAAATGCCTTTAGAAAAAAATAATAAACAAAGCAGTGTGATCTTGACTGGCCCGGCCCAGCAGAAAAGACCAGTTAATGTAGCAAATCCACAGACAGGCTCACGATGTGTTTCACGTATAAACCAACTCAGCACAGTCATTGACAATGCAAGTACAGCAGAATGTACGGCACCCATGTAAACCTTCTTACACCAGCCATTCGGTGTTGAAGTGCATGAATACAGTGCTGACGAATAAAGCTATCTGGAGACAGCCATACATTTTGCTTTCAAACACAAGATAGCATCTGGCATGTGTGTCAGCCTGTGTGTAATAATGTCATGTTCCTCATTCTGACCCAGTGTTAGTTCTCAAACAATTCTTAGGTTTTTAGTTGTTTGCTTTTTTTTTTTTAATGGCTACGGCATTCCTCACCTCAAGAGCTTTTTGCCTGCTTATGCTCCTAATCCAGAAGCAAGTAAGAAACAGTGACAAGTCTGAGGTACTGCAATTTGAGGTTGTTACCTGCTGCTGCTGTTCAAAGCTCTTCAGCTGCAAGCTCTTCTGTCAGACCTAACTTCTTCAAGAGGCCCAGGGCCAAATCCCACACCTGCTGGGGAAAGCTAAATTATTTAGAGCAGATCTGCTTATTACCATCCAGCCAAAAAGTACCAAACCAAACGGAATAAAATGGCACATGAAGGACAAAAAATGCCCACAGTCACATTCCTTGGCCATTCTTTAATCCCAGAGAGTCCAAGCAGGAGCAACCACTCTTGCAGCACCAAGTAGCAATCACTTCAGCGCTGCTTCTTCCACTGTTGCCAAAAGCCTCCTGTGTGCAGCAAGGCAGGCAGAGGGCTGGCCCTCGATAGTTTTCATCTGCTTTCCAAAGAGCACCAGAGGATAATGCTAGACTCTTTTCACTGTAGCCATTCCTTTGTTGTGTTAATTCTTTACGTGTCTTTCTATTCACATGCGAAGTACAACTGATACATCTTTGTGCAATTACATCTATTTTTCCTCATTCTGTGCTTCAACAACAGGAGCGCAGTTGCTAACAGCTTAGCTGTCCTCAGTCTGCACAACTTTGTCACCCTCTAGGAAGACAACTGCCCACAAATCTGCACACTTTTTTCGTTTGCTTTACTATATATCAGTGTTACCCATCATCAATATGATTTTTGGATTGCATGGAGCAAGGAAGCAGATAATCTTGACTGTAAACACGAGTGTGATTAATACCCACAATATGTTGTGGCAAAAAATAAGCTGCAATAGCTTTTGAGGGAGCCTGTATACAATGGATTTCAAAATAACATCTATATAACCTTTAAAGAAGGAAGATTATTCCCCTGCCCCCCCATTTCACCTCTAAAATCAGTACACCTATAAATGAAAAGAATTCATCTGCAGCCACAATACACATGGCTTTTAACTATCACGTATGTGGACATTCACATATTTAGCTGCCATATTTAGGCACTTCTCAAATTCTTTTCTTTAACCACTTGAAGCAAATCATGATGTAAGCAACTCTGCCCTTGCGATGCAATTCTGTTGCGATTTTCTGAAACTTCAGGAATCACAGCAAAAGGGAAATCTAATGGCCTCATGAAAGAAAACCAGTATCTTACAGGATTCACTCAGAACGCATTTGTTCCTCACCAATAAAATAGCTTCTGTGTTACTCAGAAGACAAGGCAGCAAATTCTTGTATAAAGAACAAAAGAACAAACTAAATAGGGTTGCCTTTCTAATGCTGTCAGTGCTGCCACAGACATGATCTGCAAATAACAGTGTGTGGGTTTTTTTAAAATAGATTTAAAAAAACCACAACCTATCTTGGAAATTTTTGAAGTTTTTTTCAAAGGTCCATCTAAGCATTCCCCAAGCCCATTCCTAAACCACTTTGGCTAAGATGTACATACTCTTTTAAAATAAAAACCATTCTTTAAGAATTTTCATTTAAACCTTCCAGACCTCCAAGATTTTACCTTCATAACCCACTCATTCATTTTTATGTAATCTGCATAAAGACAGACAGAAGTGGAATATAATGCTGAAGCTCAATTTTCAATATTAAAAAGTATAAAGCTACAATAAGTAAATTCCACCAGAGACAGTTTAGCTCCCTTTTATGGGAGGAATTATATTGAGACAAATCAAAATGTTTCACAGCCTCTTTAAATTGCTTTTGAACATTGTCTTTGAGCATCTCCAATTCTTTATTATTTACATCAAACCTGATTTCCATTGAGACTACACCAGTAGTATGTCATCAGTCTGTAAATCTGTCAAGTCCCTTGGAGACCCTTGGAAACCGCTTCTGTAAATCTAGCGCGTCCTTGGAAACTCTTGTTGTGTAAAATCAAAATCATTCTTACTGGAAATTGATACACTTGGAGTAGCAGAATGCATATGTGGGAAAACAATCTTCCTCACAGCCCTCTGAGTGTCGCTGTGAAGCAGAACCACCATTTCAGCCAGCCATGAAAATGAAATTCTACCAGATGTATCTACACACTGTCAAGTATTTCTGTTTCTTCTCGAAGGCTTAAAGCCTGCTACGAGCACTTGAAAAGGGAGTTCTGAACGATAAACCACAGTCTCCATTTGCTTGTATCTGAAAAACCAGCAAAACCCTTCTCTGCTCCTTAGAGGACCCAGGTGCCAGTGCCACATTCACAACTAGTAACAGTCACTGTTGATCCAGCCAAGTCACTGAACTTTCCAAGGGAAGCATTTGGCTCATTTTCCCCGCTATTTTCTTCAGAAATATTGATTCTTATTCCCTCCTCAACTACACATGCTGATTACTGGAACATTATTGTATTCAATCCAGCAACCATCTTACATGCCAGAGTTTTTGTGGGTTTCGGGTTTTTTGGCAGGACAGGGGAGGGACAGCAGCTGCATTTCTTATCAGACCCGCACTCCTAAAATCTATTCAGCTACAGGGTGTTAATCGTTACTTTATAATCACTCAATTCCTACAGCTTTAGTACAGTAAACAAGATAAATTTACAGAATGTTGACCCTGGCAATCAGTAGCAGCTTTCAGATTCAGTGGAGTTCAACCAACATCAGTCACCTAAGGGATAACATGAAAGTTGGTACATTTGGTAACCTAGATGGTTTTCCACAGAATGACAGCACCAGGTTCCCTGTCCTTCATATGTGTTTGTTATCTAGACCCTCACACTCTACTTTGTTCAGAAAAAAAATGTAAGCTGAAAACATATCATATTATAAACTCAGTCTCTCTGCCTTTATCAAAAGTAGCACCATTTTGACAGTGAAAATTCCTGGGGGCAATGCAATAGACATAGACATCAGCATCATAAAACACCACAAAGAGTACGCGTATCTGTAGAATCACAGAATGGGCTGGAAGGGACCTTATAGATCACCCAGTTTCAATCCCCAGCCACAGGCAGGGACCCCTTCCACCAGATCAGGTCACTCAGAACCCTGTCCAGCCTGGGCTTGAACACTGCCAGCCAGCGGACATCCACAACGTCTCTGGGCAGCCTGTGCCAGGGCCTCACCACCCTCATGGGGAAGAATTTCTTCCTTATATCTAATCTAAATCTATACTCTTAGAGCTCATCACGCCTTGTCCTATCACTCCATGCCCTTGTCAAGAGTCCCTCTTCAGCTCTCTCACAGGCCCCTTCAGGCACTGGAAGGCCACAATAAGGTCTCCCCGCAGCCTTCTCTCCTCCAGGCTGAACAGCCCCAGCTCTCTCACCCTTTCCTCCTAGGAGAGGTGTTCCAGACCTCTGATCATCTTCATGGCCATCCTCTGGATCCTCTCCAACGGGCCCATGTCCTTCTTATGTTGGGGGCCCCAGAGCCAAATGCAGTACTCCAGTACTCTGGCACTCTTTTGTTTGCATTCTTCATAGGCACTTCGAGCCAGGATGCTGTATGTATTTATAGACATTCACACACGTGCCCATACTTCAAAGCTGAGTTTTTCTTTAAAATTGTGATAGTACCAGACAGTACCAGCTAGTCCACGGACAAACAAGTGACAATCAATAACTGTACCACTGCTAAAGGTTCATTTGGAACCATATTACCACCCTGTTACGGTGACAAGCCATTTCCAGACGGATGCACAGCGTAGGCCAAAACAAAAGTTACAGCTGACATTCTGTTTGCCTGTTCACTTTTATCCTAACTGAAGCACTTTCTAATACAAGCAATCATTTTAAATATCATCAAGTGACAGCAGAAGCATAACTGGCAGTAGGAAAAGATAAGAACTATAGCGTATATATACACATATATATACACACACATGCAAACTAACATCAGCTAATCCCTGGACACCTGGCAGAAGGTCCCAGTCTTCATTTACGTACCAGATCAGAAGGGACCACAGGGCATGAGAGGCACTACTCAAAAGTAGGTGCAGCAGGAAGGGATGACTGGCAGCCCTAGAGTCAGGTTTCACTCAGACAGGAGTCTTACTAATATCCAAGTTCACTTACTAAATTCAATACATATTTTGTTTCAAAAACAGACTAAAGATTTTACCCATTAATTATTACATCATCCCAGAAAATGTTAAAGGGTTACAAAAGAAATCACAAACTAATGCCTTTAATTAAACATATCAGAGTGCAGTGCCACTAGTCCCTCACTACATTTAAGTGATCTAAAATTTAACTGTCTATACACTACAAAGCAGGCCTCGTGGTTATAAACAGACCTCATAGATGACATCTCAGTTTGTCTCAGTTGTACAAGAACCCAGAAGGACTCCAGAGAAGCTGATCCTGGACAATCAGTTTTTTGAATTGGCAATAAAACTAGGTACTCTGCTGGGATGTGGCGGTAGGATCTCATACAAGGGATAGTAGTCAAGAATAAACTGAATGCCTATCTGAGCGCCACATTTGAGATGACCCATACTGATGAACAAAGTCACACCACCCTGCAAATCATGCCCTGAGGGCACAATAGCCTCGCATTTCTAAATATGTCCTCTCAGACCCATTTCTGACTAATAATACCTCACATATATTTTAAGTTACCCATCTCTCCCTCAATATAAGTATCAGAGTAGACCCAGAAAACCTCACTACCTCAGTTCCTAGAGTTCTGATACTTTTATGTTAGATTCAAAAAACACTCAGAAATTCAAACAGCATGAGGCAAGTATGAAACAAGGATATATCACCTCCAAAAACCTTGCAAGATCAATAATTACAGAGTATCTTCTCTAACAGGAGGTGGGGTTTTTCTTTGGTTTTGTTTGGGGTTTGTTTGTTTAGGTTTTCTTAGTCCCTGGAAAGAGAGATAAAAACCAAAAAAGCAGAGACCTTCCACTAAGTCTCAGGTGTCAACAGCATATTGCTGGGGTTATTTTAATAGCTGCCAGAAATTTGTGTTCTGACACAAACTCCCCATAGTGAAAAATTTGGGAAAGCAGATATAAAGAAAAATGTAAAGGATCTGTATCCCCACATACAAAGTAAGAGGAGGGGAGTGGCAGGATTGATTCAGTAACATTAGCACTGGGAGGACAAGTGAGCAATTGCCAGCAATCCTGCTGAAGGCAAGGCAAAAGTTTCTGGCATCACCCTTCCCAGAGGGACAACATTAGAAGGACAGTTTTAATTTGCATTATCTCATCTGCGCGATCATCCTGAGCAACTGTGGACCCAACTGCCTCTCCCTGAGGAACGAAATGGCCTAGCAATCTCATCTGTGTAAAGGAAAGACAATCCTGAAGCAGAATATGAGCCTCTGCTGAGGCCATGTGCCAGGGCCTACCTGCAGCGAAGCGGTTCTTCTGATAGACCTTTGCTGGTTTATGCCGGCGAAGATCTGGGCTACTGGGACAATCACTAGAGTTTCTCTGTTGTTATTCCAGGACCCAGAAAACTCAGACTGCAGAATTATAGAAATATAGAAAAAAAAAAAACCTGCTTCATTTATTTTTATGCAAGATCACAGACAATTTTAGCAGCCCACTAGTAATACACTAAGCTGGTAGGCACTGCCAGTCTGGAAGGTGTGATTTTCATACATGTAAAGAAAAAAGAAGCTCCAACCTCATGGAAAAACAGAACCAAGTGTGGTCCTGGTCACAGAGAATTCCTCCAAATTAAAACCTTCATGTTTTACCTTCCCCCAGCTTGGTGAAGTGACCAATACTGCACTCATCCTCTTGCCTGTCAATGAGTGTGGTATTTCTTAATCACAGTATTTTACACAGCTATGCCACTAATTAGATTTGTCCTTGACAAACTGGAACAAAAATGAACTTTTCAGCAGCGTACCAACGTATCAACAAGAGCAATGAAGAGGTACACTGGGGAACTGTGATACCGTGCAGGTGTCCAGGTGACAAGCCACCATAGGAAACATTATACAAGTGAAGGTCCACTTTCCCCAAGGCCTTCGGTTGTCAGTTTTAAATTGGGACACTCACCCGTAGTGCCTCAGTTCCAATACTTCATTAACTCCGATTTAACACAACAGTTAGGACACTGTCAACTCAACAAGGACAGGCTGCAAACCTAACAATACTCTTAAGTAGTTCTGACCTCTCCTTCTCCCCCGACATGCAAAAGTCAACTTTTTTCAAACTAGCAGAATCTCTCTGGATTTAGTGCAACTGATAAGCTTCTCTCACTTGCTTGGTGGAACACACAGCACAAAGCACAAAATTTATAAGGAACTCAAGAAATCTTGCAATCAATATGCAGCACGGATCTCTGCACTACAGCAGTTACATTATCTTGTGTGGCACATGCACTGTTCCCATGGCAACCAGCATCCTTCATCCAACTCCATTATTACGGCTATTTGAGGCTTTCAGAATCTCTGGTGTCCAAGCCATTGCTCAGAGCTACTTTGTGCTAATAAGCCTCAAGAATAGATACAAGAAGAAAAGAAGAAAATAAGCAAACTCTTTTCTGCTAATCTATAAGCAACACGGAAAGCAAAAAGTGGCACGACAAATACAATTCAATCAGCTAAGGCGAAGCAACTCTTACATAACCATCTTCATTAAGTGAGACGAAGATGGTGCAAATTCACTACAGCCTTTTAATTCCAGAAAAATTAAGTCAGCTCAGTAAGTTTGTTGATGAAGAATGGCTTTGTAACAGGTATGCAGAAACAAAAATCTTACTGTGCATCTGTTGCAATACTAATGTCTCTGTCATCGATATCAAATATTTATTTTTAAAAACAACCGAGTTTGTAACTATCTGCAGAACAGTTCAAGAAAATAAATTGATTTTGACCTTTTTCTGATGTCCAACATTAAAGTTTTAAAGGGCTATCATTAAAATCTATAATCTTTATAGTATAATCTATATTTGGTTTACATAAATTGTCCCTAGATACTTTAAGTAAGATTTCTCCATCAATGACACCATTTTTTTTGCCATTCAAGCATTTCCACATCAAAGCATTACAACACCTCATTATGCTTTGCACAGCTTAATACAAAGTTTCTCTTAGTCACCAACCAGGGAATTTCAGACAGAAAATAAATAGCCTAATTTATTAAGGCAACCCTTGACAAATCATCCCTAAGTCGCTAGCTAGAGGTTTTATCCCTGTGAAATACACATGGGTCAGTAGGAACAGAAATGCTTTGAAGTTGGAGGGTTTGAAGGCTCTTAAAAAGAAGTGTTAAAATAAATAAAAAAGGCGTTACACCAGAAAGTGCCCCCACAATTGACAAAGGAGACTGACAGGCTGCTGAATCCAGCTGATCTTTGGCTACACTTAAGCTTAATTGTGCTCAGCACCTGTTCAGAAAGAACAGTAATTCTTTAAGTGTCTTGAACACCATCTATCCTCAGCTACACTGGCCACATTCAGTGTCAGGTCAGATCTATCCCTTGCTGTTAAAGGTAAGCAAGGTCAAAAGTCTTCAGAATAGACCCATCAGGGAGACGAATGCAACCAGCTGGTGCCACTCTCACAAGCCCCCAGCCATTCACACAGCATCCAGGCATCAAGATCAACAAACCCAGTTTCACCTGGCCTCTATGCACAGCTGGAATAGCAGGTCTCACGAAACTCCATGAAGTAGGGGACTTTCTCCCTGCCCCTGCTGCCACATTCCAGCTCCAAATCAAACACTGTGACCCAAACTGGAGCCCAGGAGGACCGCTGGCAGGTCCTGTTCTTTTGGGCCAGAGAGCGGTAGTTCAGGGACAATAACCGACATTACACTCAAAGAATGATTTTCAAGCATCAGTGACAAATATTTAAATATTAGGTTCTACAGGAAATAAGACTTAAACTATCACTACTGGTAAATGAACATGCTAAGCACTGAGGAAAAGTAAATAAAACACATTACTTGTTCACAGCTACTGTCATCGTTATGTGTACCTGGTGCTGTTTGCAACCTGCAAGCCTCCTGATCGGCTGGTGCCCTCGTCTCGCCGTTGCTGCAGCTAGCAGGTGTGCCTGATCTCAGTCTCCAGGCTGACGCTGCCTTTCCAAATAGCTGAACTCATTTCAGCACAGTGAAGAAAGCACAACTACTATTTGAGTACCTTCCTTAAGGTTTAAGTGTCTTTGCATTTGAGGCTGAAGGCATGTTGCTATTCATCTCTGGGACAGATTCTGAATTCTGCTAATGTTTGACAGCTAGTGAAGTCAACGGAATTAAACTCATTTGTGCCACTTAAGCCCACAAAGAAGCTTAACATAATTAATCATACAGCTTTCTGCTATTAAATAGTTTGCAAGAGGAAAAGGCATGGAATTTTCCATCTACGCCTTCCCTTTGGAACCTGCATAACTAGTTTGCACACTAATTTTCTTGCTCATGAGATTGAAAAACTCAGTTTTCACAGAGAAGATAGGGAGAGATGATCCAGGAATGCTTAAACTGTTCTTCCTTTTTTTGTGCTTCAACCCAGGGACAGCTGCTTACTTCCAGTTCAAATGCAGTTCTGCATCACCCTCCTGTACGTGACCAGCAAGGGATACTAAGATGGGACGGCTAGGTGAAGCAAACCAGTAGGTGCATCTGAGGAACATGACATCATGTTGCCCTGAAACCCATCTGCTAAGTTATAGAGGATCTATGACACAAGAACAGCCAGATCCTTGAGGAATGATATTCTTTCAGAAATGTTAAAACCCTGTTCAAATAATCCCAGTTAATTTTAATTTCGGAAGGTTAGATAGTCCTCAGAATTTTCTCTAATTGCATATTCCTCAGAATAGACTCCTCTGGTTGCTCTGTAATCACATCATAATTAAAGCATCTGTGTCATTTTATCTATCCCTTCCTGCTACTTGTAGCATTTACAGAAGGCAACAAAAATGCAGCATGCAAAATTTCCAGCATCAATGCTCATCATCGGAGCAGTAATAGGGATTTGTGCCAGCATGCCTGTCTGAGTGTCTCCTTAGGCTTTCATTAGCCTTTAAAAACAAATGAGTAAGAGAAGAATACTAAACAGTGGCCCCCTTGCTGCATCTACAATTGGAGGCCATGCTCTATTCCCGTGGTACTTCTTAAAACAGCTGCCTCATTTCATCTCAGCTTCACTGAAAAAACAGTCCTTCCATGGGGAAACGGTTGTCGTAGCCTGAAATTAAGAGATATGTTAAACAGCAATACCACCTTTACACACGAAAATATTTTCTCTTTGAGCATTGTTGTCTGACTGAGTCTCCACTCCATTTCAGTCAGGAAAAAAAACAACAAAAACAAAAAAAAACCCTAAAAACAATCAACAAGCAAACCCACTCCCTTGAGCTATATCACAGAATCCCCAAATTAATTCATTCTAGGGTTCAGACTGGTGAAGAGTTGGTGGTATGTGCCCTTTACCTTCAAGGGCATATTATAAGTCATATTTCAGAAGAAAGGTGACTGCATGAACTACGCAAACTCTCCCCCACCCCTCCAACACCCACTGCTCAGAAGTGATGAAAACACTAAGAAAAATCCTCTGGGAAAACAGTGGGCATCTTGAGCTTAGTTTTAGCTATTTTACTTCAGAGGGAAGAAAAAAAAAAACAAACCTAAAAAAACCCCCAGAATTTCTGGCACAAGCAGAATTCAAGATCAAACGGGGATAATTTACTTACAAATTTTTAGTTTGTATTGAAAAGAATACATCAATTGGCAACTGAAAGCATGTATTTTTCAAATTATAATTTTGTGATGTATTTATTCACCAGACACATGACTTTTGCCTCCTTTCTTCTGCCCTTGATTTTAGTCTTGTTACACAGTTTTGTAAAGTTGCAGAATGAACCTCAACTGTGTAGGCATAGTTTGCTAAGCATATGAATACAATTGGTATCAAACATACTGATTTTTCACTGTACACTTTTCCTTCATACACAATTCTAATTAAACATTAAAATAATGATTTTACACAGAAATATTCAATTTACACAAAGATTATTCTAAGACAGCACTTCAAACCAAAATCAGCATTAAATTAGCTAACAACATATCACATCTCTTAAAATATAAAGATCAAAACTGGAATAAGCTCAAAAATTTTTGATTTTTACCAAATCACTCAATAATTCTTCAATAACTTCTATTTTTGAACGACAAACTCTTTCAGAAATGATTTTGAGTGGAAAAGCGATTATGGAACAATTGATACCTAAAGCTTAATTTAAGTCTTAAAGAGAAGGCCTTTTCATATCTAATAGATGTTAGCTACCAACCAGGTAAGGCCCCCATCTGGATTTGATTTTATTTCTTTTATGGTTTTGTTGTTGTCGGGTCTTTTTGTGGGGTTTTATTTATTTGTTTTTAAAAGCAGACAACAGTGTCACATGGGAGTTCGTACAGAGTAAGACAAATGCAGGACTTCCGAGACACCAAAGTGATCAGCGTGTCAATCACAGCTGAAGTCAAAGGACTTGTACCTGTTATGCCTTGTGGGTTCCCTGTAACCCGCAGAGCTCCTTTGTCACAAAGAGCTGTCATTAGCCCAGTACAAAGCAGAATTATTGTTAGAAGAGTGGCATTTTCTGCAGATTTAAGCCTGATCAGAGTAGCAACATGGCAATATCAGAACGCTGATGTAAATGGTTCGGGTCCGTTGCCTTGAGGTAAAGCCAAAGCATGACCTCTCATGCTAACGCTGTTCCAACTACACCAGTGCAACTGACAGCAGCCTTCGGTCCCCAGCTCGCAGATCACATCAGCTCTGTTGTGGACATGCTCAGCATCTTCTGTGTTCACAAGCTTACATGTCGGCCAGATCTTGAACAATTAAAATTATTGCAAAATACATTTGTGCAAAAATAAAAAAAACCAAAGGGTTTCTTGGAAAGTAACAGCTGGTTGCTCATATTACACTGTGTGATTTTCCTTCTTCAAATTCCTTCGTAACAGAGAGGAGCAGGGTGGAATACATATACAGAAATACATTTTTTAATTATTTTACCTTCTAGTATATGAAGGACCAAATCTGCATTCTGTAAGTAGTACTCTTTGTGCAGATGGCAGGTTTTTTTTTTTTCCATCTTTTTAAAGAAGATCCGGGTGTAGATGAATTTACTTACCAGGTTACGTTCCAATCTGACTGAACAATACACATTTCAAATATCCAACTGCCAGTGTTGTCCTTACAAAAGGCTCACACAAGTGGCCTGAGAAAGTCTTAGATTTTATAGATACTACTTTTCCCCTTAAAAATCTAAATAAAAAAAAATTATCCAATAATCCACTTGGTATTTCATTCTATCCTCAGACAGAGCATATGACATAAGCAGAAGCTGGGGCTGAAACGCTGGCTATCCTCACACTGACAGTCAAAGGACATGCTTCTGGAAGCAGGGGAACAAAAACATGTCAGTCGCTAGAGGTTCTGAAGCATATCAATTGTACTTTTTTTAAGCCAGATACCAGATAATTCAGCCGTGACCTGAACACAGCTTAGCCTTGCGGTAGATAACAAAAATCTAAAGATTGCAATTCTTACTGCTATTCGTCCAACAAAAGACTTTGCTGCCTTGTCCGCTGTTTTACTGAGCCACTGCAACAACCAGCCTTGTCTTTTAAGTGAGATCTGTCACGACTGCGAAAGCGTTCACTGTCTTTCTCTGTTTGGCCACGTCTGTGCTGTCATTGCCTGTTCAAAGAGGTCAGGACTGCAGCGTCAACCTTCCACTACAAGCATTCAGAAAGGCTTTGAGGTGCACTACTTTCTGCATTTTACGTAACCAAATGTGTCACCGTATTAAAAGCACAACCATGCACATGTCACAGATGACCATGTAACACGCAGTTGAAAGGCACGATATATCCCCGAGTCCAAATTCATTTTCCGTTTCCAACATTCAAGGCAAGCACGAGTTAGAAGAAATCACGGTAAGCAGAAAATCCTAAGATAACTTGAAAAGAAATTGTCACCAAGGATTCTCTTCACAGATAATATTTTTTTTCCAAATCACTTGTTCGTAGTTGAGTCATCCCAGAAAGCATCCACAGCTTTTGTAAATCTGTCACTGCATATAGGACGATGAGTGCAGAATTCTTACAGATTATTTAGAAATTTCCTTTTTGCATCTGTAGCTTGGACTGCACTTACATGGTGAACAGATTAAAACATAAGAGTCAAAAAACCATCTTCCCCACTACCTTCCTACTTGTTCCCAGTCCTCATGTTCAATTACTACTCTGTTATACTTAATACTGACATCAACGCTGCAGTACTTCAGCAATAATAGAAGCATCACATCAGCAGTTATTATCTTCAGGAAATATATTAGCCACCAACACGTCCACGTTAACAAATAATCGTTTGCTTTTGAAACATGTTATAGCAACCCACAGTATTCATGAATCAAGTGAGATTGGTGTATGCAGCCTCTGAATGTTAGACGAGACAGACTCAGGTTTTAACTTTACTACATGGAACCACATGTTCAATAAAGCAGACATGAAAATTGCTTCATTTCTCCCTTTTCCAAATGCATAAGAAATAGTAAGATTTACACACATAAAATACACAGCCCTGTCTAGAATATGTTAAACTCACTGGGTATGAAAGATTCATTAAGCACAAAACAAGTATTCATCATGACAACAACTGCCTAAAACTTATGCAGACCCATGCTCATATGAGCACATGTGATAGAAGTAAACTGTAAAAACCAGCAGTCCATGCTGATCATCACCCAATGACATCATTTGTACCTTTAACCTCAGAAGAAGCAAAAAACATGGTTTTCTTACACATTCTGTAAACTCTAAAGATATAGAACTCTCTTAGCAGGAGTTCCCTGCAATGTCAGCATTGATACTAAAACACTTCAAACTTATCAATGGTTAAATTATGCTACCTAACTAAAAAAAAAAAAAGAAAAATACTGAGCTGTCAATTCTTAACACAGTATTAACGTGGCAATTTCTGACAGATTTCATCCATTTACCACCAGGACTGAAATTTATTTTGGCAACTGAAGATACCTCTGTTCCCCCTGCCCCACCTCAAGTATTTAGATTCACACACATTAAGTGATTTGATCCTCACCAGTGCTGAAGTTCCATATACCAAATAAAACTCAATTTGAACAGCTCAAGCTGAGTCTCTTTGAAATTCAAGTCACTTTCACACCTGCATGCAAATTTAATAACTCCAAGTTTTAAATCACTGCCCTTCATATCTAGGTCTCCACATTTAAAGCCTAAGCTGCCAAGTTCCTCAGATTTTGAGGAGACCAGGATCAGCCACTGTCCCTTTAATGTTCCACCTCGTCTTTTTACTAGAGCTCAGTGTGATTCATTGGAATTTGCCAGGCAGGTCAGGAAATCCCCTGAAGCAGAGGAAGAATATTAAAGAGATGGGACATGTATATCAAATCTTATTACTGTTCTCTTATGAGAATCAATCAAGTGAAAGGACACGATGATGTCATTATGACATCATTTACTTTGGGATTAGAAATTCATAGCTACTTAGCAACCAAAGCTGTCCAATACAGAAGTAAGAGATTCCGTGGAAGATCTTATCATCTGACCCATTTACTGCATGATAAATATTTGTCAATTCTTGTTTCAAGACTTTGTAAAACGTACAATAAGAATCCCATTGTTTCAAGTGTAGAATATTAGAAATAACATGTTCTCTCTGAAGCTTTTTTGTTAATATTCAAGCACGTTTTTTTACCCCACAACAGCTAATATGTACATCCCCTCACAGGCATCTTCCTTTTCACCTTCTTAGCTCTAAACCCTAAAAATACAAAAAGAAAAAGCTTCTGCTAAACAGACCTTATTATTTTAAGAACTATAGACTATACAAGGTGTGAGTTTCTGGTAGAGACAAGGGAGACTAATATAAGTGCATAAGAATACAAGCTTCGAAGTCTAATAGCCTAAGCTGAAAATATCCAGCTGATGAGTTCCAGTATCTGTCAGAAATTCCAACAAAAAAAAAAAAAATAAAAAGCTTTGTGCGTGGAAAAGGAATTGGTCATGCTTCTTCTGCGGCTATTTCTGGGACCCAAAAAGGGTTTGATGCCCGGAATCCATGCCTGACCTGGTTTTCTTTAAAGTTCAGTCGTCCCTGTTGAAAATAAAGTTTAAACGAGCTCTCAAGCAACTGAGCAAAGACAATGCTGGAACTGAAATGGTAACTAAATCTTTAAATCCGCTATCGACAAGCTAGAAACAGAGCACTGGACTGACACTTCGCGCTCTGCCACAGCCTAAGAGAGCGTTGGAACACATTCAACATTAAACGAAAGAAAACGAACCGCTCCACCTTCGGGAAATAACTTCTACCGGGATGAGGCTACTGAAGATTTCAGGGGAAGCAGCTCCGCATCCCCGAGCCAGCCGAGGGCTGCCCGGCAGCTCCCGCGGACCCCTGCCCTCCCTTCCCCCTCACAGCGGTACCGGCGCGGCCGCGCACACAGGCGGGGGCGGCTCGGCCGGGACTGCCCGGGCGTTCGAACGCACCCCAGCACCGCCGCCACCCCCCTCGGCAGCGCGGCGGGCAACAGGCGGCCGCCGGCGGCCGCTTCCCGGGCGGTTTTACCTCAGCGGCTCCCGCCTCCAGCCCCTCCGCGGGGCCGTCTCCCCGCTCCCCACACGGCTCCGCCGTCCGCCTCGCCTCAGGGTGCCTCAGCGGCCGCGGACCGCGCCCGGGAAAGGACCGAACTCCGCGCCCAAACGCGCACACCCTACCTGCCGCCGCGCCGGAGGAGGAGGAGGAAGCAGAAGAGCTGCCGTTGCCGCCGCTGCCGCCGCCAACCGGCCCG